>WNFL01171671.1_pt1 | contig 13429 bp, 9 predicted proteins | sample 5400361 | NCBI WGS metagenome assembly WNFL01 (sample SAMN13153351, study PRJNA577476) | soil metagenome | isolation source: 40 cm soil on Douglas fir-dominated hillslope | place: USA:California | collected 2013-09-17
AGTCAAATGAAACTGACTTTCATTTTCAAGCAGGAGAATAGCCTGTAGGCTGCTTTTCGTCAAGAGGCTGGAATGCGGGACTCTGCGGATGTGAGACGGAAGTTTTGAAATCAGAAATACCTTCTTAGACATATCTGTCTCCCTCTTCTTTTCGGGAGTGAGAGGGAGCCTGGGAGATCTTCCGGATAACCATTACACCAACCTCGAAGGTCTCATCTTACGATTTGTAATTCTCTTACTTGACGAGATCCATCGACTTGCGCTCGCCGGGTCCAAGGGTGATGCGCAGGGCGTTTGGGGACAACTTCTTGATGGAGTCAGCGTCGTTTGGTGGCAAGGGCCGCTCACCAAGGCGCCACAGGACCAGGAAATATTCACCCGGTGCGCCGCTTACGAGAAAGGTTCCCTGCTCGTTTGTCCCTCCGGTGGGCCTTTGAAAAGCTGGACCCGTAGAGGGATCAACAGGAATCAGCATGATCATAACGCGGCTCAATGGTGTTCCTCCTGACGCCGACAATACGCGGCCCGTCAGGATCGACGCCGGTGCGATCACAACGCGCACGTCCTTAATTCCTGTTCCCATCGTGGTCTTCAGTTTCTCGCGCAACAGGTCGACGCCATTTACTTCGATTGATTTAGCATAGAACACATTCTGCGGTCGGATCATGACGGCAAGTGGGAATTCGCCTTCGGGAACGCCCGTCGCGGTGAATGCGCCGTTCGCTTCAACCCCGGTAAACGCTGACCCTATCCCTATCGAAATATCCGGTGCGGGCGCATTCCCCTGTTCGATGGTGACGTGCCCGGAAACGCGAGCGCCCTCTGAAACCTCGATCGCGAGGTCCTCGACATCCGCTCCTGCAACTATTAGATCCTGTCTCTTATCCACAAACCGCTCGAGCTTCGAACCCAAAATCCCTGTCGGGCGCACATCAAGCGTATACGTCCCGTCAGGCAAATTGCTCAGGAGCCAACGGCCTTGCGTATCGGTCGTGGAAAAGTAACTGGACATTGCGGCTTCAATACCGGCTGCAGGTCGATCACGGTACGCTTGATTCGCATCTTTCTTGTCTAGACGCACCCTTGCACCTGCTACCGGATGTCCATCGCCTTCCGCCCTGACTATACCAGCGACGCTATGCAGGCTGCGCACAGCCAAAGTAATGTTGATGTCAACGACTTCACGATCGGCTGAAACAGCGATAGGAGGCGAGGTCCGAGAGTCGACTGTAGACGGAAAATAAGTAGCGCCAAGCACTCCTTCCATGCTCGGCGGCCCCTCACGGCCACGCTTCTTGCTCGGCGGAGAGGCGCTGACGATATATTCACCAGCCAGCAATCCTCTGAACAGATATGCGCCATTCTCATCGGCAGCTATGGTGCCGCCAAGCCCGCCTGCGCTGGTTCCTATCGCATGGACATTTGCGCCTGCGACCGGTCCTCCGTTCGTATTAACGATCCGGCCCGAAATGCTGCCAAAATGAGGGTTCTTTACCCGCAGAATAATTTCGACTGGGCTCTCGCCGTTGACTGTGATGAGAGGAAAGTCTCTCTTGTATTGCTCCAGTCTGGCAGCATCAGCGACCGGATCTCCGCTTTGCAGAGGGAAAGGAGCGCTTTCCGCACTGGACACATGCTCATCAGCGGGATGAGCCACGACATAATATTCGCCCGCTTCCAAGTGAGTGAAAGCAAAATCCCCGTTCGCGTCCGTCATCGTCCCCGGGATGCGGTTCGGACCGCGACGATTGGCTAGCACCTCGATTGCGACCAATTGAACTCGCTGTCTTGGCGCCGGCTGGCCCGAGTCCTCGTAGAGAACGCGTCCCTTGACAATTGAAACGCCCGGACTGGTTTGACCGGACTGATCGGCGGCACGCGGTTTGGCCGCGGTTTCAGATTGCGCTTCTGCATTCGCTCCTACCAACGTAAGAGCCAGGGCAGCGACGGCGAGTCTCGATATTCGCATCTTTTTCTCTCTTAGCCAGATGACACTCGCGGGCCGCAAGTGTCGAGTCCATCAAACTTTAGTTTGCTTCTTCCAAATCGGCAACCCAATCCGCAACCTGGCAGGGGTTGATGACCTCGACACACCTCGTTGCGTTGACGTAAACGCACTGGGCGGAAACTTGAAGGCGACTCATTTCGTAAAACCGCAAGCTGCATTTTCTGGCCCGCAACACTTCGCAGAGCGTTCCCGCCGGCGTTGGTAGTGTCCTACTTTGATTAGAGGTGTTCAGAGTACCGACTTCGGTCGGGCTTTTCCTAAAGCAGGAGATCAATTTGCTCGCGCGCAGTACGCAAGAAAGAGCCCAAGTAAAAGTGCTACTCTATATGCCCGTGAATTCTTCTCTCCTCCTCCTCCTCCGCTGCTGTGAGTTCGAGCATTAAAGTGAAATTGGCCTGCTATATAAATCAACCACTTACGGACACGATTCGAGCATTAAATGAAAAAAGAGTTGAGCATAAAGTGAATATTTCCTACAGATTTCGAGCATAAAATGAAAATTTCACACTATGCGTTTTTTCAAGCCAGTTACGGGGTTTTTGGCGGAAGCTGTCGGATTTGAGCCGGACTAACCCTTGACGCACATTCTCAACGAATAGATCTCGAAAATGCTTAGTAAGTGTGGCGGTCCCGCACGGAGTCGAACCCGTGTCGTCGCCGTGAAAGAGAAGCGATTCACTGTAATTTAAATGAACTCGGCGGCATGGATAGCATTCTACCGCACTTGAGGAAACGCATCGGACATCTAATTGGACGTTTAATGGACGCGCGGTGCGTGTTCGGGTTCAGAATCGCGCGCTCTATAAAGTCTCTTTAAACTGTAGGCCGCCAGGCTCGCGGCGCGGGTTCTCTCTGTTCCAGATTCGCCTGTGATCCTGATTCGCCCTCAAGTAAAGCTCGATGTAGGGAAAGTGACAAAGAGGAACCTTCCTGCGAAATCTCTCCATGCCATTCACTCTCACGCGACGGTCCGCGGTTTCCGGAAATCTGTCTTTCGATTAATCGACGCGTTGCGCTATGAAATGTTTTTCAATTAACCACCACTAATACCTTGGGAGGCGGGCATGGAATTAATATTGACAAACCCTTTGGCGAAGCTATAATCCGGAGCACAATCGAGACCAGTTCTATCGTGGGTGCAACCTGCTTCCTTCAAGTCGGCAGCTTCAAGCCCACGGCAAGTCTAATCTTTCGCGAATGCCTCGTCGCGCGCGGAACGCTCTTCGAACTCTAATGAAACGTTTCACGCAAATCGACCTATCGATTAGAGACGCGAAGGTGGCACGAACTTTTGAGATTTATCGGGCGGGATGTGATCGCTCTGTAACTCACGCAATCGCGGGCATCGAATTACCGTTACCGAAGCGTCTCCCCGACTAATCAACTGACCGGGCAATATTTCGAGTGGCCTTTGCGATCGCGGTTCGTGCCGATTGAGGAACTTGCGCCATGGACGTGACGCTTGAAGCAATCAAGTTTAATCATATTGAGGGATCGGCAACCTCTGACGGATTTAGCATTCGTCACAACGAGACGCGTCCGGTTTTGTCACCTGAATGGCAGCGAGGTGTGACCTCGAATTCCGAAGACTCACCGGCAGCGTATGCGTTAGCCGCTATCAAGAACCAAACCCTCACTATCAAGGCCAGAACCACTTGCTCCGATCCGGGAACGACATCTCTCTGGATCAGGGCGGTTGACGGCAATGTCTATCCGGAAAAATTCGGCCTGAACGGTGTGTGGCGGTTTTTGCTTACGCTGGTGCGGCCGTTTCTTCGGCGGCTGGTTAATACCAATGTCCTGGGCGCAGTTAGACCCACGCGAATATCACCTAGCACGGATCCGGACGATTTTGAAATCTTCGAACTCGAAGATGTTAGGTTGCAGGATGCCGGGATTGGCGTCAACGAAATCATCTGGCGCTGGCAGTTCACGACGAATGGCCGCGGTTGGACCGACATCATCACCACCAGGCATCGCATCTACTCAGTTTTCCAGATGCCGGTGGGCACCTGGAAGCCGCTTGAGGGCGCCTCGAATACACAGTTGCCATGGACGGAAGTTCTCGAATACGCGTGTCGCTGGGCAGCCGGAGCGCGCAGAAATCAGATAGCAGGCCGAATTACTGAGGCGGTGAATAGTCTCGGGCCGGCTTTCATTCAATACGACACCACGACTTCAGGTTCGCCCCACTACGCAATCGACGAGATTCTTCGTCCACCGCGTGTTGACTGCCAGAGATTCTTAGATTTACTACATGGCGATAGCCATAACCCAAAGGATCCGAACGTTGACTGTGATGACTGCGCAGCAATCGTGTCTACGTTCGCCTGCATCCTTGGATATTGCCTGCCAGCCTCCTCGATGTTCAATCCAGCGGGAGACATTCCGCTACGCCGGCACGAAAAGATCGGGCGGACCTTGGAAGGCGAGAACACCTTTAACCACCATACGGTGGCGTGGCAAGGAGGACTTGGGGATGCCGTTTCAGACGCTTGCCTGAAACTGGATGCGAACGAAGGTGTCGGGGGGCCGGCGCTGTTTCTGGCGGAGGAGCTGTCGTTCACATCTTATCGGCATTTGCTGGTACCGAAAGGACAGGAATCGAAGTGCCAGCCGACGCCACACAGCACCGTCTTCCGTCGTGTTGGCTTGAGTCTGGATGGGGCTGAATCTGTGGGCGCGCATTTTGACTTGGAGCGGATCAAACGTCTCTATAGTTATGACGAGTGGCCACCAGTGCGAGCGACTGACCAGCCGATCGATATTATCAATCTCTTGCAAAACAGAAGCGGGGTTTTCGGGTGGGCCATTCAGAGCTTACGGTTTGTTCCTGCCACCTGGATCGAATTGTTTCTCAGCCAGGGTACGAAGGAAAAAGAAGGAGTTTTGCGTGTTGACGTTCAAGTTGGCGAGACGGCCAAGCAGTCTAACGAAAATCTTCTGAGCCTTCTGGGCCGCTTCGAATTACCTGGCGTGAAACTCAAAAAAGATCCCGGGTTTGGTGATCGGGTGTTTGCCAACGACGCTGGTTTTGTAATCCTGTTCTCGCGCTCAAATCTGGTGGTCCAGATAAGAAACATAACCGGAGCGCCAATCGCCTTGTGGAATATCGCGCAGGCGATTGACAAGTTTCTTTTGTATGGAGGGTAAGAATTTTCCTCGCGGATTTTTCGTCAGATGTTCGACTATTTCTAGTTATTGGAGGAATGATGAAATGGCTCACGAATTGGATGACCAATGGACATTGTACATCGTCCGAAACATCGGAGGCGGAGTCTTCGATGCGGTCGTAGATGGTAAACTCAATATAAGAGTTCGGCAGGACGGAACAGGTAATCTCGACCCCGCCTACAGCAACCATGACCCGGGTGGTATGAACCCGAACCGACTTGATGGAAGAGTTACCACATCGGGAACAGGATACCAGGTGGGTTTTACGGAAACGCTGGCTAACGGTCATCACCGAGACTATACGGGTGCCCTTGCAACGCGAATCCACGGTACCTTGGTCATGGCTGGAGTGCGGGGTCCCGAGAGAGTGACTCTTGCGAAGAAGAATCGGGGCAAGGCCTTAACCGGCCAAGAGGACGGCGTTTGGGTAGCGACAAAACCCTAGCAACCCATTCGAGTGCTCATAAGCGCTGGGGAGACACTGGGGCCGGTAAGGATGTGTTTGGCTTCGCACGCGCGGTGGTCGGTTGATCTGGGCATGAATTTGTCCACACCCGCACGCTTGCTGAATTGATCAAAGTACAAGGCTTACCAAGTGAGGTTGTGACGAAGGCTTCGACAGTCACAAGTTTGCGTTCCATTGGTTTTGGTGGACTGGTATCGCTGTGTCTTGCTGCTAATGTTCTGTTGCCCCGCGACTCAACGGAGTTGGCGGCTGCGGCGGTGTATTCGCGACTGCCTTTGGTTCGGACGGGCGTGTGCCGACCTTACCAACCTTGCGCGCTTAACTCCCTTGATCAGGAAACCACGCTGCTCAGATCCGGTGAGACTCTGACAAGACCGATCGACGGCGGTAAGACCCAGTCCTTCAGTATTTCCGTCGCCGCCGGGCAGTATCTTCGTCTGTTGGTGCGACAACACGGGATCATCTTGACGGCGACGCTCGTTGATGTCGACGGACGACTACTCTCGGTAATGGAAAATCCGAGCGGCGGTCATGGACCGATCGAGATTGCAGCCATTGCCACAGCGCCGGGAAACTATCGCCTAGAAGTGCATTCGACGGAGGACTGGGCCAATCCCGGATCGTTCGACCTCAGCATCGCCGAGCTGCGGGACGCCCGCTCTGAGGACGGACCTCGCGTGAAAGCCGAAAGAGCTTTTGGTGACGGCAGTAGGAAGAATGAAGCGGGCCTGAGCGAAGTTGCCATCGAGCGATATCAAGCGTCTCTGTCCTATTGGCAATCTGTTTCGGATCGTCACTGGGAGGCTTTGACCAAGTACGCGCTCGGGCAGGCATATCGAAGCGGAGGAAATCGGAAAAAGGCCGTCGAATGTTTCAACGAAGCGTTGAATGTTCTCGCCACAAAGATCGATGAGAGCGATTGGCGGTTGGAGGCGGCCACCCTGAATGATTTGGGCCTGCTCTATCGTGGTATAGATAACGACAAAGCCATCGCCGCCCTCAAACAAGCCTTGTCGAAATTCGAAGGACGCAATGACCGGCGTGGTCAGGGCAGCTCTCTCAATGGCCTGGCGATAACGTATGGGCAGATGGGTCAACTGCATCTCGCGCGTGAATTAGCCGAACGAGCGTTACCGCTCAGACGACAAGAAAATTTTCGAACTGGCGAAATCAATGTTCTGAATACTCTCGGAAATATTGACGATAGATTGGGAGATTCGTACCGCGCACGAGGGCGCTTCACCAGCGCTCTTAAAGTCTGGCAAGAGCTCGCGCGCGAAAAGCCTTCTCAATCTCAAGCTGGCTTGGCCAACGCTTTCAACAGTCTCGCACTAGCGAATGATAGGTTGGGCGATTGGGACGAGGCCCTTCACGACTATGAGGAGGCGTTAAAGATACTCAGCACGAGGACCTCTAATCGGGCGGCCACCCTCGATAACGAGGGTGAGCTCTATAACGCACTGGGAGATCTCGATCGCGCAAAGGCGCGTTACGATGAAGCGATCGCTATCCTGGATTCGTTGGATTCGCCACCCGATCTCAGGGCAAGTGTGCTGCTTCACTTGGGACAGCTCTCTGCCCTCACTGGAAACCTGAAGGAATCGCTTGACTATTTCAACCGCGCGCGCGACGCCAAACCAAACGAACCAAAACTGGCGTACGTACTTACGAATATCGGTGCGGCGCTCGCCATTCAGGGTGCTTCGGGCAAGGCCTTAGAGGCGTACCAGGAGGCATTGGCAATACAACTAAAGATCGAGGACCGCCGCGGTGAAGCGATTACTCGTCAGAAGATTGCCGGGACTTACATTTCAATTGGCCGCGCGCCTGAGGCACACAACGAATTCAACTTGGCCCTGAATGGCATGAGGGCGGTGATGGATCGCCCCGGAGAGGCGGTTGTCCTTAATGGCATTGCCATACTCATGCGCGATCAGAATGATCTTCAACGCGCCCTTGAGCTGAACAAACAAGCGATTCAAATAATTGAAACTCTGCGCGCTAAGGTGTCGAGTCATCAATTGCGCACGTCGTACTTCGCGTCGCAAGAAAGCTACTACGAATCAAATGTCGACTTTAATATGACGCTCTTCCAAAGGGACCACCAGACAGAGCGATTGGCAGACGCGCTGGCTGCCAATGAACGATCTCGCGCGCGCACTCTAATGGATATGCTGGCTGAGGACCGGCTGCGGATCGGAGCTGGAAGCGGTGACGAGCTTTTGCGCGCGGGGAACGAAGTGCACCAAAAAGTGCGGGCGAAGTTCGAAGCCCAGACTGCGCTGTTAAGCAGCAAACATACAGAAACTGAGGCTGTCGCGATCGCCAAAGAACTATCGCAAATGCTTACGCAGGAAGACGAAATTGAAAGCCGAATAAGATCCGAGAATCCAAAATATTCAGAGTTGATTCAGCCACGCATTCTGGCTGTGAACGAATTGCAGCAACAACTCGACGGTAGCACCGTTCTCCTCGAGTACTCGCTCGGCAATCCGCGCAGTTACGTCTGGGCGGCGACTTCAAATTCAATCGATGGATTCCAGTTGCAATCGCGCGACGTCGTCGAAGCGGCGGCGAATCGAATTACGAAATCACTGGCCGACCGGAACCGAACAGTCAACGGCGAAACCGCTGCGCAGTGGGACCGACGGCGCAGACAGGCTGATAAAGATTTTGACGCCGCTTCTGCGGAATTGAGCAATCTGGTGATTAGTCGGGTGGCGCCACTACTCGGAAACAAGCGTTTGGTTATTGTGGCGGATGGCGCGCTGCAGCTTGTATCCTTCGCCGCGCTGCCGCTTCCGCGTGCCGGCGCGCAACAGTCGCGGCGCTTGATTGACGATCACGAAATCGTCTATGAGCCATCGGGGTCTGTGCTTGCTTTTCAGCGAAGCGAACTTGGAAATCGCCAGCCGGCGCCGCGTGCGGTGGCCATCCTGGCGGATCCGGTTTTCAACAAAGACGATGCGCGAGTTGTGTCGGCCTTGCCGCGGATCAATCCGCCTCGCAACGGGCCCAACTCGAATGGCAGCGCCGGAGGAGAAAACGCGACGCGGAGGCGAGAGGTCAGTCGGGCGCTCGAAGATATCGGCCTCGAACGCTTTCCGCGATTGAATTCATCGGCGTCTGAAGCGAAAAGGATCATTGCCGCAGCACCCAAAGGCGACAACAAAGAAGCGCTTGGCTTTGACGCGAGCCGCGAAACCGCGACGAGTGCTGCGCTATCAAGTTATCGCATCGTGCACTTTGCCACCCACGCGGTTGTGAACTACGAACATCCGGAACTGTCGGGCATTGTCCTCTCCCTGGTGGACCGAACGGGACAGCCGCAAGATGGCTACTTACGATTGCATGACATCTACAACCTCAACCTGCCGGCAGACCTGGTCGTGCTGAGCGCTTGCCAGACGGGCGTCGGCAAAGAGATCAAAGGAGAAGGTTTGATTGCGCTGACGCGAGGTTTCATGTATGCCGGTGCGCAACGGGTCGTCGCGAGTTTGTGGAAAGTAGACGATGTTGCCACCTCGAATTTGATGGCCGAGTTCTACAAGCAAATGTTCGTCAGCGGTCAGCGCCCAGCCGCCGCCTTGCGGGCCGCCCAACTCTCACTCGCCAAAAAGCATTCACCTGCTGATTGGGCGGGCTTCGTATTGCAGGGAGAGTGGAAATAAATTCGCTGCAAGGTCACTTATCTGGATTATAATCCGCAGTTGCCGCACCTCCGCGAGAATAGCATAACGGTTCACGATGACACCTGCGAAGCCCCCAAAGCCACCAACGGATCCGCCGAGCAAAAGCCGTGATGAATGGTCGTTAACCCAGGGGGCTTTCGAAAAACTGCTTGCAGCTTTTTCTTCGAAGCCAGACGAAGCCGCAAGGCAATACGAAGCGTTGAGAGCCCGGCTGATTAGGTTTTTCGAATGGCGTTCGATTCCGTTAGCTGAAGACCGAGCTGACGAAGTGCTCAACCGGGTAGCGAGAAGAATCGACGAGGGCGAGCAAATCAAAAACGTGGTCGCCTACGCCTACCGGATCGCCTATTTCGTATCTTTGGAAGCGCTTAAGGAACCTGAACTCGTCGACATCGATCAGGAGTTGACGAAACTGCCCAGAATCGAGCCGCAATTCGAGGACACCAAGCACGAGCAGCGTCAGCGTTGCTTTTATAGCTGTCTGGAAAGTCTAACAATTAACAGTCGGAAGCTCATTTTGGTTTACTACGAGGAAGAGCGTGGTGCGAAGATCGAGCAGCGAAGAAACCTGGCCGACCAACTCAAAATTACCCTTGATGCGCTTAGAATTCGGACCCATCGAATTCGCAAAAGACTCGAGGAATGTATCGCAAGTTGTTTGCGACCACCGGACGCAACACGAAATGTAACGCGCTAAGCCTCACATTTATTAGGGGCGGATTATATTGTGCCGATGTCTGTAAACACGACCGAGAGCGACGATCCCCCCGGCGAATTTGAAGAAATCGAAGTCGCTGAGGAAGAACTGATCGACGCCTACGTGCGGGGCGAACTTTCGCTCGACGAACGAAGGCTGCTCGAGAAGGGACTGCGAAGTTCGCCCGAGCTCGTCGAGCGCCTGCACTTTGCTCGCCTGCTGGCCGATGCTGCAGATCGAACTGCTGCCGCCGAGGCGGTGTCGGATCGTCGTCATGACCCGCTTCCGCCTGCGCGCAAAACATGGTGGCTGTTTGGGCTGAGACTCGGACCACGACCCGCTTTTCAACTGGCGTTCGCCGCGTGCGTGCTGATCATTTTCATGGGCGGGGCGGGCATATTGGCCGGGTGGATTAGGTTACGTCGCGAATCCCGGCAACTGGCTGAACAGCAGGCAACGCTTGAACGACAAAAGTTGGAGCTACAGAAGTCTGCCTCTGAACAGCGATTGGCGACAGAACAACTCAGGGCACAGTTAAAAGAGGAACAGCAAGAACGTGAGGCTGATCAGCAACGGATCGCCGAGCTCCAGCGTTCTCAAGATCAAAAGACAAAATCCTCACCTTCTCCGATCGGCAATCTGGCTACCTTCTTTCTCCTTCCCAGCTCACGTTCTGGAGGGGAAAACGAATTTAGCCCCGCTGCGGGTACTTCAAAGATCAGGTTGCAGTTAGCAGTTGAGTCGATCGACTACCGTGGGTTTGTGGCCGAAGTTAAGAATTCACAGGACCGAGAGATTTTCCGAGGAAAGTTACGCCCGCCACGTTCAGCAAAGCACGTCACCATCACTCTTCCCAGCAATCTCTTGCCTCCCGGCGCCTACAGTATCCAGCTGAGTGGCATCTCACCTGACGGCGCCACCGAACTCGTCGGCAACTACAGCTTCCGGATTGCGACAAGTCATTCTCAAAAATGACTCCCGGTCATTCCTGGCCGACGTAAGCTAAGCGCTCCATACCACAAAGCCAGCTTTAGAAAATCCACAACTCGACGTCCCCTGATTTTATCGAACGCAAAAGTTCGGCGCCAGGCTGAAAGGTTTTTGGCCCATCTGCCACTGCTAAGTAAGAAGCTCAAACTCGAGAGAACGTCTGAAGGGCGCTCGGCCGGAGCTTGGCAAAGAGCAATTTCTTGAAAGGAGAACCACCATGGCTTGCAATTTTACACGCGACGAATTGTCCGGATTGGTCATTGATACGCTGAATCAGGTGCTGAAAAGAGAGGACATAAGCGAGGAGACGGAACTTGACGCCGACTTGGGCCTGGATCCGCAGGCGCGCGAGATGCTTTTCTTTCCGATTGACAAAAGCGTTATCCGAGTCGGCTGTGAATTCGACAAATTCACGACCACTACCTGCGGCAAGGCAAAGACAGTCGGCGCAATTATCGGCTTGATTGCTGACGACTTTGGCATTTCATGAAGGCCAAAAACTTACGCGCCGCAAGGCCGTGAGAAGACAAACACATTCATCTCTGGAGGTAAAGCAATGATCGGAAACACAAGCAGATGGATTCTGGGGTTTCTAATTTGTTTCGGATTCTTTTTTGGCGCGCAGCCGCCGAGCCGAGCTCAATCTAACCCTCTTGGCTCGCCAGCCTTCGCCGCGGCCAATGGTCCGCTGCCGATTGTGATTCCGGCATCAGATCCAAAGTTCTTTCTATCGCATCCGGCCTCAGGTAGAACGGATTTGCCCACCGAAGGATTCAAGCTTAGCTGGCCCCCCCTCCGTGGGCCAAGAGTTTCCTGTTGGAAGTGAGTGAGGATAAAACTTTCAGCCGGGGCGGTGACGTTATTTCCGCCACGGTGACCGGCGCTACCAGTTATACGGTGCCGAAGGACAAGTTAAAGGATGGAAATAGGTACTACTGGAGAATCACGGGCGAGTGTGATCCAGCGAAGGCGAGCTGTGCCGCGGGAACTCAGGTTCTGGCATCGAATGCGCCCTTCTACTTCATTACAATCAGGCAGCTTGGATTCTTTAATTATCTTTCAAAAAAGCATTTCTCCTTGCAGCGCGTGGTAACGGGTGACGATGAAACTGAGGGCGCGAACTTTTCTTTTCTTCATACCTTCAACAAGAAGACCGTCTACACTACCGATTTTGCGTTTATCTGGGACTCGCCTGAGCGCGGCGGCAGCCGGGCTCGATATCAAATCGAGACTTCAGTGGAAGGACATCTCACCAGCGCTGAATCAGACGCGGAAGACGCTTTGACCTTCGCTGCAGGTGGAAGGGTCCTGACTCCATTTGGTTCGACCGGGCGAGTGGGTCTCCATTCCACTTTTAGTGCCAAGCTTGAAGGAGATCAGCAATTCGACACCAAGAAAGCCTACTTCGAAGCACTGGAGACGCCCACGGCCCTGAGCGCGTATATTGGCCAGTTCTCTGGCGATCCTAAGGACGCTGTACAGTTCAGATGGCGACCATTCTTCGGATTGCAATTGGGTCGAACGTACAAACGCGGGCAGGCCGCTTTGCCTGAGGACACAGTCCTGCGGCTCATTCCGCGCGTGCGTCTCGAGTTGAAACTCAATCGAATTAGCCAGGCACTGAAGATGCAGCGAACGTTTCTGTTCCTCGACAACACGTTCTATTACTTACCAATTGAGCGTATCTCGAAAAGTCGAAACTTTTTTTCGTCGGGACTAGAGTTCGACTTCACGCCGAACTTTGGATTGTCATTCAACTACAAGAGCGGCACGCCTGCTCCGAAATTCCAACGGGTTAATACCTTTGGCGGTGCTCTTACAATTCGATTCGGTAAAAATGCCGACTGAAACCGTAAACAAGGTTTGAGAATAAGCTGGACTATCCATTTTGCAGATACTCAAAAAGGAGAGCATCATGACAGACCCGAATAACACACCTGGTGCACCAATGACAAGCACCCAACTAACGGAGGCCGCGACCGCCTTAGGGCTGTCCCCCGGAGAGATATGGTCAATGATTGTGACCTTCGCGATTGCCGCTGGTCTGATGATCCTCGCGACGGTCCTCGCGCAAAATCTATCCTTGACCAACCCCCGGGCAATGTGGCTGGCAGTCGTGGCAGGTGGATTGGGCGGGCTCGCCCATGAAATTGCCCAAAGCCGCGGAACCATCCTGGTCGCCCAGCGCCGAGCTGACGGAATCTATCTGGGAACAATTGCCGGCATCATGCTTGGCGCCGTCGCCGGCCTGGTGGCGGTCAAGGCACTGCTGATTACTCCGCTAGCACCGACGCCGACCGTAATGCAATTAATCTACGAGTCGTTCATCGCCGGTCTCGCGCTCAAGGGAGTCACCGAAGCAGCGGGAGGTCAGCCCATGAGTCCAACGTCGGGTGCTAAGT
>WNFL01215750.1_pt1 | contig 13427 bp, 9 predicted proteins | sample 5400361 | NCBI WGS metagenome assembly WNFL01 (sample SAMN13153351, study PRJNA577476) | soil metagenome | isolation source: 40 cm soil on Douglas fir-dominated hillslope | place: USA:California | collected 2013-09-17
GTGCTGGCCCGCATGTCCGGAGTCACGACCGAGGTCGCAAAATGAAGACGGCCTTGCAGCAGCCCCGTAGCGGGTCTGAACTGAGTGCGGAACGGCTCCTGCAGATTTACCGGAAGATGGCGGCGATCCGCGCCTTTGAGGAACGGGTCAACCAGCTCTACACGCGCGCGCTGATGCCAGGCTTGGCGCACCTGTATTCCGGCGAGGAAGCGGTGGCGGTGGGCATCTGCGAAGCGCTTACCCGCGAAGACTACATCACGAGCACGCATCGGGGTCACGGTCATTGCCTAGCCAAAGGCGCAGCGCCGGACTTGATGTTTGCCGAGCTGCTGGGAAAAGAAGCCGGATATTGCCGCGGGAAGGGTGGGTCGATGCATATCGCCGATCCCACAACCGGCAACTTGGGGGCGAATGCGATCGTTGGGGGCAGTCTTGGAATCGCCACCGGCGCCGCGCTTTCGGCGAAGCACCTGAGCAATGGCCGCGTGGCGGTGTCGTTTTTCGGCGAGGGGGCGCTGGGGCAAGGCGTTCTGTATGAGGTCATGAATCTGGCCCAGTTGTGGAAGCTGCCGGTGATTTACGCCTGCGAGAACAATCTGTACAACGAATACACGCATTTTTCGGAGACGACCGCCGGCGACATTCTTTCCCGCGCAACCGCTTTCGGGATGCCCGCCGAGAGCGTGGATGGGCAGGACGTGCTGGCGGTTCATGCCACAGCCCAGCGGCTGATCGACCGCTCGCGCAAGGGGGAAGGGCCTGCGTTCCTGTTATGCAACACTTACCGCTACACGGGGCACCATGTTGGCGACATTAGCCGCGAATACTACCGCAGCAAACAGGAAGAACAAACGTGGAAGGGCGAGCGCGACCCGATCCTCAACTTTGCGGCCTGGCTGAAGAATGAAAGAGTTGCCGACGATAAAGCGCTGGAAAAGATTCAGTCCGAGCTTGAAGTAGAGATGGATGCGGCGGTGAAGTTCGCCATAGCGGCTCCATATCCCGGGATCGAGGAAGTGGGGCAGCATATTTATGCCGGAAGTTAGCCGGGAGTTGACCTATGCGCAAGCTGTGAACGAAGCGCTGGCGGAAGAAATGCGCCGCGACCCCACGGTGTGCATTTTTGGGGAAGACGTGGCCGAGGCGGGAACGCCGTTCAAAGTTCTCTCGGGGCTCGTCGCGGAGTTCGGCAAAGAGCGCGTCATTGACACGCCAATTTCCGAAGCTGGCTTCACCGGGGTCGGCGTGGGCGCTGCCATGACCGGGCTGCGTCCGGTGGTCGATATCATGTTCGGCGACTTTATTACGCTGACCATGGACCAGATGGTGAATCAGGCGGCGAAGGTCCACTATATGTCTGGCGGGAAGTGGAAGGTGCCGATGGTGATGCGGACCACGCTGGGGGCGACGCGGCGGTCAGCGGCGCAGCACTCGCAGTCGCTGCATGCGTGGTTTAGCCACATTCCAGGATTGAAAGTTGCTCTTCCTTCGACTCCGTATGACGTCAAGGGGTTGCTGAAATCAGCAATCCGCGACGACAACCCGGTCATCATCTTCGAAGACAAAATGATGTACAAGTTGAAAGGCCCGGTTCCGGCGGAGGATTACACGATTCCGCTGGGGGTGGCCGACATCAAGCGTTCCGGCGACGATATTTCCCTGATCGCGACCAGCAGCATGGTGCAGGTAGCGCTGGAAGCCGCGGTGTTGCTGGCGGAAATTGGCATTAGCGCCGAAGTTGTCGACCCGCGCACGACGTGGCCGCTGGATGAGAAGACTCTGATTGAGTCGGCGAAAAAGACCTCGCGTGTCATTGTCCTTGATGAGGGTTACGAGCGCTACGGCGTCACGGCTGAAATCGCAGCAGTCGTGGCTACAGGCGCCTTCTATGATCTGGACGCGCCGGTGAAGCGGATGGGTGCGATGCATGTGCCTATCCCATTTTCCCCGCCTCTGGAAGATATGACCGTGCCGACCGGGCAGACGGTGTTTGAAGCGGCGCGTGCCATGGTCAAGCGCAGCGGCTAAAGCCGCTACGGTTGCGACGCGGAATGGCACCCTTCGGCTACGCTCAGGGCAGGCTTCTGAAGTCGGGGCCTGAAACGAACCGTTTCGAAATTGTGTGAGACTCGTGGTCGAAGAGGTGGCATTGTGGGATTGAAAACGCATGGAACGATGGCCGTCGATTGGGAGCAGCGCATCGACTTTGACCGGTTACGCCGCGAACGTCTGGCGCGCGCGAAGGCGGCTTTGACCAAGTCGGAAATGGGCTCGCTGCTCTGTTTTGATATGAACAACGTGCGCTACCTGACGGCAACGCACATCGGCACGTGGGCGCAGGATAAGGCGAACCGCTTTACCATCCTGCCGCAGAACGACGAGCCGATCCTGTGGGATTTCGGCTCAGCCGCGCGGCATCATCAGCAAAACTGTCCGTGGCTGGGAGATCGTTCCCGTCCCGGAATTTCCGTACTGCGTGGCGCGATGACGCCGGAGATGGGCCGCGCCGAGGACGTGGCCAAGAAGATCAAGCTGGAACTCGAAATGCGCGGCTTGCACAAAGAGCCGGTCGGCGTCGACATCGTGGAGCTTCCCGTTTTATTCGCACTGCAAAAGGAAGGCCTCACCATTATCGACGGCCAGGCGTTGATGTCGGAAGTGCGAATGATTAAGACGCAAGACGAGATCTCGCTGCTGAACACGTCGGCCATGATGGTGGATGCGGCTTACGACGAACTCTATCGCGCGATGAAACCGGGCATGCGCGAGAACGAAGCGGTGGGACTGGTCAGCAAGGTCCTTTACGACCTTGGCTCCGAATACGTGGAAGCGGTGAACGCAATTTCCGGGGAGCGCTGCAATCCGCATCCGCACGTGTTTTCTGATCGCGTGCTGCGTCCCGGCGACCCGGTTTACTACGACATTCTCCACTCCTACATGGGCTACCGTACGTGCTATTACCGGTGCTTCACGATTGGGTACGCATCGCACGCAATGGTGGATGCCTATAAGCGTTGCCGCGACTATCTCGATGCGGCGATTGAACTGGTGCGGCCGGGAAGGACAACGGCGGAAATTGCGGCGGTTTGGCCCAAGGCGCAGGATTTTGGATTTCCAAATGAAGAAGCGGCGTTCGCGCTGCAATACGGTCATGGCATTGGCCTAGCGATTTGGGAGAAGCCGGTAATCAGCCGGTTGGTGTCGTTCGAGCATCCGTTGGAGATCAAGCCCGGTATGGTGTTCGCGCTGGAAACGTTCTGGCCCTCGAAAGATGGCTGGAGCGCGGCGCGCATTGAAGAAGAGATTGTAGTGACCGAAACGGGGCATGAGGTCATTACGCGTTTTCCGGCGGAAAAGCTGCTGGTCGCGGGCGCCCACTACTTCACGGTGGATGGCCCGCTGCCGACTACGCGTGAGCATGAATCCGCGCCGAGCCAGCATGTGAGAGACATGATCGCGACCAGCGCCAAGACTGAACAACTGAGCGCCAAAAGCTAGGTAGGCCCGGGGGCGGGCAGCCCTTACCTCGGAGGCTAAAGCCCTTATCTTATGGGCGTTTGGTTGTCACGGCTAGCCGTGGCCTACCGAGAGACATTGGTGAAAGCAGTTCTTGTGTTAAAGCAGTTCTAAGGAAAGTTAGGATTTCGAGTCTATGGCGATCAGCATTGTGATGCCCGCGCTGGAAATGGCCCAGGAAACGGGCAAGCTTGTGTCGTGGATCAAGCCGGAGGGCGCAACCGTCGCCAAGGGCGAGCTTATTCTGGAAATAGAAACCGACAAGGCTGTGATGGAAATCGAATCTCCGGGCGCGGGCGTGCTGGCTGGGATCAAGGCGAAGCCCGGCGATGTCGTTCCCGTGGGGCAGGTGATTGGCTGGATTGTGGCTGCGGGAGAAGCGCCTCCAAAGGAAGAGGCGCAGGCAGTTTCCGGACGCACCCTGGCAGGTATGAGCACAGCTGCTCCGGATGTTCACGCAACTTCCACAACGACGCCCGCTGAGGCCCGAGAGCTTCGAATCTCTCCCAAGGCAAGGCGTCTGGCGAAGGAGCGCGGTGTGGATTTCAGTCAACTGCGCGGATCGGGCCCGGACGGAGAAATCACAACCGCCGACGTTCTCGCACTGGCGGATGCTCCCAGCAAAACGCCCGCAGAGCCCGCGCCCCCAAGCCCTTCAGGGATGTCGTCCATCGAACGCCTCATGGCCGAACGGACCACGCAAAGCTGGACCACGGTACCGCATTTTTTTCTGACCCGGCATATCGACGCTAACGCTCTCAACGTGTTCCGCGAAAAGTTGCTCCCCGGCATTGAGCAGGCTCATGGCGTACGCCTCACGCACACCGACGTACTCGTCGCACTGGTGGCGCGAGTGCTTGCCAAATATCGCATTATGAACTCGAGTTGGATGAATGGCGGCATTCACCCGAACCCCGATGTGAACATCGCCGTTGCGATGGCGGTTGCCGGGGGCGTCGTAGGCGCGGTCATCCCGAAGGCCGATACTTCCTCCGTTTGGGAAATTGCGGTGCAGCGCCGCGATCTCGCCGAGCGCGCACGCGCCGGACGGTTGCGTCCTGCGGATATCGCGGGCGCCACGTTCACCATCAGCAATCTCGGCATGTATCGAGTGGATTCGTTCAGCGCCATCATCACGCCGCCGCAGGCAGGGGTGCTCGCGGTGGGCAGCATTACCGATCGCGTTGTTCCCGTCGAAGGCCGCCCCGGGATCCGTCCGATCATAACTATGACGTTGTCCAGCGACCACCGCGTAGTGGACGGCGCTCGCGCGGCGGATTTTCTTGATGCTCTGGCCGAAGCCATCGTGCATCCGCACAGTTTGCTGACCTGAATTTCGCCGCGCACCTTTTCTGTCACCTCCCGCGGAACCTGCCCGATGTTACAACTAAGCTATTCTCCCCGGCCTGTTTCCGTAAGGACTGCGAATCTGTATGGCAAAGCGCGTGAGCGTCGATCGTTGGCTGTTTGCCGTAACCCTGCTGCTCGTTTTCGTCGGGCTCGTGATGGTGTTCAGTGCCTCCGCTGTCATGGCGAAAGAGCGTTTTGGCTCCGCCTCCACCTTCCTGCTTCGCCAACTGGCGTGGGCCGTGGCCGGGGTGGCGGTGATGCTTCTGGCCATGCGCTTTGACTACCGACGCTATAAACACCCCACGATCGTGTTTTCCGTCCTCGGAATTACCACGTTGCTGTTGGTCGCCGTCTTTCTTCTGGATCGCTCGCACAACACGCACCGCTGGATTCGCCTCGGTACGTTCTCGCTGCAGCCCTCCGAGTTGGCCAAGCCCGCGCTGATCTTGTTCCTGGCCTTCTTTCTTGAAACCCGCTTCAAGTCCATGGACGACCTGCGCAACACGCTCTTGCCCGCGGCAGTGCCATCCGTTGTTTTCCTGGTGCTCATCGTCCTGCAGCCTGATCTTGGCACCGCCATTGCCTGCGCCGGCATCGCTGCCAGCATCCTCTATGTGGCCGGCCTGCGCCTGCGTTATTTCGGATACTCGCTGCTCGCCGCTTCGCTTCCGCTCTACTACTTGCTCTTCCATGTAGGCTGGCGGCGCGAGCGCATGTTGGCCTTCATGAATCCATTCGGCGACCCGCAAGGCCGCGGCTTCCACATTATTCAGTCGCTCATCGCGGTCAGCACCGGCGGATTAAGCGGCGTCGGCTTGATGGAAGGGAAGCAAAAACTGTTTTACCTGCCCGAGCCGCATACGGATTTCATCTTCGCAGTGATTTCGGAAGAGCTAGGTCTCATCGGCGCCATCCTTGTCGTCGCGCTCTTCGGCGTTTTTCTGGTTCGCGGAATTCGGACGGCCCTCAGGATCGAAGACCCCTTTGGCCGCCTTCTGGCCACGGGCATCACCTGCATGGTATGTCTGCAAGCGTTCATTAACCTAAGCGTAGTGCTGGGTTTAATGCCAACCAAAGGCATCCCGCTGCCGTTTGTCTCCTACGGCGGCTCGTCCATTTTCGTCATGCTGCTCTGCGTCGGCGTCCTCCTCAACATCTCCAAGCAGATAGAATGAAGCTCCATGCGTGTCATCTTAGCGGGGGGCGGAACCGGCGGACACGTCATCCCGGCGCTAGCCATTGCCCGCGAACTGCAAGTCCGCCACGCGGCAGAGTGTTGCTTTATTGGGACGAGTCGCGGCATTGAGACCAGGTTGGTACCTGCTGCAGGATTTCCTCTGGAGCTCATCCAAGTCGGCGCGTTAAATCAGGTCAGCTTTGCCACTCGAGGCAAAACTTTGCTGGGGCTGCCGCTGGCCATTCTGAGCTCGTGGCGCATTGTTCGGAGCTTCCGGCCCGATGTAATGATCGGTGTGGGCGGATACGCTTCCGGCCCCGCCATGCTCGCCGCCGCCTTGAGCCGCGTGCCAACGGTCGCGTTTGAGCCTAATGTAGTCCCCGGTTTCGCCAATCGCATGGTAGCCCGGTTCGTCTCGGCCGCAGCCGTGCACTTTGAAGAAACGAAGAGATACTTCCGCAATTGCCACGTTACCGGCGTTCCTGTGCGCGAGGAATTCTTCGGGATCCCTCAACGCGCACTGGCCTCGCCGCCAACACTGCTGGTTTTTGGCGGCAGTCAGGGAGCTCGCGCCATCAATCAGACCATGACTGGAGCCGTGGCGACGCTCCGCGACCGCGTCCCCGGAATTAAGCTTCTGCATCAGACGGGCGAGCGCGACTACGACACGACCGTCGCGGCGTATGAGAAGCTTGGCATACCGGTTGAGGTGTTTAGATTCATGGACAACATGCCTGCCATGTTCGCGCGCGCCGATCTCATTGTCAGCCGCGCCGGGGCCAGCACCGTGGCCGAGATCGCCGCGGCAGGGAAGCCGTCCGTGTTCGTTCCATTTCCAAAGGCAGCCGACGACCACCAGCGCCGTAACGCTGAAGCCATGCAAAACGCCGGCGCGGCCGTGATGCTGGAAGAGCGTGACCTCACCCCCGCCAGGCTGGCGGACATCGTCGCCGAACTCTTGTCCAATGCAGTAAAGTTGAAAGCCATGTCCGCGGCTGCGAAAGGCATGGCCCATCCCAACGCAACCCGCGATATCGCCGAACTAGCCGTCAGCATGGCGATTGGGAACTCAAGGCTAGGACTGGTCTCGTAAGTGTTAATCGGGCATCGCAACCTTACCTCGGAGGCTAAAGCCCGTTCCTATATATAGGGCCCGTATAGGGCCCGGGGCGTCCCGGCTGAAGCCGGGACCTACCAAAACCATTTGTGAGCGGTTCAGCAACTGACTACGACAATTGACAACAAGCAACAGGCCTATGTTTGCCAAGATTCAGCGCATCCATTTCGTGGGCATCGGCGGCATCGGCATGAGCGGCATCGCCGAGGTTCTGCTGAACCTCGGCTACAGGATTTCCGGGTCCGATCTCAAGCCCTCCGCTGTCACCCAGCGCCTGGAAGCGATGGGCACTCAGATCTTCGCCGGTCACCGCTCGGAAAACGTAGCCGGCGCTGATGTCGTTGTCACCAGTTCGGCTATCGTTCGCGATAACCCCGAGGTCGCTGAGGCTGCCCGCTTGCATATTCCGGTGATCCAGCGCGCTGAGATGCTGGCGGAACTCATGCGGCTGAAGTACGGCATCGCCATTGCTGGCATGCACGGCAAGACTACGACGACCTCCATGGTCGCCGCCGTGCTCGCCGCGGGCGGCCTCGACCCGACGGTTGTGGTCGGCGGCCGCGTCGACGCCATGGGATCCAATGCGCGCCTGGGTAAATCGCAATATCTTGTTGCTGAAGCCGACGAAAGCGACCGCTCCTTTCTCAAGCTGTCGCCGATCCTCTCCGTCGTCACCAACATCGACCGCGAGCACATGGACTGTTATCGCGACATGAAGGATGTGGAAGACACGTTCGTCGAGTTTATGAACCGAATCCCGTTTTACGGTACGGTTGTGACGTGTGCCGACGACGCGCCGCTTCGCGCCTTATTGCCGCGCGTGAAGCGCCGCGTGGTGACGTACGGCATGAGCCAGGATGCGGATTTCCGCGTGCAAGCTTCCCCGGCCCTCCAACAGCCCCCGGTTCTGAACCGATTTCAAGTCAGATATAGGGACCAAGACTTAGGCGAGTTCCAGCTCCATGTCCCTGGCCAGCACAACGTCCTCAACGCCACAGCAGCCATTGCGGTCGGCATCGGACTGGACATTTCCCCCGGCCACATTCGCGAGGCCTTGCAATCCTTCCGGGGAGTCGACCGCCGCTTCCAGCAAAAAGGGATAGTTCGCGGCATCACCGTCGTGGACGACTATGGCCACCATCCCACCGAGATTCGGGCCACGCTCTCCGCCGCTAAACAGGCTGGCTTCGCCCGCGTTCATGTTATTTTCCAACCGCATCGCTACACACGCACCCAATTGCTCATGGACGAATTCGCGACCGCTTTTGCCGACGCCGCCACCGTATCCGTTCTTGACATCTATCCGGCCAGTGAAGCGCCCATTCCCGGAATCACTGGCGCCGCCCTGGCGCAACGAATTCGGGAGCAAGGCAAGCGCGACGCACGATTCGCCCCCTCATTCCAGGATGCGGTCACCTCCTCCATCAACGTTGCTTGCGAAGGCGACCTCATCCTCACCCTGGGCGCAGGCAATGTTTCACAACTCGCCCCTCAAGTCCTCGACCGGCTAGCGTGATTGTGTGGCGGGGGCGCCCCGCCCGCGTGGTCTTGCTGTCGTCATTGCATTGCATTGAGTTTTTCGTTCTTGAGTCTTTTCTGCTCTTGATCTCCTCCACCAGTCCCTAGCCCACGGGGGCGAGAGCGCCCGCGCGACACGAGCACTTTCGCTTTATCTTCTCCTGGGCCAGTAAACATGCGGGTTCCACGCACCCCACCTCCGTGCCACAGTACCAACTTTCTCTCTCGGCATTGCGCAAAAAAGTGTTTATATTGAAGTAACAACTGGCGATTCACCAGCGACAACTCATGGCGCGGACAGACAGCGCAGTGTTGCCGCACGAAGAAACTGCTCCCGCTCAAGAGGAGTTTCTTCATCCGGAAATGGACGCACGCTTCACGAACCTCGACGAAGAGGACGGAAGTCCTTTTCTTCGAAAGCAGAGGCGCGTCCCCGTCCGCCGCGGCCCCCTTCCCAAGAAAACGACCAACCTGCTCAAGTGGGTCGGCCTTGCAATATGCGCGCTCACAGCCCTCGGCATCGCCTACGCTTTCATTTACCGCTATGGCGAGCGTTCCTGGCGGTTTCGCGTCGACTCCAGCGACCAAATCGAAATTGCCGGAACGCAAAACGTAACCCGCGCCCAGGTGATGGAGGTTCTCGGCAGCGACATCGGACGCAATATCTTCTTCGTCCCCCTCGATGAACGCCGCGAACAGCTCGAGCAGATTCCGTGGGTGGAATCCGCCGCCGTCATGCGCTTTGCCCCCAACCGCCTCAAGGTGGCAGTCCAGGAACGCACCCCGGTTGCCTTCGTTCGTATTGGCTCGCATATCGGCCTCATCGACAACACCGGCCACATCATGGAACTGCCGGGGCACAACAAAACTCAGTACTCGTTTCCGGTAATCGCTGGGACGCGCGACACCGAGCCGCTTTCCACGCGGGTTGCGCGCATGAGGGTCTACAACGAACTCGTCCGCGAGCTTGATTCCGAGGGCGGCCACTACTCGTCGGAACTGAGCGAAGTGGATCTTACCGATCCGGAAGACACCAAAGTCCTGGTCAGCGACCCCTCCGGTGACGTCCTCCTCCACCTGGGTTCGGTGAGTTCCGGTTCCGGAAACTATCTTGACCGCTTCAAGCTCTATCACGCGCACGTCGCCGAGTGGCGGCAGCAGTTTGAAAAGCTCGATTCCGTCGACCTGCGCTACGAACGCCAAATAGTAGTGAACCCGGATCTGCGCTCGCCTGCACAACCAGCCGTTCTTTCGCCAGCAGCCGCCAAGGCTGCGGTGGCAGCCGGGGTGCCAGCTATAGCCGTGACGGCCGCCGCGTTGGTGAAACGCCAGCAAGCAGTCGCTAAGCCACCATTGACCGCCGCTAAAACAACCATGAAGATTCCGCAGAAAGCCGCAACGGGAGCGGCGAAGCCGGCCCCCAAAGTTCACAAGTCAGTGAAGAAGGCAGCCAGAAAGTCCGTCTATAAGCGAGGCAAGACCAAACGCGCGCCCAAAAAACCGTCTGCTTCCCAGTCCGCGGCAAGAAGCGTGAAGCACACAAGCACTAAGGCTATCGCTCCCAACGTGCTAGCCCCGGCGAAGCCTCACCAGCTACCGGGTTCGACAAAAAATTCCAGCAGCGGTAAGCCGCACGCCGCGATCGTGAGCCGGTGACGCGCCCATGAACTCAACCACCATGACCAATGCCAACGATAACCTGATCACAGCCATCGACCTCGGCAGCTCCAAAACCGTCGTCCTCGTGGCCGAGGTCACGGGCAGCGGCCTGCGCTATCGCGGCCATGGCGTGGCCGAATCGCGCGGCTCACACAAGGGTGTCATCGTAGATCTCGACCGTGCTGCCGCTTCCATTCAGAAAGCGGCCGAGCAGGCCGAAAATTCCGCGGGAGCCCCCATCGAGCACGCTATCGTCGGCATCGGGGGAACCCACGTTCGCGGCGTCAACAGCCAGGGTGGCATCAGCCTCGGTCTGCGCGCGCGCGAAATCACCCGCGATGAAATTCGCCAGTCGGTCGAGAAAGCGCGCGCAATCGCTCTCCCAGCCGACCGCGAGGTTCTGCACCTGCTTCCGAAAGAATTCGTGCTCGACGGTCAACCCGGCATTCACGATCCGCTGGGAATGATGGCCACGCGCCTGGAAGTGCGCGTCCACATCCTCACCAGCGCAGTGCAGAACGTGGTCACCGCCGTCAACCGCGCCGGGGTCGAGGTTTCCGACACCGTGTTTGAGCCACTTGCCTGCGCCGATTCCGTGTTGCGCAACGATGAGCGCGAAGTCGGGGTCTGCCTCGCCGATATCGGCGCCGGTTCCACGGAAATGATCGTCTACCACGAAGGCGCTGTCGTGCACTCTGCCGTCATCCCCATCGGAGGAGACCACTTCACGAGCGATCTCACGGTAGGCTTAGCCACACCCGGCGTCGAAGCGGAAAAAATTAAGCGCATTTATGGCAACGCTGTAGTTACGCTCATCCAGGAAGGGAACGAAGTCGAGGTTCCGTCCGTCGGCGACCGGCCGTCGCGCATGGTGGCGCAGCGTTTCATTGGTGAAATCCTGGAACCACGCGCCCGCGAGCTTTTCGAAATGATGCGCCAAAATCTGCGCCAATCCGGCTATCTCGACATCTGCGCCGGAGGCTGTGTGCTGAGCGGCGGAGGCACCAGGTTAGCTGGAATTTTGGATGTGGCGGAATCCACGCTCCGTCGTCCATTACGTCTTTCCTGGCCCTTCCCCATGGCAAAGATGCCGCGTATTCTCGCCGAACCCGAATTTGCCACGGTGCTCGGGATGGCTCTGTATTCCCATCGCGTGCGCGTGGCCCGCGGCATGCAAGACGGCCGCTGGAGCAGCCGCCTTAAAGCCTTCTTTGGCAGAAAGGGTGCATAAAGCATGGCCACAAAGATTCGAAAAGCACAGCAACAAGAAATTTTGAAACACGAGGACGGACCAATGGACACTCAAGGGAACATCCGCATCAGCTTTCAAGACGACGCCCGCAACGACGCCCGCATCAAGGTCATCGGCGTAGGCGGAGGCGGCTGCAATGCCGTCAACCGCATGATTGACGCCGGAGTCGAAGGCGTGGAATTCGTCGTGGCCAACACCGACCTCCAGGCTCTCCGCATGTCCCGAGCGGTGGTCAAGATCCAGCTCGGCGTGAAGCTGACGAACGGCCTCGGCGCGGGAGCCAACCCCGAAGTTGGCCGCAAAGCCGCTCTTGAGGACTCCGAAAAAATCATCGAAGCCCTCGAAGGCGCCGACATGGTCTTCATCACCACCGGCCTCGGCGGAGGCACCGGCACGGGGGCCGCTCCCATCATCGCCTCGCTTGCCAACGAAATGGGCGCGCTCACGGTTGGCGTAGTCACCAAGCCCTTCAGCTTCGAAGGCAAACGCCGTATGCAGCAAGCCGAGCGCGGCATGGCCGAGCTCGTCGAAGCCGTCGATACCATGATCGCCATCCCCAACGAAAAGCTCCTTGCCGTTGCCCAGGACGCCGGCTTCTTCGAGTCTTTCCGCATCGCCGACGACATTCTTCGCCAGGGCGTGCAGGGGATTTCCGACATCATTACCATCCCCGGCATCATCAACCGCGACTTCGCCGACGTGAAGGCCATCATGGCGGGCATGGGCTACGCCGTCATGGGCACGGCCACCGCAAGTGGTCCGCGCCGCGCTGCCGAGGCCGCCAACAAAGCCATCGCCTCTCCTCTCCTCGAAGCCGGAGCCATCGACGGCGCCCGCGGCATCCTCATCAACGTTACCGGCGCCAGCTCGCTCAAGCTAGCCGAAGTCAACGAAGCCAGCATGATCATCCAAGCCGCCGCTCACGAAGACGCCAACATCATCTTCGGCGCCGTGCTCGACGACAAAATGCAGGACAGCATCAAGATCACAGTCATCGCCACAGGCTTCAAAGACCTCCCTCGCTTCCACACCGGCGAGTCAATCCATTCCCACAACGCGCCGATTTTCCTGCGGGATACTCCGACTTACTCCGAGCCCGAGCCCGTTTTTGAGCCCGAGCCCACACGAATCATGGCGGAACCGGAGTTCCAGCCCCAAGCTCTGAGCCTGGAAACCGTACGGCCCACCTACGAACCACCCCCTAGCTACGAGCAGTACGACCAGGACGACCTCGACGTCCCAGCGTTTATTCGCAAGCGCGCCGAGATTATGTAGGAGTAAACTTAGGAGTTAACGACAAGGTAACCTCACAAATGATTACCTTGGGGATGTTCTTTTCGTAACTTCTTCGTAAGTTACTGTATAAGAATGACTTGTTGAATTCTCTTGGATTTCGAAGAAGTAAATTTGCGGTTGCCACAGGACGCAGAACTTCGTAGTATGCAGCATGGCCTTATTTGGGGCGGATGCCGACCGGGCTTGACGCATCTCAACGATGAAGTAGTCCGGTGTGCCGGGAAGACGATAGAAAGCATGCAAAATCTCTGTAAGCGGTTGGGAGCATTGGCTTTAGGCCTCTGCTTGAGCGCTCCGGCCACGCTGTGGGCTGCCCATGTCGATACCCGTCCCCCATCCACCCGTTCGCGGGCGAAGATTACGGAGAACGCCAAGGCGCGCCGCAGGATCAGCAGGCTCCATCAGAGCCGCAGGTCGGCCGCCGCTAGCAAGTCCAGCCAGGGCCACGCTGTGCGACTGAGCAGACGCCATCATCGCCGGTACCGCGAACGCTTCCACACCAGTTCTTTCGCGACCGACACCCTGAATGGCGATATCACCGA
>WNFL01079210.1_pt2 | contig 13424 bp, 8 predicted proteins | sample 5400361 | NCBI WGS metagenome assembly WNFL01 (sample SAMN13153351, study PRJNA577476) | soil metagenome | isolation source: 40 cm soil on Douglas fir-dominated hillslope | place: USA:California | collected 2013-09-17
TTTTGATCTTTGTCATGGCAACATTTGGCAGAACTTGAATATGAGGCCCCGGTTAGGCTCTGGATGGTTCGAAGACACCGCAAGAAACTGCAGCCTCTTTTGCACCCGCCAAGACTTTCGAGAAAAAGACGAAAGGATCGAAGCTATATCAATCACGTGGTGGTACATATTAGACACGGCGGTGTACTTACTCTATGGACGAGAAGCTTAATATTCTAACAACATTGAATAAAGCACCAATCGCATTTATGTCTTCCATGGCCGCCTCCTCATCCTTGCCACCAGTCGCGTGTCGTGGAATACTGTCACGCTCTGCGAGCCCCAACTCGTTTGTGTGAACTGCGTGATATTTTGCACTTGCTTGAAGGCCTGCATGACAGAAATTTGAACTAGCTTCCAGGTCACCATCAGGCAATCTAACCGAATGTTCAGGGGAGTCGTGGAGTTAGAGCTGCTCCTCGCTCAGAACGGTCTCTTTTCCCGACCATTGCCATTCTCCATGTCAACGCGGGAGATTCAACAGCACCCGCACCCACACTCTTGCTCTCCGCCTTGTCTGCTATATCCTTCCCTCTTTCTCACTAGCATTACTTAAATACCCTCATTAGCCCTTAAAGCTCTCAAGGCGCGTATATATTTTGTTGTAAGGCGTCGTGTCTCCCTCTCCCTTGACAAATGCGCTGTGACCGTCAAGTTCTTGTATGGGTCTTTATCCCCTCCGTCTTCGCTGCTCCCATCGGTCAAACCTTCTTCAAACCTGCTCAATTACGGCATAAACACGAGATTGAGGTGAGCGAGTCGGTGGCGAACTCTCCTTTTCAAGGACTGAAGCGACTCCTGAAGACAGAAACGGAAACAACCACACAGACGTACACGGAGGTAGAGCCGCAAACGGAGACGGTTTATGTCACGGAGGTTTACACTGAGGTTCATGAGGAGATATCTGGGAGTCTCCCAACCTCATCCATCGAACCGACTCGCAGTGACCCGGAACCCAAAGAGACCAGATCTCTCGCACCAATAGCACTACCGAATCCACCGGACGACAAGTTCTCGAGCGATAACGGGAAGTTCCTGGGTCTATTCCTCGCCGTCATCGGTGTTGTGGCTCTCCTTGCCACCGTCTTCTTCATGCTTCACCGCTACAGAGCACTTCATAAACGAACCACCACAAGTAAAACAATGGTGGCTTCCTCCTCCTCCTTGACTTCTGACAAGTCGATCAGCGACTCGCACAAGGAATATCTCGGTGGAGAGGAGCTAGACCGGAAACAGACGAGCATTACTCTTTTGGATGGCGACTCGGGTGATAAATCAAGATCAAGGATAGTAGGATCCTCCGAGGGGTTGCAGCAAACCCGTGTCAAAAGCCCCTCTTTGCTTGAGGGTCAACCACCAGTCGCGCTGGTGGGTAATGGGAGGATTACGGGAAGCCCTCGAATCCCGTCCATGATTGGCCTCCCTCCATCCGTCTTCAAGCGAGCATCTAGTCCAAGCCCCTTGCGGAATATGTGGCAAGCACGCTCAGGCTTCCATGCCCCAGTGATTCGAATACCAGTCACCCAGTCGGTGAGCAATATGCGAGATCAAGAACAGTACGACGTGCGATGTCGGAAGTGTGAGAAGATGTGGTTGGCAAGACCTTTGAGTAGGGAGTGGCCGAAGTCTCCGTGATCACATTGGGAAGATCGACGTTCAGCTGGGCCTCAGTTGATTCAAGATCAGTTGAAGAAGATATCCATTGTAGCACTAGTCCTTAATTTGCACTGCCCACCATTTTGTACCCCGGATCTGGCACGATCCCCAAGACAAATTATTTCAGTCCATCGCGCTCACCACGTCCCATCTCTCGTGTCGATCATAGAAGTACCCCCTGACTGCATGTATGAGTTTGGCCCCCATATTGTAGGTCCTTTCATTTCTCATGATGTCGAACATCATGGTAAGCCTCACTTAGAGGCTCTTCTCGAGACAGCCTGATGATGACCTTGTCCTTCCAATACATACAGTGGTAAGTCAGACATAGCGAGGCCGGCGAGCGCCCTTATCTGGGGATAAACTACCTTGCTCCTTGCCACCTCGCCACCGCTACATTCGCGATTAGACTCGCAGAACCCCCCATACAGCCGCTACAACCCCTGCGTATAGCTCAGCGCTGTAAACAGACAAGGGACTGCCGCTGAGGAGTGCGTTCCGAAAGGATTTGCCGCACACACATCGCAACAACGAATTTTCTTCTCAATCCACCGTGCCCAACGATCGGCTTCTCGAGCCTTTCCCCCTTTTTAGGAGCACTGGCCACCTCAGCTGGCTGGAAAGAGCAAGGTTTCTTGGCGCGCTCCCAATGTTGGACTCAAATCAAACCTCGTTGTACACTCCAACCACCAAGGACACGCCCTCTACGATCACCATAACCCCGTCACTCGCCGTTGACGCCTACAGCATCACCGGTTCCATCGTCCAAAACGTTTGGGACAATCACAAGACCTCCGTCGACATCGGCACAGCCCCAAGTGATCTTGGAGAGCATTCTGAAAATGATGGCGGAGACGTAGGGATGCACGGACTAGATGTTCGTGACGAGCAGCCAATTCCCAGCGAAGCAACAGGTTCGACAAACCAAACCCAACCTGCTGCTGATCTGGTTCACTCGGCGGCCGGACCTGTCATTCCCGCCACATTCTCGGCAGCAGATGAACTAGAAAGAACAGGCATAGAAACTTTCATCAAAGAGTCGCCTATCGCTGGGGAGGTCACCACATCGACTTCGGAACCACATATCGAAACGCCGTCTTCTACTAAGGAACTAACTAAGCCTCTTCGTCAGGGCTACGACGTTACGACAGGGACATTCTATTACTTCCACGAGGCCACGCCACCCCCTAAGCTGGAGCAAGATGAAGATGAGAATGCGAATGGGGAAAATGGGCAGGGGGATGTGGTGATGAAAGGAGAAGAGGACGGGGAAGAGGAGAGATCTGGGGAATCTACTGATGCGCCTGAACGCTCTCCTTCACCCCCGTCAACGGCATTACCTGGATTGATGAGGACTCGTCGTCAACCTCGCGTATCGTACGCCGAGCCTTACTCGACGAGAGACTCCGAGTCTCGTTCTCCATCCCCTGCTGCTCCAGCTAGACCGAAGAGGACGTACGGCAGGCGAGGGTCACGACAACGGGCTGGCTCCGATGGGTGTCCACCACCCACCCTGCGCGGTGGAAAGATTTCCGACGAGATCTATATTCCTCCGCTCCCGACAAACGTCCAGCCGGTCGAGGGCATTAAACAAATGACGATGGAGCAGAAGACCAAGCTCGCTATGGAACTTGGGGGACGTCCCCTGCGGAAGAAGGAGCTCGTCTATATTATGGAATGTATGGACCCGGAGCTCAAAGCTAGTACCGATAGAGGATGGGTGGTAGGGAATTTCATTCACGTTTCTTGGTGTGTGTATCCTTACCTCTCGCCGTCCCAGAACACCTTATCCCAAGGGAACTCTGTCCGGAAATCATCTAAATCGACGACGAAGGGTAAAACAGAACTCAAAGCACACGTGATCTCACTGGAAAGCGACTATGTCACAGGGTACTTTTGGTGGCTTCCAGGTCAGCTACAGAAATATACTCTCACGTGTTCAGAAATGCCAACCCCACTTCCTTACGATATAGACACCCCTCACCACTGCAAGCCGGATGACTTGTTCCGTGAGAGATTGGGAAATAATCGTCGGATGGACATCCGCGTATCCGATACTCCGACCGCAATGGAAAACGCGGAACCATCCGTTCGGGCTCAGCGTCCCCGCAGGTCGATCGTTCCCCCGCTCGAGGAACAGGACGAGTAGGAACGGTCCCAGTATTGTATCGTGTATCGTGTATGATCAAGTCGCACGCTACTTGCGAGCGAGCGACATCGTTGTAGCCTTCAAATTTTGAAACCATCCCCACTCAATTGCAGAGCCAACACGGAACCCTTGGTCTTCAACACCTTGTGGACATCTTATCTTTGATAGCCTTATATCTATTTGTGGATTAGGCAGTCGAAACTCTTGCAGCTTGCATGTACTCTTTGTTGCGAATCGATCAAATATCAATGATTATGAAGGAACGCCATTCAAGAGCACGGTATCATAAGCCGCAACAGTCTCGGGTTCTAACAGCCTGTGAGGATTCATAGCAAGTAGCAACGTTCATTAGATAGACCTCCGTCTTCAACAAAAGCCTCGACAACGAGTTGGGAGCAACGAGGAAGACGACGAAATAGTCCACCCAGTCTCATGCAAAATGTCCACTCCAGTAGCCGTGTCATTGTATAGTCCCATATCGATTTATGTGTCGGTAGATGAGATGGTGTGCATGCTCAATATCGGCGCGGTTATACGCTCACAATATAATACTGTTTATCGTTACTCACTGGCCTGCCGGCTAGGGCCTTGAACAGAGTTTGAAGACACTTTGTAATGCGACAACCGTGGCAAGCAGAGCGTCTGAGGGTAGGAATTCTGCGTGTTTGTTGGTCTTTCACCGCTCACCTCGTATCAGCCAGACTACTTAACGGTCTCAAAAAGACGGATCAAGTAACACCGTTCATATCACACTCCTTCCATCTCCAACAAATAGGGAAACAAACAAGGATGCGACGCAGAAGAAAGGAAAGGTCCATCCGCAAGAGATCATGACATCGTCCAATGCCTCTACCACCCCTCTCCACTTGTTCAAGTCGGTTGTGGCTTCGGCACCACTGGACAATCCACGATGGTTAAGTCAACGCGAGCTCACGGCCTCACGTCGACTTCTTTCCCGGTGTCTCCAACTTCTTGCCAATGTCTTTTCCGCGCAGCTTGACGCCCAGCGCGCGCTCAAGCTTGCCGAGGATCTGTGGATTCGGGATGGCCTTGCCCGACTCGTAGTCCTGCAGCACGGACACCTTCTCGTTTACCGTTGCTGCGAGGTCCTTCTGCGAGAGCTTGAGCTCGAGGCGGGCAGTTTGCATAGACTGTTGGCGGACATTAGTTGATTGATTAGATAGGTGGCAATAATGACTGGAAGAGAGATCCTGAAGAGAGAGGCCATTTTCTGAGGTGGACTAGTCACGCTGAGAGGCGTCAAAATCGTTCGACGGCCAAAAGCCGACTCGAGTGCGTGGTCTTCGCTGACCTTGGGCCGGCGGGGCTTCTCGCGTCAAGCAGAACGGTAAACACCAATACCTCTGATGAACAAGTGATGGCGTAGTCGTTGACCCCGTAGGGTCGCCTGTCCTCTTTAAATCGTTACGTGACGGAATTTCGGTGCTGTCGCCGTTGACCGAAGTAACTCGTCTAAGAGCTAATGTCCCGGGAAATGGATAAGAGGAGCCGGGATAATCATATCTCACCTTGCCAACAGAAGGGTTGACCTTGGGAGGGGGAGCAACTTCGTTCTCGCGGTCAAGCTTAGCAATGCGTTGGTGGTCTGTTCCTATTTGGCCAATATAGCGAAAAGATGGACAGTCGCAGAGTCAGTCTCACAAGACCATAGCAATAAGCGCCGAGACTGAGCACCAGTGCGTACCCTGATGAGCCTTGTTGCTGCCACCAGCAGTCTTCCTATCGACACCGACTACAGCGCCTGACCGGCGAGCCTGTGTCCCAAGTCAGCAAAAGTTGGTCAGCCACGCGGTGAGCATACGGCCACATACAGCTGTCAACAGAGAAAAAACAGCGTCAACAAGACTAGAGATGACAGAAGTATACAAGACACACCGTTGAGGGAGGAGTTAGAGGTGGCGACAGCAGGACGGGGGCGAGCACGCTGGCCGATAACGAGTTTGGCGTCCCAAGCGACAGGAGCAGACATTGTTATAGTGTGCTTGTAGTATTAGTAAGTTGAGATGCCTTTGGCGTGCGACAAGTACGAATCTGAAAATACGGCGGAGTGGTGGTGGTCAAGGTGAGGTGTGAAATGAGAGGCTACTTGTCGGCTTATAAAACCCAAATCAATAAATAAAATGACTCGGATTGTTTGTTTGTCGGGCGTCTACATGACTCTTCACCCGCTGGTCCCGCTGGTCATCCGCTGTTACATCCCCCAAAGTCGCGCGCTTTCGCCGCCTACCAAACTTATGGAATAAATGGACGCCTCACTAACTAAGGATAGTTCCCGCGCAGGATATTTGTATAGCAGAGTCGAAATCACATAACATTGGAGCACATGATTGAGGCACAGAGCAATATCACTTTGAATAGCAACAACTATTGCATAAATAGAAAGTATGCGGCAGTGCTGGGCGGTGCAAATGGCAAGGTAGAAGTTGTGGATTGTTTGTCGATCATAGCATAGCGTCCACAGACCCGAAACGAAACCAAGTTGTCCTTGTGGATGTGTGCACTTGCTCCGACTCTCCAACACCGTCCCTCCTACACTCTTTAATTCGCTTGGAAGGCCCCGTCCACATCTCCCTCACTCAGACCACCGCTAGTTCAGACGTCGTGTGCAAGGGATCTACACGAGTTCCATTACACATCCCGAGGTCTATGCAATCGGCGATAGACCCCACCTTTGCTGGTCCCCAATGGCCGGTGACAGGTCCGCCAACAGCCCCGCCCAATGGCCTCGACCTTCCGCTTCCGGCACAAAACTGCTAGTTCGAACGGTACATGTTCAATGGAGCATGAGGAGCAGCCGCGACAGGGATCTGTAAAGGTGAGAGAGTGTACAAGCTGGAGTATAGAAATTGGAAGGGGAAGCGGAGGGGTTTATTCATGAGCCAAGAGTCAGGTAAGAGTTCCAGGAGAGCGTTGTCATCTATAATGCCCCGATCCTTGACGGAATATCGTCAGTCGTGGAAAGTAGGTGGTGCATCAGTATACCGCACGTGTGGAAGCTCGGTCAGCTCCACCTCACCCATCTGTACCGAGTATTGTAGTGTAATTTAGGCGCACACGAGCGATTAAAGGGCGTTTCATGCACAAATATAAATATTGTTCATTTCTACATCATGTCGAATCTGCCACCACATCTTATGAGAAAAGAAGCCATAGAGATATCATGGGGACGGAGAAGAGTATGCTAAAGTCCAAACCGGGTTTCGGAGAAGAATATTTAATCGAGTAATACACTTTGTAGGGGTATATGGCGTCGGTTCCTATCCTGGATGGGAACGTGTGCGATTAGATTCGATCACCAAAAGCCAGCGACAAAAGAAATAGCAGACCTACTGGGCCATGTTATGAATGCAATTAGGATAGGTAATATGCGACATATTTGGTAGGCACCAAGGGCTTCCTCTCCCGAGCCACCTACATAAACGTGGTGAGCACTGTTCTCCTATATTTGGGTGTCATTGAATGCTCCTTCCTAGACATGGATGAGAGATAATTACCGCACCATGGTATCTGATAGGACCTTGTAGGATAATAGCTATAAATTTCCTGCCCGCAAGACGTCGAGGGGTAATGTGGATAGGTATAAGTAGGTGGACAGCATAGACGTGATATGCCAATTGAGTGACATATATCGAGAGGGTGAGGGGACATGTGTGTTGACGAAGGTGGAGGGAAATACGTCGGAGAGGACACAGGACTGTTGGCCAGAGTAGGGGAGGGATAGCAATGCAGCGATCGCAGAGAGGGAGAGTGGCCAGTTCTATTAACGTGGCTGTGGAGTTGGCAGAGACGAACTGCAATGAATAGGCGTAGTGGGCTGTGGAGTTGGCAAAGCCGAACTGCAATGAATAGGCGTAGTGGAAATATAGAAGCTACTCAGTAGGCGATATACTGGTTGGCGATGGTAATGATGGCGCGGTTGCTACTAAAAATGGTTGCCATATTGGTGGTGGATTGCTTCTTGAATCGAACTGCACGTATGACCTCCTCCATCTCGGAAGCAACGTTCGTGTCGGCAACCATACCTGCCATTTATCTGTTTGTAGACAAATACCACATAACACGATTGGCCACGGACGCCATATTGCTCAGCGAGTGCAGGGCAGTCCTGACTGCCGATAATAGGCTCCTCCCTAGGATGCCATGAGCGTTTTTCGAATTTGACCGCGAGCTCTTCCAGGTCCTTTCGCATCCGCTTAGTCATTGGTTGGTCCATTGGCGGTGATGACAAAGGTGTCAGGGTGCTACTCCACTGGAGGACTGGAGAAGTGTAATAGGAGACAGGGTTCTCTGGAGGGGGGGAAAAGGTGGAAAGAGCGATGGGTTTTATGCTCGCCATATCAGCTGGAATCGGGCAACGTCCCACAAAGTTCCAATCGTGAGGATATCAGGCTTTCAATTGAAGTCCCTGAGGCTACAGGTTCATCGGCCATTCTGGGTCGGGTGAACGTCAAATCGCTTGGACTTCCACTGGACGACACGTCCTGTCCATCATTTCAAATACACTTGGCACATCGCGCAGTTCCCACTCTTCTAGGGTGAGTCATCGTGCTTTTGGGACCGCAGACGGCGCTGCACAGGGGATCGCGGCAGGGATGGCGGTGGAGAAGGCGCAGATCCACAGAAGTAGCTTGAGGTCATATTGGGAATTGAAGGACTTCATTAGGTCGAGATGGTCGCTGGGCCCCATGCTGGCCGTTGGCTGGTGGCACTGCCAACCGAGTCATCAGGTGGACACCCTCCCACTTTTCTCGGTTTCTGCCTGTGCTCAATCTTCCGTATTTGCAGCTCTGTGGGAAAGTATGCCAACACAACGTCAGCAAAAGGAGTGGCGTGTAGTCCATTCGCCGGCCCAAACGCCCCACAATTTGCCTAGAGCTCAATCCAACACTTGAGTCCAGTCCGTAAAATAGAGGGACTCCGAAGTACCGGAGGTTCGAAGGCAGAATCCCGCACCGCCGAGACGACCGTGGGGGTGACAACGGCGTCACACACAGAAGCAATGACGTGTAAGCATAATTAAAACAAGATATGATTAGCGAAAGGGAGGGACCCGTGGATTGGCTGGAAGGCTTGATCTGGGGAGTGCCTTGGGGAGGTGCATCTTGGACAGCTTGAAACGAGAACCACGAATGGATTGGGATGTTACGATTGTGTGGGCCCGACTCGCAAGAGGCGCTGAAAATCTAATTCCGCGCTTCTCCCCGTGCTTCGCGTAATACCTGGACATGTTGTCGTGGTTGCTCTTGACTCGATTATCGATCCATGATATGATATGTCGGTATTCTATCATGGTGGTTAAACAAAGCGATTATATGAACTCAATGAAGACAGTAACGAACCAGGTGGATGTGACCTAGGCAGGTACGGACGCTCGCATCCGAGACAAGGATATAAACACCGGTATGTGTGGCCATACCGACAAGTAGACCACGATAGTTTCACTCTTTGAAATCTTCGGACAAATTGCGCCGATTTCGACGCCAATAAAAAAGGGAGATTTCTGCGGAGGTAGGATGAATGAGCACCGCAAGTCGCAGGCTAAGTGCATGCAAGAGTCCAGCTTTGTCGAGCGCTTCATGCTTCACCTCAAATCGCGTGGTGAAGTCGAGCCCGTACACCACTGAAGAGATGGTGTGCAAGGCAGGCATTCCGAGTGGTGGGCTGGAGGGTACGAAGAGCGACCCTTGAGTGGCGCTACAGTTCATGGTACGTCAAGTGAACGCACAGAGAGTGTAAAATTTTGTTTCCCAAGCAGCTGAGGGGAGGCCACGAAAGGTGCAAAGGCTTCGGATCAGGGGGTTGGTGAATAGCTTCTTGAACCGCGTGGAGAATTCCCGCGGCATTACAACTGAAGTGTAAAGGGTATAAGCGAGGTGTGCTTCCTATCTATCAACATCAATGTGAAAGACTTGCTGTTAAGCACACCTGTACCAGTGAGTTATTGAGCAGAGAACGTTTGGTTAATGGACTCAACCTAGGAGGTCGCAGTCGAGGTGCGTGGCATGTGAGACTGGCGAAGTGACAACAGTGGTTGGGTCGGTCTGATGCAGGGACCGTGCGCGAGCCAAGGTCATAGTGTCAAATATGAATCTTACATTGATAAGATCAGGTTTGAAAAGGCGCCGATACAGGAGGCAGAAGAGTAGCGATATTGAAGGCAGGCCGAAACGGCTCTATCAGTTTTCAAAGAGTGAGAGACTTGAACTAGAGCCTTCAACTTGTGCTTATTGCATTAGGTGTAGATTCCACCTGAGACTTGAGCTCCTCACCTCGCAAAGTGTGTCGGCCGAGACTGAGGACATCGAAATCATGGGCTGACATAAGCCTAGTGTAACCGGCGCGTTGGATTATAAATAGGAACGTTTCCAGGGTCACATAGTTGAGGAGAACAGGGCCAACCGAGGAGCTTTGAGAGTTGGTACCATCATATTGCCAGTACAGCGGTTGAGAATCGACCAAGGATACATTGATAGTCTAAATGAAGCCACGGATGCTATATCAGTATCTCATCTGCGCATGCCGCAGGATGGTGCTTTGGGCGTGTTGTTGAACACACAGTACACGTGATGACACGTGTAAGTTTATATCTGAATGGCGAAGATAGCGTTGACAGCGGAGCTTGTAACTGTGAGGAATATGCCAATTAGCCACATTCGAAATGTGCGGGCGGCATGGTTGAGTCGATGTTTGACCTGGGCGAACTTCTTCGTTGAAGTCGTTCATTGTGGCCTCTGTCTCCATATTCGTGAACGAAATGCCGAATCGCCTATATCTGACACTAAAGTGGAGGCTGCCCAATCGTGGTTGCAAGTTTTGGGATAATGCTGTTAAAATGTGCCGTCGTTGCGGCCACTGTTGACTGGGTGGAATGTTAATAGCTACTGAGAGCTACTTGGTGCGGATTGGACGAAGAAATTCACTAAGGGCTAGATCAGCGAGGTGGAGTTGGGAGAGAACCAAGAATCCTTTGTGGGGTACCTGCGCCCGAAATTGACCAGTGGAGGAGGGAAGCGATAGTTTGGAACACTTAATATACATGCTTGCAAATACTTGACACCTCTCAACGTCCTTTAACGCGCACGCCGAAAATTGAAGGGCCATGTTAGGGCCAACTGAAAGTGCGCTCATGGAGATCGGTGCGGTAGCGTCACTAAATCTGGTACTCATTCTCTTGGACTTGCTCTTCAGGGACATATCAGGGTCCAACCTTTGTTAGAGGTCCCACTCCACGATTGACCATGGAGGCGCTTCTCAAGCGGGGCTTTAGCACATGCTGAACAAGTTGAATAACCTTTGTGCAATTCTCCCTCGCTTCTTCGCTTGAGAGACTCTCCTCAAATGGTATGGCGCGCAAACAACCCGCCAGGGGGTTCACGGACGGACAATCTACACTGAGGATCGATCCAACTCTTGATCGATGTCTCCAGGCAGCTGCAATGACATTTAGCTCCCGGCCCTTGCATTAGATCCAGGGATCAGAATCGCAGTCAGTGCCTGCGGAAGCGGTCCGTGCAGGCTGGGGCGAGCACAAGCGATTGGTCCAGGAACACTAGAATGTTTCCCTTGTACCGTTACATAGCTACTGTGAAGATGTACTCGCTGAGTATCCTCCAGTGAAAAGGCTCAGCTATGTACTTACAACTGTAATACCTTCGCACATCGAAATCTGCAACATCGCCTTGCACTCGCTGTCCGTAGAATGATCTTCTTCCACATTAGCCCCACAACATACTGAGATCTCGGAATCGGGCGATAAGGTTTTGGGAGGCGGAGTGTGTAGGAAGAGAAAGAGTGGGTGGCCAGACAAGGGGTCGAACTCGGGACCCCCCATAACTAGTAAGAGTGGCGCTACCTAGCCGGTAACTGGAGGGATTATCAGTTCCAACAACGTGGGTAAGAACGCTCGACCGGATATTTGTAAGAGCGCTTCCACTCAGATCGCTATGCCACTGTCAATATTTCCAATGAGACTCGAGGCCATGCGTAATCAATCAGTACCCGTTGTATAATTGAGAGATCTAAGATTTAGATTTTATTGTGCCAATGAACTTCACGTGTTTACATTTTAGAAAAACCTGTGACACGGACCTAGGACACGATGCGCGGAGAAAGAACCGTGAGGATCCTTCCGCTCAATTGTGTCCTCTATACACAAATAGGAGACAACCACAAGGCGCTAACAGCTTGTTCGGGCCCGCTACAAACACGAAGGATAGACCGAGACCTTATATACCAGGCCTGGTGATCCTGTAACAATCGGGGCGCTGATGATACCACACTGCATCCCAAATTCCGACACAAGGACGTCCTCAGCGGCTGCGGGCGATTTAAACGCGGACAGTGGACAAATATACCCACCACATATATGGGAGATCTGGATCAGCGTCCTGTTTGCGCTCGAGCTCTTCCCAACTGCACTGAGAAAGAATCGATATGTACGAGACTTGAGTAGACACGTTATGGTATAGCGGTTGAGTAATGAGAGCATTATGGAGGGGGGGATCGTATACTTTTTGAGTACAGAAATCTGAATTTGATGCTAAGTATCTCAAAGAGAATGATCCAGGACTACCATGGCTTGCAGAGCTACATGACTTGTGTTTCTATCCTCGGATGGGAACGTGTGCGATGAGGCTATGTCACTCGAAACGAGAAAGAAATTAATTAGTGGACGTACCAGGCAACGAAGTGAATGCCCTTAGGGCGATAAACTATGTGGATATTATTAGATATAAAACGCTTCCTCCACGAGCAAGCTTGCATACTTGTAGTGAGTGCTCTCTTATGTATGGTTGTCAATGAATGCTCTTACCACACCATTATATTGGATCTGATAGAACCTTGTAGGGTAAGGTGAATTCTTGACCACAGGATGTCGAGGGGTCAGGTATAAATAAGGGGACAGCATATTTTAACAGCAGATGCGATGGATGCGAACAGCAGATGCGATGGATGCGAACAGCAGGGCGCGATGAATGCGAGCAACAGGGTGCAATGAATGCGAACAGCAGGATGCAATGAATGCGAACGACAGGAACCGCGGTGCGGACGGCAGCAAACGGCAGCCTTTATTCACCACACGGTTGCAACAGACTAGCGGCGGACGGTACAGCATATGGTAAATGAAAACAATTCTAACAACATAGATGCGATGCAATGGTGGAATAAGCACACATCATCTTCGGCTACTTGAACTGGCGTCGGGAGCATGAGGGGGTATGGATGTCGGGCAAATATTTCGGAGATGACGTGGGACTGCCGGCTAGAGAGGTGAATGGATGATAACTGTATGATGCTAGAGGGCAATAGTGGCAAATTTTATAGCGTAGTTGGGGAGTTAGCAGAGACGAACTGGCACGGCGAGGGGAGGTGTTGAAAGATCGGGGTAAAGCAAGATGTCTCAAGACAATGGCGGTGGTGTATAGGTGCTAGCAAAAATGGTAGCGCTGTTGATGGCGGATTGCTTCTTCTGGCGAGCGGAACGAAGGACCCCTTTCGTCTCCATCTCGGAAGCAACACTCGTGCCGGCAGCCATACAACCCGTCAGTCAGTTTGCACA
>WNFL01079433.1_pt1 | contig 13424 bp, 20 predicted proteins | sample 5400361 | NCBI WGS metagenome assembly WNFL01 (sample SAMN13153351, study PRJNA577476) | soil metagenome | isolation source: 40 cm soil on Douglas fir-dominated hillslope | place: USA:California | collected 2013-09-17
GTGTCAGGGAAGCCATGCTCAGTGATCTCAATGAGATATTTGATGAGAACCTGCTCCTCCTCAGGTGTAAACCATGACATATGTCTATCAGCTTCCTTTTGTGACTCCCTGCCTGCAATATGCTGGTGGAGTGTCTCCCAATTGACCCCAAACTTCATTGCACAAGCACAAAATGAAACTGGGTCGCCAGCTTCAAGGTGCTCAGCATAGAACTTCATAGCAAGGTCAATTGGAAGCTGAGCATCTTCTGTAGCCATTGTAGCCTTTGCTTGGGTATAGCCCTTGTGTGTGGGGGTCTCTGCAATTTACAATATGACCCTTAAACCTAATAGTAATTACCTCACTGCCTCACACCAGATGAGCAGGCAACCACAGAAAATTTATTACACATGTAGGTAACATACATGCACATGTTTCATGCCACAAAACTGCAGGATTGTGGATGTTTGCTGTGCTGGGTGGCAAATGGCCTTAGACAGTGGCATGCCTCATGGTTTCAGGCACCCTCCACTGGCCACACAAGGCTGATCTGCTCCTCTCTTGGACCAATGATTCTACTAATACTCTATAACATACTATGTACAGTACATGTCTCTTTGATACCTGCAAGTACCAATGGCATGTTGCCTGGTGTGGCATGTGGCCTGGTGAACCACTGTACTCATGGAGTACAAAATAGCCTTACCATCCCCTGTCACCATTGCACTGCTCATCAACCATCCTGATAAATTTCTTTCACCTCTCTTCACCTCATGATATGTGTGGTATATGTTCCACATGTCCTTAGACCCTTAGAATTGTGCAAACAAGATGCTGCATGGGTATTGGTTGTTCCTGGGTACAAGTACAGACCAGATTTGAGGTGCTTGTTACTGACTACACCATCCCCGGTGGTACCTAACCCTTGGCAGCTATGGACACACCCTGACAGAGCTGCGAATCACCGCTCTCTGTGACATTAAGACTAGTGGTCTATTGGCAACACTTTTAGTACAAGGCAAACTCTTGTTCCCAACAGTATTAAACTAAGTCACAGTGTGGTGTCATTGGATAAGAGCTTCTTGCTCCACAAAATTATGTGCATCTCGTTGTGTGATGCTTTGTATTGAGCTGACCTTCTGATTGTTGAACAGCACACCATAAAACTTGTCAGCGGTTTCCAGCATTTCTGGACGGAATGTGGTGGTAATGAATTGGGCAGTGTCAGAAAGTTCATGGATCATAGCTACAAGTAGGGTTCTGTTAAACAACATTCCCCATAAGGCGTAAGTAGACTCACCGGCGACGGCGGAGCGGTATTGGGCATCCAAATTAGCATCTATCTCATCAAACAAATAGAAGGGTGCGGGGTCACACTTCTGGATAGCAAAAACTGCAAGAGTATAGTTGATGTTCAGGTGGGTCCAAAAGCTGACTACTCGGTTGACACTTACCAGTAGCGAGAGCAACAAGTGACTTTTGGCCACCAGAGAGCTGCTGAATGCGAAGGCCTTCGTCATCCTTCGAGTTGAAGGACACCTAGAAAGGCACATGAGCCACAGCAAGAGCTCGAAGATATCTATGCGTACTTTGATGGCAACGCCTGTGTAACGATCTACCGAACCTCCCGCCTCGTCCGCCAACTCTAGATCCGGCCCAGTCTGGTGAAGTCAATGTTAGGTACAACGGGGCGACGCGTGGAATGGTCACGGAGTTACCTGGTCTATGCTCCTTTGCATGATAAGTCTTCCTCGACCTGCGGGTGCGAGCTTCTCGAACACTTCTTCAAAATATTTAGAAACTTGCTTAAATGTTCGCTCGATTGCTTCATCCTTCCTCTGATCTAAGGTTGCGATCAACCCGTGGATACTCTTCGCAGACTTCTCCAGGTCTTGTCGACGCCGTCGGAGTTCTTCGCGCTGCTTTGTGAAATTGGAATACTGTTCAAAGGCCTTTTTGTTGACATGGCCGAACTTCTTGAGAGTGTCATTCACAGAATGGAGTTTTTTCACAAGCTACAAGGAAGTTGTATGTCAATCTCAGGTCTTGAATAATTCACGAGCCTCCACGTACCTTGTCAACTTTGACCTTGTCCTTTGTATACTTCTCAAACGCTTCCTCGGGTAACACACCAAGATCTCGAATGTTTCTGCTACACTCATCCTTGCGCGCTGTGAGCATCTGGCGTTTGGCTAAGTACCGTTCCGTCATTTTTTGCTGACGGGCAAATCCACGTGCATGCTCTGCCTGCTGCCGTTGAAGCGACTCGAGCGTTGCGGTGGTTTCTTGGGTTTCAGTAGTGATAATTTCGAGCTCGTTTTCGGCGTCTGGTTGAGCTTTTCAGCCATCGCTACGCACCAGGACATCGAGAACTACCTTTGATGGCTTTTGACAAACGGCTCATTGAAGACTCCAGACTCTTGAGCTCCCTGGAGCGAGCAGCCAATGAAGAGGGAGCAGTGGACTGCTGACTACTGGATTCCAGAGTCTCTAATGTCGCTCTAAGGTCGTCTCGACGTCTTCGTAGGTCCTCGTCTAGTTCAATTTCGATCATTTCCTTTTTAGAACCGATCTAGGGGCGAGTCAGTCATCCGCGCCGGACATGCAATACCAAACGCACTTCCGAGACGCGTCTCGAGAGCTCAACGAGAGTTCTTTTACACTGGTCAACTTGATTTGAGAGCTCTTTGAGGAGAGTTCGTTCTTCTAAGGAAAGGCGGTCGGTCATCGGAGAAGCGAGCTCTTGCTCACAACTTCCGACTTTAGTAGCGAGAGATCGAAGTTCTGTGTTGAGATCGGCTACTTCCTTTTCCAGTCTGTTGCGCCGGTCGGCTGTTGTCTCCCATTCCTTCTTCAAGGCCAGGAGCTCCTTTCCCAATGGCTCGCGCACGTCTTGTAATTGCATCCTTTGCGTTGTAGCAACCTGTAGTTTTCCTGACAGACGTATGATTTCTTGTTCTAGTTGGCCAATACGTCCCTTGACTTCGTGTGATTTCTTGGTCTCTTCTTCAAGCTTCACACTCCAGGACATGTACGCATTGATTCCGTCAATCCTTGACCGTCGAATATCATGGTAGCCGCCAGTTAGTGCTCCTTTTCGGTCCACTTTGTCGCCTTCAATAGTGATAGCATTGAGATCATGACTTCTGGCGCACTTCGCTGCCACCGTGAGGTCTTTACAGACACAAGTCTTGCCGAAAACTTGTCGGAAAGCTTTGGTGTACTTGGGATCGAATGCGAGTTGGTCGATGAGTGGTTGGGTTTCTTGTGTCTGCGGGAAAACGGGCACCTTGGGTTTGAGGCGATTGAGTGGCATAAAAGTTACTCGACCAGTTTTTTCCTTCATCATTTCCTCTAATACTCGGGACGCAGTCTCGTCGTTGTCAACGACGACGTGAAAGAGACTGTGATTTAGTCAGACCTGGTGGCAATCGAAAAGCAAGGGGGCGTCCACCTTGCACCCGCAGTCAATTCTACCGCAGTATTGTACACCTTGCTCTTGACAGTAAAGAGGCGATACAGAGGTCCATAAACCCCTGATAGACGGTTGCGTTCCGCGATGCGATCGACTGCTCGGAGACCCATCCCGGTATCCTGGACCAGAGTTAAGTGCAATTAGATACGGTATGTACCGAGCTACTTGCCTTGTCCATCATGCTTGCCAAGGTTCGTTCCGCAGATCCCAATTCCGAGCGGGCGTGGCTGACAATGGACTCCAGTCTAGAGTCTTCCTTCCAAAATTCCCTGGCCATTCAGGTTAGAAAGACTTCAACCCATATACAGAATGGTACTAACTTCCGTCGCTCAGATAAGTCTGCGTGCTGCTGTCTGAAAGTTGATATTTCTTGGTCGAGTTGACCAAGCCTCTCTTTGCGTTCGTGGAGCCTTGTTTGCAGTTCTTCTTCTCTGTGTGTCAGTTCTTGTTGTTTGGAGATCGTTCGGTCCAATTCAAGCTGGAGATTGTTGAGAGTTGACGATTGGTTTTCTCGAAATGTGCTAAGCGAATCGATTTCACGACATAGAAATGCGTCACGTTCTGCACGCGATGGGAATTGCGCAAGCCGACCCTGTTTAGCGTACAGTGCTTGTAAGCGACTGTTGATGTCATCGAACCTATCGAGCAGTCAGTACCCTTCACATACTAGTTCTAGCATCCTTGCGTACTTGCGCTTTTCATCCATCTCTTGTTGTCTCTCTGATGCCCACTCCGGCTCGATTTCCATCAACTCGACCTCCTTCTCGGAAATCCGCTGCGAAATATCTTGGAGCTGTTTTTGGAGCTGTTCCGCGGTGCCATCGTTTGAATCGTCGGCGGACCGCAGATCTGCCACCAGACATTCCACTTCAGTCTTGGATCGGATCAAGTCTTGCATCTCGTTGTCCATTTCTCGTTTGTTGAGTGAAAGGAGGCTCTGCTGCTGGCGTTTTTCTGCGATTTCCGCCTCGATAAACTTGGAGAGGAATAAATAATGCAAGTCATCATTAAGGTCGAACAGCAACCCTACCTGTATTTTCTGCTCGCGCTCTGCATGCGCTCTTCGTGTCTCCTTACTCTCGATGCCTTCCCTCTCGCGTTCCCCTTCGATCTGGGCAAAGAGTGAGGACCCGGTCATTTTTCACCGATGTTTACACAAACCTCTTCAAGCGCGGTGCTAACATCGAGAAGTTCGCGCTGGTAAAGGGCGTATTCGAGACAACGCCGTTCCTTATCATTTTGCTGGAACTCTCTAAGCTCCTCTTTTTCTTCTTCTAGCTCCTGGAGGCGTTCCTCGATGTAAGCGAGCAGCTCATCGATCTTACCTTGCTTCGATTCTGCGAGAATGTAAATAAAAGCAGACTAGACTCAGCACGTATATAAATCGACTTACCGGTCTCCTCGATAATCTTCTCGCTTTCAGCGCGTCGAGTCTCATAAACTCTTGTTCCAGCCACCTCTTTCAATAGGGCCAGTCGTTCATGGTCCTTTGCATTCGTCAGGCTGGTGATCTGCAGTTGCATCAGTAAACGACGGATTTCCCAGGGACTTGTCAGTTCCGTACTCTGCCTTGAGGAACGATGTAATAAGGGTTGCTCTTGCTGAAACCAGCACTTTCGAGCAAAGTCATGACTTCCGCTTTACTCGAACTCCTTTTATCTAGGCTATATTCATCCTTTTTCAGGCCGATAGTGCGCCGGATGGTGACTTCGTCCTTGCCTGTTGGGAAGCGACCATCCGAGTTGTCGAAGACAATCTCAACATAGGCGCTCATAGTGCTAGTGACTCCCGCGCCTTCGTGGAGGAGCAGTTGACGCTCTTCTCTCGACATGGATGTATACGCGTCTGAGAGAACAAACCGGATGGCTAGAGTGGCGTGAGAGGTGTGGAAGGGAGCACGCGCAACTAGATGCTCCTACCTGCAAAGAAGTTACTCTTCCCAGATCCATTACGCCCAAGAACGACATTGTGTCTTGGAGAAAATGGCTCGAGGTTGATTTGGTCGCGGTCTGACCGGTAAATACGCGTTAATTTTAACATAACATCGGTACTGGGACGGTCGATGACCTCCTCACATACACGATTTGAAGCCCTGTATGGTGAGCGTCTTTATGTGCATCTCAGGTTTGCGGGTAGAGTGGCGAGGCCAAGTTGAAACTTTGTTTGTTTGTCTATGCGACTTTGTTCTCGTGAAAGTATGCGTACGTCGCCAGAGGAGATCGAAAAGCAACTTGTAACCGCACTGGAGACGAGTGGATCGTTGAATGGGATTGCCGACCTCCTGGCCCTCGCATCGCCGGCGCCGGTTCCAGACCCGGTAGCGAAGCCACCGCAGCTTCAACACAAGGCCATCTACGCGCTCTATCGCGTTTTTACACTCCTCCTCACCACCAAAAAACTCGATGCCCTTCGGTCAGACCCATCTCCACCTGTGCAAGCCGTCCGGCAGTGGCTGCTTCAGAAATTCGAACAGTTCCTCTCGCTTCTGACGGAGCAGCTGTACAACGCAGAGCTTTCCATTAGCGTAAGTTTTTTCCACGTTGTCTCCTCAGTGTTCTTACCCTCTTTTCTCTTAAAAGTCCGCCTCTCTCCAGGTGTCGTTGTCCTTATTTCGCCAACGCTCTGCCGCACTCTTCAGCAGTAACGGCAACCCGCAAATCCACACAGTACACTTTAGGGCCATCGTTCGCGGTGTACTTTGCACACCTCCCCACACAACCGTCAGCGATGCGACCCGAAGGGAATTCATCGACAAATTCATCAAGCCCTATGACGATCTCCGGTGGTTCTTCTTTCGCGAGATCAGGTATGCAATACAGCTCCCATCGGCCTTCCACCGGCACTCTGACCTCTAACCACCACTAGTTTTTTACTACAGGAGAGGCAGGCTCCCCCTCAATCCCTTCTGGAAACAGCACTGTGGACACTCGAGCGACTCGTGCAAGTGCCGTCCCACCAGAAAGATATCCACAGCTTCTTCCTACCCAACTTCGCTCATAATAAGACCACTACGCTTGACAACGACGACGTGGACATGGACGACCCTATAGGAGAGAACGATTGGAGGGCTTACTTCGACGAATCAGACTCACCAAATGCCGGGCCCTCTGAGGTGAAGGAACGACGAGCCAGTAAAGTGCCCATCCACGAAGCACTGCATTCTGTGAAAGCCCACCGGGTACAATTCACATATGCCTGGCTCTCTCTTCTCCGGTATATCAAGAATTCTCCTCAGCTCTCCTCTCGCGTCCTGGCTATTTTACATCGTTCTGTAATGCCCCACCTCACTCGTCCAGTTTTACTGATGGACTGGATCGTAGCGTGCGTAGACTTTGGTAAGCACCGCTTCGATATATATAGAATATGCAGTCTGACAGGCCTTTCAGGAGGATCAATCGCACTCCTTGCCCTAAACACGTTATTTATCTTGATCCGAGACCATAACTTGTGCGTGTTCTGTACATCTAACGCGAGGGATAGCCAATATTCCGATTTATATTCAGGGACTATCCCGACTTTTACACTCGTGTCTACGCGTTGCTCGACCGCTCAATATTGCACGTCCGCTATCGCGCACGGTTCTTCCGCCTGCTGGAACTTTTTCTGTCCTCCACGTACGGTACACACTAGCGCATGTCTTCAAGTTCACTGATCATTACCACAGACATCTCCCTGCAACTCTGCTCGCGTCATTTGTAAAACGACTTGCTCGGCTCTCTCTCACTGCACCTCCCGCGGCGACAACTATAATCTTCCCTTTTGTATACAACATCCTCAAGCGTCACCCATCTTTGATGCTTATGGTTCATCGAGAAGTCATCACCAACACCTTCGAGGACCCGTTCCTACCTGAAGAGCCATCGCCTCTACAAACCTGTGCAATGGATTCTAGCCTCTGGGAGCTTCAAACCCATATACATCACTACGTGCCACCAGTCGCGACGCTGGCGCGGATATTCTCCGAGCCATTTACCAAGCCATCGTACGTCTTAGAGGATTTTCTAGACCATACTTATGATACAGTGCGTGAAGCTCTATTCTCCTCGAGCATATCCTCACCCTTTATGTCCCTCGCAGTTATTTGTTGCCGACACAAATAGGCCGATTATAAGAGCACCAGCTCTCACGCTACAACCTCGGAAGTTCCTTTTCATAAATCCACAAGAGGACCATGCGAATACAATGGACATACTGCCCGATCTTTGGAATATGTAGATACGCCCAGGTTTGCATTTGTCAACTTAGCTATATAGGCGGCACCCTTGACCGAGGTAGTTGTTGGTTAATCAAAGCCTTACTCGAATCGCGTTCACATCATGACCGCCGGGCTAAAGAATATTGTTGGTGACTACTCATGATATGCACAAGCCAAATTGATGTGCAAAAAAGAGGATGCAAAGACATAAACTATCGAGGGACTGATAGAATGTCAAAAGGAAAGCAAGGTAGTACGTGAAGCATGACGGGGAGTCAATAAAGGACGCGACGACAGGGATATGGACTGGTCATAAAAGTGGGAGCAAGAAGGATTAGTGCGATGGATACAAGCAGAAAGGACACGCAGGGGGTGATTCGGAAGGGTGGTGTAAAAAGCAGAGGGTGAGGAATGGGCAAAGGGTACGAGTGAGGGGGTTTTAGGAAATCGACGACTTTTGGCGTTACTTCGGACCACCTCGTCCAACGGGAGAAGGGGCGTCACCTCGCCCCCGTGCACGTGCGCTGCCCCGGTATGCGGGACCGCCCCGCCCGCTACCAGTGTCACTGGCAACGTGTCCACCCGACGAGATAGGTGGACCTCCCCGCGGACGTGGAGGAGGTCGATCACCCCTCTCCTTCCGGATTTCAACGTTGAGCCGAGCAGGAGTGCCAAACTCCTTTTCATCCAACTTAATACCACCTTCTCCGCCTTGGGAAACAGGCAAGCTCGCAACGATCGCCTTCTTCGCCGCATCAAGCGTCTTGAACTCAAGGAATGCACACGCCTTGTTTCGCACGATCTCGTACTCCTTGATGGGACCGAACTGCTGATTTAAGATCTGCACTAGTCGGTCCTCGGGGATGTTCTCCGTGACACCCTTAACGAAGCACTGCGCGTTGTTAATTTGTAGAGCGGCTGTATAGGCGGGGTGCTGCTGATCGCGGGGAATGTTCCTGGGTCCGAGGTCGGGGCCACGAGGGGCGACAGGGCGAGGGGCTGGAGCGCGGGGCTGGGGAGGTGCAGCAGCAGAAACTCCCTTCGCCTCAGAAGCCACAGTGTGTCCCCACTTGGAGGAATTGGCAGCCGCGAGGTTGGCCCACGTCTTCGGTTGTTGGGGTTGTGGGACTGCTGGGGCTTGAACAGGGGAAGGAGTAGTCGTTTTAGCTGCTGCGGGTGGAGCAGTGGACAGGGCGGGCGAAGGAGCAACGACCAGCGCTTCTGGAGCGGGAGGAGCGGGAGGAGAAGGTGCGACGATGGGACTTGGACTGGGAGAAGGAGGTGCCGGAGGTGCGGGTTCGGGAGTGGGTTTCCGAACCCCTGGGGCGGGTGCAATGGGCTCAGGGCCGGGGGGCGGAGGTGTAGGCTCTCGGGATTCTGTGATAATAACTGGTTCCGGTGTTAGCTCGCTGGGTGGCTCAGCGTGCAAGTCCTGGAGCTGGACGACAGGTTCGATGTGGTTGTGGTGCTCTGGCTCGGGGTGATACCCATTCGTGTAGGGGGACTCTACCGTAGCAGGAACAGGGACCTCAATTGGCTGATCTTGCTGTGGTTCCTCCTCTTCATCAGTGAAGGCCTCCTCCTTGAGAATGCGGAAGGTGTCATTGTGGACATAGTAGCCGCTTTGCTGTTGAGCAAGGAAAAAGGTCTGGACAAACTTGCGCCATTCCTCGCCATTGGAGTGAGAGATCTCGCCGATGACATTGACGAGGATACCCCCACCGATAGAGGCTTGGGCATCGACGCCGTGGATGAAGATCTTGCGGTCCTTGTATTCAAGTTCCGTGATGCGCTTGCGAATTTCCTGGGCACAGCTTCAGTACGTAGTAACGGGGGCTGGGTTTAAGATTATTACAGCCTGGCCGGAACAGATGCTCGTCTCCTCGCCCTCGATACCATGAAGGAGGGAGCTGTTTTTGGTATAGAAGCGGTGCAACTCCTCAGGTGTACGGCTCAAGTGAGTGTAGTACTGAGGAATAAAGGCCCAGGCAACTTCAGATGCTGCAAAGGTGGTCAGAACGAGCGCACTAAGGGATGGTGCAAGCAAACGAATGTGCTGGTCAAGTGGCAAAGAGCACTTCGAAGATATGATGTGAGCAAACATACACTCCAGCACCAGAGCTCCTCGAGTCTTGTGCAGACATTTCAGCTCGCAATTGCGCAAGCCGAAAATTCGGGAGTTTAGATAAATTCTTCTACGTGCTTTTGCTAGACACCACATATGCGTTGATTGGGGATGCTCAAACGCATAGGCCAGTATAGGCGCCAACTGGGACCTGGAGCACACGAGGCGGTATCGCTTATTGACCAGAACGTGCACAGACACAAAATAAAGGCGCCTTTAAGACTGGTACCAACCTATTTTGGAGGCAGGATCTACAGTACCGGTGGTCGTCGAGGGATTTGAACCAGCAGGAGTGCTGGGGGTCGCAGCAGTGGTCGTCATCGTCGGTCTTCTGCTCATGGCACCCAAACCACGCAGGTCAGCGAGTACTCTATCTGTGCTCTCAGCGAGGGGGTACACACGAAGGAGACAGTAGAGGCCTAGGAGGTCCACAGAGAAAAAACCTTGCGGGCAGATGCAGAAGGTCAAGGTAGGGCCAAACACGCAAACAAATATGAATAGTACCACCGAAAAGGTGTCAATTAGGCAGGCTCTAGGATTCAGGAAAACAATGACGATGACAAAGACCATGACTGGTGGCTGCGGGCTGCGGGCTGCGGGAATGGGCCATGGATGGATGAAGTAGTGGAGGAATAAACAAGTAAGAGGTGAACCCAACGCGAGACGCGAGGAGGCTTTTAAGAGAAGAGTAAGGGGATATATGATGATAGACTGAGGTCTAAATCGGGGGGCTTTTTTGTCTACGAGGGAGGAGTATCTTCGAGGGCCGCGTTTGACCTCGGCAGCTGCGGTCGTGTTATCTCCTCATAGATCAGAACTGCAAGGGGAGTATCAGAATTGAAGCACTTGTGCTAGTGTTGAAGTGTGTACCTTTGAGCTGCTCTTTGGTCAGATCGGTTCGATAGTCGAAATCGAAGAAGTTGGGATCCAGTGCAGGTGCGGTTGGTTCGTCCCCTGGGTCGTGGTACGGCTATGGGTGGGAATGAGCCGAGGTTAAGTGTGGGTGCGAGGCACAGAAGGGGGAAAGGGTATGCAGATAGAAGACAGAACTGCGTCTCACCTCGAGATAAGGATGGGCGAGAGCACCTTCGACGTCAATGCGGTTCTTCGGACTAAAGGTGAGCAATTGCTCGAGTAAGTCGATGGCGAGCGGGTTCGCGGTTGGGAAGAGGGTCGCGAATGGCTTCTTTTTTCTGAATGGGAGAGCCCGGATGTACTCCCTCGAGCGATGTGAGCTAATGGCGTAAAAGTCGTCGAGAGACGGGGTGCCGAGGACGTCGAGGATGATAGAGAGCTGGTGGTGGTAATCGCGACCGGGGAAGAGCGGCTTGCCGGAGAGCATCTCTGCGAGTACACATCCGACGGACCACATATCGATTGCACGGGTATATTCTTTGAAAGTGAGCATGACTTCGGGAGCGCGGTACCAGCGGGTGGCGACATATTCTGGGAGAGCGAGAGAAAGGATTAGGTGAGAACAAGGACGACGAAGGGATTTGGGAGAAATCAGACATCAGACCTGTCATAAAGGTTTGGGCATCGTTTGCAGCACCTGGGGGAGGTTGGGCGGACCTAGCGAGACCGAAATCGCAGAGCTAAGGAGGACGGAGAGGATGGAGAGGACGGATGTGAGGTGGGTTGAGGTAGGTGGTTGAGGTGGTTGAGCCTCAACCGCCTGATGGAGTGTGGAAAAGAGAGACGGACCTTGAGGTCACAATTGGCATTTAGGAGGAGATTGGAGGGCTTGAGGTCACGATGGAGGACATTTGCAGAGTGGAGGGCCTTTAAAGCGCGGAGGGTCTGGAGATTGGAGAGGAGATGGAGCAGTAGATAAGCGGTAGTGGGGATCGAGCTGACCTGGTAAATGAAATACTGGCAGTGGTCATCTGAGAGCTCCTGGGTTCGAATTACGCGGTGCATGTCCGTCTCCATGAGTTCCTACAAGGAGCGAGCTGAGGAAAAAACCAAATAAAATAAAAAGAGGGGGGAAATAAGGTGAACCTGGACAAGGTAGACCTGTGTAAAGGTATCGAATGATTCTGGTTTGAGGATATCGAGGATGGCGATGATATTTTCGTGCGAGAAGTGGCGGAGAATCTTGATCTCTCGGAGGGTGCGGAGACAGAACATGGAATGGTCAAACGGTGAAATGCGCTTGATAGCAACCTTTCTGCCCGTTGCGCGGTGGATCGCGCTGCACACGATCCCGTACGCGCCCTCCCCTAATGTTGGTCGTCAGCGTCGAGGGCAGCGAGGAGGAAGGGAATGGAGTACCGATAACGTCGACGACTTGGTAGTCTTCGCCACAGTGAAAATTGTCCATAATCTGGACGTTGCCGGGGCCGGGGAAGTGGTGGTGTTGGTTGGTTGGTTGGTTGGTGGTGGGTGGTGATGACCGGTCGGCCAGCCTCAGACGGATTAGCGCTATCATTTGGCAGATGTCCTTGAATAAATTCTAATTTTGTGTAATGATTATATTAAATAATTATAATTATAATTATAACTATAACTATAATTACAAAATTGTAGTGAAACCCACGACAACCAACTCTACTCTTGAACCCCTCCACCTTGCCTGCAACACGGCCCACGGCCCACGGCCCACGGCCCACGGCCCACAGCAACCCAACTATCACAAGTAAATAGGATACGATACAACATATAAATAGTACAATATGGTCCACTACAACTACAACTCGCGTGTGTACCAACCAACACCTCCCAAGTTTACATCCACTCATCCATTTGCCTCCGTGCCGCACAGGAACCCTCGCAGCACTCGACACAAATACCCTCAGCGAAAACATTCCAAACATATCCCTTCAACAAGTACACAATAGGGGTATCTACCACCCTTCTTTCCCCTTTGCCACTCTCTAACCCTACCCATCGATCCAGTCCGTTCCATCGGCGACCGTATAAACTCCCCACCGGGCCCGCGCAGAATCCCAGGTGTAAAGAAGGCCCTCACAGATTTTGAGGATACTGGTATTCTCATTCGCACCGGCGGAAACCACTTCCGTTTGACACCCCATCTCCAATCCGTGTACGTACCTTAGCCCTCGGCCTTCTCGCCCCTTTTTTGTCTGATGTGTCATCTAGTATTGATGAAGCTAGACTACGCTACAAGATCCCCATTAACGCGGCCCCTCGCCGCCAAATGCGTCCGTTGCTTCCCTCTCATGCCATACTCATCCGAACATAAACCCCGCTACAGAACTCTACCGCAAAGTCCTCACTGAGCTCTCCGAACGAGATGACGTCGATCTAGAAGGTCTGACGCAAGAGAAGATGACCACCCTGTCAAGGAACAAGGTAAGTCAAAGCCCCGCCCACCCGTCCAACGCGCTTTCACGCGTTGTTCTAGATGCAAAGTCTTCTCAAGCAAGCTGCTCAGCAGTTGAAGCTGGCCAAAAGGCCACCGTCCTCCTCTGCCTCTGCACTCGACCGTTCACCCCCCTTTGCCTTCGAAACAGACATCGGCACGGTCTTCGGCACCGCCAGCGACGGGTTTGCCAATGATGACGACAGTAACCACTTTGATGATCACATGGACATGGACATGTGAGGTGATTGTGTCTCTTCGTGCCCTGCAACTCATCTCCGCTTGATAGGTCCGCAGAATCAGAATCCCACCCGATTCCTCTCCT
>WNFL01079544.1_pt1 | contig 13422 bp, 17 predicted proteins | sample 5400361 | NCBI WGS metagenome assembly WNFL01 (sample SAMN13153351, study PRJNA577476) | soil metagenome | isolation source: 40 cm soil on Douglas fir-dominated hillslope | place: USA:California | collected 2013-09-17
AGCAGACGACCACTACGACCAACACGACCAACACGACCAACACGACCAGCACGACCAGCACCATCCACCACAGGTGGTGCCCCCAGCAGACCCCCACCAGCAATCGCAATCACATCAACAGCAGAAAATAATCAAAAATAAGAAGCCAAAGGAAGACTCGCCCCCGCCGCAGCTCCCGCCTCGCCCACCACCAATACCGACTATTAGACTCGAGTTCTTCCCAGATGAGGAAGCAGACGACGGCTACTTGTTTGATGTTCTTGGCCTCTCAAAGCTCGCTGGCCAGCGATTCCCTACTCCTCCACCCGTAGAGCGTGACAGCAGCGATAGTGACGATGATGACGAACCTCCAGAGCCCCCCCAGCCACTCCCTATCCCCATGGAGCCCCTTCCAGGCGTGTTCCCTACTCGCAGGCGTCGCAAAAAGGTTCGTACTCTCGTTCTTTCGATCAGCCCATTTGTCGAGGCTCATAATCTATGTCGCCTCACCCGTACATACAGCAAGTAGATTATGATCTAGATGACCCATTTATCGACGATGAAGAGCTCGCAATCAACCAACGCACGCATTTCGCCCAAACGACCCAAACTGGCTTCTACGTCTCGCAGGGAGACGTCGATCTAATCGAAGATCCTTCTGCCCCAGTCATGATTGCTCCTTTGCAAATCGGTCCTAGTGTTTCTGTCCAGCCCATGCTCCAACCTGCTTCGGAAACCGTTCAAGAGAAGCGACCCACCGGAAGACCACCCCGACGCGCACCAGTCAATGCGACGATGATTGCACAGGTTATTCTGAACCGACCGCTTGGCAGTGGAGAGGCGAGCATTGCGGGTCACATGCTAGAAATTACGGAGCAGGCACGGGCCGCTGCTGCTGCTGCCACCACTGCCGCTGCGCTCGCTAACGGGCATGGTACGAAGGAGAGTCCCATTATGTTGGGTGATGAGGCCGACACTAGTGCGAACGCGGGCGCAAGCGGTTCTGTTCCGAACGACAAGAAGCGCAAGGCCTCGCCAAAGGAGAATGACGATCCGAAGAAGAAACGCAAGACAAATGAAGTGGTGAGTTGTCGTATTCCTTGTATTTTATTATTTTATTGTGGATTCTTATTCCTGAGTGTGTAGCTTCCATTCAGCCCCCCCATGGAAGCGGAGTTTGCATCTCTCATGGACACTATCAAGCAGTACTCCTTCGAACAGAAGGGAAAATTCCCGCCTGAGCTCAAACCCCGCCTGACCACTTGTGCCGTACGCGCGATCCAGCTCAGCGAGTATGGCGACAACTTCTTCAATCGGCTCCCCCGACTGTTCCCGTACAACCGTTACACGATGTTCAAGCTCACCAAGCGGCTGGTGTACGCCGATCACGTCAAGATGATTGTCGAGCGGCAGGACCAGCTGCTCGAGGAGCTGGGCAAGATGGTCACCGAGGGCATGGAGGGCGCACAGGCCGAGTACGATAGGGCGCTGTCCATGTGGGAGGAGAAGCGGGAAAAGCGTAAACGCGAGTCGTTAGTCGCACCCCCCGAGGGGCCCTCCGTCGTGCACTCGCCCGCGTCCGCCCCGGTCCATATGGAGGAGGACAAGAAAGAAGTGGAGGAGAAGGAACATGAAGAAGGGGAGGAGGGCGAAAAGGAGGATAAAGATAAACCCCCGCAAAAGCGGTTCCGCCTTACTGAGCCAATGAAGGGACTCATCTGGGCCCTGGTGGTGCTCAACAATGAAATTGTCGCTCTGTCTAACGAGAAGAAGTGCGTATCTGACCTTCTGCCTTTTGTACTGACACTGATGCGCGTCCATACGACAGCTCGTTGGAAGGAAGCGTGGAGGTCGTCTCCGAGCAGAGTCAACGTAAAGCTCTCTATCAGAAGATCATGCCCCTGTTCCCAGATGGCTGGATGAACACTGGGTATATTTCAAGAGAAGGTGTGTACCCATCCTCTTGCCTCGCTGTACTCCCCCCTGCTACCGGTACCGGTACCGATGCTGATACCTCCATATCTGGCAGTATCAATCATGAAGAAGAAATTTGAGTCATTGCATAAGACGGCTGAAGAAAACACGACAGGCAAAGCAGCAGCCGAAAAATGAGCACGTTGCGGTAGTGTGATTACTGTGGACCCATCTGTTGTCCGATTGTCCGGTTGTTGCATTTGCATCTATCGCCGTCCTGACGGTTACGCATTCATGTCCTTTTTTCTGAATACTTGCTTAAGTCTGAGCGGAAACATTGTATTATTTGTTGTAAATATGTCGAATCGATTCCGAGTGGAATGACAGCTCCCGAGCTGGGCTCTGAGCTGATCTCGCTCTCGATTTGATTCGAAAGGTTCAGTCATTATTCATTATCTAGAACATCAGAGCCGAGCACCAAAATTTCGAGAGTACGAAGAAAAGAGGAGTTTTACACGTCACAAAAGTATGGGATACCTCACTCATGATACGAGGATAAGAAGCTCTCCCAGCCCTGGTCAGGCCCGTTGTTATCCAACGCAGCCATTTGGTTAGCGAAGAATTGCTGGAAGACACTCGAATCCTCCTCAACAGCACCCGATACGGTGCCATGAGAAAACCCGAGTGGGAGCAGATTCGCCGCCTCTTGACTAAAGAAGAAGGTAGCACCCTGGACCTGACTTGCCGCCGCAGCGTCGGTTTGCGTGTGAACGGGCGGGTTTGCGTTTGCAAGGTCGAACGGAAATGGTAAAACATTGGATAGAGGCCAGTCATTACCGACACCTATAGGTTCAAAGAGAATAGAGTGAGCCTCGTTAGTTGATATGACCGACGGAGTATGAGTAGTAGTATTATGAACGTTGGTGAATGTGTTGCCGTTCAGAGGGGGGTCAGATAGAGTCGAGCGAGAGTCTCGGATAAGATCTTGACCGGGATCCTCGTTCCTTTGGAAAGCCTGGAGGTAATCAAGAAGCGTCGTGTGCACATGATTCGCTGACTGAGGGTTGAGTACGGGGGGAGCCTTTGTGCCCGCCTTGGAGAGCTCGTTTTCCTTTGCCGCGACGAGCATCGAGGCTCCTGCGAGGCGAAGGACGTGATTGTCTCCATCTTCTGCTTCGTCTTGGTCTTGGTCTCCAAAATTCCGAGTGGGGGACTTGTGTGGTTTCCATAACCCTGTTTGGTGTGCTTTGAAAGCGGCATGGGCTTGTTCATGAAGCTTATTGATGATTTGCTGGACATGGTATCGGGTCAGTGAGGCAAAGCTTAAGTAACAAATGAATTTATTTTACCTTTGCACGAAATATCGTCTCAATCTGCATCATAGCCGAATCCATCTCGTCGAACATCTTCTTAGTGTTGTTGATCTCGAGAAGTGAAGAGGGTGACAACGAACACCCAGGGGACCGAATCACAATCGCACAAAGACAGACATATGCGGAAATACTCTGTACGATGGTGAGTCAGCGTGAAGTTGAGAGAAGACTGGAATGCCACTCACGTACATCCAGATATTTTGCACCTTGGGGACCATGTTCGGGTACAGTTCATGGAAACGGCGGAATGATATCATGATGATTAACGCAGACCGATGAACGGCATAAACAGAAATCCCCCATTTGCAGCTCAAGGGATGGTCCGGATAGCGTGTCAGAGCTTCCACTAGGTATGTGCGATGCAGGTACATCAGGGCTGACAAAATGGTCTAAGTACGACAGTCCACGATTTAGGTTACGTTGCATACCAGCTTCCTTGTACACATCTATCGCAAACGAGAACAATAAAAGGTCCGGTGCCCCACCGTTCGCTGGATCATAAACATGCGCAAAATGATGAGCAACATTTGGAAGTTCGTGGTTTCGCATGTTACGATCCAACTGAAGCAACCGGTCATATTTCGGCGGTTTGGGGGCAAAGGCTTCGTCAAAAACTGGGAAGAGATTTCCTGCAAGTTGTGTGACAATCAGTCAAGCACCTGACGCAAATTTGTATTCTGGTTTTGACCTACCTTGCATCCACTTGTATATGGTTCTATGAACTGAGCAGAAGTCAGCAATCAACGATCGTCACGAGGGTACATTACGAACATCCTGTTGGACCACCGTCGTCTTCCGCGTCGTGGGGCATTTTTACATCGCATTGCCTGAAATAATAGGTGAGCTTTTGAAACTGCCGCCACCAAAAATGACCGACGAAGCAGAAACTGCTCGAGGCTGGCCCATCCCATAGCATAGGATACACTCGAATGTGGTCATTTCCCACCATAGCCGCCTTCTTCGTTCCGCTGCAACGGGGAACTTGTTCCATCGATCACTGTCACGGTCTGTAGTCCTTGATGAGCTACGCGACTATAATCACAATGAGAGACTTACGCAAACCAGCCTGAATGAATGTAAGGAACGCGTGAAATATAAGTATAAACAAAGCTACCCACTGATTGCGCCATCCTCAAGGCCAGGGACGTGAGCATCCATGCTCGAGAGTTATTGTGAAAACCACTGGACATATGATAGTAGACGGCCATCAGGTGCTGAGAGACATATCAGCACTCAGAGAAGGAGGGAGGACAACACGTACGATGGAATAAATGATCAACAATGACCTCGAACAGAAAATGTCTTCACCCAACATCATGGATGTCCGAGCCAAATGAATAAAACGCTTGCCCAAAGGATCGTCATACTGCGAACCCAAATGCAATGACATTGGAAACTATAAACCTGACGAGGGAATTGGACTGACGCGTCGTTTGAGGTCTGTAACGACCACTACGGCAAAAACACAGAAGACGAGGGCAACTTGATCATCCCGAGCCGGTTTTCCCTCCTCAGGGTGGTATACCGGGTTGAAGGCAAGTTCCATAAACTCTTCCAAGTGGAAGATTTCGCCTCTGCTGTAGGTTCCAGCGTCGGCTTTGACGATCATACCGCGAGCGACTTACAGACGGCAAACCCGTAGCTTCCACTGATTGGCTAGTCCAATCGCCTCGTCAAGCTTGGGAAGACATTCCCGAACGCGACGTCGAAGTTCTTCATTGACCTGGTGTGTCTCCTGGAAAGGAAACATCTGGCTGACGAGCATCAAGTCCAGAGGCAACGGGTCTTCCTGAGAAGGCTGAGGTGACCCTTGCGACGGTGAATGACCCTGGTTATCCGTGAATAAACCGCCGTATCGTGTGCCAAATAACGTACCTCGATCAAAAATTCTGAGCCGCCGTGTCGACCACACCTCGAAACAGCGTCAGTATGGGCTTTCACCGGCCCGTTCAGTGAAGTTACCATCGTGAGGACCCGTCATCTGGGTTCAATGCCAGCGAACCGAAGGTATCAATAAGCTTATCTTCGTCGCTTTCGTCGGGTGATTCACGCTCGTGTAGCTTAGACTTGGTCGATGGCCGATGTGTATTGGTGATAGTAAACCCTTGCCCGAGTAAGGGATGAGGGTCCTGACTTGTCTGGGCTTGCATAATCGCCAAGGCTTGCTCGAGCTCTCGAATGCGAGTATGTAAACGGTCAATCTCATCATGCAGTTCTTGAGTGTCTGCAAGAATAAAGCTGAGGAGGCATTAGGCACAACTTGCTTGGAGAAGGGTCCGTCATGACGGACCGAGTTCCCCGTCCAGCCCTCAATCGACCGTCTGGACAAATGGTTTCACAACCTCTTCGTGTGCACGACTCGCATGGGACAGTTCGGCTACACTAAACCCTCGTGTCAATTCCTGTTGTCAGTTGAAGCTAGTCGCTTCCTGTCGCCTCTACACACCTTGAGCTTAAGTCGCCGGCATTCCGCACATGCAACGGCCAGCGTTCGTGGTTTCAAAGATTTCGGTGGTGGCACTGGAGGCATCGTACCCAATGTCTCGGGGGTGCGAGCGCAGTGGTCGCTAAGTAAGCAAAGCGGTAACAGCAGCCGCGGCCTACCTTTAATTTCGGGACGTACTCGTACAAAGCTTCGGTGCAGACGTGGCAAATCCTGGGGACACTAGTATTGTGCCGTGAGATAGCAGATGAATACAGCTACTGTACACCATTGAATAGATGCGAAATTCAGCAATAACAGACAAAGGCACTCTCGCATACCAACCATCTACTTCGTGCCTCGGCCTCCACGGGAGGCTGCCGACGTGCTGCGCTGCGTGGTTTGCTGTGCAATTTGATTAGCCAACGGGCGCTCCGAATTCGGAGGAGAAGCACATACTTCAACAATGCTTGTACCGTCTCTGAACTTAGTCCGGAATAACACATTGGCATTGTTGAACAGGCCGTCCTTCAAACTGACTACAATGAACTGCGAATTCTTGAACCGATTCTTGAACAACTCGCCAATATGCTGGGTATGCGAGAGATCGAGAGCGGCGTCGATTTCGTCCAAAATGTACATTGGAGCAGGTTTGAATTGGAGCAGCGACATGATCAGCGAAAGGGCGATGAGAGATCGCTGTCCGCCGCTGAGTTCCGTCAAACTCTGCTTCCAGACGGTACCAAGCTGAACCTTGACCTCGAGCCCAGCTGCGATGTTGCCGCGCTCTGCATATTGCAATTTGGCACTATTGCCGGGCAGTAAGTCCCCAAAGATCTCGCCAAAATCTCTGGAGGTGTACTTTGAGCATGCGTCTGACTATACGGAACTAACACGCTTGTTATGTCCTTTACATTAAACGACTTACTTGCTGACTTTGCTCCATGTTTTTTCGAGTGTGTCGAACTTGTACCGATCGAGCTCTTGAATGGTCTCCTCGATCTTTGTCTTGTCTTTGAGCACAGTCTGGAGATTTCGCTTGAGCTCTGCTTCCCTCTTTTCAACGCTAAACGAAAGTTTGAATCGGTTACACCAACGAGACAAGGAGTCCTACTTGTCGATCATGTTCAAGACCTTAGGGTTAATCTTCTTCTTCATGCCCTTCTGTAGGTCTTCGAGTTCTTTGGCCTTCTCGCGAACCTTTGGAATATCGTGTTGGCTAAAATCGAACATCCCTCCAGCCTTGCCAAATTGCCTGGATTGCCCAGTAGTTAGCACGAGGTATCAATGAGGATCTCGGACATACTGCTTCTCGTCTGGGATCCAAGGGTTTTGTTTCTCGAGCTGGGCAACCAAGGCTTGACTCGATTGTCGATCCTTCGTAGATGTCGCAATATCGTGCTCTGTCTTCTTGATCTCCACATCAAGGTCGGTAAGAACCTCCTGAATCCGTTTGATCGTCGCTTCCAGCGCTTTGACTTCCTCGTCGAACTGACTTAAGGCCGCTCGTTCACGTTGCAAAGCCGCATCCGCGTCCGCGTGGTCGATCTGAGTTCCCTTGGTGAAATGAGATACTATGATTCAATAAATGGGACTGACCTTCGCCTGTTCCAACTCTCGCCCCATCTTTGTGAGCTCTTTCTTTTGGACAGTAAGACCTTTGTGAGCCTGTTCGATCTCCTTGGCAGACTTCTCAATATCATCCTTGAGTTGGTCTGACACTCTTTATCAGTTTCGCGCAGATAGGATGCAATCGACGCACTACATACCAAGTTCGAGTTGAGCAGTTTGCCGCTCGTGCTGTTTGACTTTGAGCACAGCGGCAACCTGTGCAAGGTCTTTCTTGTGCTTTTGAACATCGCTCTAGTGGCGTTACGGTCGATAGACGTCGGCTCAAAAGCGGCAAATACCCACCTTCAGTTGGTTCATTTTCCCGGACCTATCACCCTCGAATTCTCTCATATCCTTCTCTAGCTTCGAACACTCTGCCTTGGCATCCGCAAATTTATTTTGTGCGGCCGTGATTGTTAGCTTGAGCTCTTCCATCGAATTCTTGTGCTGGGTGACTTCGGCAGCGATCTAGACGTTTTGTTAGTTTCTCCCAGAATGATAAACCAAATGAACCTGTACGTACCATAGCCGCGTTGCTACCTGTTACTTGCTCTTCAAGCAGCTTAACTTCGTGCTGCTTCATCTCGAGGTCTCGTTTTGCCTTTGTCCAAGCATCTCGAGCGGCTTTTCCTGATTGTTCTTCATGCTCAAGCTTCCTGAGCTCATCCTTCGCTTCCTGCAAAGCCGCCTCCGCTCGTTTCAATGCCTGCACTTTGACCAAGAGACCCGAGCTGCTGGGAGCACTTCCACCGCTAATCGTTCCAGATGGGTCGTATACGTCCCCCTGTGTTGTGACGGAGCGAAGGCCGACTTGAGGGTGGAAAGTCACGGCTTTGGCAGATTCGGCGTCGTCGCAGATGAGGGTGTCTCCAAACACGAAGGTCATCGCAGCGGAGACTTCGCGATCATGACCGATAAGGGTAAGAGCAAGCTTCGCCTTGCCTTTGGAGACGCTCGTCGCGGCATTCAATTTCTGGGCATGGTCAGAACCCCTTCCAGAATCCAAATGAATGGACGGTACACACCTGAGCGGATGCTTTGAAGGCACTAATCTTATTGAGAGGGATAAGCGTAACGCGTTTTCGGAGTTGGCCTTTGCTGAGCAGTTGACTACCGACTAGCTCGTTGTCAACAACGACGTTGTAGAGGCGACCGCCTGCGGCAATCTCGAGCGCCGTTGATTTGTCATAATCCGACTCATCGATAGTGATAAGGTTGGCGACAAGACCTTTGACCTGGCGACGATCGAAGTTCGGTACGGGGTCGGAATAGGTAAAGTCAAGTCCGCTGACTTGTTGGCGGTGTTGGTCGCGCTCCTGTAGAAGTTCAGATCACCAATAGTACAATAGGAGCAAAAAACGAACCTGAGTTAGCTGCCTAACGCGCTCGCGAGCTGCTCGTAGCACATCCGCAGAGCTCTGCTCTTTTTGATCGCTCCAGCCAGTCTTTTTCAGCTTGGCCTCAAGGTCCTGGATCTCCTTCCTTCCCTTCTCTACTTGCTTGGTACCATCGTTTGCCTCCCGCTCAACCTTCTGATACCGAGCTTGCGCAGCAGTAAGTTCTTTCCCCAACATAGCAAGCTTATTCTTCGACTGTTGCTCCTCAGTCGATGCGGCCACCATTCTCGCTTTCGCATCTGCGATTTGACCCAGATATCCGCCGCCAGACTTGTTTGGGTCGACAGAGGAAGTTAAGCCGGTCATGAGCGTTTGGTGCAAATCGTGAGCATTCTCGTATTTTTGCTGAGCGAGGTCGTGATCGTGCTTGGCTTGAGAGTGATTGAGGGTCAGTTGCTGGACTTCGGTCTCCTTCTCTCCCAAATTAGCCTTGAGCTTCTCGACATCACTCTCAAGAGACTGAATCTTTGCTTCTTCGCCGACGACGCCTCCCTCCATGATTTCGTACCTCGCTTGGAGTTGCGTCACTTTATTGTCGAGGTCGGTAGCGGCTTTCTCGAGCTTCTGGTAATGTCCGCCTTTGGAAAGTTCCTACGATTCCTCATCAAGGTGACTTCATAGAGTGAAATTCGAGGTCGCACCTTTTCTCGTCGTTTGATGGCCTCCTTCCTTTCGGCGTCTGCAAGCTCGACTTGCTCCTTGTTCTCACCCTGTCGTTCGCACATGTCAGCGAGATCCCCTTTCTTCTTCTCAATATCAGCCTCCTTCCTTTTTACTCTCTCGGCAGCCTCCTTCCATTCGTATGCCCGAAGCAGCCTCGCCAACTTTTCAAGCTCGGTGGTACGCTTCTGGTATTCGAGAAACGATCGTTTTTCTTCCCGAAGGGTGTCCAGTTTTGGGGTGATCTCCTCCTCAAGCAGCGTTGTGAATTCTTGAACGCGCTTCTCCTTCTTATCCATGGTCTTTTTCGCCTTGTCCTTGCGTTCCTCGTACATACGTGTACCAGCAGCCTCTTCTATCAAGCCCAAAATTTCAGGCGGACGCATGTTGAGGACCTACCTCTCGTGTCAAATTGTAGGTAACCATCGAAGGGGATGACTGCTTACCTTCGTGATACGGCCCTGCATAATCAAAAAGTTGGGATTGTTGATGTTGAGTTGTACACCTTGAAACAGGAGCTGGACTTGTTGTTGTGTAGATTTGTGTCCATTCAGGATGTATTTAGATATGTTGGGTAAAGCGATCTTAAATTTACTATAAGAATATCATCATACAGACGTCTCTGTCTCTACTAACCTGTCTAGTGACCGTGACTTGAGCCAACTGTTCGAAACCGATCGGGCTCTTCGATTTATCGGAGTTGTTGAAGACGACAGTCACGCTCGCACGCGTCACACCAGCCTGGCCGCGTTTGTAGATGAGATCTTGTTGGTTTTGGGCGCGAACCTAGTAAAATAAAACGCGTTGAACGCGCTCTGTCAGCTGCTCTTCCTAACCAAGCAATGGCCAATTCGAAAACGAACTTGAGACATGTTGGTGAGACCTAAGACGAAGCAGATAGCGTCCAGGATATTACTTTTGCCACTTCCATTGAGTCCAGTGATACAGTTGAAGGACGGATCCCAGCCAGTGATTTGCGTCCGGACTGGGTACGACTTGAACCCTTCTAGTACGAGTTCTTCGATAAACATCTCTATAGAACGATCTAGCACGAGATGAACGCCAGAAAACGCGTGTGGTTTAGCAGAGTCAAACGAGGTTGTGGTTCAACTTGCTTGTTTGTTGTCACCTGAGACGATCTGAGCGCAGATCAGTAGGCTAGGGCATGGAAGATTTCGAATATCGTCGTGACCTGATTAGAGGGCTCCCCCTTCTTCTCTTGCCTTATCAGCGATCAGCGAGAGGGTGTTTCCGTTTCCGATTCTCCCACGTGGGTCACCGCGGGAGTGCGGGAGGTGACTTATAAGCTTAGTGGAACTCTCAATCAGTCCAAGATCTGCGCGAGTTCCTAGTCCAATTAATACTGGGAGGTCTTCTTTATCCCCAAGGCCTCTAATGCCGACTGAGTATGAAGAGCTTAGAGTAGCCTGCTGCACCTTTTGAGTTCCTTGAAACCCCTCTTTACCTCTGCTCGGCGCGAGATGCGGTTCGAACTATTTGTACGATGTGGGAGGAATTGTAATCTTGATGAACGAGGCATGAGAAAGAGCCCAGCAATTAATGATCCTCAAGGTAAGCACAAGTTAGATGATCGAAATGCAGATTATCGAAATGCATCCGTAAACAGAGAACAGACTCCCTATTATTATAATGGCCCTACAACGCATTTGTAGACATTTGTAAACATTTGTAAATATTGTTTACGGCTTTTACAAAAGCACAAAGGTTCTCGAGGTTAGACTCAACCGTCTCCGCACGCTGTCAAAAAAATTCTTTCCTAAGGGCACCCATCACCAGAAAAATTCAGCTTAATTATGTCTACTAGTGCTGGGAAACGCAAGGCCGAGGACCTGGAGGATGATCACACACCAACCGACGTCAATAAAAAGTGAGTCCCTCCCAGTCGAGTCGGAGAGCAGGCCCTGACCTATGCCGAAAATAGGCAAAGAGTCGACGAAACAGAGAGCGAAAATGACGAGGTCGAAAGTGGCAATGAAGGAGGCGATTCAGAAGACGATATCGACGAAGGTCAGCGAGCCTGTCCACGTCATGTTCTCCACATTTCCTGGTTGGGAACTCGTTTCATTCCTGGTCATATGGGGAATGTCCAAATTGCTCCATCTGGCCGTTGTTCCGGCCAGGAAATCGATGCAATGCAAATGGGGGTCCGTCCCCGCCTTTGCCCGGTTCTGCCAACGCCAACGGTCTTATTCTCCGACGTTGCATAGTGTGTATAACGTCCAATGCCGCCGCTGTTGTGACGTCCAGTCCCTTGGCCACACTTCGTACACACCTTCCCCACAGCCGCGAGCCATGACACGAGTCTCCCCTGATTTTGCAAACATTCACATATGCACTGTCACAAACTACGTTACTGAACACAGTTCATTCCCGCCCTTAGATGAACTTGCCTACTTGTATGAGGATCAAGTAGAGCACGGCCACGGGGCCCCGCCTGGTCGCAGGACCCGGGGAGTGAAGATTGACTTCACAGGCAAGGATGTCGGTTCGGACGACGAGGACGAGGACGAGGAGAAAGAACCAGAAGCACCAATAGAAGGAAAAGGAAAGGGAAAGGCCGTCCCAACGACTCCAGGACAGGGACCCCCTGCTAAGCCCCTGTCCAGTGCTAAGCCCCTGTCCACTGCCAAGCCCCCGTCCACTGTTAAGCCTGCCAGCACCGCGAGCAGCAAAGACGCGTGAATCATGGGCGAGGCGACATAGCGTTATTCGATAATTGCAAGCTCTATTTCAGACCGTGATCTTGGTGAGTGGTGTGGTTCCCGTTGCACCCTGATCGCGGGAGACTTAAACGCCCGCCCATTCAGTACTGCCCATCTCATCTTAGAGCACCTGTGCTAACTCTGGAATTTTGACTTCATATACTCCATTTTCGTCGTGAGAAAGCCATAAAGTTTTGTGTGCCTGATATGGGGTCCATTTGTTAAGTACAACCCACCGTAGCGAGCCGATATTCGCTCTAGGCACGGCGGGTCCTCGATTCCTGTTTGAAGCCGTAAGCACCGCCGTTTCGTCGCCCTGCATTTGGCAAGAACTGCATGAGAGTCTCAGGCGAGTTTGCCAATTTGTCCATTTCAAAAAAAAAGGTCAAAAAAAGTGTTTGCGATCAGTCTCGATGAGGGGGTAGGCGCCATTCCACCACCACTGTTCGAAACGTTACAGACCCTTCGTTTCGTCGGGTGGCCCCCGAATCCGCTTGTGCTTATTGCTTATTCTTCGTTCCATCATCATCATCATCATCATACATCATACATCATGTCAAGGAGGAAATAGTCCCCGCCGTCCCAGCCTAAAAAAAAATGTTCTCCAACCGCTTTTAGATAATTTGAGACACCGACTGACCGGCGTTCTATTTTCTGCATTCCAAGGGTTTTCGTTTTCGGGATATTATCCACCGTCCATCGTTCCATCATTACGTTAATAGGTTATTCCGACTTACCGGCTCAATTTCTAACCGTCTCTCAATCGGGCAGGGCAGGGCAGGGCCAAACAACTTAGGGCAGTTTTTTTATTGTTTATTGTTTATTGTTTATTGTTTATTGTTTAGTGTTAAGTTGCCCAGCCTTGCCCATAAAGGCATCAAATAATTGGCATTATAAATTCCAAATTCCAAATTAAATTTGGTATTAATTGGCATTATTATTATTTTTGCCGAGAAACGCGAATAGTCTCCAGTCCGCTGAACAGTATGAACAGTACTGCCTCCAACGAGTGCGTCGTTGCAGTGCAAGTGACTCAAATGGCGGCTATTTCTCCACGTGCTGACTGACTGAATACCAGGAACTAGGAACGAGTGTGTACATATCGGATGGTTAATATTAAATATAATATAACGGCGGAGCAACGTCCTTGGTCCTTGTCGGATGGTATTAGCTTTATGCCTATAACAAGTAAAAGCTCCAACGACCTCTTTAGCTGGTATATATATAAATATATGGGCTTCACAAAACCAATAGCATTGGCACTGCTAAACTACGGCTACGTATATTGCATTCTCCAAACTACATTACTATGATCGATAGGGGGGGGGGTTAAGCGGGAGGTG
>WNFL01337920.1_pt4 | contig 13422 bp, 10 predicted proteins | sample 5400361 | NCBI WGS metagenome assembly WNFL01 (sample SAMN13153351, study PRJNA577476) | soil metagenome | isolation source: 40 cm soil on Douglas fir-dominated hillslope | place: USA:California | collected 2013-09-17
TGACTCCAGTCCCGGCGACCGACCCGGCGATCCGAATTGTGGATTTGACCAAGACCTATCGTTCCGGATCGAGCGATCTGGTGATCTTCGAAGGACTGAATCTTGAAATCGCGCAGGGCGAGAAGCTGGCGCTGGTGGGCGAGTCCGGCGCGGGCAAGAGCACACTGCTGCAACTGGTCGGCGGTCTGGACAGGCCCTCCGGGGGTGCGATATACTTCAAGCAGAAAGACATATGCAGGCTTCCCGCCAACGAGCTTGCGGAGTTTCGCAACCGGGAGCTAGGTTTTGTCTGGCAGATTCACTCCTTGCTGGCCGAGTTTACGGCGCTTGAGAACGTGATGATGCCGCTGCTGATCCGGGGTCTCCCAAGAGAACAGGCCGAGCCGGTATCCATGGCGAGGTTGGACGAAGTGGGATTACAAAGCCGCGCAACACACCGTGCCGGCGAATTATCCGGCGGCGAACAGCAACGCGTAGTGCTGGCCCGCGCGCTGGTGGGCGATCCCAGCGTCCTGCTGGCCGACGAGCCGACCGGCAGCCTGGACTATAAAACCGGCGAAATGATCATGGGCCTGCTGGAGGATCTGCACCGCGCCCGTCGCCTTACTTCCATTCATGTGACTCACAATATGAACTTCGCCCGGCGCGCCGATCGCGTCGTCCGTCTGGAGCGCGGCCGCCTGGCCGCCGCCGGACTATCGTCTCCCGATTTTTCTTCCGATTTAGAACAGGGCAGGAATTATGTTTGAACGTTATACCGAAAAGGCTCGCCGCGTGATTTTTTTCGCGCGGTATGAGGCCAGCCAGTTCGGGAGTCCGTGCATTGAGACCGAACATTTGTTGTTAGGGCTGTTGCGGGAGGATAAGGCGCTGGCCAATCGCTTCCTCCGCTCCAGCGCGTCGGTCGAATCGATTCGCAAGCAGATCGAAGCACACACCACTTTGCGGGAAAAGGTTTCGACCTCCGTCGATTTGCCGTTGAGCCACGAATGCAAACGCGTCTTGGCTTACGGCGCCGAGGAGGCCGAGCGGCTCAATCACAAGCACATCGGAACCGAGCATCTCCTGCTCGGGCTCCTGCGCGAGGAAAAATCCTTCGCGGCGGATATCCTGCATGAGCGCGGGCTCCGTCTTTCGCAGGTGCGCGAGGAGATCGCCCGGGCAAACTCGGAAAAAATGTCATCCAACCGACCCAAGGAAAGTTCTCTGCTCAGCGAATTCAGCCGCGATCTGACCCAGGCCGCCATGGACGGTCTGCTGGATCCGCTGATCGGCCGCGACTACGAACTGGAGCGCGTGGTACAGATTCTGTGCCGCCGCACCAAGAACAACCCCGTGCTGATCGGCGAGCCAGGTGTAGGCAAGACCGCGATCGTGGAAGGCCTGGCTCAGCGCATCGCAGACGGCGACGTGCCGTCGTTCCTGGCGGACAAGCGGATTCTCGCGCTGGATCTCTCGCTGATCGTCGCCGGCACCAAGTACCGTGGTCAGTTCGAGGAGCGCCTGAAAACCATCATGAAGGAGCTGATGGAAAATCAGAACGCCATCATCTTCATCGACGAGCTGCACACGCTGGTGGGCGCGGGTTCGGCGGAAGGCTCGCTGGACGCGGCTAATATTCTCAAGCCCGCTCTTTCGCGCGGGGAGATTCAGTGCATCGGCGCGACTACGCCGTCGGAATACCGTAAATCGATCGAGAAGGACCGGTCGCTGGAGCGCCGCTTCCAGGCCGTGAAAGTTCCGCCGCCCAACGAAGAGGACGCCATCAAGATACTGTTCGGCATCAAAGAACGCTACGAGAAATTCCACGCTGTGGCGTACACCGACGAATCCATCACCAATGCCGTTCACACCTCCACCCGTTTCATCCCCGATCGTTTTCTTCCCGACAAGGCCATCGATCTGATCGATGAAGCTGGCGCTCGCGTGAAGCTGCGTCAGACTACGCTGCCCGCCGAAGTGGCCGACATTCAGAAGCGCATCAAGTTCATCGTGCACCGCATGGAGAACGCGATCGCCAATCACGAATTCGAAAAGGCGCGCTTCTATTCGGACGAAGAGCGCAAGGAACGCGAAAACCTGCGCCAGCTTCGCGAGAAGTACAACCTGGACGACACTTCCACCGGCGTCGTCACGAAAGATGACATTGAAGACGTCGTCGCGCGCTGGACCGGCGTGCCGATGACCGCCATCCGCGAAGAAGAAGTCAGCAAGCTGCTGCGCATCGAAGAGGAGCTGCATCGCCGCATCATCAGCCAGGAGAAAGCTATCTCGGCGCTCTCTCGCGCGATTCGACGTTCGCGCGCCGGCTTGAAATCGCCCAAGCGCCCGTCCGGCTCGTTCCTGTTCCTGGGGCCGACCGGCGTGGGCAAGACCGAAGTCGCTCGCGCGCTCGCTGAATTTCTGTTCGGTAGCGAAAAATCGCTGGTGCGCTTCGACATGTCCGAGTTCATGGAGAAGCACTCCGTGTCGAAGCTGATCGGCTCGCCTCCCGGCTACGTGGGTTACGAAGAGGGCGGCCAGTTGACCGAGCGCGTCAAGCGCGCACCCTACTCGGTGATCCTGCTGGACGAAATCGAGAAGGCGCACCCGGACATCTACAACATCCTGCTGCAGGTGTTTGAAGACGGCCATCTGACCGACGGACTGGGCAACACGGTCGATTTCAAGAACACCATCATCATCATGACCTCCAACCTGGGCGCGCGTTTCCTTGAGAAGCGCAGTCCAATTGGCTTCGCGGCACAGGGCAGCATGCCGGCCAAGGTCGAGGACCAGGTGATGGCCGAAGTGAAGAAGGCGTTCAATCCCGAATTCCTGAATCGACTGGACGAAACTATTCTCTTCACCTCGCTCTCTGACGACGACCTGTTGAAGATCATGCAGTTGCTGACCGAGCAGATCAACAAGAATCTGGTGGCCAAGCAGCTTAAGATCCGGCTCAACACGGACGCCGCCAAGTACATTCTTGAAAAGACCTGCGGCGATCGCAGCTATGGCGCCCGGCCACTGCGGCGCGCTTTGCAGAAGTTCATCGAGGATCCGCTCAGCGAGGCGCTGATTCAGGGCTCGCTGCCGCGTCCGGCGGAGCTGGAAGTGTACCTGGGCGACGGCGGGATTTACTGCCGTCAGTTACTGGAGCAGCCGGTCACGGTCGGCGGCGAAGAACTCGCTCCGGTTCCAGGGACGGCGCTGTACATGTTCGACTAGCAACAGGGGGTGTTGCTTGCCACAGCTTGAAGAAGTCTTACGCGAAGCGCTAGTGCTCGACGTTCAGGATCGAGCCGCGCTCGCCGAAGAACTCCTCGCGAGTCTGGACGAGATCACTGAGCCCGAAGCGGACCGGCTTTGGACTATAGAGGCGAAGCGACGCCTGGATGAGCACGACGCAGGCCTGACGGTTTCCATTCCCGCTCATGAAGTTGCTGAGAAAGCCAAGAAACTATTGCGGTGATTTCGGTCCGGTACCTTCCGGCCGCCGAGGACGAACTGCTCTTTGAGACTACGTACCTCGACGAGCGAGCCAGCGGGCTCGGCCGGCGCTTTTATGTGAGATTCAGAAGGCGGAGAATCGCATTGCGATCTTTCCACACTCTTCGGAGGAACTGCTTCCCGGCATCCGCAAGTGTCTCCTGCGAAGGTTTCGCTACGCTCTGATTTACGTGGTCAAGGCGGATCACATCCTGATCATCGCCGTCGCGCATTCCAGCCGGCGCCCCGGCTACTGGCTTCCGCGAATCGATGACTAGCCTGCCTCCCGACTTCCTCACTCGCCACTAGCCACTGACCACTAGTTGACTCTCTCAATCACCGTCGCGGTCGCCATCCCGTAGCCGATGCACATGGACTGTAACCCGTAGCGCCCGCCGGTACGCTCCAGGATATTCACCAGCTTGGTCATCAGCACCGCGCCGGTCGCCCCCAGCGGATGACCGTGGGCGATCGCGCCGCCCTGGATATTCAACCGCTCGATGGGTGGCTGGATCTCGCGCGCCCACACCAGCGGCACGCTGGCGAACGCTTCATTAATCTCGTACGCGTCGATCTGGTCCGCGTTCAGCCCCGCCATCTTCAGCACCTTTTGCGTGGCCGGAATCGGACCGGTCAGCATCAGCTCCGGATCGCTGCCGACACCTTTTTCTCGCTGGCCAGCAGCACCGCCGCCGCGCCGTCAGAGATCTGGCTCGAATTCGCCGCCGTAACCACGCCATCCGCCTTAAACACCGTCTTGAGCGTCCGCATTTTCGCTAGATCAATGTTCGGACGCACACCCTCGTCCGATTCCAGACCATCGACCTCGAACATCTCCGGGCGCGACCATCCGTTCCGCTGGGCTGCTGCCGCGCGGCAGTGGCTCTGCGCCGCGAACTCGTCCAATTCCTCGCGCGACACGCCCCACTTCTCGGAGATCAACTCAGCCGAAATTCCCTGGTGCAGCAGCCGCACGGGAAACTCCGCCCGAAATTCGTCCGTGATCGCTGCATCGCTGCCCATGGGCACGCGGCTCATCGATTCCACGCCGCACCCGATCGCCATTTCCATATCGCCCGCGGCGATTGCCTGAGACGCGAAGTGAATCGCCTGTTGCCCCGACCCGCAGTAGCGATTGAGCTGCAGCGCGGGCACCTCGAACGGGAGCCGCGCCTTCAACCCCGCTAATCGGCCGATGTTCGATCCCTGCTCGCGGCTCGCCGTCACGCACCCGGTGACGATGTCCTCGATCTGCGTCGGATCCACTCCTGTCCGCGCGATCAGCGCCAGCAGCGTCCGCGCCAGCAAGTCTACCGGATGCACGCCGTGCAGCGCGCCATCCTCTTTGCCGCGCCCGATGGGCGTACGAATCGCATCAACGATGAAAACGTCTCGCATGCAAGTGATCCTATCAGACCGTGGCGCGGCCTTCAGGCCGCAGCGTCGGCTTTAGCCGGCGTCGGTTTCGGGCTGCGTTTGAGCCGGCGTTACCGGATCACCACCAAATCGACCGCCTGGGTGCTCCCCGGCGCGACCGTGATCGATTTCCCGCGGCTCTCATACGGCGCGAGAAACCCCGGATTCTCCCAGGCATCGATATCCACCTGCCGCCAAGCGAATAGCTTGTATTTCCCCGGTACGACGCCGGTCAGCGAAAAGGCGCCCGCCGCCTCGCTCGGAATTACGCGGTAGAGCGACGTTCGTTTGCGATCGGCCGCGTCCGGCACCAGCACCACCTGTGCGACTCCCATGGGCTTGCCGCGATCGTTCAGCGCCCGCCCATCCACGCGCCCACCGGCCGCATTGACGGTCAACTCCAGCACTCCTGGCGACGACTTGGCGCGCGTCAGATCCAGTGGCGCGTCCAAGACATCCTTCCCGGCGATCCGCGCCGACGCGAGATAAAAGCTCTGGCGGATCGCGAGCTTCACGCGATAGCTGGCGCTGGTCACATTGTGAAATACCACCGAGCCGTCGGCATTCACCACCCCCAGCGCGGCATTCCCCTCGTCGGGCACCAGCACGAGTTTCAACCCGGCCGCCTTCGACGCATCGCCACCCTCGACGCGAACCGTGCCGTTTAAGTCGAACAGCGGCGCGTCGGGAACCGTGACCCCGCTCAGCTTTGCAGAACCAACGTCGATCCGCAACGAACCCGTCGGCGATTTCAACGTGTACGCGCCCGGCGGCACATTGGCGATTTCGAAGCTCCCGTCCGGCTTGATCACGCCCGCCCCGTACTCTTCCTTGCCCGCCCCGCGGCGGACCAGGAACACGAGCGGCGGCGCTCCCCGTCCCGGCGCACGACCGCTGACGCTCACCCCTGTCGGCTGTGTCAATCGAATGTCCGTTTTCGCCGCGTCCTTTGCCGCGACTGCCTCGACCACGGTCGCCTTGGTGAAATCCGTCGCCGACGGAAAATACGTGACCGGCGTCGCGAGATTCATCGCCTTCACGGCCGGGCGCGCGACGACGTAGTATCTGCCCGGGGGCAGTCCCTCCAACCGATAATCGCCCGACCCGTCGGTGCGCGTCGAGGACGCAGTGAATAACTCCCGGCCCGTCCGTGTGTAGCCGCTGCGCATCGCGCGAATCGTGGCGCCCGATATCGCGCTGCCGGCCGCATCCGTCACACGACCGGAGATGGATGCCACCGGTGCGATCCGAACGACCAGTTCGTCCATCTTTCCGTCGACTCCCGCATAGCGAACCGGATTCACGGAAAACGAAAACTGCGTTGAGTACGTGGGATATCCCGGAATTTCAACGTGCAGGATGTACACGTCGGCGGCCTGCGCGGTGAAGGTGAAGCGGCCCGCTGTGTTGGTCACCGTGCGCGACTCGGCGGCCCCGGGCGGGGCCTTGCGCGATTTCAGTCGCACCTGCGCGCCCGGCAAAGGTGAGCCCGTGTCGTCGCGCAGGACGGTGCCGTCTATGGCCCCTTTCGCGACCGGCGCCTTGGGTTGCGCCGCGGCCGGCTGACTTAGAATCAACAGCGCGAAACAAACTGCCAGCGCAAATCTCATGTCCGCATGCGCGTCAGAAAATACAGCGCCGCCAGCGCGAAAATCGCGTCGGGTGACCACGCCGCCACCTGCGCCGGTAACTGGCTCAAGTTACCCACCTGCTCGAACAACTGCCCCACCGACCAGTACGCGATCGCCAGCGCCAGGCTCAACCCCACGCCCGCCATGGCGCCCCTATTTCCAGCCAGAAACGCAAACGGGATCGACACCATCGCCATGATCAGCGCGAACAGCGGCACCGCGAACTTCTTGTGATATTGCACCTGCAGCGCCACCGTGTCGAAGCCGCGCTTTTGCAGCTCCTGGATGTAGCGTTCCAACTCCTGGAAATTCATCTGCCGCGACTGGAAAATCTCGCGCACGAAATACTGCGGATCTTCTTTCAGCTCCGGAAACGTTTTCGTGTCTCCGGCGAAGGACTCGAAGTGCGTCACGTCGTTGCCGTTCATGTCCCGGCTCCATCCGTTCCGAAAGAGCCATTTATTGAGCGTGCCGTCCCACTTAGCGCTCTCGGCCGAAATGTGCTTGCGCAAGCGAAAACGCGCCGGGTCGATTTCGTACACGTTCACGCCCACCATCACGCGATCCGCCTGGTTGAAATATTTGTAGTAGTAGACGCGATCGTCCTGGCCGTAAATCCATTTTCGATCGGGACGCAGGAAGGTCTGCGCAGGCTTGCCTTTGATCTCCGCGCGCAACGCGTCCTGGCGCCGATCCGCCTTGGGCACCCAGTAATGATCGAACGCGAAGAGTCCTCCGCTCAGCGCCGCGCTGGCCAGCAACACCGGAACTGCGAGCCGATACACGCTGATGCCGCAGGCCTTGAAGGCCGTCACTTCGTTGTGCTTGGTGAGGACCCCGAATACCACCAGCACCGCTGCCAGCACGGCTAACGGTGTGAATTCGTACACCAGCCGCGGCGTCAGAAACAGGTGATAGCTCAGGATGTGGGTGAGCGGCGCACCGTGCTTGATGATGTCGCTCAACAATTCAAAGAACGTGAATACGTGAGTCATCAGCACGAAGCTGATCAGCAGCAAAAAAAAGTAGAACAGGAAGCTGGTGAGAATGTAACGATCGGCCACCTGCGGCACCAGCGGAAATCGCGCCAGCCAGAACTTCGGCTGCCAGCGTTCGATGGCGCGGGGTGCGCGGCCCAGCGCGCGGAGCCAGCCGGTCAATCGGCCGATCACGTCGCGATCGCCGGGAGCTTCCAGGCGCGTCATCATTACGATTCCGAAGGCCGCGAAGATAGCGTTCGGGAGCCACACGGCGATCCCCGGCGGGAGCGTTCCCTGGCGCGCGATGCTGATCATGCTGATCAGACCCATGTAGTACAGAAACGCGAGCGCGACGGTCAGCACCACCGCTCCGGACTTTCCCGCGCGCCGTGAGGTGGCGCCCAGCGGGATCCCGGCGATCGCCAGCAGCACGCACGCCAGCGGCAGTGCCAGGCGCTGGTGCAGCTCGATCCGCGCCTCTAGCACGCGCTGCTTTTCGGCTTCCTTGTCGCGATATGCCAGCCGGTACAGCGGTAGCGTGTCCATTTCGGTAGATGGCCGCGTCGCGCGCTTCTCGTCGGGCTTCTGGGCCTGCAGCGCCTGATCCTGAGCGGGCGACGCGCTGATGTGATATTCGCCGGCGTCTTTGCCGGTTTCGTAGGTGCTGTAGTTGCGCAGGCTGAGCTGCACGCGATTGGCGGCGGCGTCGGGCGCCACCACGGCTTCCGACGCCAGCGTCACCAGCGGATTGTCGCCGCGCTCCGGCGCCCCTGCGGCACGGCTCTCGGGCGGCGTCACGTCCGCCAAGAAGACCTTGCGCCAGCGAGCACCTCCCGCGGTCACGTCGTTCACGTACAGAATCGTGTTGGGGAACTGTTCTTCGAAAACGCGGGGCTGGATATCGGCGGTGAGCTGCCCCGCGATCAATAAATTCTCCACGCGGTAGCGCTCGCGGATGGACCACGGCGTCAGCCACAGCGACGCGGCTGCGGCCAGGCACATCGCCAGGATTCCGAAGGTGAGAATCGGCGGCGCCACGCGGCGTCCCGGCACTCCCGACGCGCGCATAGCCGTGATTTCTCCGTCGCTCGACATGCGGCTCAGCGTGATCAGGGTCCCGACCAGCACGCCCAATGGAATGGTGAAAGGCAGCGCCTGCGGCAGTACCAGCGCGAACAGGTATGCCGTCGCCGATGACGAGCCCGAGTTGCGCACCAGGAACTCGAACAGCGGGCCCGCGCGATATAGGAACAGGACGAAAGTGAACAGCACCGTCCCCAGAATCGCGCTGACGAACATCTCGCGAAATATGGTGCGGCTTAGCAGACGCATGATGGATTAAGATCCGGGCGGCGACACCAGCGGACGCTTCGGCAACTGCTCCTGCGGCAACTCCAGCTCCATCTCTTCGAACAACAGCGCCGGTGAGATCACCGAGGTGGGTGCCAGAAACCCGCCCGCGCCCAGCAGCGCCAGCGGAGCCGCGTTGTTGATGTACTCGAACAGTGCCGTCTCTTCGGAGGCACCCAGCACGTCGCGTAGCATGCGCGTCGACAGCCCGCGGAAGCGCAGCCCGCGCACCAGCTCTTCTCGTCCGTCCGCATACACGCGATAGATCAGCACCGGCGGGCTCACCGGCCGTACCGATCCGCCGGATTGCTGCGAGCCCTGCGCCAGACTCTGCAGATCGCCGCCGCCGGCAGAGAAGGGATAGTTCAGCTTGCGGACCAGCATTCCGTAGGACTTGCCGCGCTGTTTGCACAGATCCATCATCTGCTGGCGCAGCTTGGCCAGCGGCGTGGTCTGGCTGGCCTTGATGAAAAGATTGCTGATGGCCGCGGAGCGCGCCCCATAAGATCCGGGCAAGCGGGCGTGTCCGTTCGAGGCATTAAATCCCTTAACCGGCTGGCGTGTAGTCAGAATATTCTTCAGCACGCCCTTCTCGATGACCGACACCGTTTGCGCCGGGACGCCTTCCAGATCGAATTCGTAAAATCCCACCAGCGGCTGGCCCTTCCAGGAGGTCTGCTTGGGATCGTCCACCACGTCGATCCAGTCCGGCAGAATCCGCGAGCCCAGCTTGGTCTCCAGCTCGCTCGGAAGAAAACTCACCGGACGCCCCGGCTCCGCCAATGGTTTGCGCGGAAAGCGCAAATTATCGCCCAGCAACTGCGCCAGCAACTGCGCCGCGGCCTGCGGCTCGAACAGCACGGGACCCGAAAACGCTTCCCCCGCCGGGGCCTGCAGCAGTGCCCGCAGGTTGTCCGCGATCCCGGTCATGCCTTTTCGCAGGTCCGCCTCCGCAGGCAGCTTGTCGATTTCGAGCGACTGGAAGCTGACCGCGTCGCGCACGAACATCCCGTCCGGGGCCTGCCCCTCCACTTTGGCGGTGACGGTTCCCAGGCTGTCGGGATACCGCAAGGTAGCGCCTTCCGAGTTCAGCAGGTAGGTAACGCCTTCCAGAACCTGCACGTCCACGCTTGAGTTCTGAATCTCCGGCAGACCCTGAAACGCCGCGGACAAGCGTGCTGCCATAGCGCTCCAGCGCGCCTCATCGACCTTCTTGGGATTGATCTTCTGCAGGCTCTTCACCGCCGGCGCGGGCGAGTAATCGGCGAGCTTTTCGGTGGAAGGAGCGGCGTTATTCAGCGCTCCGCGCTTGCGGCCGATGGACTCCAGACCAGCCTTGAAGGCGCGATCGGTGGAAAGCCACAGAGCTTCGCGCAGCGGTCCGTACAGATCGTCCAGCGGCCAGGCATCGGAATCGAAGCGGCTGCCGGTGAAAGCGCCGCTGAAGATGTGGCCGGTGTGATCGAACTCGTAGCTGCCCACGCGCACCTCGATCGACGGCGAGCGGAAGCGGTTGCGCGACGCGAGGATCACCGCGCCCAGCTGCGCCGCGGTGCGATACGTATCGGCCTCGGTGAGCCCGTAACTGATGAAATACGGCGGGTCTCCGCCGCTCACCACTTTGAGCTGGCGCGAGCGGTCCATCTCGTCGCGCATGGCCTTCAGTACGAGGTCGTCGGCCTCACTATTCCGGGAAGCGCCGTTTTGCGAAAACAATAGCGCCGCGGAAGCGGCCGTCAGCAGCGCCGTGGCCAGTCCTTTGACCAGGAATCCCCGGCTCACTTGGTTCCTTCCGGCCGGGGCAGGTAGGGCCTGAGGTCCGTCGACTTTTCCTTGCGCTGGATTTCAATGTCTGACACCAGAATGGCCGGCGCGATCGCCGATACGGGAACGTCGCCCGACTCGGCGCCGCAATATCCGTTGAACACTTCCATCCTGTCGGAGGTTGCCAATATTTTCGAGAAACTCGAGAGCGGCGTGCCCACGATATCCACGCCGCGGATCAGTTCCTCGCGTCCGTCCGGATAAATGCGATACACCATCAGCGGAATCACGGTGAAAGCCTGCAAGCCGCGGCGCGCGGTGGTGGTGAATCCGCCGGTCACCTGGTCGAAGTACAGGCCATACGGCTTGTTCTGCCGCTTCACCTCTTCGATCAGCATCTTCTTCAGCTCGGCGTCCGTCACCTTCTTGCTGGATTCGACGAACAGATTGGACTGCCGCGCCACCACCTCCAGTCCCGGCGCGCGCCGGCCGTGCCCGTTGGATTGCGGAACGCCCTCAATCGGAGCGCGCGACATCAGGAAAGTCTTGAGGATCCCGTTCTCGACTACGGCCAGCCGCCGCGCCTTCACGCCCTCGTCGTCATACGCGTAAGCGCCGTTCAGCGCCACCGCGCCGAAGTGATCCTTGGTCGGATCGAAAATCACCGAAAGAAAATCCGGCAGAACGCTCTTATTGACGCTTTTGGTGAAGGTCTGTCCCTCCGAGTCGTCTTTCTGGCGTTGTCCCTCTACCCGGTGGCCGAAAATCTCGTGGAAAAAAACGCCGGTCGCGCGGCCGGAAAGAATCGCGGGTCCCAAAAAGGGATCGGCCGGCGGGGCGTTGAGAAGGTCAGTGAGATTTTTCCCGGCTTTCGCCACCGCAGCCAGGATTTCAGCGTCCTGGGGCAAGGTCGCGGGGTCGTCGGTCTCGAAACTTTCGAAGGTCGACAGATCCATTCCGTCGAAGGCCTTGCCGCGCGCCGAAATGGACAGCCGCGCGAACAAACGGCCATGTTCCAACTGCGTGCCTTCGGTCGTGATCAGGGTGTTGAACACCCGCCGGCCTTCCACCACCACTACCGAGTTGAGAGCGCCCGGGTACTGGTTGAACTCGGAGGAAAGCTTGCGCAGGCGGGCGGCCCATTGGTCGGTGCTGAACTTCAATTTGGGCGGCGCGGCGAAAGTCTTCTGCGGCTGTTCGCTCGAGAAATCGTCAGACCCATCGCCCGATTCGGCACGCAGCTTTTCGTCGGCCTTCAGGCGGATCAGGCGCTGCGAAACCGCCCGGTAAACGCGGTCGGTAGCCAGCCACACGGTCTGGCGAATCGGCGCAGGGCTGTCGTCGAGAGCAATCGGATTCGCCGAGGTGAAGCGCACCCGGTCGCGGCCGGTGCGGCGGTAGTTGTCGAACTTGGGGCTGCCCACGCGGATGGTCACATCCAGCAGGCGGGCATGGTTCAGACTCTGCGATTGCAGCGCGCCGCGGCTGGCCGACACCATGCCGGCTTCGATATCGCTGACCTCGTAGCCCATGAAATAGGGGGCCGGGTCTCCGTTCTTTTTCAGCGATTCGTAGTTGCGTTCGAGCTCGCCAGTCAGGATTTTCGTGAGTGGAGACTGTGCCCTGGCGAGAGTCGCGACCAGTCCGGACGCCAGAAAAGAGAGAAGAAATGCGGTTCGCACTGCACTCAGCATAGCACCGGCGTGCGCGCTTGCCGCTGTTTTCAGCGCTTTTGAAGCCGCCTGGACCCGGCTTGAAATTGAGGCGGGCCTGCCTTTGAAGCTAAGCCGGTATCGATACCAGACCGCGGTCCCGGAGACCGTTCAGAGCCAGTCCATAACGGCCCCGCACACCGGTCTTTTCGAAGATATGCTTGAGGTGGATCTTAACCGTACCGGGCCGGATACCCAATTCGACGGCGATCTCCTTGTTCTTACAGCCCTGCTCGACCAATTCAAGCACCTGCTGCTCGCGCGCGGTAAGCTCACTGCGCGGGTAACGCTCGGCTCGCGAGGAATCCCTAAAGACGCAGTCTTCCATCCAACTCCTCCCGGCCGCCACCGTGCGGATGCAGGCCAGCACTACCGACACCGCGGCGGTCTTGCGCAGAATGCCCCGCGCACCGGCCTGCAGGAAGCGCAGCGCCTCCGCCTCGGTGACCGATACGCCCCAGACCACCACCCCGGGCAGCCCGCGCTCGTCACCCTCCAGCGGGCCACCGGCCCGCTTCAAATCCGTCAGCCACTCCAGGATTTAAGATCGCTTCCACGCCCGACTGCCGGATCAGTGCCTCGGCCTGGGCCAAGGTATTGACGGACTCCCGGAATACCAGGTCCGGGCAGTCCCGCAGCAGTGTCCGGATTCCCTCCGCCATGACCGGCTGCGTGTCGCAAACCGCGACCAGTTTGGTGGCAACCGCGATCTGCGGTATCTCTTGATTGGCTAAGGTCAAGGTCATCGTAGCTCCTACTAAGGCTGCGCTTCCGCGCCTTATTCATTTCTCTTAGTAGGCTCAACAACCTGAGGTTCTCATGGTATGATCGCTTCTAGCCGACTTACTTTCTTGGAACGGATTCCAAAGTGATCCGCCAGACTGCATGCAGCAGCGTGAGGTTTCCCTAGCCGCGAGACGTGTCGTCATCATCACGCCCAACTTGCAGATGGCAGAGGAGTTGGAGCCGCTCGTCAACACTCACCTGAGCGGCGCTCAGATCACCCACCTGCGCACGTATCCTTCTCCCCGCGATCTGGGCGGCGTTTTTGGTGGCGGCGGCGTGCAGTTCCTGTGTTTCCTGGACGTGATCACGAAT
>WNFL01018853.1_pt1 | contig 13419 bp, 14 predicted proteins | sample 5400361 | NCBI WGS metagenome assembly WNFL01 (sample SAMN13153351, study PRJNA577476) | soil metagenome | isolation source: 40 cm soil on Douglas fir-dominated hillslope | place: USA:California | collected 2013-09-17
GTCTGCCACTCAATATGATCTCCAGCCCGCCGGCCTCCTACGCGACCCACGCAGCCGTTCACCCTCGGAAACCTCGGGGACTTAGTATGCTCCTCTGCGGCTGCCACCCTAGTCACGGCACGAGCGGCCGACCAGGCCGCCCGCCAACTCCGCGCGGCCCAGGCTGGCTGAACTGTGCCCGGCCGGAGTGCCCTCGCGCGAGCCACGGCGCCCAGACGCTCTCGGACCCCCGGCCGGACGCCGTTCCCCGCTCGCTCGCTAGGCGTCCCGCAGCCGTAGTGCCAGGCCGCCGGCCAGCAGCGCGGCCGCGGCCCAGAGGGCCAGCACCCCGAGCCCGGCCCACGGCGTGATCGCCAGGTTGCGCAGGCCGATCGTGTCCTGGATGGTCAGCCCCGCGACCGTAGGCGTCCACCGCTCCAGGCGGTGCTGCCAGTGCTCGTTCCCGATGAACGCGAGGACGACCGGGGACAGGTACAGCAGTGCCAGCACGGTCCCGATGGCCACCGCCGAGTCCCGCACGATGACCGACACGCCGATGCTGAGCAAGGCGATCAGTCCTAGGAAGAGCACCGAGCCGCACGCGGCTCGCAGTGTCGGCCCGTAGCTCAGCCACACTGGCTGGAAACCCCGCGCCGCGGTGAAGCCGTGGCCGGGCAGGATCAGGTGCCCGGCAAGCACCGAGCCGAACACGGCCACGGCCCCGGCGATCAGCACCAGGCCGGCAATCAGGATGGCCTTGGCCGCAAGTACCTCGTGCCGCCTCGGCATCGCCGCGAGCGTGACCCGAATCATGCCGGTGCTGTACTCGTTGCAGAACGCCAGCACCGCCAGGATCGCCACCACGGCCTGGCCGAACTGGATGCCAGTCAGACTGAGCTTGGTCGCGTCGACCGGGCAGGTCAGGTTCTGTGGGCAGTGAGTGGCCCCGACGGCCGCGGCGCTGACCGCGATGGTCAGCGCCGCGGCCCCGAGGAGCAGCCAAGCGGGTCCGGAGACCGTGCGCAGCTTGGTCCACTCGGCGTGCAGCGCGTGGCGCAGGCTCGCCCCCCGCGCTGCCGCCGTGGCCATTGTCGCCGCTGGCTGTGTCTGAACGGCGGCGCTCATGCGTCCCGCCGCCGGAGCATGACCAGCGCTAGGGCAAGGGCCGCCGCCGTCCAGAGGCACAGCACGGCAAACCCGGCGTAGGGCGACAGCGGGTAATAGCCCTGCACGGGCGAGGTGACGGAGGTGACCTGCGCGTACCGCGGGATGCTCTGCTCGATCGCCAGGCCCGCGGCCGGGGTCAGCCGCAGCAGCCAGTCGCCGACCCCGGTGGGCACGACATTGAGTGCGGTCAGCAGGAACGGCATGACGACAATCACCACCGCGATCGTGATCGCGGCCGCGCTGCGGCGCAGGATGGCACCCAGGGCGACGGCGAAGACCGCGGCCAGGGCCAGCATGGCCGCCGTGCCGACGATGACCCGCACCTCGGTCAGCACTGGCGCGGTCAGCACTACCTGACCCTGGTTCTCTTCCTTCGGCACACCGACGGCGATCGAGACCACAGCGGCAACCACCCCGGTGACGAAGGCCACCGCGCCGATAACCACGGCCTTGGCGGCCAGCACGGCGCCACGCCGCGGGGTGGCGGCCAGCGTGGTGCGGATCAGGCCGCGCCGGTACTCGGTGCTGAAGAACATCGCCGCCACGACGACGATCACTATCAGCCCCAGGAACGCGCCTACTAGGCTCTGCTCAATCGTCACCGTCGGGAACGGGCCGCCTGGTCCCGGCGTCACGGGCGCGATGTCGCCAGAGCCAGTCAGCGTGAACTGGCCGCCAGCCTCTGTGAACGGCGCCGAGCCCGGGCCGCCACCTGGCCCCGGCCCTCCGGCCGGGCCCCCGTGGCCGATCGCGGTGCCGGTCCAGGTGCCGCCGGGTGCCCCGCCAGTCAGGCTGACGTGATCGAAGACACCTGTGGCCTGGGCGGGGCCGCTGTTATTGCTGTTCCCGCCGAACGAGTTCTGGGTCACTGTGTAATTCGGCGAGGTCGCGAACATGCCGACCTCAACGGCCGACGGCAGCCCGGTTAGCTGGACCGTGCCGACCTGCGTCCAGTGCGTGCCGTCGGCGGAGTCGTAGCCGGTGATCGTGTCGCCGGAGCGAGTCAGCCGCAGCAAGCGCGGGTGCGCCGCCGAGACATCACCAGGCAGCCCGGCGGTGTCCCCCGTGTAGTTGTACTGCATCCGGACGCCGTTACTGCCGGTCACCATCATCGCCGCGTAGGCGGAACCCTGCCGGGTGCTCTGCTTGATGATGATCCCCGCCTTGGCCCACTCCGCCAGGCCGGGCACCATGCCGCTGCCGACCTGCGCGCGCCCCGAGCTGAGGTTCGCGTGCTCGCCCGTCAGCGCCGTGACGCGCACGGTGATAGTGCCGTTCCCGGTCAGCTGCTGGCGCACGAAGTAGAAGCTGTCGGTCACGATCTCGCCGCCCGGCCCGTGCGGGATGGAGGGCAGGCAGGCCTTGCCGGTTTTCGGCGGACCGCCGTTGATCTGGCAGCCGATGTTCGCGTTCGCGGCCGCGAAAACGCCGAGGAAGATGGTCAGCAGCGCGGCCAGGATCATGCCGATCACCCAGCCGCGCACGCTGCGGAACTTGACCCACTCGGCGCGCAGCAGGGAGCCGAAGCTACCGCCGCGAGATCCGTCGCCGAGCCCGGCGTGGGGCCGCGGCACAGAGATGGCCGACGTCGTCATCGCGGCACCTCCTGCCCCGCGTCCGGGTCGAAGCCGGCCGGGCGGAACTCGACGGCCTGCCTGGTCAGCTCCATGTAGGCCTGCTCCAGCGTGGCTCGGTGGGCGGAGACCTCGGAGAACGGCACGGCCGCCGCGCCGAGCAGCGCGACGACGCGCTCCGCGGGCAGACCCGAGATCGTGAGCACGTCCTGGCCGGACGCGACGACGGTGGCCCCCGCCCGCTCCAGCACCGTCGTCGCCTCCGGCCGGGCGGACGTGCGCAGTGTCATTCGGTCACCGGACGCGGCGGCCAGCAGGCTCGCCACGGTCGTGTCGGCGATGACCTTGCCGCGGCCCACGACTACCAGGTGATCCGCCGTGTCCTGAAGCTCGCTCATCAGGTGGCTGGACACCAGCACCGCCCGGCCCTCTGCGGCCAGCGAGCGCAGGAAGCCCCGCACCCACACGATGCCCTCTGGGTCCATCCCGTTGAATGGCTCGTCCAGCACGATCGCGATCGGGTTTCCCAGCATCGCCGCGGCGATGCCGAGCCGTTGCCGCATGCCGAGCGAGTACCCCCCGGCCCGCCGCTTGGCGACGCCCTCCAGGCCAGCCTGCTCGATCACTTCGTCCACCCGCCTGGCCGGCAGGCCCTGCGAGTGGGCTAGCCACAGCAGGTGGTTGCGCGCGGACCGGCTCGGCTGCAGCGCGCCCGCGTCCAGCAGCGACCCGATCACTCGCATCGGCTGCCGGAGGCTCGCATACGGCGTGCCGCCGATGGTTGCCTTGCCCTCGTCGGGTGCGTCCAGGCTGAGTATTACCCGCATCGTGGTGGACTTGCCGGCCCCGTTCGGGCCGACGAAGCCGGTCACCTGGCCAGGCTGGACGGTGAATGACATACCGTCCAGCGCTAGCGTCGGCCCGAACCGCTTGCGCAGGCCGTTCACTTCAATCGTGGCTTGCATTCCCAGATCCTTCTCGTTCGCTACGGAACTTGCTGTGACCTGAGTTCTACGGGAGTGGCCATAACATGGGCCGCACGGATGCTGTTATCCCGTTGTTAGGTCCACCCCGGCATGCTGAAGTGGGATGGCAGAGCCGAAATCCCTGATCAGGGGCATCGCCAGGGGAAGGAGGGGCCCATGCGCGCGTCGCACCGCGACACCACCACCCTGCCTCGCAGCGCCGTCAGGGCCAGCCATCCGCTCCCGCCGTTCCGGTCCCCACTGCCGGGCCGGGTAGGACTGCCGCGCTGGGTACGGCTGCCGGGCCGCACGGTGCGGACGCGGCTGACCATCCTCTACGGGATCTTGTTCGTGTTCTCCGGCGCGCTGCTGCTGACCATCTCCAGCGGCGTCGCAGTCGGCACCTCCTCGGTGTCGGCCGTGCCGGCCGCCATAAACTCCGCTCCCGCAACGCCACTGGGCCAGGCGAACGCGCGCATCCACCAGCTGCAGGCCCAGATCAGTCAGCTCCAGTCCCAGGCGGCCGGAGCGCCGGTCCAGAACAAGCTCTCGCATGTGCTGCTGATCTCGTCGCTGATCGCGCTGGCGATCATGACGGTGATCTCGGTGGGACTCGGCTGGCTGGTGGCCGGCCGCGCGCTAAGGCCGGTCCGCCAGATGACGGCCGCGGCCCAGCGGATCTCCGAGGACAGCCTGCACGAGCGGCTTGCGGTCCAAGGCCCTGAAGACGAGCTGAAGGAGCTCGGGGACACCATCGACGGCCTGCTGGAGCGGCTGGAGGTCGCTTTCAGCGCCCAGCGCCGTTTCGTCGCCAACTCGTCCCACGAACTGCGGACTCCGCTGACCACCATGCGAGCCTCGCTGGACGTGGCGCTGGCGAAGCCGGATCCTGCCCCGCCGCAGACCGTCGCGCTGGCCGGGCGGCTGCGCGCCGAGCTGGACAAGATCGACAGGCTCCTCGAGGCGTTCCTCGTGCTCGCCCGCGCCCAGCACCGGGCACTGCCCGGCCGCGCGGTCATCCCACTGGACTATGTCGTCGGCGCCGCCCTCGCCGATCAGGCTGCGGCGATCCGTGCCATGAACCTGACCGTGCAGGAGGCCGACTCCCTGGGCAGCGCGTGGGTGACCGGCAGCCAGGCGCTGATCACCAGGATGGTAGAGAACGTCATCGACAATGCCGTCTGCCACAACACCGAAGGCGGCTGGATCCGGATTGTGTCCCGCACCGCGGCCGGCCGGGCTCGCTTGATCGTCGAGAACGGCGGGCCGCTGCTTGACCAGCAGCAAGTAGCCGGGCTGTCCGAGCCATTCCGCCGGATCGGGGCGGACCGGACCGGCTCAGACAAGGGTTCAGGCCTCGGCCTGTCGATCGTCGCGGCCATCGCCGAGGCCCACGGCGGCACGGTCGACCTGCAGGCGCGGTCCGCAGGCGGCCTGCGCGTCACGATCAGCCTGCCCGAGTCCGCTGCCCGGGCCGAGGTCGTCCCGGCAGGTGCCCCGGCATGAGAGTCCTCGTCGTCGAGGACTCGCGGTCGCTGGCCGACGTGCTCGTGGAAGGCCTGCGCGATCAGGGCATGGCGGTGGACGCGGCGCACGACGGGCTCGAAGCCGCCGCCAAGCTCGACCTCAACGCCTATGACGTCGTGGTCCTGGATCGTGACCTGCCCGGCATCCACGGCGACTCCCTCTGCCAGATGATCACCGACCACGACCAGCGGGCCATGGTTCTCATGCTGACCGCGTCCGGCGCGCCGGGCGACCGGGTGACCGGACTTGGCCTAGGCGCCGACGACTATCTAGGCAAGCCATTCCACTTTCCCGAGCTGGTCCTGCGGATTCGCGCCCTGGCCCGCCGCAAGCCCGCCGTACGGGCCCGGATCCTGCGCGCGGCCGGGATCGAGCTCGATCCGATGCGGCGCACCGTCACGCGGGAAGGCCGGCCGGTAGATCTGTCGGTCAAGGAGTTCGGCGTGCTGGAGGCGCTGCTGCTCGCCGCACCGGCCTACCTGCGCGCCGAGGACCTGCTTGAGCAGGTCTGGGATGAGCAGGCCGACCCGTTCACCAACACAGTCACGGTCACCATCGGGCGGCTCAGGCGCAAGCTCGGCGATCCGCCTGTCATTGCCACGACCCCTGGCATCGGCTACCGGATCTCTGACTCCAGCTGAGCTATGACTCCAGGTACTTGATGCCCGCTATGACCCGGCGGTTGTCAGTGTCGGACGGCGCGAGCCCGAGCTTGGCGAAGATGCTGGCGATGTGCTTCTCCACCACGCCGGCCGTGACCACGAGTTTCTCTGCGATCGCGCGCGTCCGGTAGGGCCCGGCTGAGGACTTCGCGCGATGAGAACGCCATCTGCCTGGGCTCACACCGCGACGAGAAGTGGTCCTCGGCCGCGCCGCCTGCGAGAAACTGGCCAAGCCCCGGCGTAAGCGGCACTATGTATGGGTCTGCCGGGGTCTGGTTTCACGGCTAATGCCACTCCCGGCTAGTGACGTACCCGGTTCTATGTTCGGAAAACCTCCGTGACCTGGAGCCCCCTTACGGAATCGAACCGTAGACCTTCTCCTTACCATTAACTCCTGCGGCTTTGTGTCGCTGCAGGTCAGGCGGCTGACCAGCCAGAAGGCGAGCGCAGACCAGCACCAGCAAGCCCGTTACAGGCACTCGCGAGCCACTCGATCTGCCACTCAAGCCGCATCCGGCTCTCACATCACGCTCAGTGACGGGGTTCAGGTCACGCTCAGTGATGGCGCGGTGATCAGATTCCGTGTGATCGATCTCCCGGCGTCCGATTACCTCGGCCGACGGGCATCGCGGCGGTGCGCGACCGTGAGCACGGTCACGACGTGCTTCTGGTCATCGACCATCTACAGCGCCCGGTACTCGCCCCGCCTGGTCACCCACACGCCACCGAGCGGCGGGCCGGGCTGCTTGCCCAGGCGGCGCGGGCTGACAGCGACCGGGCCGGTCAGATGCTCATACAGCGCGGCGGCGGCCGGCAACGGCAGCCTGGCCAGAGCTCGCCGGGCGGCCGGGGCGAATACGACTACGTACGGCCCCTGATCGCTCACTCGCCAGCGGCCCGCCGCGCGGCCAGGTCAGCCGCGACCTGCCCGGCGGTGAACACTCGACCGGCGCGGGCATCAGCCAGCGCGTCGCGCAGATCGCGCACCAGCTGCGGGTCAGACAGCACCTCCACAGTCTCGCGCAGCCTGGCCAGCTCCCCTGACGGCACGACATTAGCAACATGCTCGCCGTGGGCAATAATAGAAACGGTCTCGCCGCTCTCCGCCCGGCGCACGACCTCCGCCCACGAGGGCTGATCCTCAGCCTGCACCGTCATCACTGGCTCGCCCACATGATCGAGCGTACGGCTAGCACGGAAGGCTCGCCCAAGCTCGTTTCCCGGCGGCGCGCACCGCCCACGTTTGCCGAGACCTTCAATCGCTACGCACCACCGGCCCGGCGCTGCGCGAGGCGTCGCGGCGGTCCCCCGACGTCGCCGGGGCGGCGGCCGAGACCGAGCCGCTGGTGTGTGAGCCGCGTCGGCCAGGCAGCGCTCCACTTTGCCGGTCGTGCCTGCGAGCAGGGGCCTGGTCGGAATCGCGGTGATCTCGTGCTCGCGGCACACCCGCTCGAACGGGACCTCGGCCGGGCGGGGCTTGCCGAACCGGCCGGTGAACTGCATGCCGTTGAGCGTCCGCACCACATGGCCCACCGGTCATGCGAGCATCGAGAGGAAAGCGCGCCATCCGCGCGTCAGAGCATGGCGACTCGCAGCGCCTCGGAACCCGCGGGCACCTTGAGCGCCGACGGCTGGTCCTCGCTCACGGCGATCGTCCCTACCTCGAGCACCTCCATCGAAGCGGTGCGCCCCATCGACCTGATGATCTCGTCATTGGTGATAGCCATCTGCCCAGCACCACCGTGGACTGCACCAGAAGGTAGGCCGCCACGGCAGCGGAATGCACACGCGATCAGCCCGGAGGTCACGAACGTAAGATGCGAGTGCAGCGGGAGCCGCCTCTGCTGGCATTCGGCCGGTGCCGATCAGGATGGGTGTCACGATCGAACCGCCGCCGATTCCGTAGATCCCGCCGACGCAGCCCACCGCGGCGCCAGCAGGATCAGATCAGAGGGAGCGGGTATCACCCGGACCGGCCAGCGGGCGTGTTTCGGCGGTCGGGCATGGGTCGCTTCCCGCCCCGGCGATCTGGCACGGATTCTTCATGATCGCGCCATCCCGGACAGGCGTGTTCAAGATGGGGGAAGTGTGAAGCGGAACCCTGACGTCGAGGTGCGCTACCGCCCAGCGGCCGCGGCTGGCACGCCAGCCGGGCACGTGCCAGCCTCCTGGCAGACCGTGAACACCGAGTGATGTGAGGCAAGAACGCATGAGCCGGAAGGGGCTAGTTCTGTTTATCAGCGCCTCGCTGATCTGGGGCAGTTCTTTCCTGCTCATCCGCCTGGCGGTCAAGGACATATCCCCATCTGCGCTGGTCTTCGGCCGGACCATCCTCGGCGCCGCGTTCCTAGTCCCAGTTGCAATGCGCACGGGGGCATTCCACGGCCTCAAACGACAATTCCCGGCTGTCCTTCTGATGACCCTGCTCAACATGTGTGTTCCGATCTTCCTCACCGCCTGGGCAGAACAACACATCGCGTCCTCGGCAGCCGGCATCCTGATCGCGACAGACCCGCTGTTCACCGCGCTGCTTGCGCTCTGGCTGGCGCGGGCCGAAGCAGTCGGCCGCAAGCAGTTCGCCGGGCTGCTGCTGGGCTTCGCAGGCGTAGTTGCGCTGCTTGGCCTGAACTTCAGAGGCGAACCGGAGGCGCTCCTGGGCGCAGGTGCGGTGCTTCTCAGCGCGCTTGGCTACGCGGCATCGGCCCTGCTCTACCGGCGCTTGTTCGCGGACACCGCGGCACTGGGCGTATCCGCCCTCATGATGACCTGTAGCAGCGCAGTCTTCGTGCTGCCAGCCGTCGCTGACCTGCCACGCCAGATGCCGAACGAAGGCAGCGTCATTGCCCTGGTGACGTTGGGAATCGTCAACACCGGGCTGCTGTCGTGGGTGTACTTCGCGCTCGTGCGCGAAGCCGGCGCGACGGTAACATCCGTGATCACCTACATCGTGCCCGTGGTCGCGGTGGTCCTGGGAGTCAGCTTGCTGAGCGAGAAACTGACCATCAGCGCGGTCCTGGGCCTGGTCTTCATCGCCGTCGGCGCGTGCCTGGCAACCAGCCCCCGGCGCAATCAACTAGATGCGCGCCCGACGGTGGGTCGTCCGCCGGATCAGAAGGTCGTGCCCGTCGGCGGGGAGATCCAGGAACGAGAGCGCGCGGGGGCGCTGCGTCATCGCGGCCGGCGTACCGGCGCGTTCCGCTATCGCACCACACTTCCCACCGGAGTTGACGCCGATCGCGTGGAGGCTCGCTTCGAAGGTGGCGCGCTGACCGTCAAGGTCCCGCGGCCGGAGGGCACCAAACCGCACCGCGTCAAGATCTCCTAACCGGCTGGCCGGCTCGACACCGCCGCCGGGACCTTCACCGCCCGACAGCCCGGCCCATTTCCTTATCAAGGGTACGACCAGGGCGCTGCTGCCGGTCCGGCACGAGCTGAGCTGATCACCGGCTAAGCCGGCCGATTCGCCAGCGCCCCGCTGAGACCGTCACCGCGTAATTATTGGCGTGGGTCGACCTTCATGAAGTGTGCTGCTGATGGCGAATGGTCACCAGCGGTAGCTGTCGCGCCCACCCATATCGTTGACACCTTTGGCCGAACGCCGCTGTGCGGCGGCTAAGATCCTCAGCGCCGCGGCACTTTCGCGCGGAGGCCCGTTCAGCGCTGCGGCTAGCATAGAAAGGGCCACCAGAGCGCTCGGCGCTCCGCTAACGCCGGCGGGAGCGCGGCTGTAAGCTCGCAATGACCTCCGGATTGTCGAGGTAATCGATGCTGAGGACCGCGTCATGGGCGACGAGGGAAGGGTTCGGCCAGTCGCGCGCCGGCTCGCGGGACCAGATCTCGACCGCCCGCCGCGTAGCGACAATGCTGAGTACCGTGTTGCCGCTGGCCCACCCTGCCTGGCTGCCTGTCTTGCGGCCGACGGCTCTGCCCGCGTCGTCGCACTGCGCGCGCGGCTGCCCGATGGCTGCCCGATAGATATGGCCGCCACAGTGGTAGGTGAGGGATCGCGCTGGCGTGGAATCCTTCGGGCGCGGGAAGTCCCGCGCAATGTGCTCCACGTCCGCGCTGGCTTTGGTCATGATCGTCTCCAGTGTCAACTGGCCCGGCTGGATGTGGCCGTCTGCGGTTGCAGTTCTGCCAGGCCGCGGTGGATGCCCTTGGCGAGGATGTCGAGGTCGGGTGCGGCGCTGGATTCCGCGGTGATGCCGAAAGAGAGCTGACCGAGGTAGGAGAAGATCGCGATCGCGATCTTGACGTTGTCGCCGATCGGGATATACGGGTGTGCTTGCACCATTTTCCGGCCGAGAAGATATAGCGGGAACTGGGGGCCTGGCACGTTCGTGGTCACGGTCTGGACCAGGGGCTGGGGGATCTGGAACGCAGCCCGGGCGCCCAGGTTGAGTATGGTCGGCGGGGCGGCTCCGAGCACCTGGGTGAGCATTTCCGCACCGGCGGCCTGGTGAGTGCGTTTGATCTGGTCCATCTGGTCACTGACCAGTTGCAGGCGGCGGATCGGGTCAGATTCTGCGACCGGCAGGTTGGCGAGCACTGCCGACAGGCGGTTGGTGATCACCCCTCGTTCCTCTGCGCAGCGGATCGAGATCGGGACCAGGGAGCGCACGATGAGCCCGTCGCTGAGTTCGCGGCGCTCTATCAGAAGGTCGCGGAAGCCGCGGGTGATCGCTGCTAGCACCACGTCATTGACGGTGCCTCCGAATTCGGCGCGGATCTGCCTCACCCTGTTCAAGCTCGCAGTGGTCCAGGCCCATCGGCGGCCGGGCCCGATCGGCCCGTTCAGGCAACTAGCCGAAGGTGCCGCGAGCCGCCGGGCGCTGCTGGTCAGGCCCCGGGTGAACGCTGCAAGGTCGTCCCGGGCCGGCAGCCGCTGGCACATCAGCCCCGGCACGCCGGCCAGCACCCGCAGCGGCCAGATGACCGCGTCGCGGAGGCCGCTGGCCAGTGTGCCCGCCAGCGAAGGCCCCGGCTGTGGCTGCCAGGCGGCAGGCTGGACCGGCGGCCTGGCATCGGGACGCAGATCGAATACCTCGGCCATCAGGTCGGCACCGCCGATGCCATCGACCATGCAGTGGTGCGCCTTGGACAAGATCGCCCAGCGTCCGGCTTCGATCCCTTCCAGCAACCACGCCTCCCACAGCGGCCGGCTGCGGTCGAGCGGCTGAGCGTAGATCTGGCCCCCCAGCCGGTGCAGCTGAGGCGCCCGGCCGGGCTTAGGCACCACGGCGTGGCGAAGGTGATAGCCGATGTCGAAGTGCTCATCATCGGCCCACGCGGGACGGAACAGCTGCAGCGGCGCGGTCCGCACCACCTGACGGTAGCGTGGCACCCGCGACAGCTTGGCGGCATAAAGGCCGACAAGCTCCTGGTAGGAGGGCGCCGGACCCTCGAACACCGCGAGCGCGCCAAGATGCATCGGCACATTGGCGTGCTCGGCGAAAAAGAACCCGGCATCAAGCGTGCTCATCCGCTCCATGTCGCACTCCTGCCAATCGCGATCGCCGACAGGCCGGCATCACCGCCACACCGGGCCCTGCACCGGGCCCACGGCGAAATGGCCGTATAACACCCGGCATGCCATATGGCGGCTGCCCCGGAATGCGGCAGACCCAAAGCGTCTGGTGTATCTGGATGACCGTCCAATATCATTGGACAGTAACTCCTGGGGTCGCGGCTCGCAAGAAGACCGGATCCGGCGGTGGGGCGCGCGCTGCGGGTAGCCTTGTTGCCAGAGGAATTGCGGATGAACGATTCGCCGCCCGATGCGCTGCAGCGCCTCGTCATTGAGCGGATGCGGGAGCTGCGACGCTCCTACGGCGATGTTGCGCGCCTGGGCAAGCTGCCCCGCTCCACGGTGCATCACCTGGCCACCCACTGCCACTCCGGGCGGCTTCCCAACCCGGCCACCCTGGAGCGCCTCGCCGCGGGGCTCGACCTGCCGCTGAACGCGGTCCGTGCCGCGGCGGCCTCGGCAGCTGGGCTGGTCCTCGACATTGCCGCGACCGGCGACCCGGAAACCGAGGTCCTGATCGCATCTTTTGCCCGGCTCAGTCCTGCCGACCGGCGGCACGTCGCCGCGCTGGTGCGGTCCATGCTCGCCGCAGCCGAACCGGCGTCCTAGACCCGTCCCGTACACCCGGCGAGCCAAAATCACCCGCTTCCTCCCTGGCGGATGATCTCTGGGGGGCCTAGCGTGGGCTAAAGGGGAACACCGAACCGCAGCCGTAGCATCGCAGGAGTGTTGGGTCACGCAAGTCGTTCGCTGGTCCGGCCCGCCCGCTGTCGTCCGCGTCAAGACCCCTGCGGACGTCATCGTCGCGCTGCCCTGCAAGCTCTCCCCCCGCCAAGCGCTTGGCCTGGCCAGGCTGGTGCTCGACGACCGCGAATACGCCGAACTCCGCCGCAAGATCAAACCGCCGATCCTTGGCCGCGCGCCGAAGGGCCGCGACGAAGGCGGTCAGCCCATGAGCTGGCTTCGCCGCCACGACGAAGACGAGAGCGAGTGACTCATGGAAGCGTCTCGCGGGCAGGCAGGCCCGCCAGCCGGCTGCTGCTGAAAGGATCAGCAGAATGGACGCGAAGATCTTCTTCATCACGCTCGCCGTCGACGACCTCAACCGGTCACTCGCCTTCTACCGCGACGGCCTTGGCTGGCCGACCGAGGGCATCGTCTGCCGCCAGTTAAGTCCCGGCCCAGCCGCAGGGACCGCAGACGCTGGCTTGGCAACCGCGGCCGGCGCCGACAGCAGCAAGCCAGCCAGTCCGAACATCACGATCAGGGCACGGAACCTCATAAAACTGGCCGGCTGGTACATTGCGCATCTCCCCCAGCGCTGATACGCCGGACAGCGCCCGAGTATCCGCTCGGCGGCGAGACGGCGCTACCGTCCCGCCGAGAAGCGGGCGCTTGGCGATCGACCTCATCGCGCGCGATGAGAACATCCGGTGGCTCTTCCACGCTGACATCGACAACACTCAAGTGGACGCGCTCGCCGCCGTGCTTGCCGAGTCGATGACGATCCCGGACGTTGAACGCGATGAGCTTCAACGGCGGCGCTACGCCCCCATCGAGGCGGGCAAGAAGGGCGAGAGTACTGGCGCGAGGTCTACGGAACCGACTGGATCCGAGGCCACGACCTGCGATGCCGAGTAGGCCTCGAGCCACTTGACGAGGGGCCGCCCCGAGCGCACGTGCCGAGCCTGGTCACGTGAGGAGGTAGTCAGGGTTCTAGATGCGGGCACGTTGGATGGAGCGAGTGAGCAGCTTTCCCGCGTGATCGATGCTGACTCGCTCCACTTGGTGGGCAGTGGTGTGCGGCCGACCGGCGCAGACATCGACGTCACCTCGCGGATCACGTCCGCACCCGGCTCCGGGGAGCCCCGAAACGCCCGCTCATCAGGCATGAGCGGCCGAGTCAGAACAGATCGGGCGCGTGCGGCACGATCCCGCCGCTGCGTCATAACGTTTTTTATGCACGGCAACGACCGCAGCCACTCCATGTCCGAGGGCCACCGACGAGCCGTAGGAGC
>WNFL01079766.1_pt1 | contig 13414 bp, 13 predicted proteins | sample 5400361 | NCBI WGS metagenome assembly WNFL01 (sample SAMN13153351, study PRJNA577476) | soil metagenome | isolation source: 40 cm soil on Douglas fir-dominated hillslope | place: USA:California | collected 2013-09-17
CACGGCGAAAGAAAGAGCTCGAAGTCTGAACGACTTCCTGGACGAGCTCGGCTCGGAGAAGCCGGTTCCGGCCGGGGGATCGGCCGCGGCTGCGGCGGTGGCGATGGCAGCGGGCCTGGTCGAAAAGGTCGCTCGCCTGTCCGCGCCGCAGATGATCGGGGCGGCGGCGATCCGCAAGCGGGCCGCCAGTGTGCGCATGGTGTCTACGGCGTACATCGAAAGCGACGCGCACGTGTACCTCGAATACATGGCGGCGATGCGCGCCGCGCGCGGCCGCAATGCCGCCGAGAGAGAGCGGATCTTGCGCTCGCCGTTCGGCGGGATAGTCGGCTTGCCGCTGAAGGTCGCGCGTGTCGCGGCTGAAGTCGCGGACATGGGCGCGGAGCTGACCCTCCACGGCAAACCCAGCGTGCGCTCCGACGCGATGGTGGCAGTGCACATGGCCGCGGCTGCCGCGCAGGCGAGCGCCGCGACCCTCGCGGCGAACCTCGCCAAATCACCGGACGATGCCAGGCTCGGCGAGGTGCGCGGGCTGGCGAGCGCTGCTAGCGAGCGAGCTCGGAGGCTACGCGCTCCAGACCCCGAAGGTGGTCGCGGTCGTGGTCGAGCGCGATCTGCAAGTAGCGGTCGACCGTGATGTCGCCGTACGTCTCGTGATGCCCGGTCCGTGCGCGCTCCTCTTCCGATAGACCGCGCACGAAGTCGAGGATTCGGCCCCGAGTCTCAGCCCACTCGTCCAGCGCTTCCTCGAGATGGACGCCGCTGAAATCGGTGTCGTCGTTGTTGTACATGCCGAAGCTCGGGTTCTCGCCCGACCCGATCGCGCGGATGCGCGGCTCGAACGCCTCGCGCTCGCTCGCGGCAAGGTGTGCCGCGATGTCGCGAAGCGACCAGGCCCCGACGCGCGCCGAATGATCGTCGGCCGCCAGCCGGATCATCGCCGCCATCAGCTGCTGGCTGGACGCGAGCTCATCGATGAGCGTGTAACTCACTGCTCGGGGCTCATCAAGCGAGCGCGCGGGTTGTCGGCGTCGAGCTGGGCGGTGACCGCCGCCAGCACGTCCTCGGGCGTGCCATCGCGTTCCTCGACGGGTCCCCAGCTCCAGCCTTCGAGGTACGCGTCCATATCTGTGGAGCCGTCCTTCATCGCGTAGGCGTCGATCGCGACCTGGAACCTGTCCGGCAGCATGCGTTTCACCTCCGTGCCTTCATCCCAGGCCTTCACCTGGGAGGGAATGTGCTTCCAGAACATCACCTGGTACCTGGCCAATTCCTCACGCCTCAACCAACGCGGCAAGCCGGCTTTCCAGCTCGCCCATCCGGACGTCGCGGATCTCCAGGGGCAGCTCGAGGTAGGCCGAGATCGCGGCCGCCCTGGTCGCCAGCAGGTCGCTTGGCGCCTGCCGGAGGTAGAGGACCGCCTCGTAGTTGCCGAACAGCATCGGCCGCAGGTCGGGATACCGGTCGAGCCCGAGGCCGCGGATGACGGCGCGCTCGAAGTTGCGTACCAGCCAGTCGGTGAGGAAGAATGTCCCCGGGCGCTCGTCCATGACTCGCTCGAACAGCTCCTCGCCCGCGAACATCTCGTAGCAATGCGGGCCCTGCACGCGCGCGGCGCCGACCTCTTCGAGCACAGGGTCAAGCCGTCCGGCAGTTCCGCAGTCGCCGTACACGACGACCAGCCGGTCGTAGCGGGGCGCGAGCTCGCGCAGCTTCGCGCTCAGCTCGGTGACGATGCGGTCGGGATAGAGATGCAGGTACGCGGACAGGCCGTGGATGTCGACGTTCCAGCCGCGGCGGTCGGCGATCTCCTTCACCTCGGGTCCAAGTGCTCCGCAAACGACCAGGGCGGTTCGGCCGTCCCCACCCGGCCCTTCGGGCGCCGTCCTCATGACACCGCCTCCAGCACCGGGAAGGCCAGCACCTCCACGAACGTGTCGTTGAAGTCGGTCCGGCCCGACAGCTCCACGTACTCGAGCCGCGTTGGCAGCTCGAACGCCACCTGCCGCTCGCGGTAGGACAGGAGCGCGATCTTGGCGCCCTCACCGGCGGAGTTGCCGACGGCGATTATGCGATCGACGTTCACGGGCGGCACCAGGCCGATGATCTTCGCGCTCTGCGGGTTGAGGTAAGAGCCGAACGAGCCGCCAAGAAAGATCTCGTCGACGCCGTCAGTGGTGATGCCGAGGATGTCCATCAGGACCTTGATCCCCGTGGCGATCGAGCCCTTCGCGAACTGCAGCTCGCGCACGTCGCGCTGCGTCAGGTACACGCCGTCCGCGAGCAGAAACGCGCGCACGCCCTCGACCTCGATGAGGCGGTCCGCGAGCGGGTGATGCGGGAGGTCGGCCCCAGACTTCATCCGGCCCGAGTGGTCGAGGATGCCCGTGAGCAGCATCTGCGCCACCGCGTCGACAAGTCCTGAGCCGCAGAGGCCGACCGGCTTGACGTCGCCGCCGATGACCTGGAGCTCCACTTTGTCGCCGAGATGAACACCTTCGATGGCGCCGTCTGTGGCGCGCATGCCGCACTTGATCTGGCTGCCCTCGAACGCGGGGCCTGCAGGCGCGGCGGTTGCGAGCGTCCTTTGAGCGTTCCCGATGACGATCTCTCCGTTGGTGCCGACGTCCACGAACACGCGCAGCTTTTCGTCACGGGCGATGTTAGTGGCCAGCACGCCGGCGACGATGTCGGAGCCGACGTACGCGCCGAGCGCCGGCAGCGTCTGCACGTAGCCGTGCGGGTGGATGTTGAGGCCGACCTCCGCCGACGGAACCGCTAGCGGCTCCATGAAAGCGGGGGCAAAGGGCATCACGGCAATGGGCGCAGGGTCGATGCCGAACAGCAGGTGGAGCATCGTCACGTTGCCGACAACCACGGCTTCGTACGTGCGGTCGGCGGTGACGCCGGCCTCCGCGTAAAGCCGTCCGATGATCTCGTTCATCGTCTTGACCACGGCCGCCTGCAGCTCGCTTACCGCCTCAGGTCCATTCATGCCGTGGCTGATCCGCGAGATGACGTCGGCCCCGAACGGCGCCTGGCCGTTGAGGGTGGAGCTCACCGCCGCGGCCATGCCGGTGCGGAGGTTCATAAGCGTGCCGACCAACGTCGTCGTGCCGACGTCGAATGCAATCCCGTAGCACTCGCCGGTGGTGTCGCCCGGCTCGACCGCCACGAGGCGCTCGCCCGCGAGCACAGCCGTCACCTTGAACTCGGCGCCTCGCAGCACGGATGGCAGCGAGCGCAGTACCGGCACCTCCGCGGTCATGTCGTGGCCCTCGGCTTCCAACGCGTCGTGCAGCCGGGCCACGTCGCTGCGCTGATCTTCCAGCGTCGGCGGCTCGAGCTCGGCATAGACCTTGCGGACGTTGGGGTCGAGGATGACGAGCCGGCCCAGGCCCATGGTTGCGGCCTTTGGCACGCGCAGCAGCTGCGGCACCTCGCATCTCATGTCCTCGTGGATGTGCGCCTGGCACGACAAGCGCCAGCCGTCGGCGATCTCGTCGTGGCGCAGCTCTCGATGATCGGCGTCGGTGATCTCGGATGGCGCGCCGAGGATGCGCACCTTGCACTTGCCGCAGGTGCCGCGGCCGCCGCACGTGGAGTCGATCGGCAGGCCGATCCAGTGCGCGGCGCTGAACACGGTGGTGCCGGGAGGGACCCTGGTCGACCTGTCGAAAGGCAGGTAGGTGACCTCCAGCTTGCGCTGGATCACTGAGTGGGTCCCGCTTTGGCCGACATTTCGGCGAGCTCGGCGCGATGCGCTTTGATCCATTTCATCGCGTACTCGTCGTGCCCGAGCAGCAGGTCTGAGGCCAGCACGCCTCGCCGCACCTCAGGAATCAGCGGATTCGTGATTGCGCACGTGAGGCCGGCGTACATCGCGACCGGCAGGAACGCCGCGTTGACGGTGGGCCGGTCGGGCAGGCCGAACGAGACATTGGATGCCCCGCACGTCATGTTGTTGCCGAGCTCGTCGCGGATGAGCTTCATGGTCGCGAGCGTGATCTGCCCGGCCAGCGGGTCCGCGGCGACCGTCATCGCGATCGGGTCGATGATCACGTCGTGCTGCGGGATTCCGTGGTCCGCCGCCCGCTCGATGATCCGGCGCGCGAGTGCGAGACGCTCCTCGGGGACCATCGAGATGCCCGTCTCGTCGTTGGCCATACCGATAACGGCGGCGCCGTGCTTCTTGACCAGCGGCAGGATGCGCTCCATGCGCTCCTCCTCCGCGGTCACCGAGTTGACGAGCGCCTTGCCTTCGTAGGCGGACAGCCCGGCCTCCAGGGCCTCGACGATCGAGGAGTCGATGCAGATCGGGGCGTCAGTCACCTCGCACACGGCCCTGATCGCCGCGACCAGCAGCGCGGGCTCGTCGGCCATGGGGATGCCCGCGTTGATGTCGAGCATATGCGCGCCGGCGGCAACCTGCGCGATGGCGTCCGCGCGCACGCGGTCCATACGGCCTTCCTTCATCTCGGCGGCGAGCACCTTGCGCCCGGTCGGGTTGATCCGCTCGCCGATGATCACGAAGGCCCGATCGAAGGAGACAACGACCTCGCGCGAGCGCGAGGAGAGGACGGTATCCATCTATTACCCCTTGCGGAGTGTCTCGTCGATCTTCATGACCGCCTGCTCGAGTGCTTGCGCGCCTTTTGACTGCCCGCTGCGGTCGCCGACCAAGAGCTTGGCCATCCGCGTTGCCATCGAAGCGTCGGGCGCGTAGCTGTCGGCGCCGACGTGTTTGGCGTACTCCTCGGTGACCGGCGCGCCGCCGACCGCGATGTGCACCTTGTCCCGCAGGCCGGCCTTCTGCAGCGCTTCGATGTTGGCCTTGAACATCGGCATGGTCGTGGTGAGAAAGGCCGAGAAGCCGACGATGTCAGGCTCGTGCTTCTGCACCGCCTCGACGAACTTCTCAGGCGCCGTGTTGACCCCAAGGTCGTAGACCTCGAATCCGGCGCCCTCGAGCATGATCACGCAAAGGTTTTTCCCGATGTCGTGGATGTCGCCTTTCACGGTGCCGATGACGTAGCGGCCAACCGGTTTCGCTCCGGTCTCCGCGATCAGCGGTCGCAGGATGACTAGCGCACCCTGCATGGCCCGGGCGGCGATCAGCATCTCCGGGACGAAGAAGTCACCTTTCTCGAAGCGGCGACCGACTTCCTCGAGCGACGGGATCAGGGCCTTGAAGAGGATGTCCATGGGATCCATGTGGAGGGCCAGCCCCTCTTCGGTTAGGGCCTTGACCTCGGGCGCGTGCCCATTGAGCGTGTGCTCGAAAAGCTCCGCGCGGATCTCCTCTTCGCGGCTCATGGCGGACCTCCGGGCGCTGTCAGTTCACCGTGTTGTTGCGCATCGCCCAACAGATGCTCAGGGCCCAACAGCAGTCTACACCTCCGTATAGTGTTGCGCCATGAGCAACGGCGTGGACGCGGGGCGCGACGCCGGCCTCATTCGATCGGTGGACCGCGCGGTGGCGATCCTCGACGTGCTTGCCGCCGGAGGCTGGAAGGCGGGGGCCGAGGTTGCGCGCGAGCTGGGCGTCCACCGGTCGACCGCGCTGCGGCTCCTTGCCACGCTCGAGCGTCATCGCCTGGTCGAGCGCGACCAGCGCACCGCCAAGTACCGGCTGGGCGGCCGCCTCGTGCAGCTCGCCAGCGCGGTTCGGGGCGAGGCGGACCTGAGGGCTGTCGCACGTCCGGTGTGCGCGGCGCTGGCGCGGCAGGTCGGCGAGACGGTAACGCTCGACGTGCTCGACGGCGACGAGATCGTGCCCGTCGAGCAGGCTTCGGGCTCGACGTCGGTGGTCAGCGTCAGCTGGCTCGGCACGCGTTCGCCGGCGCACTGCGCGGCGAGCGGCAAGGTAATCCTCGCGTTTGGACCCGAATCGATCCGCACGCGATTCCTGGCCGGGGCGCTGGAACGGCGCACGCCGCGAACGATCGTCGACCGCGCCGAGCTCGAATCGCAGCTCGATGTGGCGCTCTCAGCCGGCTATGCAAGCACCACTGAAGAGCTCGAGGTCGGTCTGAGCGCCATCGCCGCGCCGGTGCGCGCGCCCGGTGGGGATGTCGTCGCTGCGCTCGACGTCAGCGGCCCGGCCCATCGCTTCGGGGACGATTCACTGGTGGAGATGGTCGCGCGCACGCGCGAGGCCGCCGACGACCTCTCGCGCCGGCTCGGTTATAGGCCCCCGGGCGGGGCCCGGGACGTCCCCAAGACTTAACGGATCTTTCCCCTGGGCTCCCTCATGCTTCCTTGCACCACAGCCGGGGCTGGCGCAATATAGCCCTGCCCCGCGGGGCGACCCCTTCCTGCAGCCACCACGTCACTGGGGAGAGTTGAAGTTTATGAACTGGCATCGGTTCCATCGTTTGGGTATTGCCGTGGCGACGGTGCTCGTCGTAGCCGCGTGTGGCTCTTCGAGCACAGCGGGAGCGACCGACTGGTCCAAGCAGACGTCAGCCTCCGGCGGCGGTGGCATGGACGCTCTGGTCGCGGCCGCCAAGGCGGAGGGCAAGCTCACAGTCATCGCCCTGCCGCCCGACTGGGCGAACTACGGCGCAGTCATCAGTGGCTTCAAGGCCAAGTACGGAATCGACATCACCTCGCTCAACCCGAACGGGAGCAGCCAGGACGAGGTAAACGCGTTCGACGGCACGAGCCGCGCGCCTGACGTGGTCGACGTCGGCCAGGCCGTCGCGCTGGCCAACACCGCCAAGTTCGCGCCATACCAGGTGAAAGAGTGGAACGACATCCCTGGCGGCGCCAAGGAGTCGACGGGCCTCTGGTTCAACGACTACGGCGGCTACATGGGCATCGGGTACGACTCGACCAAGGTGCCCGCTATCACCTCGGTCCAGGATCTTCTCGGCTCAAGCTTCAAGAGCAAGGTCGCGCTCGCCGGTGACCCGACCAAGTCGAACCAGGGCCTGAACGGCGTCATCATGGCCTCGGTCGCCAACGGTGGATCGCTGGACGACGTCAGCAAGGGCGTCGACTTCTTCAAGCAGCTCAAGCAGAAAGGCAACTACGTGCCGGTGGTCGGCACCGCCGCCACGGTCAAGTCGGGCCAGACCCCCGTGCTGTTCGAATGGGACTACCTCTCGGCGTCGCACGGTAAGGACGTGCCGACGTGGAAGATCTTCGTGCCGAGCAACGCCGTCATCGGCGGCTACTACAGCCAGGCCATCAACAAGCAGGCTCCGCACCCGGCCGCCGCGCGGCTCTGGGAGGAGTACCTCTACTCGGACGAAGGCCAGAACCTCTGGCTCAAGGGCGGCGCGCGTCCTGTTCGCCAGGCGGCCATGACCTCCGCAGGTACCGTCGACAAAACCGCGGCCGGCGCACTGCCAGCCGTCCCCGGCACGCCTCAGGTGCCGAGCGGTGACCAGACGTCCAAAGCCAGCCAATTCGTCGTCGCCAACTGGTCGGCGGCCGTCGCTTGACGGCAGCCGGTAACCCGGCTTTCAGCGCCGCCGCTCGCCCCCTCGAGGGCGGGCGGCGGATCCCCCTCTCCTGGCTCGGCGTCGTTCCGTTTTTTATCTACGTCGGCATCTTCCTGCTGCTCCCGACCGCGATCATCCTGGCCGGCTCGCTGATCGGCCCCGACGGCAGCATCTCGCTGTCGAACTTCGAGGGAATCAACAAGCCGTACATGTACAAGTCGTTCCTCCAGAGCTTCGAAATCTCGGCCGCCAGCGCTCTTGGGGGAGCGATTATCGGCGCGCTGCTCGCCTACGCCGTGGCAACGGGGAATCCGCGCGGAGTCCTGCGCCGAGCCGTGATGTCGGCGTCGGGCGTGGTCGCTCAGTTCGGTGGCGTCACCCTCGCCTTCGCGTTCGTTGTAACGATCGGGACCGAAGGCTTCGTCTACAAGTTACTTTTCGACCGCGGCATCAACATCTACCCCGACACGGTCTGGCTTTTCGACCTGCGCGGGCTGACGCTCATCTACCTCTACTTTCAGATCCCGCTGATGGTCCTGGTCTTCATCCCGGCCCTCGATGGCATCCGTCCGCAGTGGCGCGAAGCGACTGAGAGTCTGGGCGGGAACACTTGGCACTATTGGCGCCACGTCGCCGGACCCCTTCTCCTCCCTTCATTCTTGGGCTGCGCGCTGCTGCTGTTCGCCAACGCGTTCTCGGCCTACGCTACCGCCGCGGCCCTGATCACCCAGGGGGGCATCATCGCGCCACTGCAGATCCAGGCGTTTCTGACGAGTGAAACAGGCTCGTCGGCGCCAGGCCTCGCCAAGGCGCTTGCGCTCGCGATGATCGTCGTGGTGCTGATCGTGACGAGCTTCTATGCCCTTCTGCAGCGGCGCACGTCCAGGTGGCTGTCTTGATGGCGGCACGCCGGCTCAAGCTCCGCGCTTTCCGCATCATCGTCTTCGCTGTATGCGGCCTCTTCTTCCTGATCCCGCTGGGTGCGATGCTCGAGTTCTCGACCAGGGGCAATCAGGTTGCGTCGCCTCGGACACTCGACGCCTGGACCCGCATCCCAAGCACGCCTCAGCTCGCGGAAGCAATCACGGTGTCGCTGGAGCTGGCAGTGATTACATCGGTGATGATGTTGATTCTGGTCCTGCCGACGATGGTGTGGGTGCGCCTGCGGCTGCCGCGCCTGAGACGGATCGTGGAGTTCATCTGCCTGATGCCTCTGACCGTGCCGGCAATCGCGCTGGTGGTCGGCATTAAGCCGATCTACATCTGGATAAGCCTCAACTTCACAGACTCGATCCTGGCGCTCGCCTTCGCGTACCTGATCCTGGTCTTGCCCTACTCGTATCGCTCCCTGGACGCGGGCCTTGGCGCGATCGACCTCAAGACCCTGACCGAGGCGGCGCGCAGCCTGGGCGCTGGATGGTTCACGGTCATGCTGCGCGTGGTGGTCCCGAACATGCGGACCGCCATCCTCAACGCCGGCTTGCTGTCGATGGCGCTCGTGCTCGGCGAGTACACCTTTGCCAATCTCCTCAACTACGAGAACCTTCAGGTCGCGATCCAGTACGTCTCGCTGGTCGACGCCAACACCTCGATCGCCGTCGCGCTGGCCGCCTTGCTGTTCGCGTTCGTGATCCTGTTGGTGCTTTCGCTGGTCGGGAGTGGGCAAGCCGTGGACAAGCCAAAGCGATCGGCCCTCGCTCGCATCGGCGCATGGGGCCAGAGGGCATAGTGGGCGCTCCTGCCGCGCAATCCAGAAACACCACTGGTATCGAGGTCCGGCTCGAGCAGCTGCGCCGCGTCTTCGCCGGCGTGGTCGCCCTCGACGAGCTGACCCTCACGATCGCTCCGGGTGAGCTCGTGGCTCTGCTCGGGCCGTCCGGGTGTGGCAAGACCACAGCCCTGCGCCTTGTGGCGGGCCTCGATGAAGCCACCAGCGGACACGTGATCTTTGGCGGCACCGATGTGTCGCACCTCGGTGCGAACAAGCGTGATGTCGGCATGGTCTTTCAGGCTTACTCGCTCTTTCCCCATATGACCGCGATCCAGAACGTTGCCTTCGGGCTGCAGCTTCGCCACCAGAATTCCGCGCAGCGCACAAAACGCGCGGGCGAGATGCTGGAGCTGGTCGGATTGTCGGGATTCGCCGACCGGTATCCGCAGCAGCTGTCGGGCGGCCAGCAGCAGCGCGTCGCGCTTGCCCGCGCGCTTGCGTTTCAGCCCAAGGTCCTCCTGCTCGACGAGCCGCTTTCGGCACTCGACGCCAAGGTCCGCGGCCGCCTGCGTGATGAGATCCGGCGGGTGCAGCTCGATGTCGGCACCACGACGCTCTTTGTGACGCACGATCAGGAGGAGGCGCTGGCCATCGCCGACCGCGTGGGCGTGATGAATAAAGGACGGCTGGAGCAGCTTGGCCCGCCGACGACCATCTATTCGCGGCCTGCGACTCCGTTCGTCGCCGAGTTCGTCGGTCTCACCAACCGGATAGCTGGCGAGGTGAAGTTCGGAGAGGTGGTGGTGCGCGGGGTCAGCTTGCCTCTTGTTAAGTCCGACACTCCGACTGGCCCAGCCATCGCGCTCGTCCGGCCGGAGGCCGTGTCGCTGGCCGCTGACGGCGATACATCGTCCGGGCAACTGGTGGGCACGGTGATCGCGGTGGCCTTCCTCGGTGCCACGAGCCGCGTCACCGTCGACCTCGGCGACACGATCGTGCTGGCGCAGATGCCGACGTCGCAGGCGTCAGCAACCCCGGCCGGCTCGCGGGTGCGCCTGACGCTGCGCCCCGACCCCGTGCTCATCGCGAGGGACGAGACAGCCGCGGCCGAAGCCTGACCCTTTGCTGACCGTTCACGAGCGCATCGTGCCCGGTCCTGTGCTGCGAGCGGGCTCTTCGTCTTCGTACCGGTCGCTCGTCACCGCTGTAGGCGAGCGCCATTCGGTGCGCACCGAGCTCACGGGTCCGGTCGGTCACGACGTCGTGGCGCGAGGCGCCGCGCTGCTTGCAATCGGGCACATGACCGACCTGCATGTGACCGATGTCGAGTCGCCCGCGCGATTCGAGTTCTTGAATCGCTTCGCGGGCGACGCGCGATTCCGTGAGCTTCTCACGATGCAGCGGCCGCAGGAGGCGCTCAACTCCCACGCGATCGCCGCGATGGTGCGTGCAATGAACGCGATCGGGACGGCGCCGGTCAGCGGCAGCCCACTCGAGCTCCTGGTCATGACCGGTGATGCGATCGACAACGCGCAAGCCAACGAGTTCGCCACGTACATGGCGCTGTTCCAAGGCGGCATGGTGAGCCCGGCCTCAGGCGGGCCCGAGATCGAATCGGTGCAGTCGCCCGGCTGGCCCGACGACATCTTCTGGAAGCCGGATGGCAGCGGCTTCGGCCCGGACCAGTTCCGGTTGGCGCACGCCTTTCCGCTCGTGCCGGGTCTGCTCGACCGGGCGATGCGGCCGTTCGAGTCGCAGGGCTTGCGATTGCCATGGATCGGATGCCACGGCAACCACGAAGAGCTCTGTCAGGGCGTTGGCATCGTTACTCCCGAGCTGGCACGCGCGATGGTCGCGGGTCGCAAGCCGATTGGCGTCCCCGAAGGTCTTGACGCGGCGACGGCGCTGGAGGCCTTCGTCACCCGCCCCCAGCACTTCATGTCCGGCGTAACCGTCGCGGTCACTGCCGACCCTGGCCGCAAGCCGCTCGAAATCGCTGCGTTCGTCGAAGCGCATTTCCAGTCGGGCGCAAGGCCCGACGGTCACGGCTTCTCACCGACCAACCGCCGCGATCGGTCTGCGTACTACGTTCACGAAACGAGCGCAGTCCGGCTCATCGTCCTCGACACGGCATCCCGTGCGGGTGGCGCGGACGGAAGCATCGACCGCGACCAGCTCGCGTGGCTCGAGGAGAGGCTTGTCGAGGTGCACGCGACCTACACGGGCCCCACCGGGGAAACTGTGCGCACGTCGAACGCGAACCGTCTGGTCGTAGTCGCCTCGCACCACCCGCTGTTCACCCTGCGCAATGCGCGCATGGCCGGCGCGGTCCAGGGCGACGAGCTGCTGCGGCTGCTGCACCGGTTCGCCAACGTGATCCTGTGCCTGAACGGGCACATCCACATGAACCTCGTCCAGCCTCACGCCAACCGCGAGGGCTCGTCGGTCGGTTTCTGGGAGGTGACCACCAGCTCGATGGTCGACTGGCCGTGCCAGGGGAGGATCGTCGAGATCCTCGACGCGGGTGGCGGCCGGCTGGCGATCGCCTGCACGATGGTTGACCACGACGGCCAAGCGGATCCGGGGCCGGCGCTCACTCCTGCAGACATGGCGGGCCTGCACCGGCAGCTGGCGCTCAACGACCCGATCGCGGGGACCCTGACGACGCGGGCCGGAACCTCGGCCGACCGCAACGTGATCCTCACCCTGCCGGCGCCGTTTCCGATTCGGTCCTAGGGTCGCGTTGCGCTGTGCGCGACAGGGGCGTATAGTGCGACGTCGGGTGTGATGATCGCGGCCAAGCCGTCTCGCCTGCGGCTGGACTCTGCCTCCAGAGAGGCACTCTCCCGTTTCCTGTCCCACCCTCGCTACGAGGTTCTGCCTACCGAAGAGGCGGGGGACCTGGTCGTCCGCAACGTCCCCAACGAGGTCACCATCACCGTCACGTCCTCGCCGCGGCGCGGGATCGAGTCGACCCTGGCGCTCGCGGAGAAGCTGTCGGCGAAGGGATACGACGTGGTGCCGCACCTGGCTGCGCGGCTGGTCCGCGACGAATCGCACCTCAAGGAGATCCTCGCGAGGCTCGACGCCATCGGCGGCCGGGTCTTCGTCGTGGCCGGGGACTCGCAGGAGCCCGCCGGCGACTTTCCAGACTCGGTCTCGCTGCTCGAGGCCATCGCGAGCCACGCGCCGGCGATGAAAGAGATCGGTGTGACCGGTTACCCCGAACGCCACGGCTTCATCGACGACGACCTCACGATCCAGGCGATGTGGGACAAGCGCCGTCTGGCGACCTACATCGTCAGCAACCTCTGCTTCGACGTGCGCGTAGTGAAGAGGTGGGTCGCGCGCGTGCGCAAGCGGGGGGTGGCGCTGCCGATCTTCATCGGGATGGCGGGAGTCGCGGACCCGGCGAAGCTGCTGCGGGTGTCGACCAGGATCGGGCTTGCCGACTCGGCGCGATTCCTGCGCGGCCATACGAACTGGCTCATGCGCATGATCCAGCCGGGCGGTTACGCTCCTGAGCGCTTTGCTCCGGGTTTGATGCCTGAGCTGGCCCGGCCGGAGATGAAGGTGGCCGGCATCCACGTGTTCACGTTCAACGAGATCGAGCCGACCGAGCAGTGGCGGCAGCAGATGCTGGCGAGATTGCGTTAGCGCGTTAGGAGGGAGTGGTGTGGCGGTGACGTTTCCGAGCGACCTGGAGATCGCCCGCCGGGCGAAGCTGCTGCCGATGCCCGAGATCGCCGCGACGATGGGCATCGGGGCGCACCTGCTCGAGCCGTACGGGCACGACGTGGCAAAGATCAAGCTCGAGGCGATAGAAGAGCTCGCCGGCCGGCCCAAAGCCAGGTACGTGGTGGTCTCGGCGATCACGCCGACGCCGCTCGGTGAGGGCAAGACGACGACTACGGTCGGTCTCGGCCAGGCGCTGTCGCACATCGGCCGCCCGGCGATCGTGGCGATCCGCCAGCCGTCGATGGGCCCGACCTTCGGCATCAAAGGCGGCGCTGCGGGCGGCGGCTACAGCCAGGTCGTGCCCATGGAGCGGCTGAACCTGCACCTCACGGGTGACATGCACGCGATCACCGCCGCGCACAACCTGCTCGCGGCCATGATCGACAACCAGATCCACCACCACGAGACGCTCGTAGACCGCGACAGCGTCACCTGGCGGCGCGTGCTGGACGTCAGCGACCGCGTGCTGCGCAACGTGATCGTTGGCCTCGGCACGCGCGAGGACGGCGTCATT
>WNFL01267477.1_pt1 | contig 13414 bp, 15 predicted proteins | sample 5400361 | NCBI WGS metagenome assembly WNFL01 (sample SAMN13153351, study PRJNA577476) | soil metagenome | isolation source: 40 cm soil on Douglas fir-dominated hillslope | place: USA:California | collected 2013-09-17
CGCGCCATCTCGTCCATCGCGCCGCATGATACACGCGGCCATGGGGGCCCGCCGCCGTGGAGCCAGCGAAACAGCGGGGAAGCATTTTCGAGAGCGCGCTCATCTTCGTCGCTGCGTGGCTCCTGCGCGCGCTGGCGTCGACGCTGCGCTTCCGCGTCGACGGTGAGGATGTGATCCAGGACACGCTCGCGGCGCAGACGTCCATCGTCGTCTTCGGCTGGCACGAGCTGCTGTTGGTCGCCGCCTGTCATCTCCCGGGATACCACCCGTACATCATGATCAGCCAAAGCCGCGACGGTGAGCGCATCGCGCGCGTGGTGGAGCGGCTCGGCTGGAAGGTGGTGCGCGGCTCGAGCTCGCGCGGCGGAGCCCGCGCGCTGCTCGAGATGGTGCGCGCGCTGCGCACACCCACGCTCGCCGGTCACCTGATCGACGGGCCGCGCGGACCGCGCCACGAGGTGAAGCCGGGGATCGTCACGCTGGCCCAGCGCTCGCGCGCCGTCCTGCTCCCGGCGACCTACTACACGAGCTGGAAATGGACAGCGCCGAGCTGGGACCGGATGCAGATCCCCCTGCCCTTCGCGCGCATCGTCGGGCGCATGTTGCCGCCGCGCTGCATCTCGCTGGACCTGGATGACGCGGGGGTCGCGACGCTGTGTCAGGACCTCGGCGCCGAGCTCACGCGCGCATACGCGCAGCTCGAAGCGGAACTCTCGGGTCAACCTGCGCCAGCGAAAAGCCGAATTTGAATGGGTGATGACTCGTCGTTGGGCGCTGGCGCTGATTCCGCTGCTGCTCGCCTGCTCGCCGCCGTCTGAAGGCGACGGAGCCCCGGGGCCAGCCGCGCCCGCCGAGAGCGGCGCCCGGCCCAGAGCGCCGAAGCCCGCCCGCGAGCCGGCTGCGCCGAGGAAGACCAAGCAGACGCTCCAGGCGGAAGGCAGCTACTACCAGTACGTCGACGAGTCGGGTCACGTGCGCTTTGCGGCGAGCCTCGAGGACGTTCCCGAGCGCCAGCGGTCGACGGCGGGACATATCTCCGTGTCCGCTCCGACGGCGACGCACCAGGCGTCGCGACCGCGGCGCGCAGCGGCCGAGGAGAAGACGACCCGCGCCGAGGTGGTGCTCTACACCACGCAGAGTTGCCCGTATTGCCGCCGCGCGGTCGCGTACCTGGACAAGATCGGCCAGGACTACGTGAACAAGAACGTCGAGAGCGACGAGGATGCGCGCGACGAGTACCTGAAGCTGACCAGCGGCCGCGCGGGCGTGCCGGTCATCGTGGTCGGCGAGAAGTGGATGCAGGGCTGGAACCAGGCCAAGCTCGACGAGCTGCTGGCCGACTCGCGCTGAGACCCCGGCCCACCCGCCACGGCCTTTTTTCCCGATCTTTCGCTTGACATACCGCTGAGCATCTAAGACTGTACCGTTCGGTACGTACAGTTTGAGAGCCGAGGAAGAAGCGGATGTCGGATGAGATCCCGGTAGAGCGAGCGCGATCCGCCGCCACGGCGCACGGCGAGCTGTCGCGCGAGAAGATCCTCGCCGCGGCGATCGCCCTGTTTTCGGATCGCGGCTTCGCCGGCACCTCGGTCGCCGACGTCTGCGACCGCGCCGGGGTCGTGAAGACCGCCCTCTACTGGCACTTCGAGAACAAGGAAGGCCTGCTCGACGCGGCGCTGGCGCGCGTCGCCGAGGCATGGATCGAACAGATCCGCGCGAGCGTCGACGAGGTGACCGGCATCGACGCCCGCCTCGACCGCTTCATCGCGGGCCTGCGCTGGCTGGTGGTCGAGCGCAGCGAGACGCTGCTCTTGATCGTCGGCGCGGTGCTCGAGCGCGCGCAGGTGAACGAGACCACGCGCGCCAACCTGAACGAGCTGTTCGCGAGCGCGCGCAACGCCATCGCCGAGGGCGTGCGAGACACCGTCGGCCGCGACGTTCCCGACGTCGATCTGCTCGCCGACACGGTGCTGTCCTTCGTGCACGGCATCGCCCTGACTCAGCGCCTGACACGCGACCCCGCGCTCCTCGAGCGCCAGTTCGACTACCTGAAGCGCTTGTTCGCGCTCGCGGTACTTCAATCCACGATCACCCCCACTGGAGGAAAGTCATGACCATGGAGCAGTCACTCCCACTGCCCGCCCGACCCGAGATTCCCGACGACCCGGAACTCGCCGGCGCCGGCGAGCGCGCCTGGCGCGACCTGCTGGCGCGCCTCTCGCGCCAGTCGGTCACGAAGCACTTCGATGCCTACGAGGACGTTGCCTGGGACGACCCGGGCTACGCCGTCGACGCCGCGGACCCGCGCTTCGAGCTGATCGAGCTCGATCCGCTGGGCGGCACGGACTGGTATCGCTCGCAGCCTTCGCGGCTTCGGGCGCGCATGGGCCTACACCGATTTGCGACGTTCATGAAGGTGGGCGTACAGTTCGAGAACGTGTTGAAGCGCGGCCTGCTCACCTTCGCCGAGACACTGCCGAACGACTCACCCGAGTTCCGCTACGTGTACCACGAGATCGCCGAGGAGACGCAGCACTCGATGATGTTCCAGGAGTTCGTGAACCGCACCGGGCTGCGCGTCGCGGGCATGCCGCCCGCCATGCTCTGGTTCGCGCGCCGCATACCGAACCTGGCGCGGCGCTTCCCCGAGCTGTTCTTCGTGTTCGTGCTGGGCGGCGAGGAGCCGATCGACCAGATGCAGCGGCGCGCGCTGCGCGAGCACCAATGGCGCCACCCGCTCGCCGAGCGCATCAGCCAGATCCACGTGATCGAGGAGGCGCGCCACATGTCCTTCGCGCGCGCGTACCTGCAGCGACACGTGCCGCGGCTGGGCTGGTTCCGCCGGAATCTGCTCGCGCTGCGCTCGCCGTTCATCCTGGGAAGCATGGCGACGCTCATGCTCGAGCCGTCGCCGCAGTTCGCGCGCCGCTACGGGATTCCGAAGGAGGTCATGCGCCAGGCCTACGGCGACAACCCCGTCTTCGCCGGCTTGCGCCGCGACTCACTCGCCAAGACGCGACGCCTGTGCCAGGAGCTCGGTCTCGTCTCGCCACCGTCCTCATGGATTTGGAGGGCATTCCGGATTGCAGAGGCCTGATCGGGATCATTCGGTTCGGAGGTCTGTCGGCCGATAGACTCGGCGATGAGCGCCGACGCCGATCCGAAAGCGAAGCTGCCTGCGAACGGACCTCCTGCAGCTGCCGAGCCGCGGCCCCCGCTCCTGCTGGCCGAGCTGTGCGAAATCCTGACGCGCGCCAAGCTGCTGACGCCGCCGCAGGCGAAGGACATCGAGGGCCGCGAGACCACCCTGCGCAGCCGCGTGCTGAAAGAGCGCGTGGGCTCGGTTCGCTCTCAGGCCGCCGCGCGCTACGACGTCTCGGCCGCCGAGATCGTCGCCGCCGCCGCGCTGCCGCACGCGCAGAAGGAGCACCGCCGGCTCGACGAGGACGCGATCGCGCAGTGCGTCGCGAGCGCGACGAACCTCCGCTACGTGAAGATCGACCCGCTGAAGCTCGACAACGCGCTCATCTCCAAGACGTTCTCGCGCCCGTTCGTGCGCCGGCACGTGGTGATTCCGCTCGGCCAGGAGGCGGAAGGTCTCGTGCTGGCCGTCTCGGATCCGTTCGACACGGCCCTGCGCGAGACACTGCAGGACGTCGTGCGCAAGCCGTTCGTGTACGCGGTCGCCTCGAAGCGCGACATACTCGCGGTCGCGGACCGCGTTTTCGGTCTGCGCACGAGCATCCGCCAGGCGGCCAGTGAGCTCGGCGATCGCAGCCCGACCGCGGCACTCGTGCAGATGGTGCAGCTGCGCTCGACCGAGGAGCTCGCCACCGCCAACGACGAGACGGTGGTGGCCGCGGTCGACTTCCTGTTGAACTACGCGTTCGAGCAGCGCGCCTCCGACATCCATCTGGAGCCGCACTCCGTCGACGCGGTCGTGCGCTTCCGCATCGACGGCATCCTGCACGAGATCGAGACGTTCCCCGTCGGCGTGCACCAGGCGATCGTCTCGCGCGTGAAGGTCATGGCCCGCATGGACATCGCCGAGCGGCGCCGCCCGCAGGACGGCCGCATCAAGACCAAGCGCGGCCAGAGCGAGATCGAGCTGCGCGTCGCGAGCATCCCGACGGCGTTCGGCGAGAAGGTCGTCGTGCGAATTCTCGATCCGAGCATCCTCATGGCGGACCTCGCGGATCTGGGCTTCGCGGCGCCGGAGCGCGAGCAGTACGAGCGCTGGATCACGTCGCCGTCGGGGCTGCTGCTCGTGACCGGGCCCACCGGCTCGGGAAAGACCACCACGCTCTACGCGACGCTGCGCTATCTCGCGGGGCCCGAGGTCAACATCACCACGGTGGAAGAGCCGATCGAGATGATCGATCCGCGCTTCGTCCAGGTGCAGGTGCAGCGCAAGATCGAGCTCACCTTCGCCACCGCGCTGCGCGCGATGTTGCGCCAGGATCCGGACATCATCATGGTCGGCGAGATTCGCGACGCCGAGACCGCGCAAATGGCGGTGCAATCCGCGCTCACGGGTCACCTGGTGCTCTCGACGGTGCACACGCGCGACGCCGCGGGCGCGGTGACTCGCCTCGCGGAGCTCGGCGTCGAGCGGTTCCTGCTCTCGAGCGTGCTGCGCGGCGTGCTGGCGCAGCGGCTGCTGCGGCGCATCTGCTCGCACTGCGCGGTCGACGGTCACCTGACTCCCGATCAGGTCCACGCGCTCGGCATCAAGGTCCCCGTCGAGCGGCGCGAGCGGCTGGCGGTGCGCTGGGGCGAGGGTTGCGTCGAGTGCCGGCACACCGGCCTTTACGGGCGCTCGGGCGTGTTCGAGCTCTTGAACGTGGGGCGCCGCGTGCGCGACCTGATCAAGAAGGGCGAGGACGCGACGGAGATCGCGCGCGCCGCGAAGGTCGAGGGCATGGAGACGCTGCGCGAGAGCGCGCTGCGCAAGCTCGCCGAGGGTGTGACGACGTACGAGGAAGTGGTGCGAGTCACCGCGGACATGGACTGAGTCGCCGCATGAGTCGCGAGTGCGCCAAGGAGCTGGGCCTCCTGGTCAAAGCCGGCTGGCGGCTGATCGGGCTCGAGGCCTTCGAGGAAGAGCGCGCGCTCCAGACGCTCCAGCTCGCCGCGCAGGCCTGCAAGCGCGAGCTGGTGACGTGGTCGGTGGCGACGGGGCTCGGCACGACGGGGCACGGAGCGGGGTCGCTCGACGACGGCCTGCGCGCCATCTCCGCCGCCGCCCAGCCGGCCCTATTCGTCATCCTCGACGCGCACCGCCAGCTCGGCGATCCGATCGCGCTGCGCCGACTGCGCGACCTGTTGGATCTCCTGTCCGAGCGGATGCAGGCGATCGTGCTGCTCGCGCCCGCGATCGAGCTGCCGGCGGAGCTGGTGCACGAGGCTTCGATCGTCGAGCTGCCGCTGCCGCGCGCGTCGGAGCTCGAGGCGATGTTCCGCGCCGCGATCGAGTCACCCGATCCCGAGTCACTCGAGGGCGCCGTGCGCGCGGCCCTCGGCCTCACGTCGGACGAGGCGCTGCGCGTGTTCAGAAAGTCGTGTGCGCTCGCCGGCGGCCTGAACGAGAAGGCCGTGATGTTCATCGTGCGCGAGAAGCGCCAGGCGCTGCGCCGCACGCCCGCGCTCAGCTTCCACGAGTCGACCGCGGGCCTCGACGACGTCGGCGGACTCGGCGAGCTGAAGCGGTGGCTGCGCGAGCGCCGGCGCGCCTTCGGCGAGGAAGCCCGAAAGTTCGGCCTGCCGATGCCGCGCGGCCTGTTGCTGCTCGGCGTGCAGGGCTGCGGAAAGTCACTCTCCGCGAAGGCCGTGGCGCGCGAGTGGAACTTCCCGCTGCTGCGGCTCGACCTCGCCGCCGCATTCGGCAGCTCCGATCGGACCCCGGAGGCGACGATTCGCGACGCGACCGCGGTCGCAGAGTCGATCGCGCCGTGCGTGCTCTGGATCGACGAGATCGAGAAGGGCTTCGCGGCCGCGAGCGAAGGCGGCTCGTCGAGCCGCGTGTTCGGCGCGTTCCTCACCTGGCTCTCCGAGAAGCAAGCACCGGTGTTCGTGGTGGCCACCGCCAACGACGTGACTCGCCTGCCGCCCGAGCTGCTGCGCCGCGGGCGCTTCGACGATCTGTTCTTCGTCGATCTCCCCACCGAGGCGGAACGGATCGAGATCTTCACGATCCACCTGCGCCGCATCGCGCGCGACCCGCTGCACTTCGACCTGACCGAGCTCTCGCTGCAAGCATCGCGCCTCTCGGGCAGCGAGATCGAACAGGTGGTGAGCGCCGCCCTCTACACCGCGTTCACCGAGAAACGCGACCTCGGCTTCAACGACCTCGCGAACGCGATCACGGACACCGTCCCGCTCTACGACACCTACGAGGAGCGGATCAAGGAGCTGCGTGACTGGGCGCGCACCCGCGCGCGGCCGGCGACGCTCGACGCGAAATCCGCGGACCTGTTCAAGGGCCGCTAGTCGGCGCAGCGCGCAGTCGCGCGAAGATCGCCGGGTGATCGCTGAGCGGCGCCGCAAGGTCGGAGAATTCGCGCGCTTCACCCACCTCGACGGGCGCGAGGGAAACACCCGGGCCCTCGCGGTACAGGATGTAGTCGATGTGTTTCCGGGCGAAGGCGCCGTCGGCGGCGGCACGCGCCCCGCTGTCGCGCAGCCCGAGCGCAGCGCGGAAGCGCTCGAGCAGCGCGTGGTCCGCGGCGTTCTCGGCGGACAGGTTGAAGTCGCCCGCGACCACGACCGCGCGTTCCCCGGACAACGCTCGCACGCGAGCGACGAGTGAGTCGAGCTGCGACGCGCGCGCGGCGCGGTCGTCGTCCGCGTCGCCGGCGTCCAGGTGCAGGTTCCAAAAGTCGAGCGCGATCCCGTTCGCGAGGCGCAGCCGGAGCCGCAGATAGCCCTTGTCGGCGAGACAGTCGTTCGCGCCGCCGATCCAGCCCGAGCACGCGCCGAGCGAGCCGCGCGACACGGCCAGGAACGCCGGCCGCGCGAAGCTCGCGAGCCCGGTCTGGAAGAAAGTGCCGGGATCCGGGCCGTTGCCGCGCTCGCGCACCGGGTGCGTGGCCCGGGCGGCGAGCGCGTCCCAGTACGTCCAGCTCTCCTGAATCAGCGCCACGTCGTACGCGTTCAGCCGCGCCGAGATCTCGGGCATGCGCGCCTCGGGATCGTCGTCGACGATCCAGTGATTCAACCCGTGCACGTTGTACGACAGCACGGCGATCACGATCGCCAGCCCGTTCACGGGCGGACCTCGTTGCGCAGCGGCTCGCCGCGGGCGAAGCGCCCGAGATTCTCGAGAAAGATCTCGACCTGGCGCGCCTCGTTGCCGCGCGACGCCGCGGAATTGTGCGGCGTCGCGATCACGTTCGGCAGCGACCAGAGCGCAGATTCGGGCGGGAGCGGCTCGGTTGCGAATACGTCCAGATACGCGCCCGCGAGGCGTCCGTCGCGAAGTGACTCGATCAGCGCTGCCTCGGCGACGATCTCGCCGCGCGCCACGTTGAGAACCCGCGCGCCGTGGGGCAGGAGCGCGAGCGCAGCCGCGTCGATCGCGCCGCGCGTGTCGTCGGAGAGCGGACAGGCGATCGCCAGCCAGTCCGCGCGCGGCAGGAGCTCGCGCAGGCGGTCGGGCGCGTGCAGCTCGTCGACGGGCTCGCCGCCGCGCGCGGCGCCGCGGCGGACGCCGATCACGTACAGGCCGAGCGCGCGCGCCAGACGCGCGAGCTCGCTGCCGATCGCGCCCAGCCCGAAGACCACGAGTGTCTGGCCGTGCAGGTCGCGCGGGATCTCGGGCGGCCGATGCGGCTCCCAGCTCCGCCGGCGCTGCGCGTCGAGCCAGTGGGGGAAGCCGCGCGCGAGCATCAGCAGTCCCGCGAGCGCGGTCTGCGCGATCGGCGCCGCCGACGCCCCCGCGGCGCTGGTGAGTCGCACCCCGCGCTCCAGGAAGCGCGCGAAGATCGGGTGGTCGACGCCGGCGTTGAACGTCTGCAGCCAGCGCAGCTTCGGGGCGCCGAGCGCGGCGGCGAAGAACGCGCGCGCCCCGTCCGGGAACACGTCGCCCGAGAAGAACGCGGCCTCGATGCGCGCGCAGTCACCCGGGTCGACCCGGGCGTCCGGATCAGCCGGCAGGAGGATCGGCGCGAGCTCGAGACCTCCGCCCCGCGCTGCCTCGCCGAGTGACTCGCGATGCCGCTCGAGCACACGCGCGCTCACGAGCAAGCCCAGCTGCGCCATGCCTGTCTCCCGAGTCGGTTCCCGCGTCAGCGCGCGAACAGGTTGTACCAGAGCACGCAGCGCAGCGCGTGGACGCCGTCGCGCCAGCCGATCTTCTTGCCCTCTTCGTAGGTGCGGCCGTAGTACGAGATCGGCACCTCGTAAATGCGCCAGCGGCCGCGCGCGACCTTGGCGGTGATCTCGGGCTCGAAGCCGAAGCGGTCCTCGCGCAGCGTGATGCCGCGAATCACTTCGCGGCGAAACGCCTTGTAGCCGACCTCCATGTCCGAGAGGTTCAGGTTGGTCAGCATGTTCGAGAGCAGTGTCAGCGCCTTGTTCCCGACCGAGTGCCAGTAGTACAGCACCCGGTGCGGCCCGATCGGCAGAAAGCGGCTGCCGAACACGACGTCCGCGATGTCGCGCGTGATCAGCGAGACGAGCCGCGGAATCTCCTGCGGGTCGTATTCGAGATCGGCGTCCTGAACGATCATCACGTCGCCCGTCGCCACCTCGAAGCCGCGGCGCACTGCGGCGCCCTTGCCGCGGTTCTGCTCCTGCAGAACCGCGACGACGTTCGGGTACGTCGCCGCAAGCTTCTCGACCAGCGCGCGCGACCCGTCGCTCGAGCAGTCGTCGACCAGCACCAGCTCGAGCCCGCAGCCGTAGTCGACGGCGCGGACGCGGGCGACCAGCTCCTCGAGGGTGTTGCGCTCGTTGTAGATGGGAATGATCACGGAGAGCGTGGCCATCGCCTCTCCAGTCTACAACCTGAGCTATCATCGCGCGCGTGACTCCGACGGTCGGCATCCCGCTCTGCGTGGACGAGCAGGGACGCTGGAAGCGCGGGCGAACGTATCACTACACAGACGCCGCGTACGCGCGCGCGGTCGAACGCGCAGGCGGCACCGCCATCTACTTGCCGCTCACTGCGGACGCGTCGGAGCTCGTGGACCGGAGCGACGCGCTGCTCGTGCCGGGCGGCGACGATCTTCCGCCGCCGCGCCCCTACCCGGCGCGCGTGCGCTTCGAGCCGGTGCCCGCGGCGCAGCTCGCCTTCGACCGCGCGCTCGTCGCAACCGCCCTCGCCCGCGGCATTCCGGTGCTCGGTATCTGCTACGGCATGCAGCTCCTGGCGCTCGAGCTGGGCGGCGGGCTCCACTACGACCTCCCGACCGACGTCGCCGGCGCAGCCGCGCACCAGCTCGGCGAAGAGCGACATCGCGTGCGGCTCGAGCGCGGCTCACGGCTGGCCGAGATCTCGGGTCGCGAGGAGCTCAGTGTCTCGAGTCGCCATCACCAAGCGGTGTCGGACCCGGGTCGCGAGCTGCGCGTGTCGGCGCGTTCGGACGACGGCGTGATCGAGGCCGTCGAGCGCCCGGGGCGCGGGTTCTGCATCGGGGTGCAGTGGCACCCGGAGAGTCAGGGCGACGCGGAGAGCGAGGCGCTCTTCCGGGCCTTCGTCGCCGCGGCAAAGCCCGGCCGCAGCCGCAACAGCAGGCGCGCGGCGAAGAGCGCCGCGAGGATCCCCGAGTAGATCAGCGGTTCGCGCACGTCCTTCTTCACCAGCCACAGGAAGTGCAGGCAGCCCGCGACCGCCGCGACGTACACCAACCGGTGGAGCTGCACCCAGCGCTTGCCCAGGCGCCGGATCCAGGCGCGCGTCGACGTGATCGCGAGGGGCACGAGACACAGGAACGCGGCGAAGCCCACCGTGATGTACGGGCGCTTCAGCACGTCCTCCACCAGCGTGTCCCAGGCACCCCAGAGGTCGAGCAGCGCGTACGTCAGCAGATGCAGCGTGGCGTAGCTGAACGCGAGCAGGCCCAAGGTGCGCCGATACGGCGCCAGCGCCGCAAGGCCGAAGAGGCTGCGCAGCGGCGTGACGGCCAGAGTCGCGAGCAACAGCCGCAGGGCCCAGATGCCCGTCTGGTGGGTCACGTCCTTGATCGGCTCCGCTTCGAGCTCGCCGCGCCAAGCGCGCAGCGCGAGCCAGGCGAGCGGCAGCAAGCCTGCCGCAATCACGGCCGCGTGCAGCGCGCGCCGGCGCAAAGCTAGAAGTTCACCGCGAGGTCCATGCCCGAGTAGAGCGCGGCGACCTGATCCCCGTAGCCGTTGAACATCAGTGTCTTGCGCTTCGAGAAGTCGCCGATCCGGCGCTCGCGCTTCTGGGTCCAGCGCGGGTGGTCGACCTCGGGATTCACGTTCGCGTAGAAGCCGTACTCGCGCGGCGCCGCCTGGTTCCACGTCGTCGCCGGCGGTGTCTCCTGCAGCCGGATCTTCACGATCGATTTGATGCCCTTGAAGCCGTACTTCCACGGCACGACCAGGCGCAGCGGCGCGCCGTTCTGATTCGGCAAGTCGCGGCCGTACATGCCGGTCGCGAGCAGAGTGAGTGGGTGCATCGCCTCGTCGATGCGCAGGCCCTCGACGTAGGGCCAGTCGAGCACGTCGCGCCTCTGCCCGGGCATCTGCTCCGGGCGCAGCACCGTCGTGAAGGCGACATACCTGGCGCGCGACGTCGGCTCGAAGCGCGCGAGCACCTCGGCCAGCGGCACGCCGCGCCACGGGATCACCATCGACCAGGCCTCGACGCAGCGCATGCGGTAGATCCGCTCCTGCTCTGCCCGTGGCTGGACGAGGTCCTCGAGCGCGACCGAGCCGGGCTTCGCGACCTCGCCCTCGATCGCGACGGACCACGGCTTGGGCACGAACGCGCCGGAGTCGTTCTTCGGGTCTTCCTTGTCGCTGCCGAACTCGTAGAAGTTGTTGTAGCTCGACGCCTTCTCGAACGGCGTCTGCTCTTCGTCGGTGCGGAAGCCGCCAGGCGAACTGACTCCGCGCGCGGCCCCCGGCTGGCTGGCCTCTTCCGCCCGGCTGCAGCCGGGAAGCAACACCGCCCCGGCGGCGAGACCCGCGCCGATCATGAGCTCGCGGCGGTGCAGGTAGAACGCGGGATCCGTGACCTCGCGCTCGTCGGACTCCAGGAAGCGGTTGCGGCGGATCAACACGGGGGGCTCCTTGTTCGTCTCTTCGACGCCCCAGCCGGTGCGAAGCTACTGTCCCCGCGGATGTCGAGAAAGCCGCGCGAGGGCACCCAAAGGCAACGGGGGCGGCGACTTGCGTCGCCGCCCCCGTTTTTCGATCTTGCGAACCTACGAGCTCCTGCGAGCTCCGATCCTCAGGCCTTGCGGCTGCGAAGAGCCACAGCGCCGAGGCCGAGCAGCACGAGCACGAACGCACTCGGCTCAGGAACTCCGTGGAACGTGTACCACGAAGCCGGCCCTCCCGTGGCCGCGACAATCGCAGACACCGCAAGCCCGGTGCTGTCGAGAGTGCCTGAGGGGCCGCTGAACACGAAGTTCATCGGGCCCAAGCTGAGCGGATTCAGCGCGGTCACGCCCTGCGCCGCCACGAACGCCTGGTACACGGAGATCGGATATACGACGCCCTCGGTGATGCCGATGAGGCCGCAGATCGCGCCCGTGCAACCGAACGTGCCGGCCGTCGAGGTCCCGGTGTCGGTGTTCCACAGGAGCGACGTCCCCGTGAGCGTGCCAGTGCCACCCGTGAGGGTGACCGTCGTGGCGGAGATGAACGTCCCGTAGGCCCCGAGGTTCGTGACCCCGTTGATGACCAGCGTTCCGCCGAGGAGTGACACGTCGCCCGCCTGCCCAGTGAGCCCATCGCCGTTGGTGTCCGGATTGATGGTGAGCGAGCTACCCGGGCTGAACGGAGTCGTGAAGTAGCCAGGCGGCGGTGCGAGCGAGCTGCCCGTCTGCAGCGTGCTGCCCGCGAGATTGAACGTGATGGGTGCCGCGTGGCTCACCGTGCCGAAGGCCAGCACGGCTGCAAGCGCGACAACCGTTCCCAGGATGCGGTTCATTATCTTCTTCCCTCCCATGATGTCGCGTGGTTGCTAGCGACCCCGCGACTCGTCATCCGCAGTGAGCCCCGCGACTCCTCCCTCAGAGTGGGCGTAGAGCTCAGCTGTAGTCGGAATGCTACGCGGAACCGGTTCCGAAAGCCTATGCCAATCTCCGCCCGAGTTGTGTCCGAAATCGCCCGATTTCGAATCGGCTCGATCAGAAATTGCCAAACGCGGATGGATCTCCCGCGCGCGCGGCCGCGCTCCCGTGTAAGGCGCGGAAACGCGCCGGAGGGTGCGACATGCGCTGCGCGAAGACGCGCGAGAAGTGGTAGCGATTGGCGAAGCCAGAGCGCTCGGCGATCTCGTCGATCGACAGACTGGTGCGCAGCAAGAGCTCCGCGGCGGTCGACACGCGGCGCTCCTGAACGTGCCTCGCGGGCGTGCGCCCGAACGTGCGGCGGAACATCCGGATGAAGTGCGACTCACTGGCGTGCGCCACTTCGGCGAGCTTCGAGTTCGGCAGGAGACCCGCCAAATGCGCGTCGATGTAGCGGAGCACCGGCAGGAGCTGCGTGCGCGCGTCGCTCGCCGGGCCGCGCAGCGCGGCATCGGCCTCGCCGGCCAGATCGAGCACCGAGGACAGACACAGGTGGAGCAGCGCCTGAGCGCGCGCACAGAGCGCGCTGCCGGGGGCCGCTCCGGCCGCGAGCTCGCGCAGGAGGGAGCGCGCGAGCTCGTCGCGGGTCGCGTCGGCGTCGAGCACGATCGGGACGTCGGAAAGCGGCAGCGCCGCGGCGTCTCGGCCCCTTCCGAGCTCGAACTCCAGCAGCAGGTGCAGGGCGTCGCCATCCGGCTTGGCATCGACTCCGATGTCTGGGGCGATCAGCACGGCGCGGCCCGGCGGCAGCGCGATCACCCGACCCGGCAGAGCGAGCTCGGCCCGACCCCGCTCCCGGAAGGTCAGCCGCCAAGGCGTTCCTTCCGCCGCTCTGGGGCCGAAGCTGCGGTCGAACGTCGCGGCGCACAGAGCCACGAGTCGAACCGGAATTGTGTCCGGGCGTGCGCTCACACGAGCCACGTTGCGTCCCTCCCGGAGCGGGATTGTATACAGATTCGGGACGCGTGGGTGAAAAGAGTCAGCCAGGGGTCGCGCGGTAGAGCCCCGGCTCGACGCGGGAGACCCGCCCGGCGCGCTCCAGGCGGTCGAGATGCTGCGCCATGCTGCGGCGCTCCACCGGGTCGGCGAAGGGCACGGGATCCTGGGGTCGGTACACGAAGCGGTGTCGGACGACCTGCTCCAGCGAGTGA
>WNFL01197542.1_pt2 | contig 13413 bp, 11 predicted proteins | sample 5400361 | NCBI WGS metagenome assembly WNFL01 (sample SAMN13153351, study PRJNA577476) | soil metagenome | isolation source: 40 cm soil on Douglas fir-dominated hillslope | place: USA:California | collected 2013-09-17
CTTGGCGCCGAGCCTCTCGCGCTCCGCGCCGCCGCGCGTCCTGGAGGAGATCCTGCGCCTCTTGCGCTCGGGCACGGCGCTCGGCGCGATGCGCATGCTGCGCGCCTGCGGCGCGCTGCGCGTGATCCTGCCCCAGGTGGACGCGTACCTCGGCTCCAAGGACGCGGCCGCCGACCAGGAGCGGGCCGACACGTTCTGGCGCCTGATGGAGGCGCTCGACGCCGACGTGCACGCGGGCTACGTGCCGAGCACGCCCGTGTGCCTGGCGCTCTTGACGCTGCGCCTGATCGAGCGCGAGGCCGATCCGCGCACGCGCACGCTGCGCGGCGCGCCGCCGGACCTGGCTGTCGTCGCCTCCGAGGTGCTCGATCCGCTGGCGATCAGCGCGCGCCTCTCGCGCCGCGACAGCGGGCGCGCCAAGCGCCTGATCCTGCATCAGAAGCGCTTCACGCAGCCGACCGGCCGGCGCTTCCGCCCGCAGGTCTTCCTGCGCAGCGACGAGTTCCCCGAGGCGCTCGACCTCTTCCGGATCCGCATGGCGGCGCGCGGACAGGGCTGGGACATCTACGAGGGCTGGCGCGCGCGCCACGAGGCCGCGCAGAAGGCCGAGCCGGAAGCGCTTTCCGAAGCCGAACCCGGCGAGCCCGCGGGCGCTGCGCCGCGGCGCCGCCGCCGGCGTCGCCGGCGCGGGGGTGCGGGCGCGGGCCCGGCTGGCTAGCCGCGCGATTCCGGGCTCCGCCCGACCGCGCCGCGGACACGGGGTAGAGTTCGTTGGTTCGGAACGGATCAGCCTTTCTGGGAGACGTCGGCGTCCCTCGGAATGCCTCGGGGATCGATCGCCCAGCGTGGAAACGTGCGGTGATCGCGCTGTGTGAGGTCTCCGGGTGAGGGAACGCAAGGACCTCCCGCGCGGGGAAGGCCCCGTTCGAAACCAGGCAAAGCGAAAAACATCGCCGGCCGGGGTGCGGTCCCTCCACCCATCCGACCGGCCTTTGCCGTCGCGGGGGGCAGTCCGGAAACGGGTTGCCCCCCGCCTTTTTCGCGTGGCATCCTCTGTCGGTGATCGCCCTCGCGCTGCTCCTCGTCCAGACGCCCGCGCCGGTGCGCGCCGCGCCGACCCGGGCGGACGAGGACGCGCGCGCCAAGGCAGCGTTCCAGGCGCTCTCGGCCGGCGAGCGCAAGGAGTTCCTCGAGTACCTCGAGCTCGAGCTGCGCCAGGCAGGCCTGTTCCAGAACGAGCTCGTGCGCTTCGTGCTGCGCGAGGACGCTCGCGCGCCCGCGGCCTTCCCCGAGGCCGCCGCGCCGACCTGGTACGACCCGGCGACGCACGCGCCGGCCCAGCCGATCGCGCGCCACGCGCTCGCAGCGGACGATCCGGCGCTGCTCGAAGCGCGGCGCGAGCTCCTCGCGGCCGAGCCGCCGCGCGCGATCGTCTCCGCGTTCCGCTACGACTACGGCCGGCGCGAGGTCGTGCGCCTGCCGGGTTGGGACGACGCCGAGCGGATCCTCTCCAACGCGCTCGCCGGCTACGCGCCGCTCCACGACCTCGCCGAGGCGCTGGTCGAGAAGGCGCTCGACGACGGCGCGCAGCAGAAGACGCTGGCGGCCTTCGCGCACACGTACACCGATCGCTCCGGGCGCGCGTTCCCGGGCATCACGCTCTACGACGCCTGGAGCTCCGGCGCCGAGATCGAGATGCCCGACGTCGACACGCTCGGCCTCCTGCACGAGCTGCGCGACGACTGGACCACGTACCGCGCGCCGGTGCCCGAGCCGCAGCACGCGCGGCTCTACAAGTCGCTCGGCGACCTCTTCCGCGACGCCAGCCGGCAGCGCGGCCTGCGCCACGCGCTCGCGCTCTGCTACCTCGAGGGCCGGCTGAACCTGCACCTCGCCTGGGAGAAGGCGAGCTCGACGCCAGCGAAGCTGGCCCCGACGCTCCCGACTCCCGCCGGCCGCGAGACCTGGATCGCGGCGCTGATCGAGAAGGGCCGCTCGAAGACCGACGCCTGGCAGGCCGCCGAGCTGCGCCGCGACACGCTGGCCCGCGCCGGCGAGCTCGTGCGCGCGACCGTGCTCGCAGGCTTGCAGGAGTTCGGCGCGTACAAGAAGCTGGAGAGCCCGCCGCCGAAGGACCACTGACCCGCACCCGCACAGGAATCACGTCATGAGCAGCATGGAACAAGTCGCCAAGGCCCTCGTCGCGCCCGGCAAGGGCATCCTCGCCGCCGACGAATCGACCGGCACGATCGAGAAGCGCTTCAAGCCGATCCAGCTCGCCAACACCGAGGACAACCGCGGCCGGCTTCGGCGAGTTCATCTCCGGTGTGATCCTCTACGACGAGACGATCCGCCAGAAGGGGAAGGACGGCTTGCCGCTGACGAAGATCCTCGAGAAGTCCGGCTCGATCCCCGGCATCAAGGTCGACAAGGGCGCCTTCGCGCTGCCCGGCTCGCCCGAGGAGAAGATGACCGAGGGATTGGACGGCCTGCGCGAGCGCCTGAAGGAGTACTACGGCATGGGCGCGCGCTTCGCGAAGTGGCGCGGGGTGATCACGATCGGAGCGAACATCCCTTCGTGCAAGTGCATCGCGGTCAACGCGCGCTCGCTGGCGATGTACGCATCGTTGTGCCAGGAGGCGAACATCGTCCCGATCGTCGAGCCCGAGGTGCTGATGGATGCGGACAACACCATCGAGCGCTGCTTCGAGGTGACCGAGTGGACGCTCACCGAGGTCTTCAAGCAGCTCTCGGATCTCGACGTGCGCCTCGAGCAGATGCTCTTGAAGCCGAACATGGTCATCGCCGGCAAGCTCTGCAAGAAGCAGAACTCCCCCTCCGAGGTCGCGAAGGCCACGATCGAGTGCTTCCGCCGAACGGTTCCGGCCGCGGTGCCGGGGATCGTGTTCCTCTCGGGCGGACAGTCGAGCCCGACCGCGACCGCGAACCTGAACGCGATCAACGCCAGCGGCCCGCATCCCTGGCCGCTCAGCTTCTCCTACGGCCGCGCGCTGCAGGACGAGGCAATCCAGGCCTGGAAGGGCACCGCCCAGGGCCTCGCCGCCGGACAGAAGGCCTTCCACACGCGCGCCAAGCTCAACAGCGCCGCGCGCTACGGCAAGTACTCCGAGAAGCTCGAGAAGGAACTGGTCGGAGTCTGAGATGAGCGCGCGCGGCCGAAGTCGTGCGCTGCTTCTCGGATCGCTCCTTGTCGTTGCGGCGAGCGCATGCGGACGCGAGGCGCGGCATGAGACGCCACGACGCGGAGACTGGGTCCCGCTCCACCCGAGGACGCAAGAGCCCGCTCTCGCGGCACTGTTCCTCGAGGGCACGGGGAACAGCGGATATCCGGAGAACGACGAGCACCTGCCCTTGGTCATTGCCGTCTGGGCTGACGGGACCGTCCTGTGGCGAAAAGCCGAGCACGCCGTGCCCGGCCACGCGTATCGAATTGGGGGCGTAGACCCCGCGGTCTGCGAGCATCTGCTTGCGACCCTCGAGGGAATCATGCACGAACGCAACGGAAAGCAGTGCTCGTACCGTGTCTTCGACACTACCCACGACATCCTAGTTGTGCGCAACGGCGAGTCGCTCTGGAGCATGACGTCGTGCATCGATCGCTTCGAGAAGAACTCGGACTTGGTGGCGACGTCCCGCGGGATCGAATCGCGCAATACTCGCAACCCACCGCCCGCAGACACCGCGGCTGAACTCGAGCTGAAGGGCTTCCGCGCTGCCTGGGGGGGCCGCGAAGCAGTCCCTCCTGTCGGTGATACCGGAGAGCGGCGAGGACGTCTCGCTTCTCGCGATCGAGTACTCGTGGGTGGGACCGGAACGGCGCTAGGTGAACTGATCGCTGCGCCTGATCGATCAAGGCCCGTCAGGCGAAGGTCGGCGTTGCGCGACGGTCCATGAGCTCCGCCCAATCAAGTACCGAGTTCAGGAGTCTCGCTCGCGAGACCGTCGCATTTCGCGTCGAAGAAAACCCGAGATCGCGTGACAACCTGCGCTCGACTCAGCCGTCTACATGATGTAGAGAAGCTCGTGTTGGATGCGTCGCTTCCGAACTGGGTGGGCGGAGAGAAGCGAACGGAACACGAGCGGCATGCGCGAGCCCTACTTTCGCGCCGACTGCGCAATGATGCACAAGTTCTCCAACACGCATGGGGCGGACGATCCCCGGCCTCCCCAGAGGAAGGGCGCGTCGCCGGCAACTCCCCGCGCCAGGGATCGCAAACTGAAGCGCCGGACGAGGCGGGCAACGCAGGAGACGCTCCCGTTCCGAACCTGGGGCGGCGCGCGTCCGGGTGCCGGGCGTAGGCGCAATGCAGATCGCCCGCTCGTCCCCCATCGGCCGCGCGAGAAGCACGCCCGCAGCGCTCCGGTGCAGGTGACGAGCCGCCTGGTGCCGGGACTGCGGAGCCTGAGGAACGCGGCGGAGCTCGCGATCGTGCGGGAGGCGCTCGCACGATCTCAGGGCCACGAGTTCCAGGTCGTGCACCATTCGATCCAGTCGAACCACCTGCACCTGATCGTCGAGGCCTCCGATCGCAGGTCGCTCACCTCGGGCCTGCGCGGCCTGCTCGTGCGCCTCGCGCGCGAGCTGAACCGGCTCTGGCAGCGGTCCGGCGGCGTATTCGCCGATCGGTTCCACCAGCGCGAGCTGCGCACGCCGCGCGAGGTCCGGAACTCGCTGCTCTACGTGCTGCACAACGCGCGCAAGCACGGGATCTGGATGCGCGGACCGGATCCGTGTTCTTCGGGCGTGGAGTTCGACGGCTGGGAACAGGCGCAAACACGGGGGACGGCCTCGGGAGCCGGCTCCGCCCAATCAAGTCGGCCGAGTGCCAGCGAGGGACGGCCAGAGAGAGGAGGACTCTGCTGTCGCGCGCGGACCTGGCTCCTCGGCGTCGGCTGGCAACGGCACGGGCTGCTGCGCGAGAGCGAAGTGCCGCAGGGCGCGTTCGGGAGCATCGTCCGCAGGCGCGCGATGTGATCCACATTGCGTGAGACGCTTCCCGCGCGACGCAACGCGTCACCGCTCGCGAGAGGGTCCGGTTCGCGCCACGCCCGGTTCAGCAGTGCTGGGCAGTTCCCGGGTTGCGAGCCGCTCTCCGGCGCCTCGACGCCGGCGCCGATCAGCAGATGACCGCGCGCGCCGCGAGCTCCGCGGTCGCGAACGCGGACTGGAACGAGAGGCCGCCGATCGGGCCGGTGAGGTCGAGCAGCTCGCCGCACACGTAGAGGTTCTTGATTCCGCGGACTTGCATGGTCGCGGGGTCGAGCGCTTCGAGCGAGAGGCCGCCGCTCGTGACCTCAGCGGCGTCCCAACCGAGCGTGCCGTCGATCAGCACCGCGAACGATTTCACCGACTCGACGAGGTTGTGGCGCTTCTCCTTGTCGAGTCCGTTCGCGCGCACGTCGACGTCGAGGCCCGCTTGCGCTGCGACGCGGGCGAAGAGCCGGCGTGGCAGCGACTCGGCTCCGTTGGCGACGAGGATCTCCCCCAGCGCGCGGCCGAGGACGGGGTTGCCGGGGCGGCCGGCGGCCTCGATCAGGAGCAGGCGCAGCTTCTCGCGGTCGATCGACGGCGCGAGGTCGAGCTCGAGCGTGAAGCAGGGCGGTGTCTCCTTCTTGCGCTGCGCGGTGGCGCGCGCGCGCGCGACGTGCACGGAGAGGTCCATCGCGGCCGGGCCGGAGACGCCGTGGTGCGTGAAGACGATCGGACGGCGGCGCTTGCTGAGGACTCGGCGCTCGGCGTCGACGAGGCGCGCTTCGGCGCCTTGGAGCGCGATGCCGGTCAGCTCACGTGCCCAGGCTTCGGGCGAGGTGAGCGGCACCAGCGCAGGCACGGGATCGACGAGCGGCAGGCCGAGGTCGGCGATCCAGCGGTAGCCGTCGCCGGTCGTGCCGGTCTTCGGGTAGCTCTTGCCGCCGGGGCAGAGCAGGAGGCGTTCGCACTCTGCGTGGCGGCCGCCGGCGAGCTCGAGCTCGAATCCCCCATCGAGCTTGCGCACGAACTCGACGCCGGATTCGAACTCGATCTTCGCTCCGGCTTCGCGGGCATCGCGCTCGAGTGAGTCGCGCACGTCGACAGCGCGGCCGCTGACGGGGAAGATCTTCTCGAGCGGCGCTTCCTCGGTCGGCACGCCGAGCTCCTCGAAGCGCGCGCGCACGGCTTGGGGCGGGAGCGCGCGGAAGGCGTGCTTGAGGAAGCGCTCGCCGGATGGACCGAAGAGCTTGGCGGCCTCGAGCGCTCCGAGCGTGGTGGTCAGGTTGCAGCGCGTGCCGCCGGAAGCGAGCACTTTGGTCCCGGTGCGCGCGGTCTTCTCGAGCAGCAGCACGCTCGCTCCCGCGCGCGCGGCACGGCCGGCGGCCCAGAGGCCTGCGGCGCCGGCGCCGACGATCACGATCCGGCTGGAGAGCTCGTTCACCAAGGGGCGGAATGCTGGCGAACGCTCGCCCGCGCGGCAAGCGCGCGCCAGAATGCGCGCCCATGCAGCTCGAGCTCTTCGCCGTCGGCCTCGCGGGCCTGCTCGCGGGCGCGCACCACGCGCTGACCGGGCCGGATCACATGGCCGGCGTCGCGCCGCTGGTCGCGCGCGCGGAGCGGCGACCGTGGCGGGTCGGCTTCAGCTGGGGACTCGGGCACGCGGGAGGCGCGCTGCTCGCAGCGGGGATCGCGCTGGCGTTGCGCTCGCGCATTCCCGGACTCGAGGAGCAGCTCTCGGCGGTCTCGGAGCGCGTGGTCGGGATCGTGCTGTGCGTGATCGGTGCGCTCGGGCTGCGCGCGGCGTTGCGGCGCGACGAGCTGCGGCAGGCGCATCCGCACTCGGCCTTCGGACTCGGGCTCGTGCACGGGGCGGCGGGACTGAGCCACCTGTTCGCGGTGCTGCCTTCGCTGGCGTTGCCGGGTGTTGCGCTGCCCGCGGGCTACCTCGGCGGATACGCGGCGGGGTGCCTGGGCGCGCTGACCGTGTTCGCGGCCGTGCTCGGACGGCTGCCGCGCAGCCGCGCGCGTTTGTGGCTCGGACTGACGAGCGGTGCGAGCTTCGCGACGGGGATCGTGTGGATCGTGCGGCCGGTGTGAGGCGCGGGTTGAAAATCCAGGCGGGCTGGATTCTCAACCAAGAGTGGAAAACCGTAGCGGGCTGGGTTGTTCATTCACCCGTCGACGAGCGTGGGGAGCTGCTCGAGGCCCTTGGTCGCGAACCAGGCGTCGAAGAGGACCGTGCCCATCTTCTCGCGCGAGGCGCCGATCAGCTCGAGGGCGGCGTTGGGATCGGGCGCGTCGATCACGGCCCAGCCCAGGCCGCCGTCGATGCGGCCATGCAGGAGCGTGAACGTCTCGCCGGCGAGCTCGCGCTCCATCTCGAGGCCGAGCTGGGCCGTGATCAGCACGTAGGCGCGCCCGTTCGCGCCCGGCGGGGGGTGCTCGCCCGAGGCTTCCTCGGCGGCCATGCGCGCGAGCTCCTGCTCGAGCAGCGCGTGCAAGGCAGACTGCGTGCGCAGCGGGTGGTACTCGAGCGTGAAGACGTGCGCCTGGAAGCCCGGGTCGGTCTCGGCCCAGGCCTGCGCTTGTGCGGGATCGTCGGTGTCGAGCAGGAACAGGCCGCGCAGGTTGACGTCGTGCTTGGGCTGGCCGAACGGGCCGGCGAGCAGGAGCTTCTTCTCGCTCGCCAGGCGCTGCATGTTCGCGAAGTGGCTGGCGAAGATCGTCTGGCTCTCCTCCTTGGTGAGATCGGTCTTCGAGCCCGTCTTCAAGTAGACGAGCGTGTAGCCGCGCTCGTCGGGGCCGGAGCTCCCGAAGCGGCAGGCGGGCAGGGCGCTGAGCAGGAAGAGCGACAGGACGAAGGGCACGAAACGCTGCATCGGATTCTCCTCAACCACCGGAAAGGGACTGTTCCCAGGCCGCCAGCTCGTCGGCGTCGTGCGGCGAGCGCGGCGGCGTGTCGTCGTCGCGCGCCTCGAGGTAGCCCTCGGGCAGGCTGACGCGCTGCGTGCGCGAGCCCTTGGCGCGGTGCGCGCGCAGGCCGGAGAGCGGGAAGGGCTCGTGCGGGTCCAGGCGCGCGAGCTCGCGGCGCATGTCCTCGAGCGTGTCGAAGCGCGAGAGCGCGGCGCGCACGGATGCCGAGCCGGCGAAGCCCTTGGTGTACCAGGCGCACCACTTGCGCATCTGGAGCATGCCCTCGCGCTCGCCGAAGAAGGCCGCGAGGCTGCGCGCGTGGTGCTCCATCAGCTGCACGATCGCGCCGAGATCGGGCGGCGCGGGCGGTTCGCGGCCGTCGAAGACCTGGGCCAGCTCGCGGAAGAGCCAGGGCCGGCCGAGGCAGCCGCGGCCGACGATCACGGCGTCGCAGCGCGTCTCGCGCAGCATGCGCAGCGCGTCCCAGCACTCCCAGACGTCGCCGTTGCCGAGCACGGGGATCGAGACGCGCGACTTGAGCTCGGCGATCGCGTCCCAGTCGGCCTCGCCCGAGTAGAGCTGGGCCGCGGTGCGCGCGTGCAGGCCGATCGCGGCGGCGCCTTCTTCGACGGCGACGCGGCCGGCGTCGAAGCAGGTGGTGAGCGTCTCGTCGATGCCCTTGCGGACCTTGATCGTGACCGGCACGGCGCCGGCGTTCTTGACCGTCGCGCGCAGGATCCGGGCCAGGAGCCGCGGCTTGAGCGGGATCGCGCTGCCGCCGCCCAGGCGCGTGACCTTTGGCACGGGGCAGCCGAAGTTGAGGTCGAGGTGGTCGACGCCCTCGGCCACCAGGCCGCGGGCCATCTCGCCCACGTCCTTGGGATCGCTGCCGTAGATCTGGACGCTGCGCGGCTTCTCGTCGGCGCCGCCCGAGGCGAGCAACAGCGTGCGGCGGTTGCCGTTGAGCCAGGCGCGCGCGGTGATCATCTCCGAGACGTACAGGCCCGCGCCGTACTCGCGGCAGAGCCTGCGGAAGGGCAGGTTCGTGACGCCCGCCATCGGCGCCAGCACGACCGGCGGCCAGACCGAGAGCGGGCCGACGCGGAGCGGCGCGAATTCGCCCGGGCGCGCGACCGGCACGCCCAGGTTCTCCGCGGTCGCAAAGCGCGTTGCCATGGCCATGGACGCGCTACTTCTGCTTCTTCGGCTCGGGGTTCTGCTTCTTCGGCACGGGCAGGCCGGCCTTGACCGGCTTGTCCTCGAGCAGCGTGGTCACGAGTTCGGAGCGGCCGCTCTCGCGCACGCTCTTCTGCACCGCGCCGTCGGCGCCGAATTCGACCACGCGCGCGCCGAGCGGCCCGCGCAGGAGGTGCTGGCCGGTCTCGGGATCGACGCGCAGATCCCAGGTGCTGCTGGTGGCGAACTCGAAGTCCTGCAGGAAGAGCGCGCCGAACTCGCCCGGCTTGACGCTCTGGCCGAGGATCAGGTCGCTCAGCACGCTGCCGTACTCGAGGAAGGCGGCGCTCTCGCGGATGCGCGGCATGTCGTTGAAGACGCCGTTCAGGTGGCGCTCGATGTTCAGCGTCCCGCCCGCCAGCGTGCCCTTGAGCGTGACCACGCGCGGCGGGCTGCTGACGGTCATGTCGAGTTCGACGAGGCGCCCGTTCTGGATTTTCTGCAGCGACTGGCAGTCGGTGTCGGCGGTCGAGGCGCTGCCGAACGTCAGCATGTGGCTGGCGTAGACCAGCGCGCCGTCGCTCATGCGCGAGACGACGTAGCGCTCGCCCGAGATGCGCTGGCCCTGGAAGCGCGTCTCGACCATGCCGGAGAGCAGCGGCTCGCCCGGCGGCGCGCTGGGCGGCTCCAGGACCAGCGGCTTGAGCGCCAGCGCCTGGAGCTCCTTCTGGCGCTTGGCCAGCTTGCCGCGCAGGTCCTCGAGCGCGGCCGCCGAGAGCGTCCGCCCGCGGACCACCACCCAGGCCGGCTCGTGCAGCGTCTTGAGGTCCTTCTCCGGATCCTCGTTGGTCACGATGAGGTCGGCCCACTTGTCCTTCTCGAGCGTGCCGTGCTTGGCCAGGACCCCGATGCGCTCGGCGCTGCCGCGCGTCGCGAGCATCAGCACCTCGGAGGGGTTCATGCCGACGCTGCCCGCCCAGAGGCAGAGCTCGTCGATCAGCGCCTCGCCGGGCAAGAGCCAGGGGGCCAGGCCCGAGCAACTGCCCGGGACCAGCGCGACGTGGTTCTCGTGCAGCGCCTTGACCAGCGCGGTGCGGGTCTTCAACTCGGCCAGGTTCTGCTCGAGCAGGCCGGGCTTCGCGGGATCGGTGAAGAGCGCCCGGCGCTGCGCGAGATCGAGCTGCCACTGCGCGACCTGGATCGGCCCGAGGTACTTGAGCTCGGGCGGGTGCTCGGCCGGCGGCCGCAGGCGCGAGGCGTAGAGCGCGAGCGTGGGCGTCACGGCCATGTGCGACTCGCCGACGCGCTTGGCGACCGCGGCGAGCTCCTCGCTCGTCACGCTGCCCCACTGCTTCCCGGCCGGCAACAGTGCGTCGAGGTGGAAGAGCCCGTCCTGGCCCGCCGCGAGCGCCTGCTCGAGCGTGATCCCGCGCGGCAGCGGGCCCCAGACCTGGCGCGGCGTCTGCTGCTTGTGGCCGAAGTCGATCACGGCCTTCCAGGCCGCCTCCGGCAGGCCGAGGTGCACCGCGAAGTAGTCGACGCAGCCCGTCTCCGGGTCGAGCATCCGCGAAGCCTTGTCGACCGCCTCCTCGCGTGTGGTCATCACCACCGCCGAGCGCGTCGCCGGCTGTGCGCCGTCGAGCACCGCGCCCGCGATCCAGAGCGCGGGCCCGGGGTTGCGGTCGCGGGCCTGGTAGTCGCGCTCCGCCAGCATCTGGGTCAGGTCGCCGCCCGTCTCGCGCACCAGCGTCACGCCGCAGGAGAGGTAGAGCCGGTCGTGGTCGGGGTCGAAGCTGACCATGCCGTCGATCAGGCCCGGCACGACGTGCTTGCCCGCGATGTTGATCGGTGTCGTGCCCGCGGGCAGCGCGACGTCGGGACCGATCGCCTCGATCAGCCCGTGGTCGATCAGGATCGTGCCCGCGACCGGCGCGGCGCCGGGGACCATCGTGTGCAACAGGCCGCCGACGAGGGCGACCTTTTCGAGGAGCGGCAGGGTCGAGAGCATGCGTGGAGTGCCAGGCTGGGCGGGAGGTTATAAAGCCTTTCCATGCCCGACCTCCATCCCACGGTACGCCTGGACACGGACGAACTGCCTTCCGGGCCCTGGATCTACGGCCGGAATGTCGGTCCGCTGGCCGACCCCCCCGAGGACGGGGCCCTGGTGGAGGTCGAGGATCGCGCCGGCCGATTCGTCGGGCACGCCCTGTTCAATTCCCGTTCCGACATCCGCATGCGCTTGCTCTCGCGCGGCAAGAAGAGCGACCTGCGCAACCCGCGCGAGTTCCTCCTGCGGCGCCTGGCGGCCGCGGACCGGCTGCGCAAGAAGACGCTCCGGCTGCCCGAGGAGACCGACACCTACCGCGTGGTGCACGCCGAGGGCGACGACCTCTCGGGCCTGGTCGTCGACCGGCTGGGCTCGGCGCTGGTCTGCGAGTACCACGCGCTGGGTTTCTGGCGCCTGCGCGAGGAGATCGCCTCGGCCCTCACGGAGCTCTACCCGGGCTTCCCGGTCTACCACCGCGTGCCGAAGAGCGCGCGCGCCTCCGAGGGCTTCGAGCCGCGCGCCGAGGAGCCGCCGGCCGAGGAGCTCTGGATCACCGAGAACGGCCTGCGTTTCCCGGTGCTCCCGGCGCAGGGGCACAAGACCGGCTGGTTCTGCGACCAGCGCGAGAACCGCGCCCACGTCGCGCGCTACGCCGCCGGCGGCGACGTGCTCGACCTGTGCTGCAACCTGGGCGGATTCGCGCTCAACGCGGCGCGCGCGGGGGCACGGCGCGTGCGTGCGGTGGACCTCGACGAGGTGGCGCTGGCGCGGGCGCAGCGCGCGGCGGCGGAGAACAAGCTCGCGGTCGAGTACGTCCACGCCGACGCCTTCGACTTCCTGCGCGCGCAGAAGAGCGCCGCCGAGCAGGCCGGGCTGGTCGTGCTCGACCCGCACAAGCTGATCGTCGGCAAGGCGCAGTACGAGGCCGGGATGCTGCGCTACCGCGACCTCAACACGCTGGCCATCGGCTGCGTCCGGCCGGGCGGCCTGCTGGCGACGTTCTCCTGCTCGGGGGCGCTGGACCTTCCAGCCTTCATGGGCATGGTCTTCCTCTCGGCCCGGCGCGCCGGGCGCGAGATCCGGCTGCTCGCCGTGCTCGGGGCAGGCCCGGACCACCCCCAGCGGCCCGATTTCGCCCGCTCGCGCTACCTGAAGGGCGCCCTGCTGGCCGTGGACTGAGCGCTTTCGCCACCCAGTCGTGCGCGAGAGCACTGGACCGCAGGCCTCTCCTGCGTCATGATCTTCGGCCCGCCCTTGCGCAGCCACACGGCTCCGCGAGGGCGTCTCTGTCAGCCCGGGCCGATTTCGGAGACAACCATGAGCCTCACCCTCCTCGTCAGCCAAGAGAAGTGGCAAGAGTTCGACCAGGCCTGGATCGACCTGATGCAGTCCGCGGGACCGGTGGAGGACCTGATCGGCGCGCTGCGCCTCGTGGGCGAGAAGAAGCGCCTCGCGCGCTGCCTGCCCTCGGTCAAGGAACACGCCGCCAAGCTGGCCCAGGACGGGCGTCCGGCCGAGGCGGCCCGGCTGCTCGGCACGGCGATCCAGGGCGGCGCAGCGCCGGGCGAGATCCTGCCCGCGCTGCTCGAGCATGCGACAGCCGCCTGGGGCAGCGAGCCCTGGTGGCCGCGCTACGTCGAGATCTCGGGCCTCAGCACGAGCAACTCCGACGGCCGGCGCGCCTGGGCCCACTTCGAGCGCCTGATCACGTTCCAGAAGGGCCGGCTCGTCTACCACGGCGGCGGCTGGGGCGTGGGCGAGATCGAGGAGCTCGCGCACGATGCGGCCGAGGTCGTGGTGCGCTTCCAGTCGAACCGCCGCGACCGCTTCCCGCTCGCCGCCGCGGTGGACATCTTCGAGCCGCTGCCCGAGGAGGACCTGCGCGCGCGGCACTTCCGCGATCCGGATCTGCTGCGCAAGGCCGTGCGCACCGACCCGCTCGACGTGCTCAAGGCCGTGCTGGTGCGCCACCAGGGCCGGGCCTCGAACGTGGGCATCAAGAACGCGCTGATGCAGATCGGGATCGACGGCTCGAGCTTCTCCGGCTGGTGGCGCCGCGCGCGCAAGCTGGCCGAGACCAGCGAGTGGTTCAAGGTGATCGGCTCGCCGGTCAAGGGCGAGATCCAGCTCCTGCACGCGGCCAGCGACCCGGCCCAGGACATGCGCACGCAGCTGCTCAACCTGCCGACGCTCAACCACGTGCTCACGCGCGTGCGCGACCAGCTCGCGGGCGCCAAGGACGAGCGCATGCGGGCCGTGCTGCTCGAGGCGCTCGAGCTGCGCG
>WNFL01080321.1_pt5 | contig 13407 bp, 12 predicted proteins | sample 5400361 | NCBI WGS metagenome assembly WNFL01 (sample SAMN13153351, study PRJNA577476) | soil metagenome | isolation source: 40 cm soil on Douglas fir-dominated hillslope | place: USA:California | collected 2013-09-17
GTGCCCGCCGTGACGAAATTGACCAGGAACGCGCCGGCCATGATACCCGGCCAGATCCGATACCCCAGGCAGAGGAAGGAGGCCAGGGCGATTCCGGTTGGGGGCCAGACGGCGCTCGCGCTCTTGTTCACCGAGGCGAGGCTCAGCCCGAAGACCCCGGCCGCGACGTAGGCCACGGCCACGACGAGGCAGGCAAGGAGGTCGTTCGTCCGCGACCGCGGAACGGGCTTCATGGGCGCCAGTCTAGGAAAGGAGTGGAGGCGAGGCAAGCGGAGGCGGCGGGACGGACTACATTGGATCACTCATGGCTCGATCCTCCGTTGGTCGAGGCGTGACCCGCAAACCGTTCCGTGAGCCGCCCGATGAGCTCCTGCGTCGCGAACCGGACGCCCCGCGCCACGGCGACGGCGGTGCGGATGGGAGTCTCCACTTCGTGCATCAAGGCCTCGGAAAGCCCGAGCGCCCGTTCTCCGATTCCCTCGAACCGGGAAATCATTCCCCGGACGCGCGGCGCGACGTCGCGAAGGGTCGAAACGATCTCGCCCGCTTCCTGGACGACGCCCCGAAGCTCCACGATCACCTCGCGGCCCTCGAGGGTGAGGTTGTTGACGGCATCCGAGGTCTTGCGGAAATGTTGCATCATCCGGATGGTCGCGACCGCGATCGCCACCACTGAGATTGTTACGATTACAAAGCAGATCACAAGTAACGCCGACATGGTTTCGCTCCCGTTCTGCGTCTCCGCTTCACGTTAAGCCAGAGCGCGTTGGGTTACGTTTCTCTTCCTGTCCAGGGAGCAACATCAGGGCCAGGACTCAGATCGTGGAGAGCAGTTCTCGCAGGGCCGCGGGGTCGACCGGTTTCGCGAAATGCTCCTCGAATCCTGCGCTGAGGGCGCGGCGGCGGTCGGTGTATCCGGTGAGCGCAACCAGAACCGCCTGATGCTCCTCGGCCCGGAGGCGCACGGCAAGCTGGTAGCCGTCCATGCCCGGGAGACCGATGTCGAGCAGGACGAGATCCGGACGCTGTTCACGGAAGAGCTCCAGGGCGCGGCGGGCGTCATAGGCTACCCGGACGCGATGATCCCAGGCTTCCAGGAGCGCCCCGATTCCGTCGGCGGAATCCGGCTCGTCGTCCACGACGAGGATGGAGAGCGTGCGAGGCGGGCGGGCGGCGGTTTCGGGTTTCGAATCCAGGGGTTCGCTTTGGGTCGTCATGGGTTTCTCCTCGTTTCCCCCTCCCCTGAGTATACGCCCGTGGGGACCCCGGGGTCACCCCAGCCCCGGCAGGAGCAGTCGCAGGAGGAATCGGTAGGCCGCCGCGAGGAGGACGCCCAGCAATCCTCCGAACGCGACATCACTGGGATAGTGAACGCCGAGATACACACGCGAGAGGCTCACGATCACCGCCAGCGCGTAGAAGAGCGGCGCGAAGGTCGGGGCGTGGGACGCGAGGATGAAGGCGCCCGCGAATCCCGCCGCGGCGTGGCCCGACGGGAACGAGAAATCGCGCGGACGTGTCCCGAACACGCGCGCCTTCACGAAGGCAATGAAGGGGCGACGACGCCGGAAGAGGCGCTTCAGCGGGAAGTTCACGGTGAGCATCGTGAGCCCGATCACGGAACCCGCCGAGACCGCCGTCCGGAGGCCCGTCCGGAAATCCACGAGACACATGAGAATCAGGACGAACGCCCACCCCTCCCCGTAGCGCATCGTGCTCGAGATGAGCCAGGCCGCGCGGTCGGCGAGCGCGTAGGAGAGCGCGTTGACGCGCAGAAAAAGCGCCGCGTCCACGGCCTCGAGGGCGGCCACCGGATGACGCAGCCACCCCTGGAGCACCCACGTGCGCGAGTGCTCGGCGAGCATCGCCTCCACGTCCTGGGTCATCGACTCGGGTGGAGGGGTCGCGGGCTCCGCCGGGTCGGGCACCTCGCGATGCACCAGCACCCGCACGGCGTGGGGACGGAGGGTCACGGTCACCGGCGTCCGGCCCAGGATCTCGCCGTCCCCCTGCACCAGCACGGGACGGTCGCTCGCGATGACGACGCGGTCCCGTACCTGGAAATAGCGCGTGCTCGCGTCGCGGCGATGCCGGCCGAGGAGGAACCTCGAGAGGAGCTTCGCGTAGTCGCGCGCGCGGCGGACGTCGAAGACACAGAGGTTCATCACCGCGTCGGTCGGATCGATCCCCGGACCCCACGTGAACGGTGGCGCGCCCAGGCTCCCCGCGTTCGCCACGACGATCTGCCAGGCATGGGCCTCGAGCGGCGTCCCGTCCAGCTCCAGGCGGAACCGCCGCGCGGGCTGCCGGAAGCGCTTGAGGAACGAGGCCATGTACGCCAAGCGCCCCCGACGCGCCTGGCTCTGCTGCGAGGTGTCGCGGATCATGAGCGCGTCCGGGCCCACTCCGACCTGGGTGAAGCAGAACCGGTCCCCCACCTGGATCGCGTCGAGGGAGAGCGTGGGCCCGTCCTGGGCGGCCGTCTTCGCCGCGGCCTCGAGGGAGCCGGGTACGCCGAGCTCACCCGCCAGCACGTTCGCGGTGCCGGCCGGGATGATCCCAAGCACCGCAGGGCCCTCGACCCGCGCGAGCGCGTCACCCGCCATCGCCACGGTTCCGTCGCCTCCGACCGCCACCACGCGATCCGCGCCCTGGGCCAGCGCCCGCTCCACCTCGCGCCGGATCGCGGGGCGCGCGTCTCCGCTCTGCGGCACCTCGAACACGCGGAATTTCATCCCCGTCGCGAGGAAGGCTCCCTCGAGCGCGACCAGGAGGTCGCCGGACTCGTACCGGGTGGAGGCCGGGTTCAGGATCACGAGAACCTGCTCTGCGCGCGCTGAACGGAATCCGGATCGGGCCATGGAAGCTCCTGTCGCGCGACGAAGCCCCGGCGAGGGTGTCGCCGGGGCTTCTCGAGTTCGCGCCGAGTCACGGGCGGCGGGCATTGGCCGCTCGTGTTGACGCCCCTCGGTGGGCGCAGAGCCCAAATTGGAGGGGCCCTCCATTAAGGGGATATGGGTTGGGTGGGGAACCGCCCAGTCCCGTCGGAAGGCCAGTGGAGGGCCCCTGGGTCGCTCACGGCCGGTCTAGGTTGGTGTCACCTGGATCCAGCCGCTTTCAGAATTTGCGAGCAGAGCCATAGGATCGGACCAAAAACTCCGCCGAAGGTTGTTGGGCCAGATTTTGACGTCCAAACCCCCAGCAACTGCTCGCTCACCGCTCGGCGCGTCGCGGACGACGCGCCCTATTTCGTGGAGGGCGAACCCTCATGATGTCGTCGGTTTTGTGAGTGCTGCCGGGGATCAGCGATGCATCACCGGCACGCTGGGAGGCTGTCGCAGCTATCGTGCCATTTCAGGAAACTGTCACCGCGGGGGCCTGGGGATGGACGGAGGGACGCGCGTAATACCGCGTACTATAGGGAAGAAACATACGCTGACGAGGCTAGGCGCCGGACATGCACCATGGCTCCGAGTGAGAGCTTCCTACCCTAAGCCATGTAACCCATTCCCACACTTCTTGTACGAAGTACAACCCACCTGCTTCGATCCAGGACAGGTCCCGAATCTAGACCGTGGCCGAGTAGTTGTTCAGCCGGTTGTAGATCGTCTTCAGGCTGATCCCAAGCACTTCGGCTGCCTTCCGCTTGTCCCCGCCGAAATGCTCCAACGTGGCCAGGATGAAGTGCCGCTCGATGTCCGCGAGCGACATTCCGACCTGCATGGGGTCGGAGCCGGACGGTGCCCCGGCGGGCGCCGGAGCGGTGGATCCGATCGGAAGGGCATCCATCTCGACCGTGTCGTCCGCCATGATGAACGCCCTCCTCACCATGTTCTTCAGCTCACGGACGTTGCCGGGCCAGTTGTACGTGGCCATCCGGTGGCGCGCCGCGACACTGAATTTCTTGGACGCCCCTTCCTCGCGGTTGACATGCCCCAGGAAATGATCCGCCAGGAGATCGATGTCGCCGGCACGGTCGCGGAGCGGAGGCAGTGTGATCGGGAACACGTTCAGGCGGTAGAGCAGGTCCTCTCGGAATTTCCCTTCCTTGACCGCGGTCTCGGGCAGGCGGTTGCTCGCCGCGATGACGCGGACGTCCACCGCGATCGGCTCGTCGCCGCCCACGCGCGTGCACGTCCCCGTCTCCAGCACGCGGAGCAGCTTGACTTGCAGCTCCTGCGGCATTTCGGTGATCTCGTCCAGGAAGAGCGTCCCGTGCGACACGCGCTCGAAGTATCCGCGGTGGAGCGTCGTTGCTCCGGTGAAGCTTCCCCGCTCGTGGCCGAAGAGCTCGCTCTCGATCAGGTTCGCGGGCACCGCGCCGCAATTCACGGGGAGGAACGGCTGACCCTTGCGGGGTCCCAGCTCGTGGATCGTGGCCGCGACCTCCTCCTTGCCCGTCCCGCTCTCGCCGATGAGGAGCACCGTCGCGTCGGTGGGGGCCACCTTCACGACCAGGTCGTACATCTTCTGCATGATGGGGGAGACCCCGATCAGGCGGCCGAAGCGTCCCAGCTCCCGAAGCTCTCCACGCAGCGAGCCGATCTCCCGCTTCATGGCCAGGGTGCGGGAGACGTTGGCCAGGACGGTCTTGAGCCGCCGGATGTCCACCGGCTTGGTCAGGTAGTCCAGCACCCCGTGACGGAGCGCGGCCACCGCCGAATCGACCGATGCGAACCCGGTGATGAGGATCAGCTCCGGGCGCTCGGAGACCTCGATTTCTTGCAAGAGATCGAGGCCGCTCCCGTCCGGAAGCATGAGATCCACCAGCACCACATCGGGCCGGGTCTGAGCCAGCTTCTCGCGCCCCTCCTTGAGCGAAGCGGCGGCCATGGGCGAGAAGCCTTCCTTCTCGACCAGCTCCGACATGGCGGAGAGTGCCTTGGTTTCGTCGTCGACGATGAGCGCTACGGGGATGGCCGCCATCTATACCTCCGCCGCAGTGAGCGGCATCTGGATTTCAAGAATCGTCGGGCGGGACGCCCCCGACCGGACTACAAGCGTAGCATGTTCCCGTTGCAGCGCGCGGCGCGTGACCTCGAGTCCGCGCTCCTTCACTGGCTTCTCCTGATCGAATCCCCGAATCGAAGCGCTCCAGCCCGGTGGCGCCGTCGCGACCAGGATCGCCAAGCCGTCGCGCGCCAGCACCTGGACGCGCAACTCTTGGAGGTCTTGCTCCGGATGTTTCTGGGCGGCCGCGTCGAGCGCGCTCACGAGGAGGTAGACCAGGGCGTGCCGTATGGAATCCTTGGTGGCCGTCACGCGCACAGGCTCCGGGGGCGGCTCCCACACCATGTCCACGTGGACGCTCCGCCGATACGGCTCCAGGAACTCCAGAATTCCGTGCACGACTTCGACCAGGTCCAGCCGCTCCGGCCCCTTGGACTCGACTCTCATCTGAGGGAAGAAGTACGTCAGCATGAGCTCGAGATTTTGGACCTCGGACTCCAGCACCTCGATGTGTTTCATCTGGCGCGCGATGCGCTCATGCTCGGGCGCCTCGACGAGTTTTTTCAAGAGTTCCAGGTAGAGCGTCATCGTGTGGAGCGGGGACCGGAGGTCGTGATCCGACGCGCGCGCCACGCGCGAGAGGACGCGAAGATGGGTCGCGAGCAAGAGGTCGGTCTCCAGGGCGCGCTGGCGCTCGTCATCCACGACGGGATCGTCGCCCGTGGGTTCCAGGACGCCTGCCGGTGTGCCGTGATCCATGCATACTCCTTTGTAGGACGCTCATGACGCTCCCTAAAGTGTGACGGGCTCCATCCGGCAATTCAAGTCACCCTTTGAAAAATCGTAGGAGCACTCTTCCGGCTCCGGGCCTTGATATTGCATCACCTCATGGTCGATGCGCGGCGGTTGTTCCGAGCAGAGTCGCTCGTCACTGGAATCACTCGTCGTACAGCGTGTTCCGGGGCTGCGGCTCTCACCGAGACTTGACACCCTTGGTAAGAATCGCCTCTGACGCGTTCGGTTAGGTTCATCGGGGAGCTTGTTTTTCATCGCACCTATTCGGCTTGCCCGGGCTGTCAACGCCCATCGAGACGGGCAAGGAGGATTCCATGCAGGAATATCCGGAATTCAATGAGAACGGGAAGAATCCCGCGAAGATCGGGTCGTTCGTGCTCGGCGCGGTGCTGGGCGCCGGAGTCGCGCTGCTGCTCGCCCCGGCCCACGGCCGGGAAACGCGCCGTCGCGTCGGGCACACCGTCAAGCAGCTGGGTTCGAACGCCAAGGATGCGTTCCAGCGCGGCCGCGATGGTCTGAACAACATGAAGCAGGACGCCAAGTCGGCCATGGACAAGGGCCGTCAGGAATTCATGAAGAACCGCCGGCCCGAGGATGGTGGACTTCGGCCAACCCAAACCCCGGCGATCTAGGTCGAGGTAGAAGCATGGCGACCGGATGATGGGTCGGCCTCGCGGTTCGCGGGGAACCGCACAGCTGCTCATCTTCGGTCGCCGCTTTTTCGTCGTGCGGGGCCGAGCACGTTTGCTCGCGCATCGGCCCCGCCACGATCGTCTTAAATCGGGTTGCGTCCCTGGATGACCCGGATCAACACCGAGACGATGGCCAGCAGAAGCAGGAGGTGAATGAACCCGCCCAAGGTGTAGTTCGTCACCATCCCGATCAGCCACATCAAGAAGAGCAATACCGTGATGGTCCAGAGCATTTGGAGCCTCCTCGTTTCGTCTTCACCGAGGTCCGCTTGGCGGAACGCCGATGGGCGGCGGTCCGCAAAGCCTGACCTGTCTGCCGGACCCAAAGGCAGCTTCCATGCCAATCTGCTACGGCTCCCCGTCCGGGGGCTCCCGCATCGGCGCTCGCTCGCGAGGCGGCGGAGGGTCCTCCACCCTGGGTTTCTCCTCAGGTTCGCCCACCGGCGGCTTTTGGCGTGGGGGCTTTCTCGGGGGACGTCGCTTCGTCTTCGCGCGGCGCGGCACGTCAGGCGCTCCTCGTTCGGCGGGGCTTCGCGGCGCGAGGTTTTCCGCGGCCATGCGCTTCCAGACTTTCCTTCAAGAGCGGCAGAAGATCCATGACCTGGGTCCGGGCGCGACCCGGCTCCTTCTCCGAGGGCTCCGGCTCCACGATGGTGTGGATCTGTCCCGACTTCACCTTCTTCCGCACCATCGCCAGAACGTCGTCGCGGTACTCGTCCTTGAACGAACCCGGATTCCAGTGCCCGCTCATCCCTGCGATCAGCTGCTCCGCCATCCGCACCTCGCGATCCGAGACCGCGCCCTTCGCCGACTTGGGCGGCGCCTCCACGGCGTCGGCCTTCTTCAGCTCGTGGGCGTAGCGCAGGAGATCCAGCATGAGGATCCGATCGCGCACCATGAGCGCGGCGATGTGTTGCCTCGTCCGGAGCACCACGCGCGCGATCCCGACCTTCCCGCTTCGCTCCATCGCGGCGCGGAGGAGGGCGTAGCTCTTCGACGCGCCACGTTGCGGCTCGACGAAATAGGGCGTCTCGAAGTACTCGGGATCGATCTCCTCGCGCGGCACGAACTCGAGGATCTCGATGGTCTGGGTCGCCTCCACGTTGGCGCGGCGCAGATCCTCGTCGGTCAGGACCACGAACTCGTCCGGCTCGTACTCATAGCCCCGGACCACCTGGTCCCAGGGCACGTCGCGCCCCGATTTCTTGTTGTAGCGCTTGATCCCGACCGGCGAGAAATCCTTGCGGTCGAGAAGCGAGAAGCTGAGGTCGTGCGACTCGACGGCGGGCTGGAGGCGGACCGGAATCGTCACGAGTCCGAAGCTGATGCTCCCTTTCCAGAATGTGCGTGCCATGGATCGGCTCCCGGGTGCGAGGTTCCATTTGTTACGACGAATGATGAGAAAGCAGAGCTCGGGCCAGTGAGGCGCGGGGTCGCGAATATCCTACAAGAGAATCTTCCCATTTCTTCAAGGCCTCGGAGACGCAAGCGGGTATCCCGGCGCGCCCGCAATCGAAGTCCCCCCTCGGCCTTGTCGTGGTTCTGTCCCATGAACCCGCTCGTGGCATGGGACTTGTAATGCCTCAACCTTGAGCTGTGTGTTACGCCCAGAGAGGATGTAATTCCATGACCGCAAGGGATCTCATGACCCGGAAGTTCGAAACCGTGAAAGTCGACGCCCGTCTCGAGGACGTCGCCCGCAAGCTGGAAGCGAGCGGATCGAAGCTGCTCCTCGTCTGCCAGGACGGACGCCTGGTGGGCGTCGTTACCCCCACGGACCTCGCGAAGCGGAGCCCGCAGGCGTTCAGGGTTTCCGACGTGATCGCGCCGGATCTCCTCTTCTGCTTCGTGAACACCGAAGCTGCCGAGGCGGCAAATCTGATGCGAGAGAGCCGCGTGAGCCTTCTCCCGGTACTCGACCGCGACAAGTCGGTCGTCGGGGTGCTGGCGCTGGAGGACATCCTGAGTAAGGAGAAGGTCTAGGACCCCCGGGGTTCCGCGTCGGGAGCTTCCGATCCCGGCTCCATGTCCACGGATTCCACCTCCGGCGTGATCACTTCCTCGGAATCCTCCCTCGGACTCTGGCCCCCTTCCGTGGTCTCGGGCTCCGGCGTGGGCTTCCCCAGCGCCGCGGCCTTGAGCGCGTCCCCGGGACTCGCCGTGTTCGTCACCGCGTTCGCCACGGTCTCCGCTTCCGTCACCGCCTCGGGCTTCTCGACGCCCTCGCCCTCCACGCGCGCTTCCTCCGGAGTCTCCGCCAAGGCGCGCAGGCGCTTCGCCAGAACGCGCACCAGCTCTTGGAGCAGGGTCAGGTCCCCCGCCGCGATGTCGTAGAACTCGTCGCGATGGAGCGCCAGGACCAATCCGTCCTCGAAGCACTGCGCCCGGTGGCCGCGCGCCGAATCGTCGACAAGGGACCACGTGCCGAACGCCTCGCCGGGACCCACCTCCGAGATCTTCCGATCGTCGGTCCAGAGCGCGACCTTTCCATCGACGACGATGTAGAGCGCGTCGGCCGGGTCGGCCTGGTCGTAGATCCGGTCCCCCTCGAAGATCTCGATCTCGCGGGCCACGTTGGCCAGTCCGAGGAGATGGCGCGGGCCGACGTCCTTGAGCAGGTCCGCTCCCTGGAGCACCAGCACTCGTTCGACGGGTGTGAGCATTCGATCTCCCTCAGGCCGGAGTGCGCGCTTCGACGGCGGGCAGACGCGGCCCGCCGCTGTCGCGGAAACGCGCCTCGACCTCGGCGCGGACGACCGCGCTCTCGTCCCCGGTGAGCGCGAACTCCTCCGCGGTGATGTCCGGCACATGGCGGGACACGTGCACCGCGCAGGCGCGAAGCCAAGCGTCCCCGGACTTCCAGGCGGCGCGGATCCACTCGGACAGCTCGCGCGGTCCGGCCGGCTCGGCGCCTTCCTCATTCAGGATCTCGTCCTCGAACATCTGCCTCATCGGCCGGAAGACCGAGCGCGGCAGCACGTGGCTCAAGTACTCCAAGGCGGGCGCGGCGGCGCCGAGGTTCCGTCGCCTCAGGGGCTCGAACGCGCCGAAGAGCGCCCGCGGCTCGTACCAGCACGCCAGCGCCCGCACGGCGCGCTCGAGCGCCATGTCGGCGAACTCGCGGTAGCTCGAGCCCAGGAGCCGGAGCTCGGGAAGGACGGCGCTTTCCAGGCGGAGCGCGGGCGTGAGCCAGACGCGATACTCGCGGAGGTCGCGCAGGAAGAACCGGTGCGCCAGCGCGCGGGGAAGGACCGGCTCCCCTCGCTGCACCCGGACGCGGCTCAGGTTCCGGAGGCCGAGGTGGCGCAGCACGCGGTCCCCACTCCGCGCGAGTGGAAGGAGCGCATCGATCGCGCGCGGGGTCCCGATCTGGGCCAGGGTTCGGGCCGCCAGCGTCTGCGCGCGGGCATGGGCGGTCGTGAGGAGCCGCGCCAGCGACGGCACGACGGGATCCCCGATCGCCGCCAGGGCGTCGCGCACCTCGAGGGTCACGTCCGGCGCGTCCAGGAACACAAGGATTGCGTCGCCGAGCTCGGGCGCCGGACGCCGGGCCGCGGCGAGGAGCGCGGCGCGCCGCACGTCGGGATCCGGATCTTCGATCAGGCGGCGCAGGACGCCGGGCGGCGCCGCGCGCGGCACCGTGCCGAGCGCGCGCGCGGCCAGGAGGAGGTCCTCCTGGGTGCCGCTCCGGAGACGCGCCTCGATCCACTGGGGCGGAATGGCCGACGGGGCTTCGTGGGGTCGCTCCGAAAGCGCGTCGAGAACCTGGCGGCGAAGGTCCGGATCCTCTCCCTCTAAAAGGTTTCGGACGAACGCGGTCGGCTGGCGGCTCATGGTGAGGAGGTAGCCCACCGCGGCTCGGCGGACGCGCTCGTCCGGATCATGGAGGAACCCCTCGATCTCTCGTTCCGAATCCCGGCTTCGCTTCCGCTCCATCATCTCCACGACCGTGGCCCGCACCCGGGCGGAGGAGTGCTTCAGGCACTTCCGGATCCCTTCGATCACGTCCGGATGCTGGACCGGCTCGGAGATCCGGAGCGCGAGGAGCACGCGCCGCTCGTCCGGCTCGCCGAGGGTTTGAAGGAGCGCGGCCCGAGCCGCCGGGGCGCGGAGCGACTCGGCGACCGCTTCCGGCTCCGCCCACCGGGTGCTGAGCGAGCTCTGGATGGCGCGCAGGTACTGCCGGTGGAGGCCGATCAGCACGAGGAGCCAGATCGCCGCGATCACGACGGTGACCACGGCGAGCGTCGGGATCCCGACGCCGAGGGTCCGCAGCGCCACGAGGAGCAGCACGCCCACAATCGCGTCCGACCAGCGCTCGACCAGGGTGTCGATGGCGGGTTTGATGACCCGGCGCTCGGGCGGACGGACCGCCATGTAATAGATTTCGGTCGAGGGCTTCCCCAGTACCTGGGACAGCACGCCCTGGGCGCCGCGCAGGAAGACCATCGGCCTCACACGGAGCGAGAGAGAAGCCCAGGCTCCCAGCGCCATGATGCTGATCGGCTGGAGGCTGGTGGAGGCCAGGAGGTCGAGCCGGCGCAGGAGCCACCCCGCGAGGAACACCTGGAAGAGGAGCGAGACGCCGTTCATCGCCGCGTAGAACTTGCCCAGGAATTGGGTCAGATCGTGGGGATCGGGGTAGGCGTGCGCGGCGAAGAATTTGAACTGGAAGTCCACGACGGTTCCCACCACGACCGAGAGCGCGATGGCCACGGTGAGAATCTGGATGTAGTGCGATCGCCGGAGGATCTCCCACCGCGAGGCCGCGGCCGTCACGTCGGCGGCGCTGGGGCGGTGCTTCCGGTGGGAATCCACGAAACGCGTCATGAGATGGGACACGATGAGGAGCCCGCCCAGGATCCACAGGAGGCCGACGCGCTTCACGAACGGTGTGAGCCAGCCCGCGATCGAGCCTCCGAGGAGCCCCCCGGCGAGTCCGCACGCGCTGAAGAGCGGAAAGAGCTTCCGCGCGCGCCGGAAATCCCAGACGTCGAGCGCCAGCACCCAGAAGTGCGGCAGGAGGATCATGGCCTGGCTGCCGGTCCAGAGGTAGAAGACGCCCGCGGTCCAATGGCGCTGCAGTGGAAAGACCAGCGCGGCCGCGAGACTGAACGCGATCGCGACGTATTGGTTCATGCGCATCGCCCCGACCCGCGTGAAGCGCCGGGCCATGCGCCCTTCCATCCACACGAAGAACACCGAGCAGAATGCCACCGCCACGTACGCGTACGGGAGCGCCAGCGGTCCGAACTCCGCGAGGAAGATCGCGTCGCGCTGCACCTTCGCGACCGTGTACGCGCAGAAGAGGATTCCCACGAGGACGCCCATCCAGACGAGGAGGCGCCGCTCGCCCGGCTCGAGTCCCAGTTTTCGAGTGAGCTCTTCGATCACGCGTACGCTCAGGAGTCACCTCGCTCGGATGGGGGTCCTGCGCCTACACCAAGCAAGTTTCGGCCCTTTCCGCGCGCAATCCCTTGAGCGCGGCGGCTCCTCCCGCCTTTGTAAAAGGAACCGATGTGCGCCCGTGTTGGGACAATTCTGACATATCGCGCTTCACCGGAGTTCCTAACTCCTTGGGGCGGACCCGCACAGGATGCCCGGCACGTTGATTGATAGGTGGTACGGCGGAGAGCTTCACCACAAGGAGGTCGCATGCCGTGGAACGGACAACGAGCCTCGAGCCCCATCCTGTGTCGCGCGTCCCTTTTCGCCGCGCTCCTCTGGATCGGGTCCTGGCCTTCCATCACGCGAGCAGAACCGCGATTCGGCGATTCCACCTGGGTCGCGCCTTCGATTCCCTCCGACGCGCTCGCGGTGAACCCCGAGACCACGGGCCCGCGGGTCGCGAAGCGCGACAGCGAGCGCGCGTGGGAGACCATGATGCGCGCGCCGTTCCGGGTCGCGTTCTTCCCGCTCCGGCTGCTGGCGCGCGGCATCGAGGGCTTGGGCCCCTTGGCCGAGAAGGTCTTCCCGCCCGGCGATCTCTTCCGCGTGACGCGCCCGAAGAAGGGCGTCCACTTCTCTCCCGAGTTCCTCGGCGCGAGCGTCACGGCCAATCAATTCGCGGGCCCGGGAACCAGGGCCAAGCTGACGGGCACGTATGAGCCGCTGAACGACACGCGCAAGTTCAAGCTCAAGACCTACGTGGGTGAAGGAGTCTCGACGGTCGGAATGGGACTGAACGCGTTCTACGACCGCCGACCCAATCGAGCTTTCTACGGCATCGGCAATGCTTCGAGCAACCGGAAGACGTTCTTCCTTCGCCGTGCCTCGGACGCGACGCTCTACGCGTTCCTGGGACGGAATTATCTGCGCCGGCTGCGGATCAATACGGGTCTCTCGGACATGAACGCAGGCCTCGGCTACAACGGAAGCCCGCGCGCCGCCGACGTCTTCACGCATGCCGAGGTGCCGTATCTCTCCGATCCATCTCGTCTCTGGTATTACGGAACGAGCGCGGAGGTCGGAGCGCTCGACGACTCACTGGCGCCGACTCTGGGGCTCCATTTCCGCCCGGAGGTGAGGCGATACAAGGATGCCGACGGCTCGAACATCGCGTACGACCAGTGGCGGGTCGAGGCTCGGGGCTACGTGCCCGTCTTCGCGAAGCGCCGCGTGCTCGCGGCGAAGGTGGTCTATGAGGGAGTGGATTCCCGGAGCGGCTCGGGACCGGTTCCCTTCTACCGGCTCCCCGAGTCGGCCGACGCGAATCTCTTCCCCGGCTACGGCACCGGCCGCTTCCGCGACCGCCGGCTCGCGCTGGGGCAGGTGGAATACCGCTGGGAGATCGAGGAGCCCGTCTCGATGTTCCTTCTCGGATCGCTCGGTGAGGTCGCCCCGGCCGCGGGCGCCCTGTCGCTGCGCGCCGCGCACCCCGCCCTCGGCGGCGGTCTGCGCGCCAAGCTCGGCAGCTCCCAGGCCGGCCGGCTCGAGATCGCGCGCGGCCACGAAGGAATCACCATCCAGG
>WNFL01146135.1_pt1 | contig 13404 bp, 11 predicted proteins | sample 5400361 | NCBI WGS metagenome assembly WNFL01 (sample SAMN13153351, study PRJNA577476) | soil metagenome | isolation source: 40 cm soil on Douglas fir-dominated hillslope | place: USA:California | collected 2013-09-17
GGCAAAGCTTCCGTAAAGATCAGTGGGATCAAAACCAGAATGCCGACGAAGATCAGCTCGACGATGAACGAGATTGTGGTCGTCATGCCCCGCTTGCTTTTTATCTTGCCGCCGGATTCCAGAAGGCTGTCTTCAAACATGGGTAATCTCCCTATACTGCCAGCTACAGCGTTAGACACCGCCCGTTTCCGTTTTGCTCCCACGCTCTCAGGTTGCGCCGATTCCAGCACGCCCATCTCCCGGATCTTCGTCCGGTCTCAGCATGGAAGAGTACAACTCCCTCAAAATCAAGCCTTTGCGCGAACGGCAACACTTTTCGTCCCTTTCTTTTCCGCACGCCAGTCCTGGTATGCGACCAGAATTGGGGCGGCTACCGCGATGGACGAATACGTGCCGATCAAAATGCCAATCACCAGCGCAAAGGAAAAGTCGTGCAGCACCTGGCCGCCAAATAAGTACAACGCCAGCACGGTGAGGAACGTAAGTCCCGCCGTCAGGATGGTTCGGCTCAGGGTCTGGTTGATGCTCTTGTTGACGACATCCGCCAACTTCTCCCGGCGCGACTGCTTCAAGTTCTCGGCGATGCGGTCAAATACGACGATCGTGTCGTTATTCGAGTACCCAATCAGGGTCAAGATAGCGGCAATAACTGTCAGCGAAATCTCCTTGTTTGTCAAGGAGAATGCTCCAACGGTGATGAGAGTGTCGTGAAAAACCGTCAGCACGGCCGCCACTCCGTAGATCAATTCGAAGCGGAATCCCAGGTAAATCAGCATGCCGCCCAGCGAGTAGAGCACCGCCCACTTGGCTTGGTTTTGCAACTGTTTTCCAACCTGCGGGCCCACAATCTCGACGTTGCGCACGCCGAAATTCGAAAGATAAAATCCATCCTTCAACGCCGCTACGATTTCAGGCTTCGTGACCGCCGTAATTTCGTCAAAGCTGTTCAACACGCCGCCTTTGATGACATTGCGGTAGTTCACCACAGCGTCCGCCTCCGCCGCGTAGCGCACATTCGCGTCCGTTCCCAAATGCAGCGGATCTTTCTCCAGCAGATAATTCGCGATGCTTCCCTTGCTGGCGTTGTTCAGATCCGGTTTACCGGCCGGAGCGTTGCCTGCCAGTGCGGCAATAATTTTCAGCTTGCCCTGGTCCAGCGACTGTTCGGCGGTCTCCTTCTGGTCCAGCGAGATCAGTAACTCGTTGGCCGACGAGGCCGCGTCCAAGCGTTGGATGCGGAAATTGTGCATGCCAACGTTCTGCAAGGTCGCGCGTACTTGGTCTTCGTTCGGTCTGGACGCAAATTTCACGTCCACCAGAGTGCCCCCGCGGAAGTCCACACCCAACGGAACGCCATGCCAGAACAGCATCGACAACACACCTGCCACGCTAAACACCAGCGAAAAGGCAAGAAAGTACCACTTTTTCCCTAAGAAATCGATGTTGGTATCGCGAAAGAACTCCACTTGTCTCTAACCCCTTGATAAGCTGTCGGCAATAATTGCCGTTCGGCTAAATGCTTAACGCTTCCCCGCGATTTTTCTTGCTCAGGATCCAGTCGAAAATCACCCGCGAGACAAACACCGCCGTAAACAAGTTCGCCAGTAGACCAAAAACCAGCGTGATCGCAAACCCCTTGACCGGTCCGGTTCCGAAAATAAACAGAATAGCCGCTGAAACTACAGTAGTTACGTGCGTATCGACGATGGTGACCCAGGCACGGGCAAAACCTTGTTCGACAGCTGCCGCTGACGTTCTGCCGGCGCGCAGCTCTTCCCGGATACGCTCAAAAATCAGCACATTGGAATCGACGCCCATACCGATGGTCAGGATGACTCCGGCAATCCCCGGCAGGGTCAAAGTCGCGCTACTGAAACCCAAGAATCCTAGTAGAATCAACAAATTGAGAATCAACGCCAAATCCGCGTTGATGCCAGCCCCTCGGTAATAGACCAGCATGAAGATCATGACAGCCGCCATGCCGATGATGGCAGCGCGTACACCCGCACGAATGGAATCAATGCCGAGTGAAGGACCAACCGTACGCTCTTCCAGGTAGTGAATCCCCGCCGGCAGCGCACCTGAGCGCAGGATCATGGCCAAGTCCTGTGTTTGCTGTGTCGTGAAGGTTCCAGAGATGTCTCCCTGGTCGCTGATGGTGTCGCGAATGACTGCGGCTTCTTGCACCTTGTTGTCCAGGACTACGGCAAGTTTTTCGCCGATGTGACTGGAAGTAAAAGCTCTAAACCGCTTTCCTCCGTCGCCGGTCAACTCGAAATGCACGTTAGGCTGGCCATTTTGATCTGTGCGTGGATCCGCATTGCGAAGATCGCTCCCAGTGACCGCCGAACTCCGCGTGACAACATAAAACTCATCGTTGTTCTGCCCCGGGGCTGTCTTGCCTTTCATCAGCATGCCGTCGGGAGGAAGGATGCCGTTATTGGCGTCCAAGGCCGCTCTCTCGCTGCTGTAGGGCCCGCCTAGGACCTGCTTGATCTCCAGCATTGCCGTGGACTGCATGATTTCCTTGACCCGGCCTGTGTCGTCGATGCCAGGCAACTGCACAAGGATCTGGTACTCGCCGAGGCCGTGTTCCTGGATCACCGGCTCACTCACCCCCAACGTATCAATACGACCGCGGATGGTCTCAATGGCTTGGGTGACGGCATGTTTCTTTAAGTCACTGAGAAGACTGGGCTTCATGGATAGTGTCCAAGAATTGCCGGCATCCGAGATTAGGTCGTATTCGGGCAGCTTATCGGCGACACCGTTTCGCAAAGGGGTGGTTCCATCTGGCGGCACACCTTTCAGCACGATTCGGTCGGGCGCGTTCTGGGGATCAGGTTTTGTGACCTCGGTGTAGTTGATTTTACTTTCGCGAAGGACGTCCTTGAGGCGCTCGATGGCCCGGTCTGAATCGGCGTTAACCGCATCGTTGACCTGCACTTGCAGGATCAGGTGTATGCCGCCGCGCAGATCGAGGCCGAGGTGGATTCGCTCCTGCATGGCCGCGCGTAAACCCTCTAACGACAAGCTCTTAGGGATACCGAAAATGCCGTATACAAACGCCAGCAGCGTCGCGAGGATAAGTCCGAGTTTCCAGCCAAACGTCTTATTCATGAATAAAACCGTCCAAAATCTTAGCTTTTCTCTTCCGCGCTCATGGAAACAATCGCCGAGCGTGCTACTTCAATCTTCAAGTTATCGGGCGCCACTCTGAGATGCACATAATCATCCCTTAGGGCGATGATGATGCCTCGAATGCCGCCGCTGGTGACCACGCGGTCTCCCGTCTTGAGCTGGCTAAGCATCTCCTGCCATTTCTTCTGCTTGCGCTGCTGTGGCAGGATCAAAAGCACATAAAACACGCCAAAAATCGCGATGAGCGGCAGAAACATGACCAGACCGCTGCCGCCCGAGGCCTGCAGCAGCAGGACAGCGGCGATGCTTGCGGCGGGTTTCACCCATGGAAGTGCCTGTAGAATCATCGGGATTTAATCTCTAGAATCGACCTTCGGAGTGATCAGAGCCGGACCGCGGGGGAACCAATCGTCATGCGGACTTTGCGATTTCGTTGCGGCCGGGGTTCCCTTCGCTGGTTTCGTTACCGTAAAACCTGATTCTTAAGACCTGACGGGGGCGCGTTTACTGCCTGGCCGCGAGTGGAGAGCGCGGCACATCCCCAAGTGAAATAGATTGCCGCACGGTTCGCATAGTGTCAAGGTAGAAACTCAAATTGTGGATGGTATTTAATACTTGCGCCAACACTTCATTGGCGGCATAGAGGTGCCGCAGGTAGGCTCGCGAGTAGCGCTGGCAGACCCGGCAGGGGCATTTTGGGTCAAGCGGAGCCTCATCCTGGGCGTAGCGGGCCTGTTTGATGGAAATCCGGCCTTCCGAGGTGAAAAGGAGCCCGTGGCGGGCGGCGCGGGTGGGTAGCACACAGTCCATCATGTCGATGCCCAGGGCGGCGTATTCGACGATTTCCTCGGGTGTCCCTACGCCCATCAAATAGCGAGGTTTATCAGCTGGGAGGTGCTGGAGCGTGGCCTCGACGACCTCACGGGTAAGGTGGCGCGGCTCACCCACGCTGAGGCCTCCGATAGCATAGCCGGGGAAGCCGATTTCGATGGTACGCTCGGCCGATTCCCTGCGCAGGGCAAGGTCCATGCCGCCTTGGACAATGCCGAAGAGGGACTGGGTGGCTGCACCGTCACTCTGGGCGTCTTTCTGAACTAAGCCTTTCCAAGGAACGTCGTGCTTGTGATCCTCGAAATATTTCTTACTGCGGGCGGTCCAGCGAAGAGTGAGTTCCATAGACTCACGGGTTCGGCGCGCATCGGCGGGGTGTTCAGTGCATTCGTCGAAGGCCATGATGACGTCCGCGCCGAGTCCGATTTGGGCTTCCATTGAGCTTTCCGGACTGAAGAAATGGGAAGACCCGTCGAGATGCGAGCGGAATGTGACGCCTTCTTCTTTCACCTTGCGTAATTCACTAAGGCTAAAGACCTGAAAACCACCAGAGTCGGTCAGAACGGCTCGCGGCCAGGACATGAAGCCGTGTAGACCTCCCAACTTGCGGACGGTATCGACGCCCGGACGAAGGTAGAGGTGGTAGGTGTTGCTGAGGATAATTTCCGGGCCGATTTCTTCAAGCAGATCTTGGGGGATGCCTTTGACTGTCGCCAGCGTGCCGACAGGCATGAAGACTGGGGTCTCGATGGTGCCGTGCGGGGTGACGAGTTGGCCGCGACGGCCCGGGCCGGCGGTGGTTTGGATGTGGAAGGCGCAGGGCACTTGGGGATTGTACGGGATTCATTCACTGAGCTTTTCACCACGGAGGCACGGAGGAAGATCGCGATCTTCGACTCGCCAGCGCCATGCGAAGTTGTTTGGTATTTCTCTATGTCTCCGTGTCTCCGTAGTGAAAAAGCCCTTGGCTTAGAATCGTCTCGTGCTGACTGAGCGGCTGGAGTTCATTCCCGAACATGATCGCGAGGTATTTGCTAGCGTGCCGGCGGCGGCGGGTGTGTTTTTGCTGCGGGGGGAGGATGCTGGGGCGGAGCCTTACGTCACGAAGACGGGGAACTTGCAGCGGCGGTTGGAGAGGCTGCTGAGCGCTCCGGAGGAACGTTCGCGGCGCTTGAATTTGCGGGGGCGAATTCGGTGGATTGAGTATGCGCGGACGGGGTCGGATTTCGAGTCTGGCTTTTTGCTCTACCGGCTACTGCGGGAGTATTTTCCCAAGACTTATGCGGAGAGGCTGCGCTTCCGGTTTGCGCCGCTGGTTAGGTTTCATCTGGAGAATGAATATCCGCGTGCTTCCGTTACGACACGGCTTGGAAGGTTGGGCGGGCCGACGCTGTATTACGGGCCATTTCCTGGGAGGACGGCGGCGGAGAAGTTTCTCAACGACTCGCTGGATTTTTTCAAGGTGCGGCGGTGCGTGGACGATTTGCACCCTGACCCGGCATTTCCCGGGTGCATTTATTCGGAGATGAAGATGTGCCTGGCGCCTTGCTTCAAAGGCTGTACGGACGAGGAATACAGCGGTGAAGTGGCACGCGTGCGGAACTATCTGGATTCGCACGGACAGTCGCTGGTGCGCGAGATGGCGGCGGAACGCGATGGCGCGGCGCGGAATTTGGCGTTTGAAGAGGCAGCGGCGGTTCACACGCGTATCGAGAAGCTGAAACCCCTGCTGAGCCAGTTGCCGGAGATTGTGGGGCGGATTGACCGTTTGGCCGCGCTTATGGTCCAACCCTCAGCGGAGGCAAATTCGGTGGCGTTGTTTCGCGTCGCTCAGGGGCGGATTGATGGGCCGCAGAATTTTCTGATTCAGCCTCCGGAACATACCAAGTCGCAGTCGATGGAGTCCCGGGTGGAGGCGTGTCTGGCTCTCGTGTCGCCCGCGGCTCCTGCATCAGCAGTGGAGACCATGGAGCATCTGGCGATTTTGAAACGGTGGTATTACCGGTCGAGCCGGCTAGGGGAGATTTTTGTGGCGGATGAGAAGGGGCGGTTGCCCATGCGTAGAGTGGTGCGCGGGATCGGGCGGGTTTGGCGGGGAGAGAAGGAAGAAGCAGGAGCAGCGTCCTAAGCCGCGGCGTGCCGGTCCGGTCGCGCTTGCGCTGTTAGTGCTGAACCCGGACGTTTGCGGAAGATTACGCGAAGGTTTTGACGCCAGTGCTCGTCGATACCGAGGAGCATACAGTCGATCTCTGGTGCGAGGTAGCGTAAGAGAGTGTCGGTGGCAGGGTGGACGTGAAGGGCGGGGGCGACAAGCAGTAGTAGGGGCGCGGCGGGGGATAGTTCGCGAGCTGGAAAGTAGCCGAAACGCTGGAAATCGCCACGGGCGTGGTGCCAGGCTACGCGGGACCAGTAGTCGAGGCCTTGGAGAGGTAGGTGGATGTCTTCTTCGGCTTTCAGCTCCAGAATGGCTAGGCGCGCGTCGCGGGTGACGGCTAGGACATCGATCATGGCGCGGTCGGCAGCGGAGAAGGCGGGCATTTGGCTGTAGCAACAGGTGGGATCGAGGCGTTTGTCGAGAGCGTGGAGGTTGCCCAGGGCTAGCCTTTCCAGCCAACGTTCAGGATGCAGGCGGAAGAGCGGGTGGTCGCGCGGGCCTTCGGAGTGGCGGACTTCGGCGATTTCGTGGACGCAGCGGGTGAAGCGGGCACGAGTATCCTCGGTGAGGACAGTTTCTTCGGCGCCGAGTCCGAATACGATTTCGTTGCAATTACGAAACGAACCTCGTTCAGAAACCCAGCGGGCGCGGGCGAACTCGAGGCCCTGGTGCCGGAAGGCTATCTCTCCGGCCGAGAGGATGGCGGTCTCGGCTTCGGGAAGGATGGCTTGGACTTCTTCGGTGGCTGGTGCGAAACGTTCGCGGGCGGCAGCCTCGTCGGGGTAGCGGACTAACCGTGTTTCGATGTTGCCGCGGTCGCGGCTGTCGAGTTCCGCCAACGAATCTTCGCGCTCGTTGACGGCATAAAGCTGCCATTTGGCGGCGGATTGGTTGAGGTGAGCCATGCGGGCGCGGACCAGGCCGGCGGTACCGGCGGGAACGAAAAGCTTCAGGCCCTCGACGTGGAGCTTGTTGGCATGCGTTTTGCGGCAGAGATCGAGCCAGAGGATGGCAAAGGTAAGCGACGCGTCGATAGAAGACTGCGTTTCCTGAGCGTTGACGCCGAAAATGGCAAACGCGGTTTGGCCCTGGCGGATCAGTCCTCGGGCGTAAACCGGGCCGAAGGATTGCTCGAGATTCGCTCCCGTGGTCATGTGAACGAGGCGGAATTTCAGAAAAGCCCGTTCCATCATGCGCTGCAACTGGCGCTGATAGGCGGCGCGGGCGGCTTTGCGTGAGGTGGGCGTGCGCGGGTCGAGGCTGCGGCAGATTTCGAGCTTGGAAGGGCGGGGCTGGCCCATGCGCTGCACCGTCAATTGGAGCGAGCCTTTCCTCTCTTCGGCATCGATCACACGGCGAACGGTATTGCGTTCATCTGACCAGAAATGCAGCAGACACTTGCCGTGCTCGCCGGAGAGGGAGTATTTCGAGCGGGTGAGATCAAAGAGGGCGATGCCGTCCTCGAGTACAACCGCAGTGCGCGAGCCGGCGAGGTAGGTTTCGAGGGTGCGGGTAAGTGTTTCGGCGGCAATCATGGCAATCATGCTGGCGCGTGGGGGGCTAGCGCTGCAAGTCCACAAAGGGAGCTAGCGAACGAAAGTACCGACGCGGGAGTTACCAGGGTGCAAGCAGTCCCAAAGGAACCGGAATGTGCAATTTCGGAGCGCGCACGGGCTGTGGGATAATGAGAAATCGCCCTGCTTCGTGGAACCCCGTTACGGCATCTATTTAGTCTATGGATAACAAATTCTTTTTTGCTCACTTTGGTATTCAGCCGCGCGATCTGGAGCGCTATCTAGCTGCGGCACTCTCGGCCGGGGGTGACTACGCTGACCTTTATTTCGAGTACCAGACGTCGACGTCCCTTTCCATGGATGAGTCTCTGGTGAAGTCAGCCTCGCAGGGGATTTCCGCGGGCTGCGGCGTGCGGGTGCTCTCGGGTGAGCGCACCGGCTACGCGTATACCGACAATCTATCTCCCGAGCGCATGATGCACGCAGCGAAAACGGCAGCGCTGATTGCCAGCGGACCATCGAAGGAGACAGTCGCGGCGTTTCAGGAAAAGCCAGCGCGGAGTTTGTATCCGGTGGCGTTGCCCTCGGTGGATGCAGAGATTGCGTCGAAAGTGGCTTTGCTCGAGCGGGCGGATGCGGCAGCTCGCAGCTATGATTCGCGCATCAAGGAAGTGCGCGTCAGTTACGGCGACGAGCTGCGCCGGATTTTAATTGTCGGCTCGGATGGCACGTTTGCCGAAGATTCGCAGCCGCTGGCGCGATTCAACGTCGGCTGCATTGCCAAGACGGAGACCAACTCAGCGCGCGGCAGTTCCGGCGGTGGCGGCCGGGTGGCGATTGAGTTCTTCTCCGATCCCGTTTCTTCTCCGGAACATTTTGCCAGCGAGGCGGCGCGGCAGGCGGTTCTGCAGTTGGACGCACGCGAGGCTCCGGCGGGCGAGATGGAAGTCGTACTCGGCCCCGGATGGCCCGGCGTGCTATTGCATGAAGCGATTGGTCACGGCCTGGAAGCGGACTTCAACCGCAAGAAAACTTCGGCTTTCGCCGGGCTGCTGGGCAAGCGTGTGGCCAGCGACAAGTGCACGATCGTCGATAACGGCACGATGCCCTGGCGGCGTGGGTCTTTGAATTTTGACGACGAAGGCCACCCAACCCAGAACACTGTACTCATCGAAAACGGAATTCTGAAGAACTACATCAGCGACAAGTTGTCCTCGCGGCTGATGGGCATGCCGGATACTGGCAATGGGCGTCGCGAAAGCTACGAGCACATTCCCATGCCGCGCATGACCAATACTTACATGCTGGCAGGACAGGATGATCCGGGCGACATTATCCGCTCGGTAAAGCGCGGCATGTATGCGGTGAATTTTGGCGGTGGGCAGGTGGATATCACCAACGGCAAGTTTGTGTTCTCGGCCTCTGAAGCGTACCTGATTGAAGACGGCCACATCACTGCTCCCCTGCGGGGCGCGACGCTGATCGGAAACGGCCCGGACGTGCTGACACGAGTTTCCATGGTTGGAAGCGACTTGAAGCTCGACGAAGGCGTAGGCACCTGCGGGAAAGACGGGCAGTCCGTTCCCGTGGGCGTTGGCATTCCGACCATCAAAGTCGACCGGCTGACCGTGGGCGGAACGGCGAAGCGCGACACCGGCGGATACATGCAGTAAACTGTTCATTGCAAAACTGAAAACTGAATTCATGCCTGAAACTCAAAGCGCCACGCCAACCTCCGAAATAACCTCAGACTTGCGCGAACTGGCCGCCGATGTAGTCCGCCGTGCTATGGCGACCGGCGCCGCCGCCGCCGAGGCCGTGGTCCAGGAGGGCGACGAGTTCTCCACCGTTGTGCGCCTGGGCGAAGTCGAGACACTGAAAGAGGCGGGCTCGCGCGCGCTTGGTGTGCGCGTGTTCTTCGGACAGCGCACAGCCAGTACCTACACTAGTGACCTTACGCTCGACGGCATTGAGCGACTGGTCGGCTCGGCGCGCGATCTGGCGCAGATTACTTCAGAAGACTCGTTCGCTGGATTGCCCGACGCGGCGCTTCTGGGGCAGCACACCAGCGAGCTGAATCTCTTCCACCCGGATGTCTACTCGCTGCCCGGAACCGAGCGCATCGACTACGCCCGTCGCGCGGAAAAGGCTTCGCTCGATTACGATCCCCGGATCAAAAACTCCGAGGGCGGGTCGTTCGATGCCTCCACCAGCCACCGCATCCTGGCGAATTCGCTGGGCTTTCTCGGTGAATACCGCCGGTCGTTTTGCTCACTGGTCTCCGTTCCAATTGTGCAATCCGATGATGGCGCCATGCAGCGCGACTACTGGTACCACATGTCGCGCAGCCTGAAGGCGCTAGAGTCTCCTGAACATATCGGACGAGTGGCCGCGCAGCGGGCTTTGCGTCGCCTGGGCGCGCGCAAGGTAAAGACGGCGCACGTCCCTGTCGTCTTCGATCCGCTGGTGTCGCGTTCCATCCTCGATCACATCTTCGAAGGCGTGAACGGCGACTCCATCTATCGCGGGGCGTCGTTTCTGGCCGGCAAACTTGGCGAAAAAGTTGCGGGCGATAACGTGACCGTCATCGACGACGGCACTATCGTGGGTGGTTTTGGGACCAGCCCGTTCGACGGTGAAGGCATTCCCACGCGCCGCACCGTAGTCATCGAAAATGGCGTTCTAAAGTCGTATCTCCTGAACTCCTATACAGCCCGCAAACTCAAAATGCAGACAACTGCTAACGCTTCGCGCGGCCTCGCCGGTACCCCGGGAATCGGCCCCGGCAACTATTTCCTGCAACCAGGGACGAAGTCGCCGCAGGAAATCATTGCCGGCATTTCCGAAGGTCTCTACGTCACCGAGTTTCTTGGGCACGGCGCCAATCTCGTTACCGGCGACTACTCGCGTGGCGCCGGCGGGATGTGGATTTCCGGCGGCCAGCTCGCCTATCCGGTGGAAGAGATCACCGTCGGCGGCAACCTGAAAGACATGTTCTTCCACATCACCGAAATCGGCAGCGACCTCGAATTCCGCGGCTCCGTCGCCGCACCCACCATTCGCATCGACGGCTTAACTGTCGCCGGCGAGTAGTCTGGCGCCAACCTCGCCGAGGAACTCTTGAACATCCTCCCTGTAGAATGGTGCCGAGAACTTCATGGGCTTCCTTTCCCCCGCCGCCGGACCGGCTCAAAGCGCTAATCCGCGCTGGCGCATCTTCGCCGTCGGATTGACGCTCGTCCTTTTGTTCGCGGGAACCGGCCTTTTTCTGATCCGCGGCGACCGCGCACCCGAACCTACTGCGCCCGACGCCTACGCCTCCCGCTTGCAAATCAGCGACTTCAAGTTGAGCCGCGCCGAAAATCTGGTGGGCGGAGAGGTCACTTACATTGAAGGCAAGGTCACCAATGCCGGCGACAAAACCGTGACCGCCGCCCGTGTGGAAGCCACGTTCTGGAATTCGATGAACGAGGTGGCGCAGAAGGAGCGCGCCGATCTGCGCATCCTCAAGAAGAATGGCGTATACGAGGATGCCGTCGAATTCGCGACGGCGCCTCTGGCCCCGGGTCAATCCGCTCAGTTTCAGCTGGCCTTCGAACACATCTCCGCGCAATGGAATCAGAGCGCCCCGGAGATTCGGGTACTCCGCGTCGCCACGAAATGATGTATGGGGACGACCGCCCTTGGCCGCCCAGAGCGCCGCTCCGCAGTTCCGCGGCAAGTAAGCCCACGCCACTCCTATAGAATCGCCACATGTCCGATGTGAAAAAAGTCCGCCTCACCGAGAAGGTGAAAGCGGCGGGTTGAGCTTCCAAGCTGAGTCCAGCGGTGCTGGACACGGTGCTTGGGAAATTAGCCCGGCAACACGACCCGAACGTTCTAGTCGGATTCGACCACGCCGACGACGCCGGAGTGTATCTGCTCGCACCCGATTCAGCCCTCGTCCAGACGGTCGACTTCTTCACTCCGATCGTTGACGACCCCTACATCTTCGGCCAGATTGCCGCCACCAACGCGCTCAGCGACGTCTACGCCATGGGCGGGAAGCCCATCACGGCGCTGGCCATGGTGTGCTTCCCGGAGGAAGAAGATACTGCAATTCTGGAGCAAATCCTGGCTGGCGGATTATCGAAGATGGTCGAAGCCGGCTGCACCATCATCGGTGGGCACAGCATTCGCGATGAGGAAATCAAGTTTGGGTATGCGGTTACGGGTTTGGTGAATCCGCAGCGCGTGCTCGCCAACGGCGGCGCCAAGCCGGGGGACCGCCTGCTACTCACCAAGTCTTTAGGCACCGGCGTGATCTCGACGGCCATACGCCTGGATCGCCGCCGCCGTGAAGTCGATGACAACACTCAACAAAACCGCCTCGGAAGTTCTGAGTGGCGCGGGAGCCCACGCCCACGGAAGCGCCTCGGCATTTGGAGTCCACTCCTTAACCGACGTCACCGGTTTCGGGCTAATCGGCCATTCCCGCGAAATGGCCCTCGCTTCCGACGTAAGCCTGCGCTTCTTCGCCGGCAAGATTCCAATCATGGAAGGCGCCCTCGAATGCATCCGCGCCGGAAATATCCCCGGTGGCCTCAATGCCAACCGCGACTTCGCCGAGTGCATGGTGCAATACGAAGCCGCAATCAGCGAAGGTATTAAGACCCTCCTCTTCGATCCGCAAACGGCAGGTGGCCTGCTGATTTCCGTTTCGGACGCCGATGTCGCCAGGCTACAAGCCACTCTCAACGCCGCAGGCGTTCCCGCAGTTGAAATCGGAGAAGTACTCCCAGAGGGCAAGCCCATGATTTCCATAGTTGAATAGCCCGGGAACACTCCAGCTCATGTAGGGGCAGGCGCCCTTCGCCTGGACCAAGGTGGGGATTCCCCATATTCCAAAAGTTATTGGAAACCCGTAGGAGTCGTGTTACCCTTCCGCAACTCTTGTCAACCGGCGAGAACTTAGGCCACGACTGCGTGAGCACTGAGTCGAGGAGCAACCGAAATGTCCACAACTGCCATGAACCCCGATCCTATCGACACCGCCACGGTCCAGCGCCTGCGTCTGGAAACAGTCGGCAAAGCCTGCGCGAGCTGGTTCCTCTGGCTGGCGGGTCTTTCCATGGTCAACTCTGTCCTCGCCGCGTCTGGCACGGGAATACGGTTCATCTTTGGCTTGGGGCTCACCTCCATTGTGGACGCGGTCGCGCACGAGGCCGGTAACACGGGCATTGTGCTTGACCTAATCATCAACGCCTTCATCGCGGGCGTTTTCCTGCTCTTTTGGTACTTCGGTAAGCAGGGACATAAATGGGCATTCCTCGTGGGTATGGGCCTCTATGTCGTCGACGGCTTGATTCTCCTGCCCATCCATGACTTCCTTGGAGCAGCGTTCCATTTGTGGGTTCTATACCGGCTTTACCAGGGTTACACGACGCTCTCGCGATTCATGGCTGCACAACAGGCGCAGATGGCGGCCACCGGCGCACCAATATTGCCGCGGTGAACCAGCCCTAGTCGACGTTTTTGAAAATCGAAGCCAGAAAAAGGGCGGCCCTTAGGCCGCCCTCATTGCATCCAGAATGGAGATTACGCCGTCGCTGGCCGTTCCCCGCTCTTGGCAGGAGCCCGTCCATGGTCCGGCTTGATCACCTGCTGCATGACATCATCCTTCGCCGGCACCGGAAGCGGCGGGAGGGACTTGCCTTCGAGCAGCAAAGCGATATCACCGGCATCGAGCACTTCTCGCTCGATCAAAGCCTGTGCAATGCGCTC
>WNFL01375008.1_pt1 | contig 13403 bp, 15 predicted proteins | sample 5400361 | NCBI WGS metagenome assembly WNFL01 (sample SAMN13153351, study PRJNA577476) | soil metagenome | isolation source: 40 cm soil on Douglas fir-dominated hillslope | place: USA:California | collected 2013-09-17
CATTTCGACGATATGCGCGGCACCATCAGCGTCTCGCGCACCGGCGTCTACTTCCAGACCAGCGAAGCCGGCTACGAAATCGGCATGCGCCTGTTCTTGATCATGCCGTATTCGAATGATCCCGGCTCGACCAACCGCGAGTATCTGGCCGAAGTCGTTCGAAAGGACCCTCTGCCCAACGGCTTGACCGGAATCGGCGTCAAGCTCCTTCTGGAAGTCGGCCCGCAACACTCCTACTCGTTCGAACCGCCGCAGCCCCGCAAATAAATTTCTCCCGCACCAGAACAAAGTTTTTTCGCTGAGAACTTGCAGTAAAAAGGAAAGGCGCCCCGGCGGAGCCGGAACGCCTTCTCTTCGTGTTTGGGGGTGGAGGAATTTCTCGAATTCTGTGTTCGCGCACCTTTCTGAATTTGCCCTTGCCCAACTCAGCCTAGCCGAACTCAGCCTCGCCGAATTTAGCCTCGCCGAACTCAGCCTCGCCGAACTTCGCCGAGCTTAAACTTAGGTCAGCCTGAGCTTAGGCCTGCCCAAAAGCCTGCAGCGCCCGATGCCGCAATCTGCCAAGCTGCCGATTCACCGGATGCTGCCGCGATAAGAATGAAAATACCGGAGTCTTCCGCGGCACCAATCGATTTTTCGCGATGGTCAGCCGGATATCGCGGCGCGCATATTTCAGTCCCGCTTCCAGCACTTCCAGCGCTTCTTCGCGGCGCCCTGCCGCCGTATACACTTCCGCAAGATTCAAATAGAGCTGCGCCTGATTCCGCTTCATTCGAACCGCGGTATCGCACAATCTTTCCGCTTCGCCCCATTTTTCTTCGGAGCGGGCGAGCACCACACCCAGGTATGACATGTAGTAGGGATTATTCTTGTCCAGCTCGGCCGCACGCCGCATGTGCGGCAGCGCCTTCACCACGTAATCATCGCGCAGAAATGCCAGCCCTTGCTTGAATTCGCGGAAGGCTTCCGTATCCAGCATCAACTCACCTCCAGGGACGCAGAGGAATTTTGGGATTTTGCAACGCGCGAAAGCAGCGGGAATTCATCGCCGCTTGGCATTCTCTTGAGGCGCTCCGCCATCCCCCCACAGCCTGGGAAAGCCATCGAAGCGGTTCGCGCAGTCGCAATCACGTTCCGTCTCACTGCCTGCGAAGCTACGCGCAATCCCCGCCTCAATCTACTGGCCCGCCGTCCAGTCTTGGGACAGCGCGAAAAACCCGCAGTAAAGTTTTCCGACTGGCCCACTGGCCCGGAAGCATGGCTAGCTCGTAGTGCCTGCACCGCGCCGGCGCAGCCGCCAATCAGGAGATTGGCGTTCCATCATGGGTGCCTAGAATGCGCGTTTCCAGCCCGTGCGCCAGTCTTCCCAGTCCGCCATAGAGGCTGCAAGCATGGCCTTCGACGCTTTGTGCAGCCAACGTCCGCGGCGCGCCGCCAAATCCCGCTTTATCTGCGGAATCGCGCGCTTGCTCCCGAAATGCATGTTGGCCGTTTCCCAGCCCATGCAATAGAGCAAGCGCGCTTCGTCTCGTTCTTGCGGCACGGAGGCCAGCTCGATTCGCGAACAATCCGGTGCGAGGCGCCGCACCAGCCAGTGCCCATGAAATCGCACGCACGGATCCTGCACGCGAATCGCGCTTTGCACCAATTTCGGCCCGTAAAGATTCACCGACGAATCTCTGCGATACCACGCCCACGCGGAGGTGCGAATCGCTTTTGCTTCCCGCGCAACGTACGCGCCTTCCCAGGAAGACAGCGCAAGAATGCGCGGATGCCCGAGGCTGCCCAGGCCGGCAATCCGACTCTTCAGCACATACGCGGGACGCGGCCGCGGGAACGACCCTTCCAGCAGGCGCCGGACTTCGGCGGGCGGCTTCGCCGTGTACGGCGGATTTTGGGTCATCTTCGCCCAGAAGCGCACGGGATCGCGCAGCTTGCTCAGCGCGATCACGCGGAGCCAGCGGTTACGCTCCGCCAAGACAAAGGCGCGGCCGCCTGCGGTGAGCGCGTCGCGATAGCCTTCTTCGATGGCTTCCGCGGCTTCACGGCGCGTGAGGCTTAAATGCTCTCCGTGAATCGCGAGGTACGCGCTGGTAGTTAGCCGGACCAGATCGAGCGTATACGGCCCCGGCCACGCTTCGTCGAGATCGTTTACGCCCCAGATCAGGCGCCCTTCTTCATCACGCCAGGTGCCGAAATTTTCTATGTGCAGGTCGCCGACGGCGAGCACTTTGGGGGCTTTGGCGACGTCGTCGCAGTGTTTGTGCCACTCCTGCAGCCAGCGATAAAACGTGGCGCGAAAAAACGCGAACGGTGATTCCGCCATGTGCTGGTGCTTCAGCGCTACGTCGCTGCGCACCAGCGGAATTTGCTTTGCGAGCCAGCGCTCGAAATCGCGAGTCGCTTTTATTACGTTCATCTACGTTTGCCGTGGGTCAAAATTGTCATCTGCGCTGACGGTAGGAGTCGCGCTTTCAAAGAGAAAAGCAGGTCCCTCGGCTTCGCTCGGGATGACAATAAGTGCTGCATCAAAAAGTGCTGCATCAAAAAGTGCTGCATCAAACGCGCGCGTGTTCGACCCTCTGCGGCCCGGGCGTCAAGCGCGATTCGTAGATAGGAAACCGCGCTGCGAGCTTCGCCACTTGCTTGCGGACGCGCTGCTCTGTAGCGGTGTCACCCATATGCAGCAGGATTTCCGCGATCCAGGCGCCGATTTGCTCCATTTCCGGTTCACGCATACCGCGCGTGGTGATCGAAGGGCTGCCGAGCCGGATGCCGCCGGCCTTCATCGGCGGCAGTGGATCGAACGGGATGGCGTTTTTGTTTACGGTGATTCCGGCGCGGTCCAGCGCTTTTTCCGCGTCGCTGCCGGTCAGGTCGCGCGAGTGCACCTCGATCAGGAAAAGATGATTGTCCGTGCCGCCACTCACGATGCGGAAGCCCTGCTTGGTGATCGACGCAGCCAGCGCCCGCGCATTGGCGACCACCTGTTTCTGGTAATCGCGGAAACCCGCCTCCATGGCTTCTTTGAAGCAGACCGCCTTGGCCGCAATCATGTGGACCAGAGGGCCGCCTTGCATGCCGGGGAACGTAAGCCGGTCGATTTCTTTCGCGTATGCGGCGCGGCACAGCACCATGCCGGCGCGCGGGCCGCGCAGCGTCTTATGCGTGGTGCTGGAAACGATATCGGCGTGCGGCACCGGCGAAGGATGGACGCCCGCGGCCACCAGGCCGGCGATGTGCGCCATGTCCACGAAGAAAAGCGCATCGACGGCTTTAGCGATTTTGCCCATGCGTTCAAAATCAATGATGCGCGAATACGCGCTGGCACCGGCGACGATCATGCGCGGCTTGTGTTCGTGGGCCAGCTTTTCCACTTGGTTGTAATCGATGCGCTCGTCTTCCGGGCGCACGCCGTAGGCGACGAAGTTGTACATGCGGCCGGAGAAATTCAGCGGATGCCCGTGCGTGAGATGGCCGCCGTGCGAGAGGTTCATGCCCAGCACGGTGTCGCCGGGCTTCAGCGTGGCCATGTAGACGGCGACGTTCGCGGACGTGCCCGAATGCGCTTGCACGTTGGCGTGCTCCGCGCCGAAGAGTTCCTTGGCGCGATCGATGGCGAGCTGCTCGACTTTGTCCGCGTATTCGCAGCCGCCGTAATAGCGCTTGCCGGGATAGCCTTCTGCGTATTTGTTGGTGAAGATCGAGCCCATGGCCTCGAGCACCGCTTCGGAGACCAGGTTCTCAGAGGGAATCAGCTCCAGCCCGGTGGCTTGCCGCTTGGCTTCGTCGCGAAGCAGGTCGGCGATCTGCGGGTCAACCGCATCGAGCGGCCGGTTCATGCGATTGTTGGAGTCAGTCGTCTGCGTCATCGTTAGTCCTTAGATTGAAGGACTCCATCTTACACCGGGGCCTCGCTTGGAAAGATGCCTGGGTGAGATGAACTCGAACGTACAACGCCAAGATGCCGCCTTCGGCCTGGGCGCGCTGAAGCGACGCCCCTACAACGGCGGGGCCAGGTCGTGGGGACCCCCTCCCCCAGGCACGGAGACACCGAGCGGGAGCGCAGAGGGTACACCCCCGGGGGTTTTGTATCGATGTGCAGGGAAAGGGGTTGTGGGAAAAGGGATTTGTAAGAGCATGAAAAGAAAGGGCGCGCAAAACGTGAGTGGTGAGTCGTGACCGGGTGAGAAGCGAGGTGGTGGGTACCCCACCCGGGTGTGTTTGCGTAAATACGGTAGATAAAGGAGTTAGACGGCGATTCGGCGTAAAAGCGGTAGATAAAGGACTTACAGTTTCCGGCGAATACGGAAACACATCGAGTTGCGGGGAAAAGAAGAGAACGAAACGGGGACACGGTCAGCGGAACCTTGGATTGGAGGTTACCGCATCCGTTACTATTTGTCAAGTGAGAAATTAAAGACTGGGGATTGAATAGTTTGCGAGCGAGTGTATGGGAGTAAATCTAAAGAGGGAACAAAGGGAACCAATGCGAACGTCGAAAGCCCCACCCTTGCGAGAACCACGGCGCAAGGATGGGCCACCCTGTCCTACAACAGCGGTATGATGAGATGGTGAATTTTGAATGGGATCCGGGCAAGGCCAGACAAAATCGCCGAAAGCATCGGGTTTCATTTCCAGGAAGCGGCCAGCGTTTTTGGCGACCCTTTGGCGATAACATATCCGGACCCTGATCATTCGATCGCGGAGCAACGGTTTATCACGGTGGGATTGTCGAATGCCGGCCGGGTTCTAACTGTCGCGCATGCAGATCGCGACGCGAACATCAGGATTATTAGCGCTCGTAAGACGACGCAGCGAGAACGAAAACACTATGAAGAAGAAAACTGAAAAAGCAACAGAAGGTAACGAACTACGGCCGGAGTATGACTTGTCTAAATTGAAAGGCGGGGTGCGCGGTAAATACATTGCGCGCTATCGAGCTGGAACGAACCTTGTACTGCTCTCGCCGGATGTCGCTAAGCATTTCCCTGACGAGCAGGCCGTCAATACGGCCTTGCGGAGCTTGATTCGCAGGTCAAAAGGGCCGGTCCGCCGCGCGCGTTGAGCCCGCGATGGATCGATAAAAGCAGGGTCGATTAGGGCTCACTTCCTCGCCGACTTGCCGTAAAGCAAAAGTCAAAAACCGCATCTTCGACAAGGCACGAAGGGATTCGCCATCGGCCCAGCCTCCGAAAACCTTGCAAGAACCCACGGCGCGAGGATGGGCCACCCGTCCTGCGCTACAGGGGATGGGTAACGGTTCGCGAGTGGCATGCTACGAAAGTTGTGGGGAACTGCCGGCTAGGTTGGCTGGCAGAGTTATGCGCGAAGGCGTTGGCACGAAGCGCAGGTACACTTCGGCGGCGAGGGCGTTGGGGATCCAGCAGAGCCAGGCGATGGCCGGGTACGCGATCGAAAACGGCCAATGAAACGCGATGCTAAGAGGCAGGTACATGCGCAAAGTGATGGCGGCGGCGGTGAGCGCGTAGCTGCGAATCATCCAGCGCCGGTGCCTCATCGCGTCGCCTCGCAAGATGAAGCGCACGGCTAGCGCGGTCGTTACGATCCAAGCCGCGCCGAGCGTGAGAAATCTTGAGGCAGCTGCCCAACCGGTCTGCGCATGCGGCGCGATCCAGAGGGAAGCGCACCAGCCAAGCAAGACGGCGCCGCAGTAGATCCATCCCAAGAGGCGATGGCGATTCCAACTGCTTTCACGGAAGCGGGGGACAAACTGCAACGGGCCCGCCAGCAAGGCGATCGCTCCGCCCAAGGCGTGTAGCGAAAGGGCTATGCGCCGCTGGCTGAAGTTATCGAGTGGCGCAGGAAAGGGCACGTGCGGCAGCAGGTAACGAAGAGCCTCCAGCGCGTTCACAAACGCGAAGAGGGCAAGCACGTACCACAGGACTTTTGGCAGGAGTCTCAAGTTGGCTGATTTTGCCACGCTTCCTTCCGCATAGGAAAGGATCCCGCCGTCACGTTAGGCCGCGGTGTCCAAACACATCGTTAGCGCAACAACCGCGTGAGCAATCCTTCCAGCAGAGCGCGGCTTTCAGGATTCATCTTGGTAAATTCGACACCCATCTCCTCACCAGGTACGGTGTTCCGGACAACCGCCTCCGCCATAACCATCCCTCCGGGTACTTCAAAAACAATGGTCAGGTCCGAGCCTACTCGCAGCGTGATGGACCCGCAGAGGGACAGACCCCCCATACTTAACGACTTGACGCGAGAAACCTGTTGCTGGCCGCCACCGTACCAGGCCACGGACATGCCTTTCGGCAAGCAGATACGTTGGTGTCGCCGGGTCGCACGAGGGGTTTCGTTGGGCATGAACGAGGTAAAGTTATTTCTCAGATTGGGCGGGAACCAATATAACAAACCTACCTCCGACTGATGCGGGTGGTAGTTCTTTTTGAACCCTAAGAAATCGAAAAAATTCGTAGGCGTACTTCCAAAAATCGAAAGTCACAAGCCCCACCCTTGCAAGAAGCAATGGCGCAAGAATGGGCTACCGGTCCGAAAAAGCAGATTCCTCTCTCCGCAACCCGGCGCCCAAAGAACGGGCGCAAGAAAAAGCCGGGTTGCTCCGTTCGGAATGGCAGTGTGTGTGGGCAGCTTTATGTCGGAGCTAAAGCTTCGACCCCTAAAGCCAAGAGCGAGACCCTCAGTGCTCTTATGGCACGGTTAAAACCGTGCCCTGACGAGCAGCGCCAGGCTGAAGCCCGCCGCTACGTAACGGCGAAAAGCAGATTCCAGAGTCAGGCGCGTGCGGCTGATCAAGATTGTTTGATACGAATGGAACTTTCTGGGCGAAAGGAGCATCGTGAATATATGGGGAAGGTCTCGAGAGATCGTAGGTTGGGGGTTTTATTGAAAAGAGGGTAGTGCTATGAATCGAAGCATCAGCAAGATATTGGTTACGGCGACGTTAATTGGGGCGACGGGCGTGGTTGCTGCTAGTGTTCGAGCCGAGCCCGTCGTGCGGTCTAAAGCGATCGTGGTGGAATCCCCTTCGGATCTCCCCGAACTGGCACAAGGGCGCGGTGAAGCCATGTATCTGCACCGCACGGCCGACGGAAAAGCGATCCTATATATCGAACGGGAGCAGGGGCGAACGCTAGCGTTTCTTGACGTCAGTGACCCGGCGAGCATCAAGGCCATTGGACAGGCTTCGCTAGACGCCCCAGCCCCGTATGACTTTGTCCAGGACCTGGCGGAATCGGCAGTGCTGATTCATTACCGCAATCACTCTGGATTTGCGGTTATTGGTTTCAAGAATTACAGACAACCAGTTCTAAAAAGCGAACCAGCGTACCTGCACCCGGCCAGCGCGCAGGCTGAGGGCTCGGGCGGCCTACTGTTGGTTTCCGGGAACCGCGCCAGTGCGGCGCCGGCGCGAGAGCCTGAATACGAGGTCCTGAGTATTTCGAATCCGTCGAACCCGACACCGCTGGCGACAATTCAGGGTGTGATCCAGCGCCTGGATAGACCATCCACCGGTACGGTTTTCCTGTTGAACGACCAAGGACTTACGGTCGTACGATGCCTTGGTGCGGAGGAGGAACACAAGACTGAGCAATGGCAGAAGGAACACCCTGGGTAGACCATCGCAGGAACGCGTATCTCTACTGCCATAATCGCGTCCGTTTCAAAGATACGGTGTTATTTGTTCCTTTCTTAGGGTCCGCTCCGCGCGGGCACGAGTTTGGAAGCACCAGCGGTAGCCGACCTGGACGGCTCGTGCGAAACAACTGTTTCACTTTGGAACAGTTCAAAGTATAATTAAGTCGTCATGTCTGCTAAAAGGCTCTATGTACCCCCGCATTTGACCGTTTACGATCCGAAGGATCTTCCAGAATGGATGAAATTGCCGCAAGAGGAGTTGTTTGAGGGTGCGCACGTGCTACCCACCTACACAGCGATAGTAGATCGGGATCGCAAGTATGTTGACGTTTCCGAGAGCTTCTGCGAGCTTGTCGGCTACAAAAGCGAGGAGCTAATTGGAACGCGCTACGACCACATAACGGCGCTCAACAGTGCCGACATCCCCACGACGCACCGTTTGTTATTCAGACTCGGATACATGCACGGCCTCTGGATGTTCGTTCATCGCAGCGGATACCGAATCTTGACTCGATATGAAGCTTGGCTTCGACCCGATAAGAACGTTCAATCAAATATGGAAGTTGTGCAGACCATACTGTAGATCGGTGTGAATTAGCGGAACCTTCTGCTGTGGCGCGGGTGCCTATCCTTGCGACTTGTGCAAGGGTGGGGAATTTGCTGAGGCTTTTGGTGTTGTTCGCCCACAAATCGTTCAATCCGCAGTTTTTAATTTCTCACGCGAAACTGTCGCGGCCCAAAATCATCGGGCTACAACGTCTGGGCTTTACAGTGGCTTTCGCTTCGTTGGACCATCGAGTATGAGGGTTTGGTTTTGTGTGGTCTGGCTGAATATCATGTACTCACCCGGCGCAGTCATCGCCAGTTGTTCCACCTTGGACTTCGCAAGTTCAAAACTTTCCGCTGCTCCCTTCCACACGTACGTTCCATCTTGCATTTTGAAAATGTCTAACGGTGCGAGCATGTCGGCTCCCTTGGAGTTTGATTGACCCAATCGGCCACGTTATGAAGAACGTGCCTCCGTCGGTTTCTGTCGCGTTTCTGATTTATTCCGAGCGGATCGGGGAAAAGTTCCGAGCGGACGAAAACGATTTGAAAAAATCACACGTGCTGCGGTCTATTGGTTGCGATGTCGCACATCGTCGCGCATCCAGTGAATCAGGGCGTACAACATGAAACCGTCGCCGAGCAAACCAACCGTGAGTAATGCAATGACGACCATTGGCGAATAATCCAAAACTTGGCGGGCACGACGTCTCTGCGCGTCCGTCGCTATTGGAAGCGGACGTTAAAGAGAATGTCGCGCCCACTTTGATAGATGCACGGCAGAGGCGGTCCCGGTACGGACTTTGCGGGGTTTCTCGCAGTTTTTTCTGAAAGCGTTCGCGCGCAACAATCGCAACAATAAGGACTGAACGTACGCGGTTCGCGTTTTCTTTTTGGGGGGCACAATGTAATGGTGCGGGCCCGCTTCGCTCAGTCCGCACAGACCTTGCTACAGATAATGTTAAGGGGTTGAACTGAGGTCTCCATAGCCGCGCACTGCGTGGGCGCGCCAGGCGGGCCGAGCTTGTGGGTTACGCCGCAAATTCTGACGCGTTTCACACAAATGCTCCACCGGAGGATGGTCGAGGAGTGCGCCGGGTCTTGGAGGATGCTGGGCTCGCTCCCTCGGCAATCGGATACCTGAATGCTCATGCCACATCAACCCCACTTGGGGATCGGGCCGAGGCGAAGGCAATCTGTAACACCTTTGGCGACCATGCAGAGCATCTGCTGCTCAGCTCAACCAAGTCGATGACGGGTCACTTGTTGGGAGCGGCCGGAAGCCTTGAGGCGGGGCTAACCGTTCTGGCGCTGAGAGACCAGGTCGCTCCACCGACGACGAACGTGCGCGAGGTAGACGACGCGTGCCGTTTCAGGCTCGTACGGGACAAGGCTCTCGGAACGACTCTGGAGTACGCCATGACCAATTCGTTCGGCTTTGGTGGAACCAACGCATCTCTCATCTTCCGCGCTGGGACGCACTAGAGCAGGTCAGCGTGACCCGAGATACTAGATTTTGCGGACCTCGTGATTGGGATCGGGATGGTCGGGCAAGGCGTGCTTCCCGAATGCTTGCTCGATGCGGAGATCACAAGCGTGCTTGCAATCGGCCGAAGCCCGCTGGGCCAGCGCCATAGAATACTGCGCGAAATTGTCCGCCACTCCGTTGGCTACACGACGCAGACGACGGGGAAACGCCCCCTCAGTCCTCAGCTCCGTTGTAGTTTGTTCTGGAGTTCTCTTTTTTGGAGAGCTTGGCGCCGAATTTTTTTTCGGCGAGCGTGTGCACAATATCGGCGACAACCAGGGTTGTTTCTAACGGCGGTTTGACGACCGTAGTGTCTAATGGCGGTTTAGGACTGACGGTTGCCCGCTTCTTGCGGGGTTTAGTGCGGCGCTTCTTCAACTTTCTGTTGGCCATAACCTTACCCCAGAAACCATCGTGAGAAACCATCGTGCACGCGATCAACTCGAATGCAATACTGTCGTCGACGTAGCGGATAGATTTCGGCTCGGTAATTTTTCGGGGAAAGCGACCGTAGCCGCCGTCCGACGCGCAACGAAACCAATTAAGGGGTGCGGTTACTCTTTCTTCGACCAAGGAGGGGCGACGCCGGTCATACGGGCGTAGGCTACGAACTGGCCCATGTGCTCATTGGCGTGAACGATGATGCGGAGATAGATGCCGTCGATGGTGGCGTCGCGGTCGGCGATGTGGACTTTGCGGTCGAGATCTTTCGCGGTGGCGGCGCCATGGGCTTCCTTCACCGCGTCGAGCGAACGTTTGAGCCAGTTAATGACGTCGGCTTTGGCGGTGACGCTCTTGTCCATTCCTTCTTTGAGGTCGGCAGGCATCTTCGGCCCGGTTACACTGAGCAGGTAGAAATTGGCGAGCGCGATGTGCATATAGACTTCGCTGGTGGAGCGCACGCCCGGCGCGGGACGCCAGGAGAATTTTTCCTGTGGTGTGGCCTCGGCCAGGTCGATCAGTTGCTTGGACACGTGCTTCCACTCGCCGTCATATCCCTGCCAGATTCCTTCCGGGGCGGTCTGAGCGAGCAGGGTGGAGTCTCCTGTCAGCCGGGGGGTTGGGGAGCAGTGGTGCGGCCAGAGTCCGAATGGCAGGCATTCTTACCCAAAGAGGCGGCATTATTGCGTTTGGAGGGAAGAGAAAACGCACGCTTCGCCCGGGGTGACAGAGGGAAGGCGCACGAGCAAGAATTGAAAGGCCGCACCTAAGACCGCGCCTTATTCATTTTTAATTCGTTCTTTACATTAAGCGGCGCTGTTGGCTCAGTAGAGTTTCGAGGGCAGTGAATTCTTTGTCTAGTTCCTCGATAAGAGTTTGGATTTTGCTGATTAGCCTCTGTGCTTCTCTCATTTGCTCGGCGGTGCCGCTCGGCGGTGCCGGCTTTCAGGAATTGATCGCGATTCGCCTGAATATGTTCCAGCGCGACGGACAGGACGAGCCGGAGGTTCGCCAGATTGTCGAGAAAGCTCCGCGTGGTTGCCATGGGTGCACACCTCCTATGTTGAGGCGTAGTGCGTGCCGTAAGGGGAATAGCGTAAGCTGGCGGACTTTTCTACTGCCTAAGAGGGCAATTTTGGGGCAAGGCAAAAAGGCTTGGTCCGGAGGAGGCGCGAGGGCTGGCCTCTCCAGATGTAGTTGCCCGTTTGCTCGAGTAGGGCGACAAGAGCGTCAATCCCGCGCTACGGTGCCCCGCTACATTGCCCCGCGAGGTTGCTCCCGGTACATTGCCCCCTAGGTTGCCCGCGCTGGGTTACTGTGGGATTTTCTGTGCGGCGGTTTCCTTAATGAGGAGTCTGTGAGCCTGAGGGTCTCCGTTAGCGGCTTCTTTTACGGTCTGCGCTTGGGTCTCCAATCCTGTAGCGCCTGCTGGGCGGCGCTGCTGATTTGGACGGTGTCCTTAGGGGCACTGGCGGTGGATGGCGGTTGCGATTGAGGCGATTTCTGGGTTGAACCGTTCGGCTGTGCTGCGGGCGAGGCTTGGGTGGCGCCTTGCGTAGCTGGGTCAGAGTGGGTGACTGTGGTTATAGCATTGGACATGCTGGGTCCTTTCGAGTCGCAATGACTCTAACGACTCTATCGACCGAAAGGGGCGAGAACTTTAATACTTTTTTCTGCGGTGAAGGCCGCCGGGAAAAAAACTTGTTGTTAGGCCGACCGGAGCTTCGGGAGCCAGCTCACAAACGGCCGAGAAGCAGGAGCACCACCAGGATGATTACGACCAGGCCCAAGCCGCCACTTGGGTAGTAGCCCCAGATCCGACTGTGTGGCCAAGTGGGCAAACTGCCTAGCGATAGCAATATGAGAATGACTAGCAGGATTAGAAGCACGTTTGACTCCTTTTTTGGACCTGGATTGTTCGAGGGACGGAAGCGACTGTTCGTTTGCGCCCCTCGAACGTGGCCGTTCAAACGTATGGGGCCCCTTAGTATCTGCAGGATTCGCCGACGGAATGGATGGAAGTGACTTTCAAGTGGCCGTGCTCGGCATTGTCTTTCTTTACTCCGGTGTCGGCGGCGGTGTCCTTGGCGTCTTCCTTCATGTTGTGAAGCTTCTGGTGGGAGACGACGCCGGTGGCGGTCACGGTCTGGCCAACGTGCTTGGAAAGAGATACGCGACTGTCGCTGCTGTGCAGCTCCCAGGTGCTTCCGTTTTTCCCGGTCAGAAGATACTCGTCGCCGCCTTCGGGTTTGGACAGGCAGCCGGTGATGGTCCTCACTTTGGATTTGGGCTTATCGTTTGCGAGCGCCGACCCGGTGCAGGTGCCCAGCAGAATTATCCCCGCTATGAACGCGACAGATTTTTTCACGCTTCCTCTTCCGCAAATTCAAGCTCACTAAATTCAAACTCACACGACTCAAACAGCTTGCGTGAGGAATGTAGCTGGGCGGGCGTAGGGTCTCAATCCGGCGAAGTGTGTAGCGGGGTCTGTAAGACATCGGTTTCTCAGGTGAATTAGGCAATATCCGACACGAATTTGATCTTGCGCTTGGCGAATTTAGGGATGTTGCTGTATTTCGGCTGGGCTACGAAGAAGCATCCAACCCCCAGTGCGACGGTCAGACGCCAACGCGTGGAGCGATGAACGCCGAATCAGTCAAAAACAATCATCGATGTTGGAACGATTGAGGCGGGCGGTGCGGCGGCGATGGCTCAGGTTTCAGCGAGGCCGATAACGAGAATGCCGAAATGGGTTATCTATTGTGCGCAATGCAATCGGCCCGCTACGTACGCGGAGATCGATAGCGCGAGCATTAACTTGGCTGATCCAACGGCTAAGAAACCGATCCTTCCGGATGAGGGTGATAAGTGGGATTGCCCATTTTGCAGGAAGGAGTCGCGCGTGAGGGAATGTGACATTACGTACAGCTACGCGTGACGTATGGCTGGGCGCGTAATCCAACTACGCGCAGTTACGGAATTTCAACGGCGCGCGGAGCCGATTTCCTACTGGCGTGTGGCGGGACTATACTTCGTTTGTGGGGAAGGATGCAGTAGCGATTGGAGCTTTGCTTGGCGCGATTGCCGGAGCGGCTTTGGGTGCGTACGTTCAGAAGGCGTGGACTTCTGAGCCGATCGACGCGGATGATTTTGGGAAGCGACTAGCAAAGCTTGAGGCGGAGATCGAGGAGCTGGAGCTTCTCCAGCGCGAGCGTAAGCGTAAGGGGAGGCAGGAGCCTGATGGGCCGGTGCGGCCGGCTGA
>WNFL01402713.1_pt4 | contig 13403 bp, 13 predicted proteins | sample 5400361 | NCBI WGS metagenome assembly WNFL01 (sample SAMN13153351, study PRJNA577476) | soil metagenome | isolation source: 40 cm soil on Douglas fir-dominated hillslope | place: USA:California | collected 2013-09-17
GGCTCGTCCCAGGGACGGCACCACGAGTATACGACGTTGACCCCCCCGCACCTCCCCAGCCAGGGATTTGCGTAGATCCGGTGCCATACTGCCACCCGCCTGGCCCCAAAAACTCCTCAAAGTACTTCCATCCGTTCCGGCGAGGTTGTTCCCTCAGCCTCTCCGACTCCTCCGCGAGCTTCCTTCTCGCCTCCTGCGCCCTCTTCTGGGCCTGAGCTGCATACTCGGCCCACTTCCTGCGTTCGGCCTCTTCCTCCGCCTTCCTCCTCGCCCGACGCGCCTGTTCCGCAAGTTGCTCGAGCCGAATCTTTTCGAGTCGCTCCGCTTCTTTTCGTGCAAACCGGTTGGCACGTTCTGTCTCCTCTCGCAGCCGGTGCTGCGTCTCCGCAAGTTCGCGCTTGAGCTCTGCGGCTTGCCATATTGGTCGGTCTTTTTCCAATTCGGCAAGTTTTTGCTTGGACTCTTCGATCGCCGCCTGCCGTACCGGATCTAGCTCATCTTCGAGTTGGGGTGAAGGTGAAGGTGCGGTTGAATGGAAGAACTCGTCCTCGTCCCCTCTGGTCTCGTCCGTTTCGTAGTCACCATCCTCTTCATCCTCATTAACCTCAGTTATGGTAGGCGGTCCCTGTGACGCGGGCAACTCTTCAATATCAAATTGTTGTCCCTTCAAGCTGGAGAAATCAACCGTGCTCCAAAAGTCTTTTTCGTTTGGCTTGGTTCTGCTCGCGATCGGGAGAGGAGCGGAAGACGGATTTCCAAGGTGTTGGCGCCGCTGCTCCTCACGCAACTTGCGGTCGCGCGGTTTCTGGTTTGCCTCCCGCCGAGGGGTGTCCGGCGAGAGGCGACGTGCCCGTTTAGCGTTGGACCGATCATGGTCGGATAATTCTGCAAATGATTTGTCAATGATGGTGATACGTTCTTCATCGGTATTAGACGCACGTCTCCGTTTGACCTGCGCAGCGGGGTCGGTGTCCATGCTCGTCTTCATCTCAGGAAGTTTGGATGTTCCTCTTGTGAAACCAGTGGGTGTCGAAGGTAGAGGTATGACATAGCTGTACGGCTCTTCGAAAAGGGTGTGCAGCGGTATTGAACCCGGGCGATCGCGCCCCTTGCCCTTGCTGCGCGGCTTGCTGCGCTGCGGAGTCCGTCGAGGACGGATATGAATAATTTCCTCGACTTCAGTGTCCGATGAGGCAGGCGAGGCAGAGATATGCGAAACGTCGTCTGCAAGGTCGATAACCTCGTTTGGGCGCTTGCTAGGTGGCCCATCAGTCTTTGCTCGTTTACTTTCTTTCGTCGTAAAAAATCCAGTGTCAGACAAGCGTCGTTTCTTGCTCGAGCGTGGGGTAGGCTCAGGAACTGGACTGGGCGAAGGCGGGGTGAGGGGCGTAGCACGCGATTTGTCCCTCAGCTTAACGGTTGGAGTTTCCGGTGGCAGAGGGACGTAACATTGAAATTTCTGAGTATCGCATTTGTACTGATCCCATTCGTCGCGCGAAATGGTCCGAATATCCCTGTTATTATTCATCAACGCCGACCCAGAGTTCCTGTAAAGGATGTCCTCATACCCTATGACATTAACGGCCCTCGGCCAGGTTCCTTCGTCCCGCACACCCTCATCGCGCGGTGCTGGTGGTACGAAGGCCCACGCCAACTGCCCTTCTGCATCCTGCCGCAGTGCAATTCTAGTTCCTTCAGAGACGTGTGACAAATCTTGTCCGCTGAAGCTGCCGAATGCGCTCTGCAAGTCCCCCCTGAAGCTCGCGAACATCGCCTGTGGAGCCAGACTGTTTGCTTTGGGTGTTGTTGCACTATTTATCTCTATTTCATCCTCGAATTCGATGGTTGGTGATCGTTTACGCCGCATTGGCCAGTCTGCGAATGTGGCAGCCGTCATAGCGCGGTCCAAGTGTTATGAGGCTGGGTAAACTGTGATCGCGACAACATGTAAATATTCCCATTGATAGTGTGCAGATCAGAGATACATGATTCATATTACATATGCATACAATGCAACGAAACGGACAAGATCAGAAAAAAATTCTACGAACCGCCAAGAACCGAATGCAGAATCTGAGGTCTATACGGACACGACCAGGGCTCTGTCACTATCCCCTCGTCCATTTTGGGTTTACCCCAATGATAGTCAAAGCACGGTTTAGAGCAGACATGTCGATTGGCTGCTTCTGTGGGAGCGTGCCCAGTGTCGGCCTCTTGCTCGCTTTCGACTTGCTACTTGATCTCGATAGGAGAGAAGAGGCCTTCCTCAGTACACGAGGACGAGATTGAGGTGTTGTATCTGGGTTCCCGTTCGGGTTGCCGTCCCCATTGGCCCCGAAGGTTGGTGCAACGGTTGCAACCCTTCCAGGGGGTATGGGCATCGAAGCATGAAAGGGTGTGACAGGGGTAGCGGTGGTAGGGGTAGTAGGGTCGATAGGTTCGGGGCTCTCAACTGCCCTCGCCGCGACGACTTGCGGTTGGGTTTGCAATTGGAACAGCAGTGGACCAGAAGGGAGTTGCGGCTGAGGAGGAGGCTGTATCACCTCCCCCATCTGTTCCTCTCTTGTCTGCTCCAACCTCTCCCGCGTGCGCTCGAGCGTCGTTGCCCACTCCCTCAAGTCCTCCCTCCCCGCCCGGCGCACAGCGCGCTCAAAATATTCAACTGCACGCTCCAGATCTCCTATGTCTTGTTTCACCCCGAAGCGGGCATTCAAGGCCTTCCCATATGCAAAGTAACGCTTGCCTATCCCACGCTTGGTCTCCGGGTTTTCAGTGACGGCCAGCTCAACACTATAAAATTCGATAGCCTCATCCAGCACTGCCGACTCGCCCGTCACTTTGTATTTATGATATAGCGCATTTGCAACGCTGCCGTATGTCGTACTCTTCCCGCTCTCCTCACTTGCGCGCTTGAAGGTTTCAATAGAGCGATCGAGGTCTTCCATTCGCCTATACCCAAGATATGATTCGAATTGGCACACGGCAAGAGCAATTAGTGCATCGAGTCGGTCCGCGGTGGGCAAATTGCGTTCCGATTCCAGAGCAGCGGAGAGGCGGACGAGCGCTTCTCGCAGGAAGCGGGAATCATGCCTACGTACGTAAAGGAATCTATAGGCATCTCCCAAGAGGAACAGAGCGGGTCCGGAGGAAGCGGGCGGGGCGAGTGTGATGGCCTCGATCATCAGGTTTGCAATGCGCTCCAGGCTTTGGCTTCCGGTTGCGCCAAGTTCGTAGAGGTACTTATGAGCGCGTGCGAGTGAGACCATGATTTCCCATTTCTGAAAACTGCTCAGTCAATATCATTTTGTTGCTCTGAACACCGCCCGACCGCCAACTCACAAGGTTCAACTCCTTTCCCCTCTGCACGTAGACATAGAACGCCTTCTCAAGATACGAATACGCCCACTTGGCATCCTGCACTGCCTTCTCTGGTCCTTCGTTGGCCCTGGTTGCCCGATCGAAATAGGCACCACCCAAATTCGCAAGATTCTGATAGCGATCCCTATTCGCGCCATTATTACACATCCGTAACGCCCGGCCGGCCTGCTCGATCGCCAGGTCGAGGTCGGAGAAATCGTGGTACGTTTCCCAGCGCAGCAAGAGTGCCACGGCAAATGTAGACAGGATGGCCTCGCGGTACGGGTAAGCTGAGTCGGTGATGGACGCCAGGTGGTGCCAGGCTGCTACGGCTGGCTCAACGTCGGAAAACAGGCGGGAAGAAAGCGCCCGCGCAAGGAGGGCCTGCGCTTGAAGGGCTTTTACGCCTATTGCATTAATAGAGGCCTGGTTGCTCGACATGATTGAGCCACTGGGTATCCAGTAATATTCGAACGGGTATAATCGAGCGCTGGTCACAAGGCGAGTCTGACGGTGGACATGGACGGGTCCAAGCTTCAATTAGAATCCCGGGTTGACCCACGGGGCGGGATCAAACGGACGTGTTGGTCTTTCATGGGTTCTATCATATACACCGGGGTGGTACAAAGCGTGCAGTAGGGACTCAAGTCCGATCAAGTGCAAATCAATGGAGCTAGGTGACGACAACAGATTGGACCTAGGTTCCCGCGCCTGCCAAAAGGTCACCGTTCATATACTGCAGAGTAACGTGTGACCATACGGGTGCCTGCTTCCCGAGGTTCTAACCAGAGGACGAGCAGCCCGGTCAAAATCGAAATTCCAGCCACCCCCATGGCGCGTCTCCTCCTCATGGTACTGAGTCCCCACGAAGATGCGAATCCCGACTTTCCAGACTTTCCCTTGGTCCTGATCTTGGCCGCCCACGCCTCACTGGCATGGTATAGTACCGCAAAGACCAAACCTCCATAGGTAACCCACGCCCACAGCGGGTACGTCTGCAAGCCGTACTTGACAAACTCGTAGTCCAGTTCGGAAGGTGATAGCGCGGAGATGGGCGGCTGAGGAAGGGAAGGGCGAAGTCTGTGAGACTCGACGTGAATGGCAAAGAAGGCGAGAGCCGGGTATGCCGAGAGTGTTACAAGGCGCGTAGACTTGAGTTTGCGCCAGATTTTTGCGAGAATGGATTTCGAGTTCTGAGAGGTTGTTGAGTGGAATGGCTTGATACTGAGAAGGATACGCCGCGCAAGGGAGGAGGCAACATGTATCCCAAGAGGTGCAGATACGAGCAAAGGTTCGGTATATCGCCCTTGATAATATTCCCGGCCCAGAAGCTTCGCGATTAATAACATCAGACTCGACTTTTTTTTTGGGAACGCAAAACCGGTATTCCGAAGGACAGGTACTCACCATGACCTGCGAAGATGCAGACGAACCACCTATGCTGGCGATTAACGGCGCAGAAAGATGCACCAGCATGAAAGCAGAAATGAAAGGCGTCGGGAGCCGTTGGATTGCAGTTAGAATCGATAATGCGTTGAACTTGGACCCAGTTTCATCCGCCACGGTAGTATTTTCACCTTCCATTTGCGTCGTGGGTGGGCTCAGAAAATGGGGTAATTGTATTATCAACAACGTTGCCTAAATGTGGTCTGCTTCCAAGTCGAGGGCTCTTCAGATGATTGGTTGATCGTAATACGGTCGGGGTTACTAGAATGGAATTCGAGACTGTTCCGAACCGCGCTGAAGGGTAGGGAAATGCGGTCAAAGACGGTCACTTTGAGAGCATCCGTGCGGGTTGCCAAACGTGAATCATTGCTTTGTTCCACTACCTATAGTATCAAGCATAGTTGGTTATGCCATCTAACCCTAATCTCCCACGGACGAGCTCACATCCTATGAGCCTGATTAGGGGGGAATCGAGACTCCGCGAGATAAACAAAAAGAGCGTGTATACTGCAATCTTTACTAAAGAACCTAGTCGGGATCAGTAAATGGGGTGCAGCATACAAGAATTATTTGACAGAAAGAGGACGAGAAGGGGCATTTCATCATGAAGTGAGGCGAACGACAGAGCGGGTGAAGGAATGTTTCACGATGATGTAACATGTACTCATAGAAGACGCAAAGGCTTGATCGAGGGAGACGGGTATACGATACGCGAGTGTGGGAGATGTCGAACGTCAACAAAGTGAAGGGGGAAGGGCAGTGTTTTTCGCTCGGCGATCTTAGAATATAAATGCGGAAGTTTCAGTTTACAGTTGATAATGACGCATGTGGCGTTGATGAAGTATCGCAGTGCCAATCGTGCGCGAACCTTGACCACAGATGCGGCACCGAAGGCTATCTATGTCAATAAACGCCGAATACACAGACAGGCCCTTAACTGCAAGTCGGTCTGCGAGCCCCGCCGGATCGACTTCGAATCCGCCTACCATGGGCTCTGAATTTGGAAGGAGCGCGTTTCGAAGGCGGGGCCACTTCGCGAGTTCACGAAGGGCGACTTGGATCTGAGCCTGCTCATCCGACGTTACTTCGGCCGAAGGTGAGTGGGTGTTTACCAAACTCTCACAAGGATGTCCACCATTGCCGCGCTCCGCCTCCGCGTAGTGTCTCGCCTGCCGGAAGGATGGAGGTAAGGGTACACCGAACATGAGCGGATTTGGATTTGACGTGTCAGGGATGCCATGAGTGTCAGGGGAAGTTTGATTGTGGATATTGAGCGATTGGCTTGGGTGATGAGAAGCTGTTGGGTAACGGATAGTCAGCTCAGCTGTTTAAAAGGTACTGGACACGCTTCGGATCACCTGTGTCCCTCTCTGAACCCATTCCAGCGACAGCCTTGGCATATTCCAGTGGATCCTGTTCACCGTACGCTATAATCCGTGGCATTAGCCCTACTGCGGTGCTACGGCGACCGGCATCCGGCCCCTCGACGCTGGGGACGTCTCGCGGGACTTCAGCAGTGGAAAGCGGTTGAGAGGAGGACGCAGGGAATGAAGTCATCACACAAGCAAATCTGATTGATTGGCAAACCATCGGTCAGGAATTTTGTCACGTCGTCGTGGTTGGAGACAGCGGCGGAAAGTATAGTTCAAACGGAGCACGAGGGGTGAATTAAGCGAATGAAAAGACCATCGAGAGAGAGTTAACGTACAGAGGCGAGACTTTGATTAGGCACAGCTGCTAAAAAGATGACGCTTACACTCCTTGGCAACGCAGAGGGTGGCCCGGCAGGAGGGACGAATGGATAAAAGTGGAGGCACTTTTCTTAGTTCCTAGAGCCCTAATATTAAATTCGGTAAGAGCGCATTCGTCTCGCTGTTTATAAACCAACTCGCGCAAACCAAAAAAAAACCCTGGACAGGCGATTGGTACCAGGGTCACCTTCTCACGAGCGACTGAAAAATCTGAATCTCTAAATTTGTAGAATCCTGTTGTAATCGAGCCCCCTGGTCAGGTGCGTAGAATCTGAGCCATTGTGAGAGTGGAAAAATGAGGGTCCACGTACAGTGTGTATAGCAAGTGGGAAGCCTTGATAAGTTGCAGTGACCTTTGGCGTTCGAGGAGAATAGTGGACGGGAGGAGGCCCGGTGTCGAAGACAAGGTCGCGTCCGCATGTTTGGGCGTCTATTTTAAAATTGGAACCCACGCTTTCACGTACTCTTCACACCCTCCCGCTACGTCGGCCTAGCATCCGGGCCCTCGTGCCCAGGTCACAACCCCCATCTCTCCGGCGTCCTCATAGGTCGCGGGCAGGCAATGCCTTTCTATACTGCGATTGAGCAGTAACCGGTCCTTTCCCGGCGGTGTATTCGAGAACTGTAGGGAAGGACTGATCGGAATATGCAGCAGGATTTTTGTATCGATTGGAATAGCGTCGGTCCGCCACCCTGGAAGATCAAGTTAGGCACAACTCAAAGGACTGGACGAGATGTGCGCAAAGAGCTCGTTGGACGATTGGCCCTCCCTGGCCCTCCGGCTCGTCGGCGCGTTTTCCTGTGATTTTGATAGGATGGAAAATGACCTAATGGGCAGATGAAGGATCCCTGACATATCTTGAGCAATTGCGGTCGTAATATGGAATCTCCGGGACTTGATTAGGGGACAGCGCCCCATTAACGATGGCACCTCGGATTCGCAGTTGACTTGCGACAGAAGTCGGTATGTGTAATAAATACTTCATAATTAAGCGTCAACTTGATGAACTCTTTGACATAGACTGACTTCATACGTGGCCCACTTGAAAATCCTGCTCAAGCAAAAAAAATCTCCTGAAAGACAATTCAAAATACGATAGGAGCCTGCACAGAGGATTCCTTGAAGCTCCAATGGGTACCTATGCATCGTCGGAGACAATAATGGCTCTGATGAGGCTTTGGCGTGGCCGTCAGTTCACCACTCATTTAGTGGTGTAGTCCGCACTGATGCATGAGATGACTTAGATAGCTGAGTTGGTGTTTCTGACCGACATTTGCTTCTACAGGTGCTTCGAGGATGGCAACGTCAAATCTAGAGGAGCACCCAGTTAGAGGAGGCAAAACGGGAAGGGAGTGAAGCCAACCCAAGATTTTTTTCGTGCGACGTAAACAAACACATTCCACAACGCCGTGCACGGCGAAGCGAACAGAACGGAGCAGGGACATTTAGGCTCACTCCTCGGCAAGACTGTCTGGAACAAGCGGCCACTATTCACCCTGTGGCCACTCAAAGGTTCACGGAACACGCGAAACCTTCCAAAAGAAAGGTAGCGCGTCCTGCGAAGCACGGTGGATGATAGGCATTGTTGGCGGATAAGGAGGCTTCCGTAAGCGTAAATCCTTCATTCTACTCCAACGGTTCGACTATGGCTAAAGCATTTTTAACACCATATCTGAACTACGGGTCCTGAAGACCAATTAATGGACAAGACAGAGTCATAAATTCCGAAGAATTTGACAGCCCGAGAATCCTGAAACACCCCTGGATGGTCTTACGTTGTTGTATAGGTGCTCCCGTTCTACCCTCTCAGTATGTTGTCCCTTCTGTCTACCTTCAGTGGGAAGGGGTATATCGGAAAGCGCTTGTGCTCACATGGTAATACTTGAACGGAACTTAGAAACCTTAATATCACGTATCCACTTCCGAATCTCTGTAGAGAGTGTCCCCTCTGGTGCTGTTGCGGCTCGGTACTCACGGGCACTATTCCGTTTAGCTTGGGAATAGACAGAGTGGCAGTGTCTGCTTGTGAGCCTCGTGTCCGAGGGGCTCTATCATCCAAGTGTTTAGTGCAGGCGACGGCACAGTTTCTTTCGAAGGACGCAGACGCTATAAGGTAATATATTTGAACCTGGAGCAGGGTGGGAAGCAATGGGTCTCTCTGGGAATATATGGTTTTAGGACGCTCTGCCTTGCGCACCGACTGGAAGGAAAGTTTATGTTGGAGAGAAAGAACTGAGGCACGATGGAAGATACTGGATCATCTCGCACTTATATTGCTCTGGGACTCAGGTACATGTTTACTTAAAGGTGAACCCATACTTGTTGTGATTGGAAGATGGATAGCAATCCTTGCTAGATTGTATCAGATTGGGCGTAATGCTGAGGCTGAGCGGGCCAATCGCGGTGATGGCGCACTTGAGCTGAGGCGCACACAAATGTAGATTCTTTCGAAGCTTCCGTGAGGTGAAATCCAAGTCAGAAACTCGGAATGGAAGATTCCAAGCACACACTAATATTGTTGTGAGGTTTTAAATACCGTATGCATGTCGCAATTTGACCTCGAGAAATGACTGTGTGGCTGTGGAGCTGATCCAATGAGAGGCTTGACCATAAATTAGCCCGATATAGAATGAAGGCGATTACGGACAGTTGTAGCACTAAGTTGACGGGTTGTTGCTTTTTATGGTAATCCCATATCCCATTACTGAGGTACGCTGAGGTACCATAAAATGGATGACGTCAAGGGTGGTTGGCTTCAACAGGGTAACCGTCAAATGACAATAAAGAATCCATTTAGAAAATGACAAAAGTTTACGACCAGCGTGGATCCGCTGCGCGTCTGAAAGCACCTCCTGATCTCCGAAGACCAATTCGGCCGATGCACTAGACTGCGGAGTTGCCTCCCTGGTCTGACATTTGTACAACGTTTATACGATGACACAGCCACGGCTTACGCCACGGAGGTCGAATCGCGCACCAAATTTTCTGGAGGGGAAGGCTTCGAACCAGCGCACAAACGAACTGCCCACTAAAGGTGAACTAATCGTATTCCCGAGTTAGGCCGTTACAGCCGTTACCCCAAAGGGTAATATACTTCGTTTTTGACTACAAAAACACTACTTGAGGTGCTTCTTGACTGGTGGAATGCTCGGCCTCCTCATTGTCATTTACCTCTGGCCTGGTCTGCATCTTTCTCTACCGTCTACGTATTCCCCTACAACTGGAATCAAATACCTGACAAAATTACGAGGCGCCCGGGACGCACTGCTCCATGGCCGATTGCCCAACATCTCATAAGGAGAAAGACGGCACGTGTTTCCCAAAGAATGTAAGTATCCTTGCATTTCTCTCTACTCTCGGAAGACACTATGCATACAGGAATGTGTAGTACGAACCGTAAGCAGGATAGCCATGATATCAGTTGACTGATACCCTTGCTATCCAGCCTCCAGGAGTATCAGCCGCACGGCGAACGTCAAACACAGACAATACCCACACGATCAACATAGGTTTCATGAACCTTCTTGTGCAGGTTGAACACATACCGGCTTTCGTGAATCCAATGTTCATTTACTTGACAGTGGAAAAGGCAATTCCTGTACACCCACACCTTCCGTGCAATAGGAAATCTATCACTCCTCCCTCGAAGAGACCGCGTTACGCAAGTATGTGGAGGCTTCCGCATATGCGAGGCATATCGAGGCCATCCTAGGTTCTGAGTGAGTACCGCCATTCTGGTCCATGTGCGAATTGTCGGAATACTCACCAAAATGGATATTGTCCCCTGAATGCGTTCAGACTCCCTTTCCCTTTTACACCAAGGTGAGATTCGATCAGTATGAATCAGGGGAGGGATGAGCAGTAGATACTCGAGACTCAGCTATGGCCGGCGGCGCCGACCAGCTGCATATATCGCTCAAGTTCATCAAATCTAGGCGTAATGCATTGTGAATGATATAGAACTGGAAGTAGTTGTATTGCTTGAGGCACTATTCTCCGACGGTATATTTGATTTCGTTTTGACCCCAAATACGGCATGAGACGAAGCACGCCATCATTACCATGGTCAAGGTGATCAAGTATACTGTATAACCCTTCGGGTGGATGCCAACGGGAGATCCTTCGCTGTCCATGTGGCAAGGCGGCCTGTGGAGGATGATGGAAACTCGAGATCGTTGAGGCATCCCATACGGGATCAAACCGCTTTGACCATTGTCGTCGCAGGAAAAGGTGGTAAGTGCCTATTTGCCCCGTTCTACACTGACTCCGAGATTATAGTGCTGAGCACGTTAGCAAGAAACCAGTCTATATTTCCGAAAGGCGGGATGACCAGTCACCGATGCCGCCCCTTCACTAACTGAATTCGACAACCGAATGACCAACAACAGTGGGATCCGTGGTGTTGGGTGCGGTGATGGCCAGATGTTGACACAAATGTGCTAAGGTTGCATGGTATAAATGATGATATTCCTGAAAAATGAGGGCATCCATAACCATTCAACAAAGGAGTGAGGCGCACCCAATTGATGGAGCCTCATTGGCACAGACGGACCCTATAGGCCAATGAGGTGGGAGGCGGCACCTAAGGACCTGCGAAGAGGATACATGGATTGAAAGAAGTCAAGGTTAGGAGGAATACGGTCTAGCCGAACAACGAAGGGACACAGGATGATATGAAATGTGCAGAATGATTTATGCTGGTAGATTGAATGATTATGGTGGTAGATTGGATAGTGTCCCGTCTGTCCATTGTGCAAGTCCGCTTCATCGTGCGAAAAGTCCTACTATCTCCGTCTGGCACGGACGTCACCGCCGAGGGAAGCGACGGTTTGGTAGCATAGCACTAGGAGCGCTTGGCCAATCAAGTCGACGAAGGACGATTGGAGAGGCAATGCATATGTGTCCGGGTCAAGCGAACGATCCCAGAGGAAATTTATAAGCCATTGCGACAAACCGAGAGAAGATATAACCTATAACAGAAATTCCAATTAGAGCTTGAGTTGATCTATTATGCCGCTCATGCTTACCGTGACGCAAAAGATGAGAGAGAAGAAGACCAAGAAAAGGACGGGTAGCGTCAACCATCCAACGGCATATGAAATGACAAGAAAGATGATGAGCACTGGCAAGGTCACGAGGAACAGAGCCAATGCAGTGACGAAGGGTCGCGGGTCGCTCGTTGCGACTTCATTGATACTCGCATGAGACACGACCGATGTGGGTGAGTGATCACCTCTAGCAGAGGCGATAGGAGCACAAGCCTCGTGGTGACTATGCTCCATGGCATGGAGGGTTGTTGAAAGGCGAGAGATATAGACGGATCCCACGCTGCCAGGAATTCCCCCAACAAGGATGCTGAGCATACCAAATGAGTTGTAGAGCGACACGAATTTGTCTAGGACAAGTCCAGCGCCAGAGCTGATCGCCATTGCACCGAAGAGTGGGGTCCACCCTTGGGCGATGATGGGTCGAACAAGTGGGTTGCGTAATGTTGTAACAAGGCAGAAAAGGAATATGGCGAGAAGGGCGAGAAGGACAACGACTAAAAGTCCATTCGAGATTGAGTAGACTGCGGTGGAGATGAGCCCGAGCAGAGTCAGAGTGACAAGATCGCCAAGGACGGAGGCGACCGGGGGTGCAATGTTGTCTGGATTGAGTTGGAGCTTTCTACACAACATGATAAGGCTGCACATAAAGCTTCCAAGGACCAGCGAGCTCGCACTGGCGGAAAAGAGGGCGCTAGTGAGGACAAGGAAGAATTCCCGCACACCACCCCTGATGGGAGACTTTGGAGGATAGTATTTAGGTCGTCGGCGTGAGGTGGCCAATTTAAGGAGGTGCAGCGTGACAGTCTTGGCAGGCGAGTCGTCGTTGGGTTCGACTGAGGGGCCCATCACGATACCCAAAATGAACGACAGTACCGCTGCAACTGCAGATACGAGGAGAGCTTGAACTTGAAGCAAAGACAAGTTGCCGAAAATTAACTTCCTGCGCACCCGGCGGTCGTCCAAGTCACCTATGTTTGCCGCTGTCGAGAGACGGGCAGACAAATTCATTTCCAAATTACCCTTGAGGTTGAGGAGGATGGGTACTAGGATAAATAATTCGTCTATGGTCTTGAAAGCGATCCATCCCTTTCAAAGCCATATGGTCATGGGACTACTCGGTGCATACGAAACAATCCAACACTCACAGAAACGCGCTCCAGGAGCCCTCCGGTGAGCACTAGTCCTAACAGCGATAACCCAAGTGTTGGCGCAGTCTAAAACAAGTCAAAAATGAGACAAATGCGGGGAATCGACAACTAGAACTACTTACCTCCACAAGTATCGCTCTCATGAAATCCCAGTTTGAGACTGGGGGAAGTGGTTCCCGGCCTCGCCTGGCGGCGGCACCCCCAAGGAGCGGGGACTGCATATTCTCGTGCTCTTCGTCATCGTCTTCGGCAAGGGTATTCTGTACGCGGTTGTACCCATTTGCGTCATTCATGTCTCAAGCTAGGAAAGCGTCAAGAGATGTGTCTGAAGTGTTGGTTGGGGCGAAGAGTGATCTGTCAAAAATCGGCGATCAATCCCGACCAGCAGATGCGACAAGGATTCCAAAAATCAGCAAAAAATTGGGTACGCTCACCATACACACGTACAGTCTACTATATAAGTTCCAATTTGATTTGGAAATATTTTAGAGCGATGCTACAAGCAGCATGTTGCAATGCGACTACCGCGGCAGTTCCGCACTCGCCAGCATGATAACTCCGTCCTAGTGCATGTTAGAGAACCCGCTCGGTATTACCGGCTACTTGGTTGCTAGGGAACGTCAAGCAACCAGCCCCCAATAACACACAATAC
>WNFL01135698.1_pt2 | contig 13401 bp, 14 predicted proteins | sample 5400361 | NCBI WGS metagenome assembly WNFL01 (sample SAMN13153351, study PRJNA577476) | soil metagenome | isolation source: 40 cm soil on Douglas fir-dominated hillslope | place: USA:California | collected 2013-09-17
GCTTGAACCTGACTTCCCGCCTGCCCACATGGAATCCAACGCTGAGCCTGGACCCTCAAACCCCTTCGGTCTCTTCTTCTGTCCACAAGGTATATCTTTCATCGTAACACTCCTTTCATCCAGCCGCTCAGCATCCGTGGCCCTGGTGCAGAGAAAGGCCGGCGACAGACCATAAACATCAACCTCCACGACGAAATGCTCAGCAAATTCAACCTCAGACGAGCGTTCGACATAGAGGTCATCCAACACAACAACACCCAACTCCAATTGCGCGGCGATTCCAGGCGGTCTGGAGCCGATGGACTACCAGACGACCCCGCCCTCGTAAAGAAACGCAGAAAGCAAGAAAAGGAATCGTTCAAATCCCTATTTCGTAACATCCCAGGTCACAATCTCCCCCCGCCCCTGCACGCCAGTCCGCCCACTCACCCACTTTCTAGGCAAAATCGATACCAAAAAGGACCATTATTTCATGGAACTCACTATGCTCCCACCCGAGAAGGAAATCGAGGTCAAACCCCTCGATGACGAACGTGCTGCTGTCTTCGTCTTCACCGAGATGGCCCAGGTAAGCCGCCCCCGCCCACCTGCTTGCTTGATAGCCAAGTGCTCGTGTCCCTGGATCTGTCCCTGGAGCTCATACTTTCTCCTCGCATTCACAGCTACCACCAGAATCAGTTGCAGATGAAGATGGGAAGAAGAAAAAGGTAATACCTGCCCTTGTTCTCGCGCTCTGCCATGTCAGTCATTCAGTCAGGCAGTCACTAACATCCAGTCTTTTCACCCACAGAAAAAGCGAAAAAGGGAATACGACGGCACACATCATCTGGCAATCCCCGCCGGAGACCCATCGTCATCATCGCACTCGCACCAGCAACAGCTACCGATGCATCGCAACTCGGCCGCACCGACCCCCGCCGCGCACCTCCCCACGCCAGGCGGAGCTCCGCCGGTCCCTAACGCTACCAAACGTGGTATTGTGCGAAAAGAGCGCGACGAACCTCCCGGTTCGGCGAGTGGGATCCCACCGAGTAAGAAACGCCGCCAGGTGCGTACTCTCTCTTACACCCCCCGAGCGCGCACTGCTCTCCCATCATCACCTCCGCCTTCCCCATTCAGATGAATCCCGGTCCATTGAGAGCCTCTGACTTTCCTTTATTTCTCCAACGCGTTTCTAGGAGGCCTATCAGATACAACAGCAGCCCACGCCGCAGGGACCCTGATGGTCTCCTCTCCCCTTCCCCCAGCTCCTTATCTATGAAGTTGCTGTCCTCGGGTTAACCCTCGATCACACAACACGGCCCTCTCTTGCATAACATGGTAACCTTATCGTCGCTCCCCCGCATGTCTTGTAAAGCACCGACCTGCATGCGTCAATGTATTCTAGATCCACTAAGACCCCTCCACCCCCGATCCAAAGCTCGCACGTATCCTCCATACACCTACACCTGTACCTTGATGAGCGCCCTTCTCCCCCCATTCCCATGCCAATGGAATCATGTCGCTAGGCGTATCCGTGTGGTTGTCTTCTAAAATAACTAACTAGGAAATGAGGGAAGATTTATCAACATGCTCCGTTTCGTCCTGATGCCTTGAAAATGAAAACTTTGAGCCCAAACACCAAAGAAAAGAAGATCACAGATTAGCCGTTGCTCTTCCTCAATTGGTTCCGCTTTTCATTAGCACATTGGAACGGTTCTGACAAGTTCTTCGGCATCTGCGATCTACGATAGCTCTTTTGCCGTGATGGTGATGTGCCCCTGCTTTGAAGGTGGGGCCCCTTGACGCGTTGCTGATGGTAGACAGCCAATGCCAAACCAACCACGAATGCCAAAAAACCAAATAAAGCATCACTCACAGAGTCACAGTAGAGGGGCTATGGTACTACCTTGACTGTCCATGTCCCCGGACCACCCGGACCACCCGGACCGCTGCAATTCCGTCCCAACTCACTCGAGTTTGAGAATCTATCCTCCCCCATTCCCACATGTTGGCGGTGATAATCCTTCTTGAATACAATCCCGAATGAGGCGCTCAATGTCCAACTTTTTTATCCACCCCTGAACCTGAGTTCTGGAAATTCAGCGAATCGGACCTAATACAAACGGCTAGGCGTATTACGTTATCGTAGATAGGGTGCGCGTGTGTGCGTGTGTGCTCTCTCTCCGTGACCGGTAGAGGACTAGCGGTTGCGATGGTTTGGGCGTTCAAGAAGCTTCTCTACTAGCTCTTTTAGGAAGCTTCTCCTCGTCTAGCTTATACGTAAGAGAGACTGGTTTGTGTGTACCGGTTAAGGGCAAGGGAACCCGGCCAAGAAGCAAGACGCAGTTTGAAGACCTTTGGGAACGTCGGGTGGTAAAATGTCCAGGATTGAAACACTGTCCACTGGGACTCTAAGCTTCTGAGGCTTCTCTGTAGAAAGCTTTTGCGCTTTTGCGCCGCAGCGGCGGCGGGTGTGTCCAAACATCCCACGCGCAGGTGCAGGAGCGGGAGCTGCAGCTTACGTGATCCATACCATCATACAAAACGATTTTCTGCGATAGTACCACGACGTCAACGGAGGTCATCAACGCCCGAAACTTTATAAGACAGGAGCAAAGTGTTCTTAGCTCAAGCCGCTTCTGTCCCAGACTAGAGGCAAATTCATTATTTGGGCTGTTGTACACGAAAGCGAGTCAGATACCACAATACTTCCAGATCCGAGGCAGCCAGATATGGTCCATAAATCGACACTGCCTACTTCCTAGCAGGCACAGCAGAAATTCCCTGCTTGAGCGACTCGCAGGTGTCTTTGGCGTCTCCAAGTAGCATCCTCGTATTCTTCATGTAGAAGAGCGGGTTAGGGATGTCGGCTGGTGTAGGTAGCAGCCAAGTTAGCCCTTCACTTGACTCTGATCAGAGATCTGACACACCATAACCACCAGCAAGTGAACGTTTCATGACAACCACTTCCTTCGCCTTGTGTACGTGAAGTGTGGGCATCCCATAGATAGGAGAGCCCGGCTCTGCGAGGAGACGTCAGGAAATGACCGCCAATAGCGAACATTACTTACCCATGGAACTCGGGTTCACTAATTAACACCAGCCGTTCGTCAGTGCTGACGACTCTTGGTGTCAGTGAAGAGCGTACCTGTATCATTTGCACCGATCACCAACACAACATCAGTGTCGGAGAAGTCCTCATTGATTTCGTCCATCTCGAGCACGACTGTGGACCAGCCTCAGTTTGCGAATTATACTCATTCATCGTAGCGGCTCACTATCATAGGGCACGCCGGCCTCTGCCAACAGTACGTTAAGCTGTACGACAGTTTTAGTCCGGGTCGTTGGGGTAATCCACGGAGCAACCTACTTGTCCTGGCATTCTTCCGGCCACTATCGTCGATGGTCAGTAGAGCTCCAAATTTCTAGGAGGCGAGGCATACCTGGATGGACGGCGAATCGGACCTTGATTCCACGCGCTGTAAGGAGCTTGACCATTTCGGCAATGGCATATTGCTACCAATCCCTTATAAGAGCGTACCATGCGCGTAATTAAAGGAAATCTTACCGCTTTGGCAACGGCCAGTCCATAACCTGGGGTGATGATCACGGTCTCGGCGTCCAACAAAGCTTCAACGGTTTCCTCCACAGATGTCTTTCCAAGGGTTAATCCTTTGGACTGCGTACGGTCGCAACATCATACCTTGGTGACCACACCTTCTATCGTCTTCGCGGATTCAGCTGGTGCGGCAATACCACCGAATAAAACGTTGACCAAGGACCGATTCATCGCTCGGCACTATAGAAGGAGAGGTCAGCGTATGAGCCTGCAAACATTGGAAAGAGCTCATACCATGATGTAGCTGAGAATCGAACCGCTAACACCAATCAAACTTCCGACTGTCGTTAATAGGTCATTTTGCAACATGAGACCTTCAGCAACGAGCGCAAATCCACTGTATGCGTTGAGGACAGTGATGACCACGGCTAGATTTAATATTAGCAACGCAAGGAAACCATCTAAAGGGGCCAACTTACGCATATCAGCGCCTCCAATAGTCGAAGTCAGAGTCACGCCTTTGACGAAGCTAAGTGCCGCGTTTGCGGTCAAGAAGCCAGCTGCAACAACCGGAGCCGCGGGTGCGGCAGCCAGGAAGCCGCCCATAGTGGCCATATTTGTCGTGAGCAAGCCGATGTTAGTCCAATGACGACCAGGGAGTTTAAAAGGTCTGGACGACATGGTTCCTGCCAGTTTGAGGTATGCTATTATCGAGCCGCTGTAATGCTTAGTTAGCGCTGAGAATATACTTCGCCTGGGAATAATATACCTGAAAGTCACGCCACCCACAAGCACCCCAAGGTATGAAAGGACGAGGTGTAAGGTGCTTGCATGGGCGAGATCACCCAAAACGCTCCCAATACAAGTGAATACTGCAGCCAAACCGACCACACTATGTAGCGCCGCTACGGTCTGAGGGAGCTCCATGGCTGTAACACGTCGCCCAATCCAAATACCAGCAGTTCCTCCTAGCGCGGTCAAAATGCCAAACTGGACGAGAACTTCGGGGCTAAATCCGAGTGCAACGAGGGAGGATAGGACACCAGAAGCAACACCCAGGATGCCGAGAACGTTGCCTTGACGAGCCGTTACTTGGGATGCAAGACCGGAGATACTCGAAATACAAAGAAGAGAGGAAACGAGATATCCTGCTTGAATCAATCTATAGCGGAATCAGGTGTCGTTCCGTATCAGAGGTCACACAAACCTACCCGGCAGTTCCGGTACCAGCTGCCCACATAAACCCAGAGCCAAAGACAAGCGCGGGGATGCTGTACAAGTACAAATGTTCAGGAGCATCGGTGGCTCGCTAACGACCTATGAGGAACGTCTAATGAAAAGAGATTTTGCACTCACTCGGAATGCATCGAGCATGCGCTTGGTAATCACGAAGCCTCCGAAGATGTTGACATTGGCCAAGACGACTGAAAGGGCAGCTAGCCATTGCGGGGCAGTTTGCGGCATGTAGCCACCCCCCATAACGAACATCCCACCGACGGCCACCATGCCCGAAATTGCATTTGTGACAGACATCAAAGGCGAGTGCTAAATAGAACCGTTCTCACCAGAGCACCCCAAAAGAGAGAGTATAACTCACCAAGGCAGGCGCAACGCCCCAGACGGCCCTGTAGCCAATCAAACCAGCCAGTCCAAAAGTGAAGATGTTACCCATGAATGCGGGTCCAGTAGCCTTACCCAACGCCACAACACTACCAAGAGCGGTGCTAAGAATTGCAACCTCAGTGGCTGCTTTCTTGAATGGGGTCACCGCAGTTACCTCCTCCTTCACTGCCGCTGCCGCAGGAGTTGGAGTGGCGGGAGAAGCAACTGTAGGCTGGGGTGGAGAAGGCGCAGGCCATAACAATTCGCCTTTTTGCAAGACGATTGAGCGACGAACGACCTCGTCTTCCAAATCGATGCGGTACTGCTTGTCCGATCCAATTGAGAGCAAGAACTTGGTGACGTTGTTCGAATAAAGGTTCGATGACTGGGTAGCCATACGGGATGGAAGATCGGTATAGCCTATGGTTCGAGAAGGGTGAGCGAAAACATCGAACCAAAGGTGAAAACAGGACAAACCGAGTACCGAAATACCACCGTGGACATGTAGCTTGCCGGGAACGGTAACTTCGCAGTTTCCTCCGGCCTCCGCTGCAAGATCCACAACCACACTCCCTTGTTTCATAGCGGAAACCATAGCCTTGGTAATGAGTTTGGGAGCAGGCTTGCCAGGAATCAACGCTGTCGTAATAACGATATCGACTTCCTGGCACTGGTTCATGAAGAGGCGCATTTCCTCCTCGATGAACTCCTTGCTCATTGTCTTGGCATAACCGCCTGTACCGGCGCCATCTTCCTTAGTGGAGATCTCGAGGAATTCCCCTCCAAGACTCTCGACTTGTTCCCGTGCAGCAGCGCGTGTGTCGAAAGCTCGGACAATAGCCCCCATCCGACGAGCTGTGGCAATGGCGGACAAACCCGCAACACCGGCACCGATGATCAAAATTTTGCACTATTCGCGTTAATTTAAAATATCAATCGTTACACCCTGATATAAACACTCACAGGAGGGACTTTGCCTGCCGCTGTGGTTTGACCAGTGAAAAAACGGCCGAAAACGTTGCTGGCCTCTAAGACCGCTTTATAACCGGCAATGTTGGCCATGGAACTCAACGCGTCAAAGGGCTGGGCACGAGAAATTCTAGGGATTTGGTCCATTGCGAAAACAGTCACCCGCTGATACAAATGTCAGTGTACGAAGGGTTCTCAGATGTAAAGCGTTCTGACCCTTTTCTGTAGAGCATCTACAGTGTCCTTGTTTTGAGCCGGGTACAGGAACGAAATGAGAGTCGATCCATTGCGAAGGAGGTCAATCTCGTTTTTTGAGTGGCCAAGTCCACCTTCCAAAGACGGTGGTCGCACTTTGAAAAGAATATCTGAGGTGCTAAACACATGGTCTCGGGTTGTCACGGTGGCCCCGGCGGCCTTGTAATCCTCGTCCAGGAATTGTGCTTTGAAGCCGCATCCGCTCTCGACCAGGACTTCCCGGAAGCCCTTGGACTTGAGCACTTTGACATTTGCAGGCGTCAAGGCGACCCGCAATTCGCCCGGGAAGGATTCTGCTGCGACTCCGACTGACAGTTGAGCATATGGGATGCCCGCTACCAAAAAGGTAAATCGTCAAATGGATAATCGCCAGTGTGCACGAGTGCACCCACCAGCGAGCTTGGGATCGACGACATCCGCATAACATCTCGAGGCACCTGTCCAAGGTGGTCGTGACCGTCTCGTGTTCACGAGACCAAACCCGGTTGATGTAGACCGGAGGAGGAGAGGAAGCCGAAGTGAGCGAATGGAGAGCAGGAGGGACTGAGAAGGATGGCAGCACGCGTTGGGCGCCATGGCCCAGGATGGCGGCAGCATGGCCGTCGTCGTTGGGAGGGAACAAGATGTACAGTCTGGCGGGGTATCTCGGTATTCGAGACACGTGTCTTCCGCTTCGCAGTCAAATGTGGGCAATGTCCATTCAATGTCCATCACGGCGGAACCCCGCACAGACCGTCTAGTTTCGCTGGCCCATCGGCAACGGTATACGCTCGAGCTTCAAAGTCTACTATTGACACATGATTACACGATATACACAACTTCCTACCCTACCCTTGGAAAGCGGTGCCTGCTTTCGTGGTTTCAGCGCGTCCTCCTGCAGCGAACCCGGTACCTAAGAGACGGTCAGTGACATATCGGTCATAAACCGGCGGTTGAACTGACCTTCTCTCATAAGCTCGATGATATCTTTCGGCTTTGCCGGACCATCGCAAGCGACGCATTGTGACGAAGGCATCACAAAGCCGTCTGTACAGGTCTTACAGATGACATGAGAGCAGGGTTTGATGACTACAATGTATGAGCTTAGCATATCACATAACCTCACCCTCTATTGACTTACGGAATATCCTACTACTATTCGACAATTCCTTCTTGCACGACGGGCACATTTTCTTCCCGGATTCGCCTTGCTTTTTGTCGCTACTAGACGACGGTGCCGATGAACCGTCAAAGGTGAAAGCCACAGGTGTTAAATGCTTCATGCTAATTGAATGCTGTGAGATTTGGTGCGGGTACATCTGGATTGAAAACCAACAGCATAGTATGAGCAGGATCCGACGCCCTGCACATGGTTTGCAGCTTGACGTCCTTGAGCGATATTAGGTTTGGCGCATCAGGGGTGAGTGATGGTAGCCAGAAGTCTGGTAATTTAGCTTTTCGGGCTTCATTCTGTGTAATTGGATCAACATGCAAACAGGTGTGTGGTCTCGTTCCCAGGTTGCTGACCTGCTCGATTTCAAGCTGTTTAATTGCAGCCTCCTCCGCTTCTTGTGCGACTCTCTGAGCCGCATCCCTATCGAATTCAAACCTCTGTCGCTTTGCAATAGGTTCCCCTGTATATCACTGGGTCGATTCAGTATCACTTTGACCAACGAAGAGGCTCACCACTTCCTACACCATCCTCATCGCGCTCTTTGCGCTTGCCTATGAAACCGACGACTTGACCACGCTCAAACTGTTGCAATACACGCTCTCTTGCCTTCTGGCGGACCTCATCGCGTGCACGCTCTTCCTCTTTGCGGACCTGTGCCATTTCCTTCTTCTTCCTCTCCAACTCTACCTTCTGCTCGACCAAATCCTTGAGCGCACACTCTCGACAGAACAAGTGACCCTTGGAGCATGCGACTGGCGCCACAGCAGGACACAAGCAGAGCGAACAAGCATCGAATGGCCGAAGGGAATCTGCGCCTAGTCGGGCTCGCTGCGTCCCGTACAAGGATTTGAGCTTATTGTGCTCTGCCTTTGTGAATACAGAGGCAGCGGTATTATTTTTCGAATGTCGGGTCATCGTAAGGTCCAAGACCACAGCTACACCCGGGCACCCCTTGTGGTTTGGCGTAGCCCGCTGGATGACCATAAACACCAACTGCTGGCAATGGGAATGTGGATCCGAGTTATTGGGGATGCTAGCTTTTTCCAGGTTACAACAGGTTCGTTTCCTTTCTGCTCGTTCGTTTCTCAAACCCCTCAGCTACTAAGCACACGATCTCTGGAAATCACACTCGTCTTATATTGTGTACACCCTAATACCCGCGAGTTCCCTCGCTCTCTGCCCTTGTCGCGGTATTGATTACCCACTACAACCTGCATGTAGGCGCAATCAAAAGCGCAAAGAAATTTACAGGGGATCCTATTTGTGCGTCTCCGGGGCCATGTAAGGCGTTATGTTGCTGTCGCGGGGGCTGGACCTTGGACACAGCGTACAACCTCGTTCCCGGGACGGTCCTTGGCGGCAGATGTTACTCAGCTGCCCTGACATATAGGAATGTAACATGTGCACTCTCAACGGCCCGTGCAACTCCGCTTCGCCTGACCCGTACACTTTACGGCGCTACTGCCGGAGACACTTCCACGGGAACACCTGGCAGCTCAATTCGGCGTGAAGGATGCCAACATTGCTTCTGCCAATCCGATGACCAATTGCAGCATTTGGACGGTATTTGGACGGCCAACGCCACAAAGTGATATACATGCACTGATTTCACAGTTTAATGGACATTTGCGGTGAGACCTTTCTCGACGCCCACTCGTTCGTTATGTCACTGGCCGAGGTCTTCTTCAGAATCCTGCTCGGAGGCGAGCATAGGGCTTTTTCGAAAGACACTCCCTCACCCATGGGGTGGGATCACTCTGAAACTAAAACTTACATACTTATCGATTAGCATGGAGCAGCACAATTCTCGTGTTTCCATCCACTAGTGTACCTGCATGGGAAGAATGGCCCGTGCACAATCAGCGATTTTTATACCCACATCGGGAGCTCGGCTCTGACCATTGGTGCGGATTCAGACCAAGTGTATACGCGATTTACATGTATTGGGTACAACAAGCCGCTTTGAACGTTCCATTTGTCACCAACCAAAGCAGTCTTTCTATCGTTGTCTGAAGGTGGGATTGCGGCAATAATATACTCCAGACTCATACTGTAGTGATGAGCTATCACTATTTTGGTGGATCGGCGAGGTGAAACCCATCCTTTGCGTATTTCTTGCCCCATTCACGTATAGAACGGCTGCGCCGTTGTTTAGCGTCCTAACACTATATGAAACTGCGAGAACGTGTGCTCCACGAACTGAAACCGCTGTCGGGGTATTGAGGTGAATGTAATATTCGCCAGTTCGATATTCAATTCACTTCTCGATTCTGACCATGCATCTTGAACCTACAAAACTTGGAAGGAAAGAATAGTAAGAGCACCAAAGGGTATATACGACCTGAGTATAAACATTACATCAGTTGGGAGTCGGTGTACCAAGAGGAACGCGCCAACTTTGATGAATTCGGCGACGAGGGCGAAGTATGGTCAGTCGATCGTCGCTCCATTACCACCCTTGGGTCGCCTAACTACCTCTACGAAGGTTTGATCAAACCTCGGTAGACACAATGGTTTGCATCCGTCTTCCCATCAGCTCAAACGGTTCTTTATCCACATTACCAGGTGGCAATGGCAACAAAAACCATCCCAGAGGACGAAAAGCCGTACATACTGGACATTGGGACTGGAAATGGCGTCCTACTCAACTGCCTTGCAGAGGCAGGGTATGACCCGAGCCGCATGCTCGGGATAGACTATAGTCCTGGCTCCATAGGGCTCTCCAGTGGGGTTGCAAAAGCACGGGGGTGGGATGAAATTAGCTTCGAGGTTGTGGATTTTGTCAGTGGTGAGCCGTCGCGTTTGGAGGGGATGAAAGAAGGCGAAGGCTGGGATCTGCTGTGGGTTTACACGAATATCATGGATCGTTACCGGTACTAATGTTCATTCTAGACTGGATAAAGGAACCTTTGACGCTATTGCCCTTGCAGAACCGATGGAAGGTGGGTTCTATATGTCCAATTTGTACCCTGCACGCGTCGATCGGCTGTTGAGGACTGGTGGATATTTCATAATAACGTGTGGGTAGTCTGGAATATTTATCAACACGCTTCTCATATCCTGTCCCCTTCTAGCATGTAACTTTACGGAAGAGGAGCTGAAAGCGCACTTTGACAATGAGAGGACAGGGTTGAGATACCAGTGAGAGGTCTATATTGGCATTGTGGTGCGCTGCTTTCTGACTATCTATGACAGCTCTCGCGTCCAGCATCAAACCTACAGCTACGGAGGCAGGACAGGGAGTATTTGCTGCACTGTGGCCTTCCAGAAAGCAACCCGGTGAACCGAGGTGAAACCTCGTCTACTTGTCAGCTACCAGCACGGGTGGCTAAATGGATGAGACTTGGTCATTCATCGGCACATGATTTATATTCCCCCCCAAAAGTGCCTGTAGCCCAGAAGCTTATTTCTGGTGAATGTAAAGAGCAATATACACGCCACACGAGAAGCGGCTGGCATAGCGTCCTGCAGGGACGCGGACCCGCAGACGGCGTAACCGTGGCGTAAGTTTGGTTGAGGAAAGTTGGAGGTCTCCACGTCCACAGACGTCCACAGACTTCATGGCAGTACCACGACCTGGGGTGCAGGAGGGGGGTAGAGTGAATTCTGGGTTTATTTCGCCAATACGACTGGCGGAGATGAATAGGATCCAGCAGGCGACCAGCCAGCACCAACCCTCTCAGCCCCCGCCGCAACCACCCCAACCACCGCACGGCAACTCGCAGCCGCATCCAGGCCACCGCCTATCTTCCTTCTTCTCCTCGTTTCGCAGCAGCTCGAGAACATCAGACGAACCAAACCCTCAAGCCGCAAGCATGAGCGGTTACGACGAGCTCGGGCGTAAGAATAACGATAGACCCCAGCCAACGAGAAACCAAACTTATCACTCGACCCCTTCAAAGCTCCAGAGTCAGCGAGCGCGCGGTCACTCGGGCTCTGGGGCTTCGGGATCGCTTCAGCGCCGCACCACGCTCACTGTTGCTCCGCCCCCGCAGATCTCGGCGGGCAAAACCCTCCATCCAGAGATAGAACAGGTTGTCGCGCTCACCCTTGCACACTCATCAAAGATATACTGCTCTGGGCCCCTCACACGCAAAATCGAGCGTCAATCAGATGGGAACGCCGCGAAGCCTCACGAAGCTGGCTGGAGTGACGTATGGGCACAATTGGGAGGAACAACTATGAGCGTGTGGGATATGCAGGCCATCAACAAGGCCAGCCAGGAGGGCAAGGAAGTCCCCCCCTCATACCTCAATGTCACAGACTCAGTCAGTCAACCAACACTAATTGTGGGGCACCCCAACTAATCCTACATCTAGCAAGTACAAGTACACGGCTCGATGACTAGCGTCATCCCTGGGACGAACCAGCAGGCGCGCAAGTCCAACATTGTCGCGCTGAATACGGCTGGTGAAAACCTCATTGTCTTTTCCTGTGAGACCCCGCAGAGTTTGGTATCCTGGGCGACCGCATTCCGCCTTGCCTCATGGGAAAAGTCAAGGATTGAAGAGATTTACACCGGGCATTTGCTTCGACTGAGCCTTGTCGAGAACGACCAATGTACGCTCCAATATTTGCCTGTGCTAGGTTTGATAAGCTAAAGTGACACAACACTACCGTTACAGTTCGTGAACCGCATACTACCTTGGTCAAAGGAAGAATGGAAGGCTGGGCCGAGGTGCGCGTTGGCGGTACGACCGAATGGCAGCGCGTTTGGTTCGTTGTCTCTGCGATGGGCAGCGGGTCAATCGATGCGGGCCGACCTGGCCCCACCTCAGGCTCGGGAACAGGCACAATAAAGCGCAATCGGATGTCCACAATCTTTGGAAAAGGCCCCAGTTATAACAATCAACCTCCCCAGTCCACTATCACTCTCTATACCGGCGAGAAGGCTAAGGACCGCAAACACCTCAAGTACACCCTCACCAATGTCACTCAGGCATTTGCAGTCTACCCCGAGCGGCCGGAGATTATTCAGAGCTCTACGCTGTTTAAAGTCGAGGCGACTGTGCAGGATGAGGAGATTAGACAGAAAGAAAATGAACGCCGACCTGCTCAGGATGGATACTTGTTAGTCATGCCTGAAACCGATCCTACACGGCCTGGTTCCACAGAGATGCTCAAGTGGCTAGTGGGTCAGTACTACATGGTCTCCTGACGGCTTCTTGTCAACTGATCCCTCCCGATAGCCATCCACGACACATTTGGGCTATATGGACGACCTGAAGGCTACGTATGGGACCCAAGAGACCCGCGGTCCATGTTCTTTACTTATCCTGTCGGTCCATATCGTGACGTAAGCGATACAAGCTTTTTTTTTAAATGTTCTCAACCTCATCTCACCGCGATTCTCCGCAGCACCTATTCCTCGACAGGGAGCTCGCGGAGGTGCTCGATGCACGAGAACATTCAACGTCAAAGGTTCGAGCTGCGCTTACGGGTATCCTAGTGGACCGCCTGCGAGGCCCGCCACCACCTCCGCTTCAAATGCGCGGGCCACAGGAACAACGTGGAGGAGTGGCACCTCAACTTCCTGAGCTTGGCTTCGAAAATGGGCGACCTCGCCTAGCGGGGCCTTCGGCGTCCTTCCAAGGACAGGTTCGTCTTTCGCCTATCGAGGATAATAGTACCACCCACGAGTCACAGGCTCCTTCCGCTGTGTCTCCTAACCCACAACCACAACCTCAGTCTCCCCCCACTTCCCTCGATGAGCGACCGGGCTATCAATACCAAAGCCAGGCTCCGCCCACGTCCCCCACGTCCCCAACGCCAACGCCAAGCCAACCTCAACCGGGAGAATCGACACCGATGAATTCGAGCGCGAGCCTGCGACCGCCCGAGTCAATGCGTGCAGCGACACCTCCAGAGTCTGCACCGACGC
>WNFL01196433.1_pt2 | contig 13398 bp, 14 predicted proteins | sample 5400361 | NCBI WGS metagenome assembly WNFL01 (sample SAMN13153351, study PRJNA577476) | soil metagenome | isolation source: 40 cm soil on Douglas fir-dominated hillslope | place: USA:California | collected 2013-09-17
CGATGGCGGGTCGCTGCTCGAGGCCGTCGCTGACGTAGAAGAGGGCCTTCGATCCCGGCAGCGTGCCGAGCGCCTGGATCACGGCCTCGAGCCGTGCGAGGGTCCGCTCGAGGTCCTGGCTTCGGGACTGCGCCTGCGTCCGGATGGGCGCTTGCAGCATCGGCAGGTTGTTCTCACACGGTTCGGTCACCGTCTCCAGAACGATCTTGACGATATCGATCGCGTGCCGCTCGTCCGAGCGCGTGAGGTGGCCGTGGGTTGGCTCCCGCTCCGCGCTGCGCAGCGCGGCCGCGATCTGTTCCGCGTCCGGGGTCAGGGGTGAAAGCACGTGCGCTTCTTCCCCGGCGGCAACCACCAGCGCCCGCGCTCCGCCGCGCCCGAGCTGCTCCTTCAGGAACGACTCGAGTCCGGGCAGGACTCGCGTGCGGCCCTGGGGCGTGAGGTTCCAGTTGTCGAGATAGGCGACGAAGGTGATGGGCTCCGGGGGTGGCTCAGCCGGGGCCAGCGCTGCATCGGGCGAAGTCGGCGCCGCCGCATCCAGGGGAGCCGCCGCGCCCACGGGCGGGTGAAAGGCGACGATGGAAACCGGACGACCGTCCTCGTAGAGGGCGAAGTCTTCGCGGCCGAGGTCGCGCACGGGCCGGCCCCGCGAGTCCGTGACCGCGACATGGACATAGACCATCTGGGCCTCGACCGGGAAGGCCGGCTGCGGCACCTCGCCTGGCGAGACGAGGGCGGAGGATACGAATAGGGCGACCGCGGCACGCACCGGTCAGGGCGCCAGCAAGATTCGTTCCCCGCTATCGGTCGTGTTTCCAACGCCGGGCCCAACACCAAGGGTTGAGCGTTCGTCCTGTTCGGGAGACGACGCTGTCCGCCGAGTTGGGCGCGGCTCATCCACAAGGTGTAGGCTCGGCAGCCGGCGGCGCGAAAGGAGCTCGGGATGGGCCTGCACCGACGCAGCTTCTGGCTCGGCGTTCCCCTGGGGCTGTGCTGGGCCGCGGGCGCCGGGGCTTCTCCGGCGCAGTCTGCCCAGGAACCTGCGCCACCCGTTTTCGGGGCCGACGTTGCGCTCGTGGCCGTGCCCGTGTTCGTGACCGACAAGTCCGGCAAGGCCGTTCGCGGGCTCAGCGCCGAAGACTTCGAGGTCTACGACGGCGGGCGGCGGGTCCCCATCGCGGCGTTCCAGGCGATCGACGTCGACGTTCCCGTCGCGACGGCGTCCCCGTCCGTGCTTCCGGTCGCCGTTCAGGCGGCCGCGCACCGCCAGTTCTTGCTGCTCTTCGACCTCCAGTTCTCACCCGCGGCCGGCATTCTTCGGGCCCGCGCGGCGGCCATGCGCTTCGTTCTGGACTCGCTGGGCCCGAGCGATCTCGTCGCGGTCGCGACGTTCGGCTCGGGCGGCCTCAAGATGCTGACCGACTTCACGGGCGACCGTGCCTGCGTTGTCCGAGCCATCGCGGGACTGGGGGTCGTCGATGCGGTCAAGCCCGACGCCTTGGGCCTGAGCGGTGAGTTGGCTGAGCTGGCATCGCCGGCCGGAGCGGAGGGACGCTCGTCCGGCGTCGATGCGCAGATCAGGCAGCTCATGGCGCTCCTGCAGGGCGACCTGAAAAAGGAATACGTGCAAAGAGTCGACGATTTCCTTGCGAGCATCGGGGATCTCGCGTTGGCCCTCTCGTCGCTTCGGGGCCGCAAGCAGATCGTGCTCCTCTCGGGGGGCTTCAGCAGGAAGGCGTGGGGGGGTCCGGAAACGGAGGCGGAGAGGTTCGAACCGCCGCAATGGATGGCCGGGCAACGCCGGATGGATGACGCGTTTCGCAAGGCGGGCCGCTCCGACGTGGTCATCCACTCCGTCAGCCTCGCCGGGCTGGAGGGGCCCGTAGACGTCTCGAGCCGGACCGGACGGAGTAGCGGCCGGGGCGAGGGCCTCGTGACCCTGGCCGCGCTGGCGGAGAACACCGGCGGCCGCTTCGTCCTGCCGACGAACGACCTTGCCCGCGCGCTCGGCGAGATGGAGCAGGCGAGCCGCCGCTACTACGTGCTCGCCTTCCAGCCTGCGGAACCCGCCGCCAAGCGCGGCCGGCCGCGCAGCCTGAAGGTGCGCGTGCACGGCGACGGGCTCTCGGTGTCGCACCGCCCCGCGTACGTCAAATAGATCAGCCAGCCTTCCCACGCTCTTCGCGCAGCGCTTCCAACTCGGCGATTGCCTCCAGGTCCTTCGGCCGGCCCGCTGCGCGCTTCACCTGGATCAGCTTGTCGAGGTTCAGGCACAGACATTCGATTCCGAAAGCCTGGACGGGGGAGCTGTAAACTCGACGCCGCTTCGGACGAGCACCCCGAAGACGGTGTCGAAGTGGATCACGGAAAAGCCTTGCGCCCCGCCCGGCGTAGTTCCTCGGCGATCGCCTGCATCTGCGTCAGGTCGCGCAGGCGTTCCTCCACCGACCGCTTCAACCGCTCGCGCAACAGCGTCCGGTCCACGTCCTTCTTGTAGGCCTCGATCACGGGATCGGGTTCGAGCGAAACCTCGATCCGAATGGGTGCCATGAGATGAGTCTAGCGCTAGAGACCGAAGGCCGCGCTCAGGCCGTGCTCGACCCGCGCGAGGTCCTCGGCGTGCAGCGTGCCCAGCACCCGCTTGATGAGCTTTTTCTCGACTGCCAGGATGTTCGAGATCCGAGTCGTGCTCGCATAACGCAGGCCCACGGCCCTCCAATGCTTCAGGGGATGATCTCCAGGACCCGGCTTCTGATTACGTCGAGGAGCTTCCGGTGGAAGGCCTCGACGCTCACCACCAGCGCCGGCCGCGGCTTCGATCCCGTCTGACCGGTGAAGGGGACGGTCACCACCACGACCTGGCCCCGCCTATAGATAGTCGTAGAGGGCATCCTCTTCGCCTTCCCAGGCATGGGCGAGCTTCCTCCTCGCAAGCCGCGTCCATTCCAGCTCCTCTAGGTCCGCTTGATCGAGCGGCTGGATGAGCGCATAGGGCTTGCCGTGATAGGTCACGACGATGGGCTCGTTCTTCTTCCGGGCGCGGGCAAGGTACTCGGACAGCCCGTCCTTGATCTTCGCTACGCTGGCGAAACGCATGGGCACCTCTCACTAACTGGCCAGAAGTATAGCCAGATTGCTGCCACACTTCCACGTCGGATGAGTCTAGCGCTAACTCCGCCGCGCTTCTTCTGCCTTGCGCCGGCACATGTCCGCATCGTGCTGTTGGCCGGCGGCTTGGAAGGCGCGGGCGAGGCTGAGCCAGCCTTCGGGCCGTCGAGGACGATTGGCCACCGCCTTTTGCAGCGCCGCCAGTCCCTCCGCGCGCCGCTGCTCTTGGATCAGCGCCCGGCCGGCCACGGCCAGCGCCCAGGGATGGCCCGGCACGCGCGCCAGGGCCCGCTCCGCGCTCTCCCGCGCCCGCGCCGGCTGGCCGAGGCCGAGGTACAGCTCGCCCAGCTCGACCAAGGGCTCGACCTCCGCGCCGTCGCCCGCCCGCTCGAGGTAGGGCACGGCCTCCGCGGGCCGGCCCTGGGCGAGGAGCAGGCGTCCCTTGGCGGCCAGGGCCTCGTCGTCGTTCGCCGTGCGGGCGAGGATGGCGTCGATGATCCGGGCCGCCTCGTCCGTGCTCCCCCGTGCGGTCAGGGTTTCGGCAAGGCCGATCCGCGTGCGGTCGTCGTCAGGGGTCGCCTGCTCGACCGCGATCCGGAGCTGCCGTTCGGAGTCCTCCAGGCGGTCCATCTCGCGGAGCATGCGACCGAAGGGCAATCGGGTACCCAGGCGCTCGGGGTCCAGCTCGAGGCTGCGGGCAAAGGCCCGGGCGGCAGTGCCGAGGCGCCCGTCACGGTAGGCGAGGTGGCCAAGCGCCTGGTGGGCGAAGGGGTTTCCGGGGTCCACGGCCACCACCGCCTCCATGTCCGCCAGCGCCCGGGGCACCGCGGGGCCGAAGGCACCCATCGCCCGCCACACGCGCTCGTAGATGTGGACCTGAGCGCGGGGATCGGGCAGCCCAGGCTCGTCGAGCGACCCCGCACCCCCGCCCCCTCCGACATACCCGAGGCTCCGCAGCTTCTCTTCCTGCTCCGGCGAGAGAACAGCGCCCCGAGCCTTGTCCCCGCCGGGCGCCATCTTGCCCAGCGCCGCCTGGAGAGCGGCCCGCATGCGCTCCACCCGCCCCGGCTCCTGGGCGGCGAGGTTCCGCCGCTCGCCCGGATCGGTGCTGAGGTCGAACAACTCGGTCTCCGTACCCTGCACCAGCTTCCAGTCCTCGCTCACCCAGCCGCGAAGGCTGGACCAGCGGCAGGTCAGACGGCCGAAAAGGCTCTCGACGTACAGGGGCTCGGCCCTCAACCGCTGTCCATCGAGGGCCGGCCGCAGGTCGCGCCCAGGGAGCCCGGACGGGGGGTCAATGCCGAGCAGACCGAGCAGCGTGGGCAGGACGTCGACCGCACCGACCCGCTGCGAGATCGCGACCCCGACCGGCACGCCCGGTCCGGCGAGGAAGAAGGGGATGCGCAGCGTCGACTCGTAGATCAGGATCGCGTGGGTCACCTCGCCGTGCTCGCCCAGCGACTCGCCGTGGTCGGCCAGCACGGCCACGACGGTGTCCTTCCCTCGTCCCGCGGCCTCGACGGCCTCGAGGACGCGGCCGAGCTGCGCGTCGGCGAAGGCCACCTCGCCGTCGTAAAGACGGCCCGCGAACCTGGCGCTGTAGGGAGGCGGCGGCGTGTAGGGGTGGTGGGGGTCGTAGAAGTGGACCCACGCGAAGAAGGGCCCGCTGCCCACGTTCGAGAGCCATTCGATGGCCCGGTCCGCGACCTCGTTGCCCGGGCGCTCGGCGCCCTGGCTGCCCGCCGGCGCCGGGTGGAAGTCCTCGTTGTAATGGTCGAAGCCGCGTCCGAAGCCGTACGCCGCCGCCACCGGGAACGCCCCCACGAACGCGGCCGTGCGATAGCCGTGCCCCTTGAGGATGGTGGCGAGGGTGGGGTGCCGGGCGCCCAGGGTGAAGGCCACGTTTTCGCGCACGCCGTGGACCGGAGGGTATTGCCCCGTGAACAGGGTCGCGTGGGCCGGCCCAGTGATCGGGACCGCGCTCAGCACGTTCTCGAACAAAGCCCCTCGCCGCCCGAGCCCGTCCATGACCGGCGTCTCCGCCCCGGCATACCCGTAGGCGCCGACTCGATCCGCGCGCAACGTGTCGATGGTGACGACGAGGAGGTTGAGCCGGGGCGGCCGCGAGGCGCGCAGCGCGAGCAGGACGAGGCCTCCGACTGCGGCAACCGCGAGGGCCAGCACGGCCGCCCGCTTGAGCCGAGGCCGCGAAGGAGCGGGGGGCGTGTCGATCTTCCGGCGCCTTCGCCCCTTCGCCATCAGCCGCCCCCGGCGAAACGGCGGTCGCCTGGGAACCGTGCACGCGCCCGTCCTGCCCACGCGCGCGCGGCCGTGACGTCGCCGAGGGTGGTGAAGGCGTGGACAACGGTCCAGTACTCGTCGGCCCCCGCCCGGGGGTTGGCCGTCACCACGCCCTCGAGGACGCGGCGGGCATCCGCGTCGCGTCCCTGAGAGCGATACAGCAGAGCGAGGCCGGTGCGTCCTTCGCGTGAATGGGGAATGGCCTCGATCTCGGCAAGGAACTCCTTCTCCGCCTCGGCTTCCTGCCCGAGGCGAGCCAGGCAGTCGGCGAGCCCGGAGTGGAGGTTCCGGACGACCAACGCCCGGCGAAGGCGCTGGCCCTCGATGGCCTGGCGATAGGCGGGCACGGCCTCCGCAAACCGGCCCTGCTTCCGCGCCACCTCACCCAGGAGGAATGAGCTCAGGACCCGCGAGCGGTCCGCGTCGAGGCTGCGGCGGGGCTCCGCCAGGGTCTCGAAGGCCTCGCCGGGCTGCGTCACCGACGCCAGCTCGGCGTGGCGGAGGGCGCGCTCTTGCCGGCCTTCGGCGGCGTCTATCCGCGCGAGGGCAAGGTGTGCGCCGGCATGGGCCGGCTCGAGCTTCACGACCTCGTCGAGAGCGGCCACCGCCTCCGAGGACCGGCCCATGCGGAAGAGCGCCAGCCCCAGGAGGTTCCAGGCGTCCACCATCCCCGGGGCGTCGGCCAGCACCCTGCGCAGCTCCCGCACCGCCTCCTCGTCCCGCCCGCTGCCGTGCATCGAACCCGCGCGGCGGTACGTCTCGTACACGCCGACCTTGTCCTTGGGATCGGGGAGCGGGCCCCCTCCCGATGAGGGTCGCGCGCCGCCCGAGACGTATCCCAGGGCCCGAAGGTTCTCGGCCACGCCGGCGGACACGGCCGCGGGGGTCGCGGCTTCGACCTGCCCGACCTCCTTCTCGATCCAGGCGGCCATCGCCCGGCCCGCGTCGGGCCGTTGTGCTGCCAGGTTGGTCCGCTCGGCGGGATCGGTCCGGGCGTCGTACAGCTCCGGGCGCGGGGCGTGGACGTACCGGTAGCGGTCGTCCGTGACCGCGAGCAGCTCGCTCCAGCCGAAGTGGTAGCGCGGGAAGAACGTCTCCGAGTAGACCGGCCGCGGCTCCGGGGCCCCTTTGGCGATGGCCAGGCGCTGCGAGCGGCCGTCCATGCCCTCCGCGGGCAGGCCCGCCAGGTCGAGGAGGGTGGCGGGAAGGTCGACTTGCGCGACCGTGCCGGAGACGCGCGTCCCCCCGCGGGCGCCGCCCGGCAGGCGCACGATCAGGGGGATCCGAAGGGCCTCGCGGTAGAGGAAGAAGCCGTGCTCCTGCTCGCCGTGATCTCCCAGCCCCTCGCCGTGGTCCGAGGTGACGGCGAGGAGGACGCCCTCGTAGAGCCCCCGCTCGCGGAGCCGCGTGGCCAGGCGCCCGACGAGCTCGTCCGCGTAGGCGACCTCGCCGTCGTAGGGGTCCGCGAGGCCCCGATACGCCGGGGGCGGCGTGTACGGCGCGTGAGGCTCATAGAGGTGGAGGAAGGCGAAGAAGCGCTTGGAGGCGGGGCGCGCCTCGATCCAACCGAGCAGCGACTCCACGGACTGGGCGCCGTCACGCTGCTGCGCGGACAGCGCCTCCACGGAGGCGTCCACCGGGATGGAGTCATCGTAGGCGTCGAATCCCTGCGCGATCCCGGTGGCGGCGCGGAGCACGTAGGCGGACACCGCGGCGCCCGTGTCGAAGCCGGCGGCGCGGAAGCGCGCGGCCAGGGTCCGCTTGTCGCTCCCCAGCGAGAATCCCTGGTTGTCGCGCACGCCATGATGCGGAGGCAGGAGGCCCGTGAACAGCGAGGCGTGGGCGGGCAGGGTGAGGGGACAGTGGCTGTAGACCTGCTCGAAGACGACGGCCTCGCGGCCCAGGGCATCGAGGTGCGGGGTCGCGCCCTTCGCGTAACCGTAGAGCGGCAGCCGGTCGGCCCGCAGGGTGTCGATCGAGACCAGCACCACGGAGGCGTTCGGGTAGGGGCCGGGCGGGGCCGAGCGGCACCCGGCGAGGAGGCCGCAGGCGAGCACCAGGCCGCGCTTCACCGTCGTCCACCGCGGCCGGGCTCCCCGAGCCAGGCCCGCACCTTCGCGACGTCCGCCCCCTCCAGCCCCGCCGGCGCCGCGCGCAGATAGGACTCGAGGTACGGCCGAGCCTCCGCCTCCCGGCCCCGTCGCCGCAGCACCGAGCCGAGGTTGAAGAGGGTCTGGTAGTCGCCGGGGTCCAGGCGGGCCGCCCGCTTCCAGCGCTCGATGGCCTCGTCGAGCCGTCCCTGGCGGGCCGCGATGACGCCGAGGCTGTTGTGGGCGCGCGCCAGGCCGGGATCGATCCGCAGGGCCGCTTCGAAGGACTCGCGGGCCCGCTCCATCTCGCCGGCCAGGAGGTGGACGGTGCCGATGTTGACGAGCACCATCGGGTTCGACGGGTCCGCCTCCCGGGCGCGGGCGAACGTGGCCAGCGCCTCTTCCCGGCGGCCCAGCGCGGAGAGCCCCATGCCGCGGGCCGTGAGCAGGTCGAGGTCCGGCCTCGCGGCCCTGGCGTAGGGCTCGAGGAGATCGACGGCCTCGCGCGGGTGGCCCGCCTGCATGAGGTAGACGGCCAGGAGGGCCACGCTCTCTTCGTCCAGGGGCCGGAGCTTCACGGCCTTGCGCGCCGCCTCCACCGCCCCTTCGAGATCACCCCGGGCCCGCAGGAGGTAGGCCTCGTGAAGGTACGCGAGGGGCATGTCCGGCCGCCGGCGGATGTTCTCGAGGTTCAGGGCCAGCGCCCCCGCGATTTCGCCGGCCTGGTAGAGGCGCAGGACCTCTGCGGCGCGGGCGTCGACGTCGATCAGCCGCTTGGGATCGTCGTCTTCCGTGTAGTGTTCCTTGGCCTGGACGGGGTCGCCTCCCGCCGCGTACCCCAGGGCCCGGAGGGCCTCGACCGTGGAGGCCTCCTCGGGGCTCCGCTCCACGCCGCGCTCCCCGCTCCGGAGCCGCGAGAGCAGCGCGCGCAGCCGCTCGATGTCTCCGGGCCGGGCCGCGGCGAGGTTCCGCGTCTCCGCCGGGTCCGCGGCCATGTCGTAAAGCTCGGGCAGGGGAAGGTCCACGTACTTGAGCTCGCCGTCGATCACGCCCCGCAGCGGCGCCCAGCCCTGGTTGAGCGACGACGAGAGGGCCTCGAAGTAGGAGGCAGCGGGGGTTGGTGAGCCACCTGCGATCAGGGGCAGCAGGCTGCGGCCGGGGACCTCCGGGGGCGGCGGGAGGCCGAGAAGGTCCAGCACCGTGGGGGCCACGTCCACGTGGCGCACCGGCGTGCGCACGACCGCGGACCCGAACAGGCGTGGAGCGTACAGGATCAGGGGCACCCGGAGGGTTGCCTCGTAGGCGAAGATCGCGTGGGTCTGCTCGCCGTGCTCCCCCAGGCTCTCCCCGTGATCGGCGGTCATCACGACCAGGGTTCGACCCCCCTTCCCGGCCTCCAGGATCGGCTTCAGCAGCGGCTCGAGCGCAGCGTCCGCGGCCGCCACCTCGCCCGCGTAGGGCTCGCGGGGGAAGCGGCTCGCGAAGGGCTCCGGCGGCTGGTAGGGAAAGTGCGGTTCGTTGAGGTGCAGGAAGCAAAACACCGGCCCTCCGTCCTGGGCCGCGATCCAGCGCGCGGCCGCCTCCACCGCCCCTTCGAGATCACCCCGGGCCCGCAGGAGGTAGGCCTCGTGAAGGTACGCGAGGGGCATGTCCGGCCGCCGGCGGATGTTCTCGGAAGGCCGCCGTGCGATACCCGCGGGCCTTGAGGAGGGTGGCGAGGGTCGGCCGGCCTTCCGGGAATCGGAAGCCGCTGTTGTCCCGCACCCCGTGCACCAGGGGATATTGCCCCGAGAGGAGGTTCGCATGGGAGGGCAGGGTGACGACGTTGTGCGCGTGCGCGCGCTCGAAACGCACGCCGCCCTGGGCGAGGCGGTCGATCCAGGGCGTCTCCGCTCCCGCGCGGCCGTAGGCCCCGAGGGCGTCCGCCCGCAGAGTGTCGATGGAGATGAGGAGCACGTTCAGGCCGGGTTCGCGCCGTACGGCGGCGGGGGCCCGACGGAGGCGCCAAGCGCCCCACCCGGCCACGGCAATCGCCACGGCCGCCCCGACGAGGCACCACCCGGCGGCGCGATCTCGTCTTCCCATCAAAGGGACAATTCTAGCGTCCCCTACGCCGTCTGGATCACCCTCAGCACCCGCATGGCCTGGATCGAGATCTGGGCCGCGACCTTGCCCGCCACGTCGGCGAAGGCCACCGCCGCGGGCGCTTCCGGAGCCATCGCCACGATCGGCTTCCCCTCGTCCCCCCCCGACCGCACGCGGGTTTCGATCGGCACCTCGCCGAGGAATGGGATGGACATGTCCTCCGCCATTCGCCGGCCGCCGCCGGTGCCGAAGATGTCCGTCCGCTCCTGGCAGTGCCCGCACACGAAGAAGCTCATGTTCTCGACCACCCCGAGCACCGGGATGTTGAGCTGACGGAACATGGCCACCGCTTTGCGGACGTCGGAGACGGAGACACCCTGCGGTGTCGTCACCACCACCGCTCCCGCCATGGGCACGCTCTGGGCCATGGAGAGGGCGACGTCGCCGGTGCCCGGCGGCAAGTCCACCACAAGGTAGTCGAGCTCGCCCCACGCGACGTCGCGCATGAACTGCTGCACCGCCCCGTGCAGCATCGGGCCGCGCCAGATCACGGGCTGGTCGGGCGGGACGAGCATGCCCATCGAGATCACCTTGATGCCGTGGGCCTCGGGCGGGACCATCTTCTTGTCTTCGCTGACTTCGGGCTGGCCGGTGATCCCGAGCATCTGCGGGATGTTCGGCCCGTAGACGTCGGCGTCGATGAGACCCACGCGCGCGCCCTTCTGCCGGAGCGAGACCGCCAGGTTGACGGAGGTCGTGGACTTGCCGACCCCGCCCTTGCCCGCCCCCACCGCCAGTATGTTGCGGACGCCGGGGATGGCCTGCCGGCCGAAGCCGCCGCGCGCCTTGACGTCGGCCGTCATCTTCGCCCGGGCCGCCTTCACCCCCGGGAGGGCCGCGACCTTCTCCTCCGCCTCGGCCTTCATCTGGTCCCGCACCGGACAGGCGGGGGTCGTCAGCTCGATTGTGAAATCGACCTCGCCGCCCTCGATCTTCACGTCCTTGACGAAGCCCAACGCCACGATGTCCTTGTGGAGGTCGGGATCCTGGACCGTCCCGAGCACGCCGAGAACTTGCTCCTTTGTCACGCTCAAAGCTTCACCTCAGGACGCAAGGGCGGCGTCAACCGTTTCTTGCAGCTTCTTGAACTTGGAGGGCGGGCTGCCCAGGCCCTTCCAGCGGATGAGCCCCTGGCGGTCGATCACGAACGTGGTCGGGTAGCCCTGGTTCACGCCGTACTCGGATTGGATCTTGTCGTCGCCCAGGATCTGACGGTAGGGGATCCGGTACTCCCGAATGAAGTCCTGGATCTCCTGGGGCTCTCCCGAGTCCACGACCACCCCCACGACCTCGATCCCCCGCAACTGGTTCTTGCGCCAGAACTCCGCGTACTCGGGGATCTCGCGGATGCAGGGCCCGCACCAGGTGGCCCAGAAGTCGAGCACGACCACCTTGCCTTTGAGCGAGGCCAGGCTCACCTTCCCCCCGTTGATGTCGGGCAGGTCGAAAGCCGGCGCCGGGCGCTTCTCCGCCCGGGGCGTGGGGGCAGAGCACGCGGTGGCGAGGAGAGCGGACGCGAGGGCGAGTCGGCGGAACATCGACTTTCGATTATAACGGACGGACTCAGCCGAGGGTGGCGAGGCCGGGAAACACCTTGGAGAAGTACTGGGCGAGGAGGGTCAGCCGGTCGGTCACCAGCAGGAGGCCGACCGCCACGAGGAGCGCTCCCGAGACCACCTCGATCGCCCGCATGGAGCCCCGGAGCCGGCCGAAGGCCCGGAAGAAGCCGTTCACGGCCAGGGCCGAGAGGATGAAGGGGATGCCGAGGCCCGCCGAGTAGGCCGCGAGCAGAAGAACGCCTTCGGCCACCGTCTCCTGCTGGGAGGCGTAGAGGAGGATCGCCCCCAGGATGGGCCCGATGCACGGGGTCCAGCCGAAGGCGAAGGCCAGGCCCACCACGTAGGCGCCGAGGAGGCCCAGCGGCCGCTGCCGGACCGTGGCCCGCTTCTCGGCCAGCAGCCAGTCGATCTTGATCAGGCCGGTCATGTGGAGGCCGAGGACGATGATGACCACCCCGCCCACGATCCCCAGGGCACGCTTGTGCGTCTGGAGCAGCTCTCCGACGAAGGTGGCCGCCGCTCCCAGGGCCACGAAGACCGTGGAGAAGCCGAGGACGAAGAAGACGCTGGTCAGGGCCACCCGCCGGGTGAGGGCGGCCGGAGCCCCTGCCCCCTTGAGCTGGGCCAGGTTCACTCCGCTGATGAAGGACAGGTAGCCGGGGACGATCGGCAGCACGCAGGGAGACACGAAGGAGACGAGGCCCGCCAGGAAGGCCGCGAAGAGCGACACCGACTCGGAGGCCGGCACTAGCGCACCCTCTCCAGCATCAGGTTGTCGCAGGCCTTGCGGCCGGTCTTGGCCAGGTCATACCACTTCCCCTCGATCCGCACCCGCACCACGTCGGCCGTGAAGTCGCTGTTGGTGCCGCACACGTCACAGGACGAGAGGAGCCAGGAGCCGACCCCGTAGACGTCCGCCGGGACCACCAGATCCTCGAACTGCCGGATCCGGGTCGGGGTGAAGCCGCCGGTCACCACGATCTTCACCTCCCGGCAGTACTGCTCGGCCAGCCGCCGGTCCTCGCCTTCGAGGCGCCAGTCCTGCCACTCCCGGTCGATGGCCTCGCGCATCAAGAAGACCAGCCGCGGGTTCACTCCGCAGTCGAGCGCGCGGTCGCCGAGCGGGGGAACGGAGACGTCGCGCAGGCTCGAGGAGGTGTCCGGGCGAACCCCGAAGAGCTTGTACTTGGTGGCGTCCTCGGGCTTCCCGGCACGCAGCAGCTCCAGGTATCGGCGGAACATCGTCCGAATGACCTGGAGCGACGTCCCCACGCAGTCGTTCCGGAAGTCCACGAGGGCGATGCGGGGAATCTCCGCCGGACGGGTCGCCGCGAAGGCCATGGTCGCCTCGGACGTGTCTCCCAGGAAGCAGGCGATGGCGCCGTGGGCCACCGTGCCGCCTCCCGCCCCGCCCCACCAGTCGCCCTGGGCATCGGTGGAGACGAAGGCGGAAAGGCTCTTGCCGTAGTTCTGGTTGAAGAGCTGGACGGCGATCTGGTACGCATAGCCGTCGGCCGCCTGTACCTCGTGGGCGTCGAAGCGGGCGGGGAAGAAGAGCACCTGCTTGCCCCGGGCCGCCTTCAGCACCTCGTAGACATTGGTGGCCACCCGGCTGCCCCGGCTCAACGCACCGAGGGTCGGAGTCTCGAGCACCGCGAAGTCGCGGTAGCGACCCCGCACCTTCATGACCGGGGTCACGTTGCGGGGGTCCCCCTCGTAGCCGGCCTCGCTGCCGTCGGGGACGGCCCAGACCTCCATCTTGTCGAAGGTGGAGACGAACCGGCCGCTCTCGTCGAAATAGCCCGTGCACTCCTGGAGCATGGCGAGGGCCTTGTCCACTCCCACGACCACGCAGGAGGGCGGGCGCCGCGGGAACCACTGCATCTCGACCTCGATCGAGCCCACGTCGACGCTCGCCAGGTCCACCTCGAGGTCCGAGAGGTCGGGGGCGCGGCCGCCGAAGCGGTATCCCCGGGCCGCCAGCTCGGCCAGGGTACGGGCGATGTTGATGAAGTACTTGTCGGAGTACCAGCCCTGGCGCATCCGCTCCACGTCGAGCTTGAAGACGGAGGGCGAGATGCGGCGACGATCGAAGAGGCTCATGCGAAGACGCCGCCTGCGGGTCTCATGCCTCGATTATAGGGGGTCGCGTTCGTGGACCGGGCTGCTCCCCTGTGGTCTACTTGCGGATCGGT
>WNFL01359719.1_pt3 | contig 13398 bp, 14 predicted proteins | sample 5400361 | NCBI WGS metagenome assembly WNFL01 (sample SAMN13153351, study PRJNA577476) | soil metagenome | isolation source: 40 cm soil on Douglas fir-dominated hillslope | place: USA:California | collected 2013-09-17
GGCGCATGCAGCGGAATGGGAGCGTGCCTAGTGACGATGGATGCCGCGAAGAGCGTGACCGCGGCGTTCGACACGACGGCACACCTCGCAAATATCTCCACGCGCGGCCAGGTGCGCACCGGCTTCGACGTGATGATTGGCGGCTTCGTCATCAGCGGCTCGAGCGCCAAGACGGTGGTGGTGCGCGCCATCGGACCTTCGCTCGCCAACTTCGGCGTGAGCGGCGCGCTCTCCAACCCGACGCTGCAACTCGTGCGCTTTTCGGATCAGGCCGTCATCGCCGTGAACGACGACTGGGGAAGCGCCGCCAACGCCGCGCAGATTTCCGCGAGCGGGTTCGCACCGAGCAACCCGCTGGAGTCCGCGATATACATCACCCTGCTGCCCGGCGCATACACCGCCATTGTTTCCGGTGTGGGCGGCACAACGGGGGTGGGCTTGGTCGAGGTCTACGAAGTCGATCGCCCCGACGTCCAGCTCATCAACATCTCCACGCGCGGCAAGGTGCTCACCGGCTTCGACGTGATGATCGGCGGATTCGTGGTCCAGGGCAGCGGATCGCAGACGGTGGTGATTCGCGCCATCGGGCCTTCGCTTGCGAACTTCGGTGTCAGCGGCGCGCTCGCCAACCCGACGATGTCGCTGGTGCGCATCTCGGATAATTCCATCATCGCCACCAACGACGACTGGGGAAGCGCCCCCAACGCCGCGCTGATCAGCTCGAGCGGGTTTGCGCCGAGCAATCCCTTGGAGTCCGCCATCCTCATCACGCTCCAACCGGGGGCCTACACCGCGGTCGTCTCGGGCGTCGGCGGTGGAACCGGCGTGGGCCTCGTCGAGGTGTACAAGCTGCCGTAGCCGCTTGCGCCCGTTGTTGTCCTGCGGATGCCCTGGTAGGCGGGCATACTGCGCGCGATGGAGAATCGAATCGCAGGAGCCGTTGCGCCGGGCTCGAAGGAAGGCGTGGTTGCCGCCGTGATCAATTTCAACACGGCAAGCCTCACGGCCCGGTGCACGCAGTCCCTCCTGAAGGCCGGCATCTCGAAGGTCGCGGTGCTCGACAACGGCTCCGCGATAGAGGACTACCTGCGGCTTCGCTCCGGCCATCCCGAGGGCGAGGAGCGCGTCCGGATCATCCGCTCCGAGGAGAACCTGGGGTTCGCGCAGGGCAGCAACCAGCTCATCGAAGGAGCGCTCCAGGATCCGGGCTGCCAACGCATCCTGCTGCTCAATAGCGACGCGATCGTGGAGGCGAAAGGGCTGGGTGCCTGCCTGGAGGCCATGCAGGCCTCGGGGCACGACCTCATGGGCGGGAGGATGCTGAAGCCCGCGACCGCGGGTGAATCGCCACAAGCCGTCGATTCCCTCGGCATCACGCTCTACAAGTCACTGCTCGCTTCGAACCGCACCTCGACCGCGGACACCTATCTCGGCCCCACCGGGGGATTCGCCGTGTACTCGAGGCGCTTCCTCGAGGAAGTCACGCGCCTGCACGGCTATGTCTTCGACCCCGCGTACTTCTGCTATGCGGAAGACACCGACCTGTGCGTGAGGGCGCGCCTCATGGGATCTTCCGTGGGCTACATCGACGAGGTCGTCGCCTACCACGAGGGCCAGGCCAGCAACGCCGGCCAGTACAACGACTTCATCCTGTATCACGGGATTCGCAACTCGATATGGATGGCGGCGAAATCGATCCCGTTCTGGATCCTGGTGACCCACCTGCACTGGTACCTGATCCTGCATGCCGCCATCGTCGTTCGCCACACCGTCTCGGGACGGTGGCGCACGCTCGTTCGCCTCTACCGCGATGCGATCACCGGGCTGCCCGCGGCCATCGCGAAGCGGCGCATCGTGCAGGCGTCGCGGCGAATCACGCTGCGGGAGTTCGGCTCCCTCATCGATCCGAAATTCTACGAATCGCGCTTCATGAAGAATGCGATTCGCGACCTGTTTCGCCGGACCTAAGCCGCCTCGAGCGCGGTCTTGTACGCCGACTCCGGCGTGCCGTCCTTCCAGGGAAGGTCCACCTCGTAATCGCGCAGCAGGCAATCGTCGGGCAACGTCACGATCGGCGTGAAGTCGCGATGCGCGATATATTCCGGGCGCTTAAAGCGGCGGATATGGTTCGAGCACGCGCAGAGACTGAGATAGACCGCCACGCGGTTCCACGGCGACAGGTTCGAGGTCGACGCGTGCACCAGGCAGCCGTGGAAGAGGATCATCGATCCCGCCGGCCCCTTGGGCGCCACGATGCCGCCCTGCTCGACCAGGTTCGCGATCGTCTCGTGGTCGAGGGTCCAGAGCGGATAGCTCGTGGTGCTGGTGTCGTGGCCCGCGGGCAGCGCGCCCTGCCTGTGGCTGCCGGGAATGAACATGAGCGGGCCGTTGAACTCGTTCACCTCGTCCAGGAAGATGGCGACGTTCATGGCGCGCGCCTCGGGCATGAGGTCGTCGTTCATCCAGGTGCCGTAGTCCTGGTGCCATTGCCACACGTCGCCGCTGAACGCCGCCTTGCCGTTGATCTTGAACTGGTGCATGTAGAGCTCGTCGCCGTAGATCTGCATCACCGGCTCCACCATGCGCGGGTGGCGCGCGAGCCTGGCGAAGGGCTTGCTGTACAGGTGCGCCGCGAAATTCGTGCGCACGGCGTCGCTGCCCTTCTCGCGCACGTTCTCCGGCCGGCGCTCGGCGTAGAGCTTCGGCACCTCGTCGGTGAGGGCGCGGATCTCCTGCGGCGTGAAGAGACTCGGGAAGAACAGGTAGCCGTCCTTGTCGAAGGCGGCAATTTGCTCGGGCGTGAGCTTCATGTCGGGCTCCTAGTCCTCGGCCTCGCTGGGCTCCAGGACGGTCTTGAGAGTCGTTTCCATCTTACCCTCCCGCGCGCGCGCGACGAACCACCAGATGGCCCCCTTGCGGATGGAAACGTCGCCCTCGGCGCCATTGAGGAGGAGCGCCGCCACCTCGCCCAGCGTCGGCTGGTGGCCGACCAGGAGGACGTTGCCGCGTCCCTCCGGCCAACCCGCCTCGCGCAGCACCTTCTCCGGGGATGTTCCGGGGGCCAGGGCCTCGCGCACCTCGAATTCGCGCTCGAGCGGCTCCACGGTCTGCAGCGTGCGCCGCGAGGGGCTCACCACGATGCGCCATTCGCCTTCGAGGCGCGGCGCGAGCCAATGCGCCATCTGCCGCGCCTGCTTCCTGCCGCGCTTGGTGAGCTCGCGCGCCAGGTCGCCGCGGCTATCGGTGTCTTCGGCTTCCGCGTGACGCCACAGGATGAGGTTCATGTCTACTCCGGTCCGGCCTCGGGGATGATGCGCCGCCCGCGCGAGGTGAGCGTGATCCCGCCCAGGATGAGCGCGATGCCGGCGACGTGGAAGAGCTCGATGCGCTCGCCCAGGAAGATCCACGCGAGGATGCTGCCGAAGACCGGCATCAGGTGCATGAAGATGCCGGCCACGTTGGATCCCACCTCGGCCACCGCGCGGTTCCAGAACACGTAGCCCACGAACGACGGAAAGATGGCGACGTAGGCCATGGCGGCGAGCGTGGCCGGGCGCGCCTCCACATGCCCACCGAAGAAGATCATCTCGGCGAGAAAGAGCGGCAGGAGGAGGCACACGCCCACCACCCATGCGCAGGAACACGGTGTAGGCCGCCCAGAACACCATGCCGGTCAGCACGATGAGGTCGCCCTTGTTCAAGGAGAAGCTCGCGAGCACGCCCAGGTCGCCGCGCGTGAGGATGGCAAGCACGCCGGCGAGCGAGATCGCGACGCCGAGCGCCTGGATGCGCGTGATGGTGTCGCGGTAGATGAGCCAGCCCACCACGATGATCATGATGGGCACGGAGCTATTGAGGATCACGCCGTTGGTGGCGGTGGTGAACTGCAGCCCCGCGTAGGCGAACACGTTGTGCAGCCCTGTTCCCCAGAATCCCAGCCACGCGATGAGCTTCCAATGGCGGCGCACGGCCGGCCACTGCGCGCGGATCTCGCGCCACGCGAAGGGCAGCATGATCGCCACCGCCCCGACCCAGCGGATGAAAGTAAACGCGAGCGGCGAGACGTGGCCCGCGATCGCCCGGCCGATCACCCAGTTGATCGACCAGAAGAGCACGGTGAGCGTGAGGAGAAGATAGGGCGACGCATGGATCGTCGCCATGCGGCGGGGCATGACTAATTATACTGTCCCGCATGAGCGAAAATCTTCCCGCGCCCGAGGTGCCGGAGGTCGAGCGCAAGTCGGCGTGGGCGCCGTTGCGCCTGCCGACCTTCCGCATGCTCTGGCTCGTGTGGATGGCCTCGAACATCTGCGTGTGGATGAACGACGTCGCCGCCGCGTGGCTGATGACTTCCCTCACCACCTCGCCCACCCTCATCGCGCTGGTGCAGACCGCCTCGTCGCTGCCGGTCTTCCTGCTCGGCCTTCCCAGCGGCGCCTTCGCGGACATCCTCGACCGGCGCCGCTACTTCATGGTGTCGCAGTTCTGGATCGCGACCACCGCGGCGGTCCTGTACGGCTTCTCGCTCGGCGGGCAGCTCACCGCGCCCGTGCTCCTGGCGCTGGTGTTCGCCAACGGCATCGGGCTCGCGATGCGCTGGCCGGTCTACGCCGCGATCCTGCCCGAGGTCGTGCCGCGCTCGCAGCTGGGCGAGGCGCTCGCGCTGAACGCGGTCGCGGTGAACACTTCGCGCGTCATCGGGCCGCTCCTGGCTGGCGTCATCATCGGGGCGGCCGGCACCCAGTACGTGTTCGCGGCGAACTTCGTGATCTCGGTCGCCGCGGGCGCGGTGCTCCTTCGCTGGAAACGCGAGACCAAGCCCTCGGTGCTGCCGGGCGAGCGCTTCATCGGCGCGATGCGCCTGGGGTTCCAGTTCGCGCGCGAGTCGCGCCGCCTGCGCGACGCGCTGGTGCGCACTTCGGTCTTCTTCCTGCATTCCACCGCGATCTTCGCGCTCCTGCCGCTAGTGGCCAAGCGCATGGGCGACGGCGGCGCGGGCACCTACACGCTCCTCCTCTCGGCGCTCGGCTTCGGGGCGATCGCGGTGAGCACGCAGATCCCGCGCCTTCGCACGCGCTGGACACGCGACGAGATCGTGGTCGGCGCCTCCATCGTGAACGCGCTCGGCATCGCGGGGCTCGCGTTCGCTCCGGGCGTCTGGTATGCGGTCCCGGCGATGATCGCTTCGGGTGCGGCGTGGATCCTGGTCGCGAATTCGGTGACCATCGCCGCGCAGCTGGCGCTTCCCGACTGGGTGCGCGCGCGCGGCATGGCGATCTACCAGATGTCGATCATGGGCGGCGCCGCGCTGGGCGCGGTGATCTGGGGGCAGATCGCCGGCCACACCAGCGTGCCGACGAGCCTCGCCGTGTGCGCCGTGAGCATGCTGCTCGCACTCGCCTTGACGCGCGGGCGCACGCTGGAAGGCTCGGAGGACCACACGCCCACGCATCCGTGGGAGGAACCGGTGCCGGCGCTGCCCCTCGAGCTCACCGAGGGGCCGGTGATGGTGACGATCGAATACCACATCGATCCCGCGCGCCGGCTCGAGTTCGACGAGGTCATGGCCGAGTCGCGCAGCGCGCGCCTGCGCGCGGGGGCCGTGTCCTGGGGCTTGTTCGAGGACATCGAGACGCCGGGGCGCTTCGTCGAATACTTCGCCTGCGACACCTGGGCCGACTACCTGCGGCGTTTCGACCGCTTCACCGCCGCCGACGAGAAGCTCCAGGAGCGGCGCCACGCACACCACATCGCCGAGGGCCGCCCACGCATCTCGCGCTATGTCGCCCGCCACCCCGCCGGCTGAGGAAAGTGGTGTCAGGTACGACTTTTCGAAAAGTCGTACCTGACACCACTTTTCTATGTCACGGCGCGGATGGTTTGCAGCGGCGGCGAGCTCACCGCGCGCTGGGTGCCGAGGAGGCCGGCGATGGCCACGCCCACGCCGCCGATGACGATGCCGGCGAGCGGCAATCCCCAGGAGAAGTCGTAGGGGACGCCGAGCACGCGCTCGGCGAGCACCATCGCGAGCCCCACCGCGCCCGCCGAGGCGATGGTGCCGGCGAGGAGCCCGATGGTGAGGAATTCCGCGAGCTGCAGCGTGGCGAGCTGGCGGCGGTCCGCGCCCAGCGTGCGCAGGATCGCGCCCTCGAAGACGCGCTCGTCCTGGGTCGAGCTGATCGCGGCGAAGAGCACCACCAGCCCGGCGGCGATCGCGAACAGGAACACGAACTCGACCGCGCGCGAGACCTGGTCGGTGATGCGCTGGAACTGCGCGATCAACGCCGAGAGGTCGATCACGCTCACGTTGGGGAAGCGCTGCACGATGCCGGTGATCACGTCGTCGCGCCCCGCCGGCAGGTGGAAGCTGGTGATCCAGCTCGCCGGATAGCTTTCGAGGAGGCTCGGGTTGGCGATCACGAAGAAGTTCGGCTTGAAGGAATCCCAGTCCACCTTGCGCAGGCTCGTCACCCTCGCGCCGAAGTTCGAGCCGGCCACGTCGAACGCGAGAGCATCGCCCACCTTGATGCCGAGCGTCTTCGCGAGCCCCTCCTCCACGGAGAATTGCGGCTCCTTCGAGTCCGGCGTCCAGAAGGCTCCCGACACGATCTTGTTGTCGGGTCGGTTGGCCGCGGCCCACGACAGGTTGAACTCGCGCTCCACGAGGCGCTTGGCGCGCTCGTCCTTGAAGTCACCCGCGGCGACGCTGCGCTCGCCGATATGCGTGAGGCGCCCGCGCACCATGGGATAGAGGTCGGGCGTGGCGAGCTTCAGCTGCACGAAGTAGCGCTTCACTTCCGGCAGCTGGTCCGACTGGATGTTGATCGCGAAGCGATTGGGCATGTCCGGCGGCATCGACTGCTGCCACTTGGTGATGAGCTCGGTACGCACCAGCGTGAGCATCAGCATCGCCATGAGGCCCAGGCCGAGCGCCATGATCTGCACCAGGCTCGCCCCGGTGCGCCGGCGCAGGTTGGCGAGCCCGTAGCGCCACGGGCCCGACGCGGCGCCGCGCATGCGCGACACCAGCCGGATCATGCCGTAGCCCGCGAGCGCCGACACCGCGAGCGCCGCGCCGAATCCGCCCACGGCGATGGAGCCCATCTTCACGTCGCCCGCCTGCCACACGATGAGGGCGCTCAACGCCGCGAGGCCGAGCGCGAAGGCCGCGGCGCTCAAGGGCTCGGCGGCGGCGATGTCGCGGCGAAGCACGCGCAGCGTCGACACGTTGCGTAGCCGCAGCAGCGGCGGCAGCGTGAAGCCGAGCAGGAGCACGAAGCCGATCACCGCGCCGCGCAGCGCCGGCAACGGCCCCGGCAGGGGCAGAGCCACGGTCAGGAACGAGGTGAGCCAATAGGCCAGGACTTCCTGCGCGGCGTAGCCCGCGAGGCTGCCGAGCGCGCACGCGGCCGCGCCGAGGGCGGCGAACTGCCAGGCGTGGATCGCGAAGAGGTCCGCCTGGGTGGCGCCGAGGCAGCGCATCATCGCCGCCGCGTCGATCTGGCGCTGGGAGAAGCGGCGCGCGGCGAGCGCCACCGCCACCGAGGCGAGCACCACCGAAAGGAGCGACGCGAGCCCCAGGAAGCGTTGCGAGCGCTCGAGCGCGGTGCGCACCTCGCTCCTCGCGTCGCGCACGCCTTCCATGCGCTGGCCGCGGCCGATCGCGGATTTCATCTCGTCGCGGTACTGCTGCACCGCGAGCGCGTCGCCGCCGACGAGAAGCCGATGGACGATGCGGCTGCCGAGCTGGATCAGGCCCGTGGCCTCGACGTCGGAGTCGTGCATGAGGACGCGCGGCGCGATGCCGAAGTAGTCGAGGACGCTGTCGGGCTCGCGCATGATGACCGCGGCGATGGCGAGCTTCGCGCGGCCCACCTGCAGCGTGTCGCCCAGCTTGAGGCCGAGGCGCACCGCGAGCGGCGCACCGATCCACACCGTGCCGGGCTTCGGCCCGCCGGCGACCTCGTGCTCGACGGGCGGCGCCGCGTCCACGATGCGAAGCTTCCCGCGCAGGGGAAAGGCGTCGGTGACGGCCTTGATCTCGGCCAGGTTCACGCCGCTCGACGCGGCCACCATGCTGGGGAAGGTTCGCGTCTTCGCGATGGCGAGGCCGCGGCGCCGGGCGGCCTCCTCGAATGGCGCCGGCAGCGGCTTGTCGGAGATCACCACCAGGTCCCCGCCGAGAAGCTCGTTCGCCTGGCGGTCGAGCGCCGACTGCACGCGATCGGCGAAGAAACCCACCGTCGTGACGCTCGCCACCGCGATGACGAGCGCCAGCAGCAGGACGCGCAGCTCCCCCGCGGCCCAGTTCCGGCGCAGCATGCGCATCGCGATCGGCAGTCTCTTGATTTGTCAGTCCTCGTGGGTGATCTCGCCGGCGGCGATGTGCAGGCGCCGGTCGCAGCGCTTGGCGAGCTCGGCGTCGTGGGTCACCAGCACCAGCGTAGCGCCGCGTTCGCGGTTCATCTCGAAGAGCAGATCGATGATGTGCTCGCCGGTCTCGGAATCGAGGTTGCCGGTGGGCTCGTCGGCGAACAGAAGCCTGGGCTCGGTCACGAAGGCGCGCGCCACGGCGACCCGCTGCTGCTCGCCGCCGGAGAGCTGGCGCGGGTAGTGGCCCAGGCGCTCGGCGAGGCCCACGCGGTCGAGCACCGTGCGCGCGCGCGCCGCGGCATTGGCGCCGCGCGCGAGCTCGAGGGGCAGCATCACGTTCTCGAGCGCGGTCAACGCCGGCAAGAGCTGGAACGACTGGAACACGAAACCCACCATCTGGCCGCGCAGCCGGGCGCGCCCATCCTCGTTCAGCGCAAACAGGTCCTCGCCCGCGATCCAGACGCGCCCGGCGCTCGGAACGTCGAGCCCGGCAAGCAGTCCCAGCAGGGTGGACTTGCCCGATCCGGAAGCGCCCACGATCGCCACCGCCTCGCCGTCGCGCACCTCGAAGGCGACATTCCTGACGATGGTGAGAACATGGTCGGGCGTGGCGACTTGTTTGGTGAGCCCTTCCGCCTTCACAATGCTCAAGCCAATGACCCTCCCTCGAAGAATTCACGAATCGCTGCGCGGCGCGATCTTCGCCGCCGCGGTGCTCCTTGCCGCGGCCCCCGCGCTCGCCGCGCGCACCGTCATGGTGTTCGGCGACAGCCTTTCGGCCGCCTACAACCTCTCCCCCGAGCAAGGATGGGTGCACCTCATCGGCGAGCGCATCACGCGCGCCGGCTTGCCGTGGCGCATGGTCAATGCGAGCATCTCCGGCGAGACCACCGCCGGAGGGCTGCGCCGCCTGGCCGAGGACCTGAGGCGCCACAAGCCTTCCGTCGTGGTGATCGCCCTCGGCGCCAACGACGCCTTGCGTGGGCTGCCCGTGGCGGGAATGCGGTCGAACCTGGAGAAGATGATCGGGCTGGTGCGCCAGGCGCACGCCGAACCGGTGCTCGTGGGCCTCATGATTCCCCCGAATTATGGCATCGATTACGCGGCTCAGTTCCGCGACATGTACGCCGAGCTCGCCGCGCGCGACGCGATCGCGCTCGTTCCCTTCCTCCTCGAAGGCATCGCCGACAAGCCCGAGCTTTTCCAGCGCGACCAGCTGCACCCGACCGCCGAGGCGCAGCCGCGCATCGCCGACAACGTGTGGCCCGCGCTCGCCCCGGTGCTGAAGAAGGCGCCTTGACGGAGCTGCCGTTCCATCGCGAGCGCCCGGAGTCGAGCGTCGCGACGCCGATCCCGCTCTCGCAGCTGCGCGAATACGACGCGGTGATCGACGCGCGCAGCCCCGCGGAATTCGCCGAGGACCGCCTGCCGGGAGCGATCAACGTCGCGGTGTTGGACGACGCCGAGCGCGCGCGCATCGGCACCGTCTACAAGCAGCAGTCGGCGTTCGACGCCAAGCGCGCGGGCGCGCCGCTCGCCGCGCGCAACATCGCCCGCGCCATCGAGACCACCTTCGCGGGCTTGCCGCGGCAATGGCGCCCGCTCGTCTACTGCTGGCGCGGCGGCGGGCGCTCCGGCTCCCTCGTGCACGTGTTGCGCCAGGTGGGATGGGACGCGGTGCGCCTCGACGGCGGCTACAAGGCGTTTCGCCGCCAGGTAGTGGCCGACCTCGAGGAAAGCCCGCGGCATCTGCGTTTCCAGGTGATCTGCGGGGCGACGGGCTCGGGCAAGAGCCGGCTTCTCGAGGCGCTCGCCCATGCCGGCGCCCAGGTCCTCGACCTCGAGCTGCTCGCGGCCCATCGCGGCTCGGTGCTGGGCGAGCTTCCCGACGCGCCGCAGCCCACGCAGAAATCCTTCGAGACTTCGCTCTGGACGGCGCTCTCCGGCTTCGATCCGGCGCGCCCGGTATTCGTCGAGTCCGAAAGCAAGAAGGTCGGCAACCTGCGCGTACCCGACGCCTTGATCACTCGCATGCGCGAGTCGAAGTGCCTGAGGCTCGAGGCGGACACGGCGACGCGCGTGGCCCTGCTGCTCGAGGACTATGCGCATTTCGTGGCACGCCCCGAGGCGCTCGCCGCGAAGCTCGACTGCCTCGCGCCGCTGCATGGCGCGGAGCGCATCGGCACGTGGAAATCCCATCTCGGGCACGGCAAATGGAAGGAGCTGGTGCGCGAGCTTCTCGAGGGCCACTACGATCCCGCGTACCGGCGCTCGCTCTCGCGCAACTACGTGAATGCACAGGCCGCGGCGCCCGTGGAGGTGCGCGACATCTCGCGCGCGGGCTTCCTCGCCCTGGCCGAGCGCCTGGCGCGCGACCACGGCTAGGCCATATCGGTTAAACTCGCACAAAAATAACGACTTCCAGCGAAAACAACCCGTAAAGTGGCCGAACGCCCCGCCAAGATCGGTAAATACAGCATCCTTTCGGAGCTGGGCCAGGGCGCGTCCGCCGACGTCTACCTGGGCGAGGACCCGTTCAACGACCGCAAGGTCGCGATCAAGGTCGCAAAGACCGACATCGAGATGGGCGATGAGGAGGCCAAGCGATTCGAGCGGCNNNNTCAACCACCCGAACATCGTCGGCGTGTACGACGCGGTCGTCGAGGGCGACCTGCGCTACATCGTGATGGAGTACGTGCCGGGCGGCTCGCTCAAGAAATTCTGCACCGAGACCAACCTGCTGCCGGTTCGACAAGCGGTCCTGGTGATCTTCAAGATGTGCCGCGCCATGGACTACGCGTTCCAGAACGGCGTGATCCACCGCGACATCAAGCCCGCCAACATATTGCTGAGCGATCGCGACGACATCAAGATCAGCGACTTCGGCACCGCCAAGATCTCGCACGCCGAGCACACGCAGATCGACGGCTTCCTCGGCTCGCCCGCCTACATGTCGCCCGAGCAGATCAACGAGGAGGGTCCGAGCGTGCAGTCGGACATCTACTCGCTGGGCGTGGTGATGTACGAGCTCCTCACCGGGAAGCTGCCGTTCCGCGCCGAGAACGCGGTGACGATGATCAACAAGATCCTGAACGAGGAGCCGGTCCCCATCGAGCAGATGCGCCCCGACCTGCCGCCCGCGCTGGTGGAGATCGTGAAAAAGGCGATGCACAAGGACCCCAAGGTGCGCTACGGCTCGTGGTTCGAGATGGCGAGCGAGCTCGCCAACACGTTCCCGCAGCTCGAGCGCTACTCCCACGAGATCAGCTCCACGGAGAAGTTCAACAAGCTCCGCTCGCTGCCCTTCTTCCGCGAGTTCCGCGACGCCGAGCTCTGGGAGGTGCTGAGGGGCGCGGTGTGGGAGACGCACTCGCGCGACGAGAATCTCCTCCTCGAAGGCGAGATCGGCCAGGCCTTCTTCATCATCGTCGGCGGGCAGGTGAAAGTGGTGAAGGACGGCAAGCTCCTGAACGTCCTCAAGGAGGGCGACTGCTTCGGCGAGATGGCCTATCTTTCCGGTGATCGCGCGCGGCGCTCCGCTTCGATCATCTCGGTATCCGAGGTGCAGTTGCTGAAAATCCAGGCCACGCACCTGGAGAGCCTGTCGGAGGGATGTCAGCTGCGATTCAACCGGGAATTCCTGCGCACGCTCATCGAGCGGTTGACATGGACGTCATCCGTGCTGGCGCAATTCAGGCGTTGAGGTTGTCCTGGCGCCATCCATCGAGCTCGGGATGAAGCTCGACCCGGGGGACCTCGACCTTTCAAAGGGGAGGGAGCTCGCTACTACCCATGGCGCTTGAATTCCTTGCGCATCTTCTCTTCCTCGGCGAGCGGGGCACCCCCTCCCGAGCTTCATCCCGAGCTCGATGGATGGCTCTGCGGGCACATTTCAATCATCCCCGGACTTTGAATGTGATCGCCCACAAGAAACGGCGATGCGCGACGCGTTCAGGATTTGCAGCCCGCGCGCGGGGGCTGCCAGCGATCTATCGGGCGGTGATGCGAGGAGCATCAAAGCGGACCACTTCCAGTAGTAGGGTCTGCGCGTATTCCAAACGCTTCCGTCAGCCCCTGCGCCGGGTCGAGCTTCACCCCCACTTCGAATGAGGCGATGAACGACTATTCGATCAGGCAGATCGCCTGTGCAGCGATGCCTTCGCCGCGTCCGGTGAACCCGAGCTTCTCTGTCGTAGTCGCCTTGACGTTCACGTAGTGAGGCTCGATGGCGAGGTCGTCGGCGATGTTGGCGACCATGGCGGGAATGTGCGGCGCCATGCGCGGCGCCTCGGCGATGATGGTCGCGTCCAAGTTGATGACGCGCCGTCCGCGATCCATTGCGAAGAAGCTCGCGGCTGTCGATGCCTTTGTACTTCGCGTCCGTGTCGGGAAAGTGCTTGCCGATGTCGCCGAGGGCGGCGGCGCCGAGCAGCGCGTCACAGATCGCATGCAGCAGCACGTCCGCGTCGCTGTGACCGAGGAGCCCCTTGTCGTGGGGGATCTCCACGCCACCCACGACGAGCTTCCTGCCGGCAACCAGTCGATGGACGTCGAAACCCTGGCCGATGCGCATGGTCAGAGGGTGATGCGGCCGCGGCGCTCGAGGATCATCTCGGCCACCTGGATGTCCTCGGCGAAGGTCACCTTGATGTTGGTGCTCTCGCCCTGCACCAGGCGCGGCGAGTTGTAGCCGGTGGATTCCACCGCCTCGGCCTCGTCGGTGGCCTTGGGCTTCTTCTCCAGCCCCGCGCGCAGCATGCCGTAGCGGAACATCTGCGGGGTCTGCGCGCGCCACAGCCCCGTGCGCGGGATGGTCTCGGAGACGCGCTGCAGCTCGTCCGCGCGCTTCAGCGTGTCGGCGAGCGGCACTGCGAGGAGGCCGCCCACCTGGTCGTCGCCCACCTCGTCGAGGAACTGCTCGACCAGCTCGGTGAGGATGCAGGGGCGCGCGGCGTCGTGCACCAGGACCCAGTCGTCCCTGGCGACGCGGCCCTCGAGGAATTTGAGCGTGTTGAGCACGCTCTC
>WNFL01339656.1_pt2 | contig 13397 bp, 11 predicted proteins | sample 5400361 | NCBI WGS metagenome assembly WNFL01 (sample SAMN13153351, study PRJNA577476) | soil metagenome | isolation source: 40 cm soil on Douglas fir-dominated hillslope | place: USA:California | collected 2013-09-17
ACAGTGATGGGCGCAATTGTCACTGTGCTTCATAACACATCCAATTTTTATGTTGTTCATAAGTTATCTTAAAAAGGAGGTAGAGCATTCGAAGAATCAAAATCAAAAAAACTATACAAGAACAATCAATCGTCTACTCAAGAAGGAGAAGAAACCATGCGTACTCTAAATAGAATCTGTATGTTGCTGTTCACGCTTGTATTTGTAATAGGCGCGGTGGGTTGCGCACCCAAACAAGCTGCTGGACCGGTAACGATCCACATATTGACAATGGATCAGGCTGGTCTGAAGCCCGCTGAGATCGATCAGATTGCACGTGATTTTGAGGCCCAAAACCCGGACATCAAAGTGAACATGGAATATCTAGGCTATGATTTTGTCCATGACAAGATCACAACAGGCATGGCTGCCAAGCCGCCCGCTTACGACGCGGCTATGATTGATGTCATCTGGCCCGATGAGTTCATCAAGGCTGGATATCTGCTGGATGTGACCAATCGTGTCACTCCCGAAATGAAGTCCGGTATGTTCCCCGCTTCATGGAACGGTGTGACTCGCAATGGTAAGATCTATGGCATGCCCTGGTTGATGGATGTGAAGTACTTCATGTATAACAAGGATATGTTGCAGAAGGCGGGCATTATGAATCCACCCACAACCTGGGAAGAGATGGTCGATCAGGCAAAAACTATTAAGGATAAAGGTGTCGCTGAATTCCCCATCATCTGGTCATGGAATCAGAAGGAAGGCGTTGTCTGCGATTACGCTGTGTTGCTCTTTGGAAACGGCGGATCATTCATAGATGCAAGCGGCAAACCAGCGTTCAACAATGACAAGGGCGTTCAAGCTCTTGCCTGGATGAAACAAACAATTGACGATGGCCTGACCAACCCGAGTTCGGTCTCTTCCGATGAAAATGCAGTCGAGGCAGATTTCCTGGCTGGCAAGAGCGCGTTTGCCGTCAACTGGTTGTTCCAATATAGCGATTCAAATGATGCTTCCAAATCACAGATCGTTGGGCAAGCTGCTTTCGCTCCTATGCCAGTATACAAGGCCGGTATGGATGCAGGGGTCAAAGGTTCCAGTGTGGATGGTTCCAGTTCATTTGCCATTATGGCAACCACCCCCTATCCCGATCAGACCTGGAAATTCCTGACCTATTTGGCTAGCAATGAAGTACAGACCAAATATTCAAAAGAAATGTTACCTGTCTGGCAGACTGACTTCCAAGGCGATGCACTGAAGACGTTGGAAGGTGCGACTCCTACGAATCCGGTAACTGTTCCGGCTTTCCTAGGGCAGTTCCCGTTCGCCAACGAACGCCCCACGGTTCCTTATTACAACGAAGCCTCCGCAGCACTGCAGCTGGCAATTCAAGAAGCATTGACTGGAGTGAAATCTCCGAAAGATGCCTTGGATGCAGCCGCAGCCAAATGGATTGACTTAGCTAAATAGTTAATCCTGAAAGGTATAAAGGTGGATTTGCGTTTTCGCGCAAATCCACCTGCATTTATAAATAATGACAGTCACCTCAAAGCCTGTTCCTAAACAGCGACTCTCCCTACGACAGCAGGATGCGCGCACTGCCTGGCTATTGCTAACTCCCAGTTTATTGGTGATGTTGGGCGTTACCTTGTGGCCGGTCATCTCAACGTTTATCTTGAGTTTTTTTAACGCACCGACTGGTCTCAATCAGGCTCGCACCTTTGTTGGTCTAGGTAACTATCTTGCGATGTTACAAGATCAAACCTTTTGGGAAACCATTGGGCGGACTATGTATTTTACAGTTGTCTCTGTCGGGCTGGAATTAATCTTAGGCTTGGCTATCGCACAATTAATTCATTCTCGTCCTTGGGGTTGGCAATTTCTGCGTATTAGTCTGATCATTCCTTGGGCTGTTCCAACAATTGTTAACGGCGCGATGTGGCGCTGGATCTACAGCGCCGATTTCGGAGCCTTGAATGGTTTGTTAATGCAATTGGGGCTAATCAAACATTATGTTCCCTGGCTAACTTTCCCAAACATGGCGATGAATTTGGTCATCGTTGCAGATATCTGGCATACGATGCCGTTCGTTGCTTTGGTATTGCAGGCCGCCCTCGCGACCCTGCCCGAAGATTTGGAAGAAGCCGCCGCTGTGGATGGAGCCAATGCCTGGCAGCGCTTTTGGCAAATCCGCGTGCCTTTATTGCGGCCCGCAATTCTCGTGGCGCTGATTGTCCGCACGGTGGATGCCTTCCGCCGCACGGTGGATGCCTTCCGCGTGTTCGACATTGTTTACATCATCACCAGTGGCGGACCGGCTTATAAAACGCTTACGATTACTTATTTGACATATCTGAACTCATTCGCATTTGGAAAACAGGGCATTGGAGCGGCACTGTCTTTTCTGATTTCCACATTCACAATCATTATGGCACTTATTTATATTCGATTTCTATACCGCCCTGAGGAGACTCAATAATGTCTTATCGAAAGTTATTGCGCAAATTGCTTTTATTTCTCCTCACGCTGCCAGTATTCTTCTTTATTTTCTTTCCTCTACTTTGGTTGTTCAGCGCCAGCCTTTCCAACCAGGTGGAATTGTTCTCCGTACCGATTCATTGGATTCCTCAGCATCCCACCGTTCAAAACTACCTCGATATTTTCTTTCCCAGTCAAGCTGCCTCATCCGTCCCGCGCACATTTGCAGTGGCTTTATTGAATTCCATCAAGATCGCTTCTGCCGTAACGATCATTTGTCTTTTTATTGGAAGCCTCGCGGCTTATGCGCTGGTACGGATTCCCTTCAAATATAATCGCTCGATTCAACTTGGCATCATCGCCACGCGTATGATTCCCGAAGTATCGCTCGTTCTGCCACTCTTTATCATTGCCTCCAGCCTGCAATTGATCAACAGACCTATTGTATTGATCATTACATATATGAGTTTTGCCTTGCCTTATGCGATTTGGTTAATGGCGGCATATTTTCAAACGGTTCCGATCGAACTGGAAGATGCTGCTCGTTTGGATGGCTGTACTCGTCTCGGTATTCTCTTTCGCGTGGTGATGCCTATCTCTGTCCCCGGACTAGTATCCACAGCCATGTTCGTGTTCTTGCTTGCCTGGGATGAATTTTTCTATGCCTTAATCTTCACCAGCACCCTCGCTGCCAAGACAGTTCCGGTAGCGATTGCCGAGTTCATCGGTCGCTATGTTGTGAATATCAATGGCATGATGGCTGGCGGTATTCTAGCTGCCATTCCTCCGGTGCTGGTGGCTTTAATTTTCCAGCGTTATATTGTCAGCGGAATGACCGCTGGTGCTGTCAAAGGATAAGGAAGGAAATATACGATGAGCAATAATGATTATCCGAGTTTTGATTTACAAGGTCAGGTGGCGTTGGTCACTGGCGCGGCGCGCGGCATCGGACATGCCTGCGCATTGGCTTTAGCCCACGCAGGCGCAAATGTAGTTTTAGGATTGCGCGATGTACAAACCGGCGAGGATTTAGTGAATGAAATCGAAGCGATGGGACGACGTGCACTACGTTTACAAATGGATGTGACCCACCTCGATCAAATCCAGCTGGCGGTTGATTCGGCTACCAAACATTTTGGGCGGCTGGACATTTTAGTGAACAATGCCGGGCTCGGACCCAGCAACCTCGCCGAAAATGTGAACGAAGAAGATTTTGATCTGACTCTTGCCGTCAACTTGAAGGGCACATTCTTCGTCAGTCAAGCAGTGGGACGCGTGATGATTCAACAAAAGTATGGCCGCATCATCAATCTCGGTTCGCAAGCGGGACTGGTTGCCCTACCCACCGAATCAATTTATTGTATGACCAAAGCCGCGATCTCACATCTCACGAAATGTCTCGCTGTGGAGTGGGGTCCGTACAACATCACGGTCAATGCGGTCGCGCCGACGTTCATTAACACTCCAGGAACTGCCGAGGCGCTTGAAGATAGCGCTTTCCGCGCTGACGTTTTATCACGCATTGCGTTAGGGCGCATTGGTGAACCGATGGAGGTCGCAGGCGCGGTGGTGTTCCTCGCTTCCCCCGCCGCCGCTCTCATCACAGGTGACACACTTCTTATTGATGGCGGCTGGACAGCCCGCTAGGAACTGACCATATGAAAGGAGGTAAGTGCCCTGAGAATATATAGTTCAACTTGGAATATCTTTTGCGATTTCCGTAGAATAGCACAAGATGAATGCAGTTCCTGCGACGATCCAGAGATCGGGACTGCTACATGATTGGTTTAGTGTTCTGCATCATCTGTCTTTCCTATCCATATTGAAAGATTGAGGTGATTTCATGAAAAAGCAAAATACTTTTCGTATGATACTGGTCTGCGCGCTCGTATTGGTCGTCTTGGTAGCCAACGCCAATCAAGCCTCAGCCAGCGTTAACCCAGCTCCTAAAACCAAGACTCCAACTCCCACTGTTGCGACATCAACACCTTCTGGCCCAACGCCCACACCAGGGCCGACACAAACTCCTGGACCACTCCCAACTGTTAGTTCTACGGAATTGACAAGTGGCTTTTCACTCAAGTCAGCCAACAATGTAACTGATCCTGGCACGACCATTTCCATGGTGGGCTACAACGTAACCAGTTGGTACCCCATCACGGTGCCATCCACCGTCATGGCGGGTCTCGTCGCCAACAATGTCTATCCGAACGTCTTCTTCGGAACCAACCTACAGTCCGTCCCCGATTTGACGAATCAGAACTGGTGGTATCGCGGACAGTTCAATGCGGTCGCCGGCGGCGCCGGGCAACAGTATTGGCTCCGCTTCAAGGGCCTCAGCTATAAAGCCCAGATTTGGCTCAACGGGACTCAGATTGCTGCCAACGCCGAAGGCACAATGGTGATTCACGAATACAACGTCACCAATTTGATCGTAAAAGGCGGCGCGAACGCCGTCGCCGTTCTGATTACACCGCCGGCCCATAGTTGCAACGATCTCTCCTTCTGCACAGTGGACTGGAATCCGGAAGCGCCAGACATGATGGGCGGCATTTGGGGCAAAGTCTTCCTCGACACGACCGGCCCAGTCGCGCTGCGCGATCCGTACGTGAAGACCGTCCTGCCGTTGCCCGCCACCACCTCCGCCGACCTGACCATCTATGTGGATGCCGTCAATGCGACGAACAGTCAAATCAGCGGTGTGGTCAGTGGCACCATCACGAAGGCCGGTTATCCGACGATCAACTTCAGCCAGAACGTGACCCTGAATCCTGGTCAGCGTAAAGAGGTCACATTCGACCCAGCAGCGTTCACCCAACTGCACGTCACCAGCCCAGCGCTGTGGTGGCCATATCAGTATGGCAGCCCGGAACTCTACAACCTCAGCCTCTCCTTCGTGGCGAACAGCCAAACCTGGGACACCAAGGCCATCAACTTCGGCGTCCGGCAGTTCACCGATTACAACACCACCATCCACGGGACCATGTTCCACGGATACAAGGTCAACGGCCAGAACATCCTCTTCCGTGGCGGCGGTTATATGTGGGACCTGTTCATGCGCTGGGATACCAAGACCAACCAGGCGCACGTGGACTACGTGAAGGCCATGGGCTTGAATGCCATTCGCTTCGAAGGCACGTTGGGGAACGAAGAAATCTATGACATGGCCGACAAGGCCGGCATCATGCTCATGCCTGGTTTTGTCTGCTGCAGCAAGTGGCAGAGCGACAGCGGCTGGAGCACCTCCGATGAGGCCGTCGCCTATGGTTCGCTCGAAAGCCAGATGCGGAATATGCGCGCGCACGCCAGCCCGTTCGTCTGGGCCTTTGGCAGTGATGCGCCGCCGACAGCTGCCCATCTGGCGCAGTATCAAGCCATCGCCGCCAACCTGCACTGGCAAAACCCGACCGCAGATAACGTGGCTTCCTACTCGAACTCGAATGCCGGGTACAAGATGGACGGCCCATACGTCTGGGAGCCGCCCCTCCTCTGGTGGGACACCACCAAGTCCGGCAGCGCGTTTGGCACAACTGCCGAGGAAGGGTTTGAGTCGCCGCCGCCGCTGGAAAGCCAGTTGAAGTTCCTGTCCCCGGCCGACACCTGGCCGCAAGGCGCCGCCTTCAACTACCACGCGGGTAAAAACCCCTTCGATGTAATCACCTGGTACAGCAATGGGGTAAACAACCGCTATGGGGCGAGCACCAGCGCGCAGGATTACTCGAACAAGTCCGAACTGCTCAGCTACGAATCCACCCGCGCCTTCTTCGAGGCCTGGAACGCGCATGAGTACACCGGAGCGGATGCGACCTTCGGGACGATCTTCTGGATGCAGAACAACGCTTGGCCGTCCATCCACTGGAGCCTGTACGACTACTTCTTCAAGCCCGCCGGCGGTTTCTTCGGTTCGCAAAAGGCAAACGAGCCGGTACACGTTGCGTATGACTACAAGACGAAGAATATCTATACGATCAACTCGACGCTGACGGCTAACAACACCATGACCGTCATCGCTACAGTCTACAACATCCCCACCCTGGCGCAGATGTACACCAACCAGGTGGTGATGAACATCCCTGCCAATGCTTCGACGGTGGCGTTCACCATCCCCTCGATCACCGGTTTGACGCCGACCTACTTCATCCGGCTGCAAATCAAGACCTCGACCGGACAGGTGGTCAGCAACAACCTGTACTGGTATTCGACGACTGCAGATGCGTTCGGGAACAAGTCGAACTGGTACTCGACCTCCGTGAGTACCTATGCCAACCTGACGGGGCTGAACAGCCTGACCTCGAACAGCAGCGTGACGGCTTCAGCTTCGAAGACCAGCGCCGGAGGACAGGACACGGTCACGATCACGCTCACCAACACCAGCGGGAGCAATATCGCGTTCTTCATGCGCCCGGAAGTAACGGCGGGGAACAATGGCCTGGAAGTGCTGCCGGTGACCTACACCGAGAACTACGTCTCGCTCTTCCCGGGTGAATCGATCACCATCACTGCCAAGTACGCCACGGCCGACCTGGGTGGGCAGGCGCCCTGGCTCAGAGTCAGAGGCTACAACATACCCACATCAAACAATCCGATCCCATAATTTTCTTGATCACATATCGGAATCAGCACAAAGGGGGATGGTTGTAAGACCATCCCCCTTCCTCAAACAAACTCGATTTTCTTATTTTTTACGAAAGGAGCATGTAATGTTCACACCAAGGAAAAAAGCAAAAAATGCGCTATTAATTTTCGCCATCGCGATATTGATGTTTTCCCTTACAGGCGTCGCCGTCACTCCAACACGCGCCGCTGGACAAACGATAGTTACTATCCAGTTCGATGATGGCGTTGCAGACCAATATACTGCTCGTTCAATCCTTTCTGCACATGGGATGCATGCCACATTTTACGTGAACACTGGCTTCATTGGCGACCCTGCACATATGACCTGGGCGCAACTGCAAGATCTTTATGGGGATGGAAATGAGATTGCCGGGCATACGCTAACTCATGCCAACTTGAAACATATGAAGACAGCAGATGCGCGGCAGGAAGTCTGCGGCGACCGGGTGAATCTCTTTAATCACGGTTTCCAGCCAACCTCATTTGCCTATCCGTTCGGTTCCTTCGACAGCGGAACGAAGCAGATCGTTGCGGATTGCGGTTACAACAGTGGGCGCGGGGTCTCAGGTGGCACAGAATCCATCCCGCCCTTCGACGCTTATGCCACACGCACTCCTCCAAATCCAAAAAAGGGTACCACGCTGGCAACCATCGAAGGATACGTGACACAGGCTGAAGGGTCAGGTGGAGGCTGGCTGCAGTTGGTGTTCCACCATGTTTGTAATGGATGTGATGCTTATTCCATCAGCCCGGCGAATCTCACTGTACTGTTGAATTGGCTCCAACCAAGAAGTGCAAACGGTACAGTCGTACGAACCACTGGTGAAGTGATTGGCGGCACCGTTAAACCACCCGTGAATCCATAAGCAATAGACTTTATATGGATTTGAAGAATTTGTATTTTCCGGACATAGCAAACAATGACCGACAAGAGATTGGCGTGAAGCGTCAATCTCTTGTATTATTCTGTTGAAAGAACCATGAACCCACTTCAATACAACCCTTATGTGCAGGATATTCTCAGCCAGGCTGACTCTGTGAAAGTGGCACTGACAAAATTCGACCCAACTTCACTCAGCTCATTGACTCAATCCATTCAGCGCGGTGACTTTGATCGCATCGTGCTCACAGGCATGGGCGGTTCCCTTTTTGCTTCCTATCCGATCTGGTTACACCTCGTCAAAGCGAACTTGCCTGCTTACTGGATTGACTGCGCTGAACTCATTCACCATACGCGCCCCATCATCACAAAGAGTACACTGGTTTGGATTACGTCGCAGTCAGGTCGTAGCGCAGAGGTGGCAGCCGTGCTTGAGATCATCAAACAGACGGGTGCAACAATTCTGGCAACAGTCAATGATTTGAATAGCCCACTTGCGGAAGTTGCACAATATCACATTCCCGTCAATGCTGAAGTTGAAAAGACTGTTTCAACGCGCACGTATGTCAACACACTGACGGTGAGTCAACTGGCGGCGCTGACACTGACGAATGGAGATATTCAGAAGGGTTTGGATGATTTGCATGCCACCGCGGTTGGTATGCAAGATTATCTTGCTGATTGGGAGACTCATCTACAAACGATCCAAGAACGCATCTTGCCTACCTCTAACCTGATTCTGCTTGGACGCGGTTCCTCCCTCTCAGCCGCCTACACTGGGGCTTTGATTCTCGGCGAGGCATCCAAAGTCGCCGCAATTGGAATGCAAGCTGGCGAATTCCGTCATGGTCCCATGGAACTAGCTTCACACAAGTTGACAGTCCTGCTCTTCGCTGGTCCTGACGAAACACAAGAACTCAATGCGCGTTTACACAAAGATTTGAATGAGGCAGATGCACACGCGATTTGGATTACCACATCTGACGGGACTCAACTCGAACCACAACTCCTCATGCCGCGCGCCATCGGAATCGGATTACCCATCGCTGAGATCATTCCAATCCAAATGCTTACGATTCATATGGCTTTGGAAAACGGCGTTGAGCCTGGGAAGTTTTTCAGATCAGGGAAAGTGACATTGTCAGAATAAGTGATGGATATGATTTAGTATTGTGCGAGCGAGTTTCAAGATGCGATGATAGGTGCAAACTAATAAATGAGTTGTGCCATTGACGCCCGCGTCAAACTCTGACCTTCAGCTTGCAATTTGCAAAACTACCTGATCTCCCTCGACACGCACGTCTGCGTTTCAAACGAAATCTGATGCAAATTGACTTGCTAAAAGCAGCCCTTTTAGTCCTAATTTTACAGATATGCTACGGGTTCGATCTCTTTTGCTTGCGTAAAACCAATGTGCGTCGCACAAAAAAACTACACTAACGCAGAATTGAATCATGGTTTACTCTGCATTTTCCTAGGTCGCCAAAAGTGTTCCTCCTAGATATAGATGACTGATCTTTGGATTATCCAAGATTTCTTTGTTCGTACCTTCCAGATGCACCTGTCCACTTTCCATAACCACTCCATGCGTTGCAATGCCAAGACCCGCTCGCACATTTTGTTCAACCAACAAGATCGTTCTACCTGAGGTTGCCATAAGCTTAATGGTCTCAAAAACCTGTTTGAGGGTCATCGGGTCTAGCCCCATGGATGGTTCATCGAGCAATATCAAAGATGGCTCGAGCATCAAAGAGCGGGCAAACTCAACCAGACGTTGTTGTCCACCGGACAAATTAATTGCTCTTTCTTTAGCCCGTTCCTTGACAATGGGAAAAAGTTCTTCCACTTCAGCCAAGCGCTTGTCCACAAGTGCTGGGTTATTTAAAATAAAGGCTCCCAAGCGGACATTTTCTATAACCGTTATATCCGGAAAAAGACTATGATTTTGTGGCACTTGCACAATTCCCATCGAGAGAATTTGACGCGGCGCCATCCCGCTAATGGTACGGCCATTGAATGTGACTTCTCCAATGCGGGGTTTTAACAAACCGCTGATCACGCGCAAAACAGTTGACTTGCCTGCTCCGTTGGGCCCAACAATGCAGGTAATGGAACCATCCTGAATATTAAGGTTGACCTGTTTGAGAACATCACTCCCACCATATCCAGCAACAACATTATGCAAATTCAATGACATGGTCAAGCTCCTAAATAAGCTTCAAGCACAGCTGGGTTTTTACGAATAACAGCAGGTGTACCATCGGCAATTTTGGATCCTCGATGCATCACCATCACTCGATCACACAAGCCCATCACAAATTCCATATTATGTTCCACGATCAAAAATGTGACGCCGCTCTTGTTCAGAGTACGAATCCGTTCAGCCAGTTGATTGATCATGGTTGGGTTGACGCCTCCAGCCGGTTCATCCAACAGAATAACCTGCGGATCAGCAATCAAGATATAAGCAAACTCAAGCAGTTTCTTCTGTCCATAAGATAAATTGCCCGCTGGCGTATCGCCGAGGTGGGTAATCCCAACAAAATCAAGCAGTTCAATGGCGCGCTGTTGTTCATGTGATGAACTCCATCTGCCCAACTGGGCTTTCAAGCCCTGACGTTGCACAGCCACATGCATATTTTCCAGCACCGTCAGCCGAGAAAAAATGCGCGTCAACTGAAACGTGCGCGCAACCCCCAATCTAAAAACTTTATCGGGTGTTACGTTCGTGATCAAATTCCCATCAAAGCGTATATCACCCTGTTCAGCCTTTTCATATCCAGTAATGATATTGAACAGGGTAGTTTTGCCGGAGCCGTTTGGTCCGATCAAACCGGTGATCGATCCTTTGATAACGTCAATCGAACAAGCATCCAATGCATGAATACCGCCAAAGGATTTTGAAACATCTGACACTTCAAGCATACTCATGGCTTTACCTCATTCGACCTAGGATTGGATTCCGTTTCGAACGGCATTCCATTTCATCCAATACTTATCCAAGGTTGGAACAATACCTTCTGGCAACAGCAGAATAATCGCCAGGAATAGAGCGCCGTAAATGATCAGGTAATATCCATTAGCACTGAATTGCATCGTGAAGTACCGCTGAGTAGGTTCCAAGATAAGTGCACCAAGAATGGGTCCGCTTAATGTGCCAAGCCCGCCCAAGAAGCCCATCAAAGCAATCGCGATATCAAATAACGGGTCAAATGCAAAGGCCGGATAAATGGACCCCTGAAAGTACGCGTGCAAAGCGCCCACCATACCAACAAAGAATGCTGAGATGACGAAAACAATCAACTTCGACGGACCGGTATTCACACCGAGACCCAAAGCACGATCTTCATCATCACGGATGGCGAGCAAACCCAGTCCATATTTTGAATTGCGAATCCACCACGAGACGATCTGGGCAAGGATCAACATAGCTAGGGCGTAATAGTAAAAAGGCAAATGAAAAGACACATTGCTCCAGTGTGGTATCGGCAGACTTATTCCGATTGATCCCTGGGTTATGCTGCGCAAATTAAAAGCCATCGGCTGCATAATAAAAAATATGGCAATCGTTATCACCACAAATGTGTGTTTACGGACGCGTAAGGAAATCCAACCCAAAGGCACAGAGAATATCGCCGCAATCAGACCCGCAACTGGCACCAGAACAAAAGGAATGTTGCCTCCCAGAATATGCCAGTTCACACACATAATGGCAAGTGCGTAGGAACCAATACCAAAGAAAGCTGCGTGTCCCAGGGCGATATAACCCGTATACCCCGCAAAAATATTCCAGGCAACGGTCGCTGTTGCATAGAGCAATGTAAAGATAGCAACTGTCATTACGGCTGGATTGGGAAAGACGCGCGGAAAAATAATGGATGCGAGAATGATAATGGCCAGCCCGATCCTCTTGGTCATTATCATTGTTTCCTTCCTTCAGCACGCCCAAATAAACCTTGAGGTCGAACGATCATGACAACAATCAGAAGTATGAAGAAAACTGTTGTAGCCCAAACGGGCGACCAGATAACAGAAGTCACATCCTCGATGACAAGCATACCTAGAGAGGCTATCAATGCCCCTCTTAAGCTTCCCATGCCTCCGAGAATGATAATAACAAGTAAGCGTGAGATTAAGTCGTACAGGCTGCCGGGGTTGAAAGCAGAAGTAGCGCCATAAGCCATACCGCCAGCCGCAGCCAACGCCACGCCAATACCGAACGTGATCATGGATACCTGTTCAACATCAATACCGATCAGTTGGGCAGCTGTGCGGTCCTGCATGGACGCCTGGAGACTATAACCAAATTTCGTGCGATATAAAAGCAAATAAAGGCCCGATAACAGGATAACACTGAGTGCAAAACCAAAGACATAGATATACGCGAGATAGAATTCGCCAACCTTGAATGAAGCGGTTATGTACCAAGCTTTCAATTGCACAATATTATTCGTAAAAGCGAAACCTAAAATCCCTTCAATAATCAGGGCGATTGCAAAAGTAACCAGGATCGAGAGCGTTGGGCGATCGCGTTTGATCGGTCGAATAAATGCCCACTCGAGAAACAAGCCAAGCAGGAACATCACTGGCATTGTGATGAGCAACCCTGCGAAAAGATCAATATGAAATTTTTGCTGCAAATAATAGCTGAGGTAAGCCCCTAAAATAACCAGCGCGCCCTGCCCCACATTGATGATATCCATTACACCAAAGATAAGAGTCAATCCTGATGCCATTAAGGCATAGATACCGCCTGTGAGTATACCGGTGATAACTGCATCCACAATCAGTGTCATAACTGAACTCCATCCCAGCGATAGCAGAGTTGCTAAAAAGAATCGCTTTTAATATTCTAAATCAATTGTAATGAACATCTTGAGGCGACCGTTATGGTCGCCTCTAAGAATCTACACTAAATGGACTACGGCCAATTGGCTTTCGGATATTCGGGCGTTGCCAGTGCAGAAGTAGCTGGATACACGGGAATGAATTTTCCAGCCTGCCATTGGAACAGAAGCGCCACTGCAGCAGTGTTTTGACCAACATCGTCAAATTTTACGGGTCCTTCCACAGTAGTGAAAGTATCACCAGAGTGCAGTTCTGCGATAAGCTTCGCATTATCGAGGCTCTGGTTTTTCTCCACGGCTTGTTGCACAACCTGTCCAACAGAGTATCCTTCGGCCACATCCCCGTTAATACCTTCTGGCGTGCCGCCATATTGGGCAATATACGCCTTAACGAAGTCGGCATTGCCGGGATAATTGGCGCCCGCATACCAGAGGTTCCCGGTCATGAGACCTTCCGCGTTACCTGCCCCCACTGCCGTGAGAAAATCATTTCCCAGATCGGGCCCAGCGGTTGCGATAAACCCCTTGGGGTTATAGTGCTGCTGTTGGAATCTTTGCATGAAAGCCTGCAAGGAAGGCAGCCCAATAAA
>WNFL01366123.1_pt3 | contig 13397 bp, 13 predicted proteins | sample 5400361 | NCBI WGS metagenome assembly WNFL01 (sample SAMN13153351, study PRJNA577476) | soil metagenome | isolation source: 40 cm soil on Douglas fir-dominated hillslope | place: USA:California | collected 2013-09-17
CGACGGCGCGCCCGGCGGCGTCGAACTCGATCCGTTCCACGATCACGCGGCCGGGCAGGTCGCGCGCGACGGCAGCGACGAGGAGCGCGTCGCGGTCCGCCTCGCGCGGATAGGGCACATGCGTCCACGTCGCCGTGAGATCGGGCAGCGGGAGGTCGGCCCGGAACGACGTGCCGCGCATGCCGGGCCGGAGGACTCCGAACGAGGAGACGACCTCGCCCGCCTCGCGGATCGCGAGGAGGTCGCCCTCCTCCGGGAACTCGTCGTCCGCGCCGCGGACCCAGAGAGCGCGCGCCAGGTCGGTCGTGAGCGTGCGCGGCCCGGCGGGGAGCCATGGCCGAGCGTCGGGGGCGGCGACGCGCTCCGAGAAGCGCCGCGCCTGATCGCGCTCGTAGCCGAGGCGGTCCGCGCGATCCATCCGCTCGGCGCGCAGCAGCGCCTCGTCCAGCCGCCGGAGCTTGCCGTCGACGAGCCCGCTCGCGCCGGCGAGGACCGCGCCCCCGAGGAGGAACACCGCCGTCGCCGCGCGCGCGAGGAGGTCCGGACCGCGCTCCCGCGCGCGACGCGCTAGCGCGTACGCGACGAGGAACGTGCCCGCCGCCGCGAACGGAAGCGCCGGCGGCTCCGCTCCCGCGAGCATCGAGAGCGCGAGGAGGAGCACGCCCGCAGCGCCCAGCAGCCGCCGCTGCGGAAAGATCGGAAGCGCGGCCGAGAGCGCGAGCGACGCGGCGCCGAGGAACGCGGTGAAGAGCGCGGCCCCGCCCGACTCCGCGCAGAAGAGGGCCGCGCTCTCCGGCACGAGGCTCATCTGGTCGAAGAGGTCGGGCCGGGCGACGCCGGCCGCGCGCGCGAGGAGCCATGGCGGGAGAGTCAGGGCGACGGCGAGCGCGAGGAGCGCCGCACGCGCCGCGGCCGAGCGCGGCTCGTGGCGCGGAACGGCACGCGCCAGGAGCCGGAAGAGGAGAAGAGCTGCGATCCCGGTCAGGAAGACGTCCGCCGGCGTCGTCACGAGCCCGAGGTCGTTCCGCCAGGCGCCGCCGAGGATTCCCCAGAGCCCCCCCTCGGCGCGCGGCGCGCCGAGGAGGAGCGCGCCGCGGGCCGCCGCGATCCCCGCCGCGGGCGCGCGTGCCAGGAAGCCGAGGGCGAGGCTCGAGGCCGCGAGCGCGAGCGACAGCGGGCGGGCGCGCGCGCGAGCCAGCTCCTCCCCGCGAAGACCCTCCGGCGCGGGCTCGACGAAGAGGGCGATCAGGCGGTCGGGGCGCGCGGGCGCGCGCGCGCGCACCTTCAGGCGCGTCGGACCGCCCGGCACGCGGAGCACCTCGAGGAGCTCCGGACGGAGAATCCCCGTCGGGTAGCGCCGCGAGACGGCCAGGACTCCGCGCCGCTCCGCCGCGACGACGCGCGGCGTGCGGTACACGATCGAGAAGCGGGTCACGTGAAAGGACGCGGCGAAACCCGCGACCGGCGCCGCGCGATCGGGCTCGAGCTCCCCCGCCTCGCCGGCCCACGCGACCGCGCGCCCGGACCCGTCGAAGAAGACGACGCCCCAGCCCGGGCCTCGCGGGAGAGCGCGCGACAGTAGCCCGAAGAGCCGCGCGGGCCGCACCTCCGTACCCCCCGCGTCGACGATCGCGGCGAGCTCGGGCGAGCGCTGCACCGCCTCGGCCACCCGCGAGAGCCGCGCGGTGTCGGCCTCCAGCGCCCGCGCCGCCGCTCCGATCAGATCCGCGTTGCGGCGGTCGAGCGCTTCGGCGCTCGGAGTCAGGAGACGCGCGGCGACGGCGCCCCCGAGGAGGAGGAACGAGAGCCCACCGAGCGCGCGCACGCCGGCGGCGCGGCCCCGGCGCGCCGGCTCCGGCCCGGTCAGCGCGACATCGGGATCGGCAGCGCGTGCTCGCGCGCGCACCGGACCGCCTCGTCGTAGCCGGCGTCCGCGTGCCGCACGACGCCCATCCCCGGATCCGTCACGAGGACGCGGGCGAGGCGCCGCGCGGCCGCTTCGGTGCCGTCCGCCACCACGACCATGCCGGCGTGGATCGAGTACCCGATTCCGACGCCGCCCCCGTGGTGGATCGAGACCCACGTCGCCCCCGCGGCCGTGTTGACGAGCGCGTTCAGGAGCGGCCAGTCGGCGATCGCGTCACTGCCGTCCTTCATCGCTTCCGTCTCGCGGTACGGGGACGCGACGGAGCCGCAGTCGAGGTGGTCGCGCCCGATCACGATCGGCGCCTTCACGCGGCCCGTCCTGACGAGCTCGTTGAACGCGAGCCCCGCCTTGTCGCGCTCCCCGTACCCGAGCCAGCAGATGCGCGCCGGCAGACCCTGGTACGCGACGCGCTCCTCCGCCATACGGATCCACCGCGCGAGCGCGCGGTCTTCCGGGAAGAGGCCGAGGATGGCCTCGTCCGTCGCCGCGATGTCCGCGGGATCGCCCGAGAGAGCGGCCCAGCGGAACGGCCCCTTGCCGCGGCAGAAGAGCGGGCGAATGTAGCGCGGCACGAATCCTTCGATCTCGAATGCGTCCGCGACGCCCGCGCCCTCTGCCTGGGCGCGGATGTTGTTGCCGTAGTCGAACGTCACGGCACCGCGCCGCTTCAGCTGACGCGGTCGACCGCCGCACGTACTCGGCCGGGTCGTCCCGCCGCAGGCGCAGCGCTGCGGCGTAGGGCAGCCCGTGCGGCACGTATCCGTTCAGCTCGTCGTGCGCGGACGTCTGGTCCGTGAGGAGGTCGGGCACGATCCCCCGCTCGATCAGCCGGTGGAGGAGGTCGACGGCGTTCGCGAGGACGCCGACCGACACTGCCTCGCCCGCGTCGCGCAGCTCGAGCGCACGGTCGATCGCGGCGTCGAGGTCGTCGAGGCTCTCGTCCAGGTACCGCGTCTTCAGACGCTTCTCGATCCTGCCCGGCTCGACCTCGGCGACGAGCGCCGTCCCTCCGTTCAGCGTGACCGCGAGAGGCTGCGCCCCTCCCATCCCCCCGAGCCCGGCCGTCACCGCGAGCCGCCCCTTCAGCGACCCGTCCGGCGACGAGAGATCGCGGCGCCCCGCCTCCGCGAACGTCTCGTACGTGCCCTGGAGGATTCCCTGCGTCCCGATGTAGATCCACGAGCCCGCCGTCATCTGCCCGTACATCGTCAGCCCGAGCGCCTCGAGCCGCCGGAACTCCTCCCAGGTCCCCCACTTCGGGACCAGGTTCGAGTTCGCGATCAGCACGCGCGGCGCGTCCGCGTGCGTCCGGAAGATCCCGACCGCCTTCCCCGACTGCACGAGCAGCGTCTCGTCGTCCCCGAGCTCCCTCAGCTCCCGGAGGATGACCTCCAGGCACTCGGGGTTCCGCGCCGCCTTCCCGGACCCCCCGTACACGACGAGGTCTTCGCGCCGTTCCGCGACCTCCGGATCCAAGTTGTTGAGGAGCATCCGATAAGGCGCCTCGGTCAGCCACGACCTGCAGGTCAGCCCGGTCCCCCGCGGCGTCGCCGGCGGCGCGTACGCCCTCTTTTCCACGCTCGTGCTCATCCGCCCGATGCTACACATGACGCGGTGCGTTATTTACTCTTGACAGAGTTAACGCGCCGCGTTATATTGTCTGTCGATGGAACGAGCCGCCCGCCACGTCGTCCGCTACAGCAACCGGAAGCTCTACGAGCCGAAGGAGCGCCGCTTCGTGACGATCCACGACCTGGCGCGCACGGTCGCCGCCGGCGGCCACGTCGTCGTCCGCTCCGCGGACACCGGCGAGAACATCACCGCGAAGATCCTCTCCCGCGCGCTCGCCTCCGAGCGCGCCTCGATCGAGCCGTCCACGGACGCGCTCGCCCGGATCCTGCGGGCCGGCAGCGAGGCGGCGGAGACCGTCGCCGGCGTCGTCGAGAGGGTGGGCGGCACGAGCATGGCGGCCTCCATGCGCCGGGCCGCGACGCCCGAGCGGCTCGCCGAGACGCTCGCTCCCGTCACCCGCCGCCTCGAGGACGCGCGCCAGGAGGTCGAGCGCATCGTCGGCTCGCTGGTCGGCCGCGGTCGTCTGACCTGGGAGGAAGGCGCCCGGCTCAAGGACGACGTCGGCACCGTCTTCCGGGAGAGCCTGGCCGACGTCCTCGGCCGCGTCCGCGACCTCCTCGCCCGCATCCAGCCGACCGCGCGACACGAGCTCGCGAAGGAGATCGCCGACGTGACGGCGCGCGTCGACCAGCTCGAATCCCTCGCGAACCGGACGTTCCCGGCGCCGGGCACTCCCAAACGTTCCCACCCCACACCAGCGCCGAAGCGCGCACCGAAGGCGGCGAAGGCCGCCTCGAAAGGAAGGAAGAAGCCATGAAAGCAACCACAGCAGCGAACAAGGCCGAAGGCGCCCTCGCCGAGAACGTCGGCGAGCCGCTTCGACGCGCGATCCGGACGGCCGCCAGCCGCGTCGACGCCCTCGCGGCCGAGACCAAGGAGGTCGCGGGCAAGGTCGAGACGCAGGTGATGAAGGCGACCGCCGGGGTCCGCGCGAAGGGCCGCGAGATCGCGAAGGACCCTCGCAAGTTCGTCGACACGGTCGTGAAGACCTCGCGCCGCCGCGCCGAGAAGGTGACGAACGGTTTCTCGAAGGAAGCGAAGCGGATCTCCGACGACGTGACGAAGCGCGTCTCCTCCGCCCTCGAGTCGGCCGTCGAGAAGACTCTTCACCGCTTCAACGTCCCGACGCACAAGGAGCTCCAGAAGCTCACTTCGAAGGTCGACACACTCGGCGCGAAGATCGATTCGATGCGCCGCACGAAGTCGCCGGCCCGGGCGAAGGCCGCGCGCAAGGCCGCGCCGAAGAGGGCGCGCGCGCGGCGCTGAACGGACGACATCCGACCGAACTACAATGGCGTCGCGGTCTCCCGCGACGCCATTACTCTCGAAACACGTGACGACGGCCCGAGGACGAGTCCCTGACGGCCTGCGCGAGCGAGCCCCTCGCGCCGAGCGGAGGCTTTCGAAAAAGCCGATCCCGAGCCGGCTCGGCCTCGTCTGCGCGGGAGGCGGAGTCACCGGCGCGATCTACCAGATGGGGACGCTCGCCGCCATCGAGGACCGCCTCGAGGACTCCTCGCTCAACGACTTCCAGGTCTTCGTCGGCGTCTCGGCCGGCTCGTACATCGCGGCGCTCCTCGCGAACGGAGTCACGCCCGGGGTCCTCTACCGCACCGTGACGCGCCCCCCGTCGACGATCACGATCGACGAGCTCGCGCTCTTCAAGCTGAACGCTTCCGAGATCGCGTCGCGGCTCGCGACCGCGCCGATCACCCTGCTCGACGCCGCGTGGGACTTCTACAAGAACCGCCGCGAGACGACGCTGACGGACCTCGTCGTCTCGCTCGGGCAGATCCTCCCGTCGGGCATCTTCCTGAACGACGGGCTCGAGGAATGGATCGCGAAGTGGCTCGTCCATCCCGACCGGACGAACGACTTCCGCACGCTCTCGAAGGTGCTGCGCATCGTCGCCGTCGAGCTCGACACCGGCGAGACGCGCGTCTTCGGCTCGCCCGGGTACGACGACGTCTCGATCGCGCGCGCGGTCCGGGCGTCCTGCACGATCCCGGGCCTCTACCGCCCCGTGAAGATCCACGACAAGGAGTACATCGACGGCGGCGTGCAGAAGACCGCGCACGTCTCGCTGGCGCTCGAGGAGCGCTGCGGGCTCGTGGTCTGCGTCAACCCGATCGTCCCGATTCGCTTCCCGGCGACCGTGCCCGCCGCGAACGGCAACGGGGCGCAGGGACCCCTCGCGCGGCGCGGCCTGCCGACGATCCTCGACCAGGTCTTCCGCGTCACGCTCCACTCGCGCATGCGCTACGGCATGCAGCGCTACCGCCGCGACAACCCCGACGCCGACATCGTGCTCTTCGAGCCGCGCCCCGACGAGCTCCCGCGCTTCATGAGGGGGAGCATCATGCGCACGTCGGGCCGGGCGCGCATCGCGGAATACGCGTACCGCTCCACGATGGCGCGCCTCGACGAGGACTTCCCGCGCCTCTCCCGCGTCTTCGCGCGGCACGGCCTGCGGCTCTCTCCCCGGGCGCCCGAGACGAGCCGCACGGTCCGGAATGCCGAGCTCTTCCAGCTCCTCGCGACGGGGGACATGCCGACCCGCCTCGCCGCGTCGCTCGAAACCCTCGAGATGGAGCTCGATCGGGCCGCCGCTGGGCACTGACCAGGCGCGAAACTTGCAGTGGCTCTCGAGGGGGGGAACCATGGAACCGGATCAGCGAGGCCAGAAGAGAGCGCACCCCCGAAAGAAAAGACGTTTCCAGGTGAGGTACGTGGACGAGCAGGGGGTCGCTCGCATCGGCTTCACGCACGACATGTCGCTCGGCGGCGTCTTCGTGGAGGCCGGCAGCCTCCCGAAGATCGGCCAGCACCTCGCGCTCGACCTCGTCGCGCACGACGGCCAGAAAGTGCGGTTCCGGGGCCGTGTCGTCCGGCAAAAACGGGCTCCCCTCGCGCTGAAGGGCTCCGTGCCCCACGGTTTCGGCCTCGGCCTGACCGACGGCTCCGCGGAGTACGCGAGCCTCGTCTCCGCGCTGTAGGTGCACCGGGGGGAACCAGCAGAATGCTGGTTCCCCCCTGCCCCTTTCCACCTCGAAGGCTGCTGAAGGAACCCCCCTCCGCTTGCTGAGGCGCTTCGCGCGACGACGTTCGATTAGCCGTCACACCCAGCAAGCGGCCCTCCGCTCGGAGATAATGCGCGGCAGAAGACGGCATGAACGGCGAAGCCTGGCTCGAGGAGGTCCTCGCCCGTTATCGCGAGCAGAAGTCGCTCGCCGACCGCGCCATGGCGCAGCTCCCCGACGAGGCCCTCTTCGAGAGCATCGGCCCGGAGTCGAACAGCGTCGCGGTCATCGTCAAGCACCTCGCGGGAAACCTCCGCTCGCGCTGGACGGACTTCCTCACCTCGGACGGCGAGAAAGCCGACCGAAAGAGGGACTCCGAGTTCGAGACAGGAGAGGAGGACACGCGCGCCTCCCTCCTCGGCGCCTGGGAGAACGCCTGGCGGCTCCTCCTGACGACGGCGGGCTCGCTCCGCGATCAGGACCTGGCGGTTACCGTCGTCATCCGCGGCGAGCCGCACAGCGTGGTGCAGGCCGTGAGCCGCAACCTCACGCACACCGCGCAGCACGTCGGCCAGATCGTCTTCCTCGCGAAGCACCTCGCGGGCGGCTCGTGGAAGACGCTCAGCATTCCTCGCGGCAAATCGGAGGAGTTCACGCGTCGCGTCCGCGACCAGAGAATCTGAGCGGCCCCGCCGCTACTTCTTCGGCTCCTCTTCCTTCTTCGGCGGCGGCGGCTGCTTGGGCTCGCTCGACGGCGGCACGATCCCCTTCATCCTCAGGTACGTGACCATGTTGCCGTAGTGCTCGAAGTCGTGTCCGACGACGATCGTCGCGACCGCGAAGCGGTTCGAATCCGTGCCGAAGAGCTTGAGCGGCTTCGCGAGCTCCGCGTCGCTCTGCGCGAACACCTTGGCGCAGCCGGCCGACGACTCCTTCAAGGCGGCGACCAGGTCCGCCTTGCTGGTCTTCCCCTTCTCGACCGCGTCGCTGTAGGCGCCGGCCTCCCCCATCGCCATCTTGCAGAAGAAGTTCTGCGCGTCGGCGACGTGCGCGACGATCTGGCCGAAGCTGCGCACCTCCGGCGTCGGCTTGAAGGAGTAGCTCTCCTCCGGCATCTTCTCTGCGGCCTTCGCGAGCGTGTCCTTGATGTTGGCGTAGATGGCGCCCATCCCCTTGGCAGCCGGGCTCGCGCCGGCGGCGGGAGACGGGGCGTCCTCGGCGGCGAGAGGGCCGGCGAGCAGCGCCGAGAGCGACAGGGCGAGAGCGAGGCGACGGTGCATCACGATCTCCTTTCTATTCCCCGGTGAAGACGTTTCCGCGGCGCGCGAGGCGCGAGTCGATCATGGTCTGGAGCGTCGTCCGCACCTTCTCAGCGAGCTCGTTCACGATCATCGGGCGCTCCGCGACCGACGCTCCGTGGTCCATGCGGATGGGCTTGCCCACGTCGATCCACCACTTCGTCGGTAGAGGGATCGCGCCGAGCGGGCCGAGCGCGGGGAACGTGGGCGTCATCGGGAAGTAGGGCAGACCGAGCGGGCGGCCGATGAAGTCGAGGCGCGCGACGTTCGGATGGATCTCCTCGGCGCCCACGATCGAGACGGGCACGATCGGCGCGCCGGCCTTCAGCGCGAGGCGCACGAATCCCCCGCGGCCGAAGCGCGCCAGGCGGTAGCGGTCGCGGAACGGCTTGCCGATCCCCTTCACGCCTTCGGGAAAGACCCCGACCAGCTCGTCGCGGAGGAGGAGCCTCTCGCCGTTCTCCGGGCAGGCGCGCACCTCCCCGAGGTGCCGCAGCCACGGCTGGAGGAACGGGAGCGTCGAGAACATGTCGAGGACGAGCATCCGCGCCTGGCGGCGCGCCGGGTGCTCCTGCGAGATGCCGTACTTCACCATCGCCCCGTCCCACGGAAGAACGCCCGAGTGGTTCGCGACGAGAAGCGCGCGCCCCTCGTTCGGGATGCTCTCGACGCCTGTCAGCGTCACGCGCCACCAGACGCGGTAGAGGAACTCGAAGAGCGGCTGCCACGATTCCGCGGCGCGCCGGTCCCAGCCGAAGTCGTCGAGCTCGAGCGAGCGGTTGCGGTGCCGGAAGAGGTTGTAGACGTCGACCGCCGCCCGCGGGGAATCGACGATCGGGCGATCCTTCAGGAAGCGCGCCGCCGCGCCGAGGACGGCCGTGAGGAGGGGATTGCCAGCCTCCTCCGGGACGAGGCTGGGAGCATCCACGCGCGCGCTCACGAGACCTTCGAGAGGCGCCGGGCGCCGGTTTCGGCGGGCCGCGTCCGGGGAGGCGTGGAAGGCACGTTGCCGCGGCCGAGATCGGCTTGCAGCCGGAACGCCGCCCTCTTCGCCGTCTCCTCGAGCGCGTCCCAGTCGAGGAGCCGATGACGGCCGCGGCGCGCCTTCGCGGTCGCGAGGACCACGTCGAGCGTCGTGTGCTCGGGCGCGAAGCCGAGGACGCGCTTCGCCTTCGCGTTGTCCGCCAGGCAGAGATACCGGAAGTAGTGCGCGTGGACGCCGGGCATCACGCCGATTCCCGCGAGCCACGCCGCCTCGATGAGCGCGTAAGCGGCGGGATGCGGGACCGGCACCGGCAGCGTCCCGAAGAGCAGGTAGACGGTCGAGAGCGGGAGGACGCCGTCCGGCGCGACGTTGAAGACGCCTTCGAGGTCGGGCTTCTCGAGAGCGAGGAGGAGCGCCTTCATCGCGTCGTCCACGTGGAGCGCCTGGACGAGCGGGTCGTAGCCGAGCAGCGAGACGACCGCCGGCGCCGCGAACATCTTCGAGCGGTAATCGCGGAGCTCCGGGGCGAGCAGAGGCACGAACCGGAGCACCGCCACCTTGGACTGCGGGTATCTCCGCGCGTGGTCCTTCGCGAACTGCTCGGCCTCCACGAAGTCGCGCACGAACGCGTCCCGCGGGTCGGGGCGCAGCGCGTGCGCCTCCGTCAGGTAGTTCGGGTTGTCGCCGCGAGCCCCGTAGACGAGCGTCGTCGAGCCCATCACCACGCGCGGCACGCCCGCCTCCCCCGCGGCGGCGAGGACGTGAAGCGCCCCGAGCGAGTTGAGCTCATGCGCGTACACGACGTCGCGGCTCGGGCTCCGGAGGGCGGCGAGGTGGACGAGGACATCCGGCCGCTCCTCGTTCAGGATCTTCAGGAGCGTGCCGTCGGCGAAAGGCAGGTTGAGGTTCAGGAACCTGTGCGCCACGTCGCGCGGCATGTCGGAGGCGGGCGCGAGGTCGAGGACGAGGACGTCCGCGCCGCCCCGCGCCGCGAGGGCGCGCACGAGCCGCGACCCGAGGAGCCCCGCGCCTCCGGTGATCGCGATCCTCGTGCGGCGGGGCGTCCGCGAAGGCGACGGCGTGAAGTCGACGACTTTCCCGCTTCGTCGGCGCCGTTTCGCGCGCGGCGCGGCCATCGGTCTACGTCCGTCTCTTGGGCGCCGGGCGCGGACGCGCGGCGGCCTTCGCGCGGGCGGCCGCGAGCTCCGCCTCGAGCGCGGCGATCCGGTCTTCCAGCTTGCGGATGTCCTTCCGCGTGGCGACGTTCATCTTCTTCAGAGTCTCGGCAACCTCCCGGTCGATCGCTTCCTTGGCGGCGAGCCCCTTCTTCACCATCTCGATGAACGTGGGATTCGACATCAGGTTGTTCGAGATCTCGGTCACGTAGGCCTCGCCCTTGGACTTGATCTGGTCGAAGAGAGAGTCGGCCATGGGTTTCTCCTTCCCGGGAACCCCGGATTCTACGGGCGTCTCATAAACTGAGCCCATGAGGCCGTTTCGCGACGCCGCCGAGCTCCACCGTGTCTTCGACAGGCTCTTCGACCTCCTGTCGACGGATACGGACGTGGGCCCGCGCCTCCGCGCCAAGGAGACTCCGCAGCGCTTCGTCTTCCCGGACCTCGCCACCACGCTCGACGTCTGGCCCGGGGATCTCAAGCGTGTCGCGGCCGGGCACAACCTCTCCTGGGCGTGGGACAAGAAGAAGCCGCCGCGTGAGCCCGACGTCGTCCTCGAGATGACCTCCGACGTCGCGAACCGGTATTTCCAGGGAAGGGAGAACGTGCCGCTCGCGCTCGCGACGAAGAGGATCGCCGTCCGCGAAGGCGACGTGAGGAAGGCGCTCGACCTCCTGCCGATCGTTCTGCCGTTCCACCCGAAGTGGGTCGCGCGGATGAAGTCGGACGGCCTGACGCACCTCCTTGCGTGAGCTCCAGGAGCTCTTCGCGCGGCGCCTGCTCCTCGTCTCCGGCAAGGGAGGCGTCGGCAAGACGACGGTAGCCGCGGCCCTCGCCTCGCTCGCGGCGCGGGGCGGCAGGCGCGTGCTCCTCGTCTCGACGGACGGGCGGGGAGACGCGGCGGCTCTCTTCGGCGCGCGTGACGCCGGATACCGCGAGACGGAGCTCGAGCCCCGGCTCTTCGCCCTCACGGCCGACTTCGAGCCGCTTCTCGAAGACTTCGTCAGGACGAACGTGCCGATCGGCGCGGTCGCGAGCCGCATCCTCGCTTCGTCGACGTTCCGTTTCTTCACGCGCGCGACGCCAGGCCTTCCCGAGCTCCTTCTCCTCGGCAAGGTGCGGCAGCTCTTTCAGGCGAAGAAGAAAGCCAAGTACGACCTCGCGGTCGTCGACGCGCCGGCGACGGGACACGCGCTCTCGCTCTTCGCGCTGCCGCGCACGCTCCTGAAGACGGTGCCGGCGGGACCCCGATCCTGCCGCGTCGCAGCTCGTCGTCGTGGCGGAGCCGTCGGACCTCGCGGCGCGCGAGGCCGAGGAGCTGGCGGACGGGGCGCGCGAGCGCGCGGGCCTCGCGACGGGTCTCGTGGTCCTGAATCGCATCGGCAGGAGCGGTGCGGCGGAGACGCTCCCCCGGCTCGAGACTCCGGCAGTGCGCATCCCGGAGCTCGAGGCGGGCGACGACCTCCCGCTCTTCCTCGCGACGCTCCGGGGCGTCCTCGCGGGCGCGGCCCCGCCGCCCCGGCCCGCGCGGCGCGTCTCGCCCTCTCTCCCCGACACGCTCGAGGCCGCCTCGCTGTTCGCGCGCGCGCGCCTCCTCGTTCTCACGGGTCCGGGCGGCGTCGGGAAGACGACGCTCTCGGCGGCGGCCGGCATGGCGGCCGCGCTCTCCGGGCGGCGCGCGCTCGTCCTCACCGTCGACCCGGCACGGCGCCTCGCGCAAGCGCTCGGCATCGCGGGCCTGGCGGATCGTCCCGTCGACGTCGTCGTGCCGGGCGCGCCGGCGGGCGGCTCGCTCCGCGCTCTCCAGATCGACCCGAAGGCGACGTTCGAGCGGCTCCTCGTGCGCATCGCGAACGCGGAGACGATCGGCCGGATCCACCGGAACCGTCTCTACGCGGGCCTCGTCGACTCCCTCCCCGGCGTCGTCGAGTACATGGGCGTCGAGGCGCTCGCGGAGCATGCGGACGACCCGGACGTCGACGTCATCGTCCTCGACACCCCGCCCGCCGCGCGCGGCCTCGACTTCCTCTCCGCACCCGACCGTATGGTGACGCTCCTCGAGAACGACGCGCTCCGCTGGTTCCTGAGGAGCGACTCTCTCCTCTCGCGCGCGCTCTCCGGCGCCACGCGGGGCGCGGCGGCGATCCTGAAGCTCGCCGACCGCGTCCTCGGCTTCGGCTTCCTCTCCGACCTCGCCGACTTCTTCCGCGCGTTCGACGGCCTCTACGACGGATTCCGGGAGAGGAGCCGGAAGACTTCCGCGCTCCTGGCGCGAGGCTCGTTCCTCGTCGTCACCTCGCTCGACCGCTCCGCGCTCGCGACCGCGGCCGAGACGGCGGAAGCGCTCGAGGAGCGCGGGCTCGCCCCGGCGCTCCTCGTGAACCGCGTTCCCGCGGCCCTGGCGCGCGCGCCGCGCCTCCCCGACGCCCTCGCGGCGCTGCCGATGCGCGCCATCCCCGAGGACCCGGACGGACCCGAGCTCCTGGCTCGGATCGCGGCTCGGCTCCTCGGCCGGCCTTCCAGGCACTAATATCTCCTCCGTGCCGCGTGCGCTTCGGCTTCCGCTGGCCTGTCTGATCGGGGCGCTCTCGTGGGCGATCTCGGAGGTCGGCGGCGGCCTCGCGTTCCTGGCGGCGGGCGTGCGGCTCTGGCGCTACCAGGTCGTGCCGCTCTTCTCCGACATCACCTCGCCGATCGTCTGGACGATCGCCGGCCTCCTGATCGTGCCGGTGATGCTCCTCTTCGACCGCGTCTTCCGCACCGAGCGCCTCTCGCCGCGCCGGCGCGCGGCCGCGCGCCTCGGCTTCATGATGCTGATCGGGCCGGTCCTCGAGGTGCTCATCAACCGGCACGTCTTCATGACGCTCTTCGGTGAGCCGCTCTACCTCTACACGTACCTGCCGACGTTCCAGGGCTCCGGCTCGCTCCTCTCGCCCTTCTACTACGCGACGCTCTACATCCACGTGCCCGTAGCGGACCGGCTCCTCGGGAAGGCGCGTTACGAGAGGCGGGCGGCGACGCCGGCCAGATCCTCCGTCAGGACGCGGCGCGCGGCCTCGATGTCGTCCGCCGCGTAGCGGTCCCGCTCCCAGAACGCGACGCGGGCGCGCAGACGCCGGTGCACCTCCTCGAGCGGCTGCGACGTCGCGAGCGGGCGGCGGAGGTCGAGAGCCTGCGCGGCGGCGAGGAGCTCGATCGCCAGGACGCGCTCCAGGTTGTCGATGTTCCGCGCGAGCTTCCGCGCCGCGATCGGACCCATCGACACGTGGTCTTCCTTCCCCGCGGACGTCGGAATCGAGTCGACGGAGGCGGGGAAGGAGTTCGCCTTGCATTCCGAGACGAGCGCGGCGGCCGTCACGT
>WNFL01415671.1_pt1 | contig 13395 bp, 8 predicted proteins | sample 5400361 | NCBI WGS metagenome assembly WNFL01 (sample SAMN13153351, study PRJNA577476) | soil metagenome | isolation source: 40 cm soil on Douglas fir-dominated hillslope | place: USA:California | collected 2013-09-17
GTTGTCGAAAAGTCCAAGGTCAGAACCCCTCTACCATTGGAAGAGCGGAAGGAAACACCACCACCACCGAAGTCCGAGTTGGAACTACCTTTTCCGCGTGACAGAATCGTAATACCGCGGACGACCTTTAATGAGATCGACATGTCGGAGGTGCAGATTGGGCACAAGGAGATTCTAAGGAGCACAATGTCGTGCTCATGCTCATGTCTGCGTTTGCGCGGGTGTCCGTCCTTGCCCGTCCTTGCCCTCAAGGGGATCTCCCGGTCGATTGCGAGCATCGCGGACGACTCGGTCATCTATCGTGGTTCCGTCAAATTGAACGTAGGATTTGCTGCACGCAAGGACCTTTTCACCCCTGTGATGAGGAATGCGGAGAGAGCGCCGTGCTTGGACCAGAGAATAAATATGCTGGGCGGCACTTTTACCCTGTTCGTCTTCACTTTTTCTCCGTGGATATACGTATGGCGGACTGATTCGCTTTGTGGATCGCTCGAACGATGGCGTCCTCAGTCGCTTGTTGATCAACTCATCTCACGCCGCCAAGGACAAACTCATAGATACCAATGGATAGACCGTCGATCGTCCAAATTATGGTCGTCACGCAGGCCGTCAACCGCCGGTTGACGGCTGGTCCGAGGCCGTCGCTTTCCTCGGGTTGAACTCACTCCTTCCGCTATAACATGTAGCATCAAACCCTGCATTTATATTAATCAATGGACCCTGAGGAGGAATATAAGCGGTGTCGGCGTGTTCTAATCGTTCCTAATCCACATATCTTGAATAAATAAATGATTATCGTTTGCGATTTGGCAAGAATCACGACATGTCTTCGCCAAGGTGCGGAGGTAACGGTTACGACGATACTGAGCGAGGGTCCCTGCCCCGAGAGTCGTGTTCAAACTAAACCCGCACGATTTGCCGGTAGGATGGTCCGTGAGACGAAGGGGATTACACAATTGTCACTCCTGAGCAAGGCCAGCTTCAGTAGACAGACAAACACTGCGTAGTAAAAGGCCCACCATATCGATCCCGAAAGGCCGCAAGCGTCTTCGACTTGATATTGGGACATCCTGAGAACCGCATCCCGCAGGTCCACGTATTATATCCCTCAATTTTTCTTATACCGCTTAGCATATTCGAGATCGCCTCTTCGTCTATATCAGAATCAAAGTAATGGACCTCTTTCGGTCCAGGCGGGACCATAACTGTAGGATTGTTGTCATCGACGACGGGAGTAAGGTTCTGGCTACCCTTCATCGCGGCCGTGGAGTGCAGCCTGATGGCGTGGAGTGATCGAAGTGAGCGGAGAGAGGGGAAGTCTCCCTTGCTACAGCGGAGGACTTCGAACGCCGTGATTTGCTCCGCGAGCGATGAGGCGGTAAAGTCCGGCCAGGGATTCCTTTCCGGGTCGCTCCTCGATGCTGTGTCCACGAGCGTCAGGTGGGTCAGGGAGGGGAGGGAGAGTCCCTGCAGCAGGTATTTCGTCAGATCATCAAGACCTTCCATCGACGTGGTGATATGCTGAAGAGAGGAAACTGTATATGAAGCATTTGTGGGTAAATCTTGAAGCGACTGGCGGCATCCTGTGCGTGTTGGATCTACCTCGAGGTGAGTGAGGTTGGGGAACGATCGTAGGATGCCGTAAAATTCCCAATTATTTTTAGAAGTTCTGGTGATGGAGAGACGTGTTACTCGTTCTGCACCGGGCGGTTGAAGTAAGGGGACGACCCCGTGGCAAATGAACGATTGACACGCGTGGAACCACCCGACTCGTGGGCGAAAAGTGAGGGTAGGTCGACCATTGCCCGTATTCCAAGGAACCATTTCGATTACCTGCGCAGTTGGGGCGTCGTTGACGAAATTCTCGAAAGTGGGCAAATAGGTTTGTAACTGACTCGGAAGAGTGACTGGATTGACGTTATTATCAAGGCTCTTTGCGCTAATAAGCAGCTGCTTTATGGTGCGACCCTTAAGCCGTGAGAAGGCTGTGTTAAAGAAGGCTGAGGTGTAGCGGGTAAGCCGGATATGAATGATGAGTTGAAGCGGTGCATTCTGATTTCGCTCCAGGTAGTAGTTAATTCGATCTAGCTGCTTCTTCTCGGGTCCTGAGAGCCCAGAATGGCCAACATAGTCTCCTCCGAAGAGAGTGAGGCCTTGCCACAGCTCCGAACAGGACTGGACAAGGTGGCGCCATTGTTGGCAAACAGCCTGAAGTATTAAAGGAGATCGTATTGGTCCAGTCTTGTGGGAGTATGGGACATCCGGGTCTCTTACGAGACCCTGTATAAACGAAATTTCTTGAACGACAACGTGCTGAAAGATCTTCAATAGGATTTCTGGCGGTAGGATATTGACATTCTGAAGGAAGGCAATTTTTGACCTCATGGATTCAGATACTGCCTGCCTGCTCGCTTGTATGGCGTTCAAAGCGTTCTGCGCGAACTGATACATGGATTGGGCCGCATCAAGTTCAATCGTAATATGATCGACGCGTTTTTGAGCAAGCCTTCCGATAGTTTCGTGGGTTGGGGTAGACTCTTGGATTCGTGCAGCGGTCTCTGCCCAATCGGTTTCTTGTCCCTCAAAGCGTACTCGAGTAACTAGGTCGGTAGTATGAGTGCTGAGGATGGATTCGACCGAAGACTCCTTGATCATGGTCTCACTTAGGGCACCAAGAGCGGACATTGCATGCAATGCAGAATCCCGAACCGCACGCGCTGCCTCCAGACGGTTTCGCAAAACCGCAAGCTCCTGCTTGACAGATGCAGCCTCTTTATCCCTAATTTCTACTATGGCGTCGAGATGTGCCAGCAGCTCCTCTTCCATCCTAACTTGAGTCCATAAAAATGCGGCTTCATGGTCTAGAGGCCTTCTATTTTTTTTGGGAGGCGCAAGATAGGACCAAGCTAGAATTAATACATTACTTGGTGCTAAATGGTGAGTATAAATCGAACTCACCACCCGAGAAACCAGCTGGGACGTCTTTTGAGAGGTTGAGAGCCTTGTAGTCTTGGAGACGGAGCTCCTCAACAGACCACGGTGTGCCAGGAAATAAACACGAGATGGAGTGCATCTCAATCGCCCTGCCTCCCCCCTCTTCGCTGAGTGTCGGGGCAGCAAAACCGAGGTGTCGGGTGCCTGGGGCCTCAGGCGCCTTGGAGGAAAGGCTTGAACCAAAAGGACGACCGAAGGAAGACATTCCCCTCTGTTATGAAGAAGGCAAGAGAGGTGGGTGGAAGTGGTGGGTGGCAAACTGTGGTTTGTCACCTGCCACTCATCAATCAATCTAACAATCCATAACCCTGCTCTGGCACGGTACTCAGGACAAATTGAGATTCTACCAATCGTATCGTGCTCCTTGTCGGCCGTCCGGGTCTTGGGCCGGCGGTATCTCGGACAATTGGTACATGGGAAAGCGAAATTGCACCAGTGACTTGCTTGCATCAAGCCGGCCCGAGTCTCCTTTATGCATCTCGGCTGGGTTTTCGACAGCTTTTTCTGTCTTCTTCTGCCGACCCGTCGTAAAATATTCAAGTACACAGCCCAGTCAACTCTCACAGATCCGGTGGGAAATTCGTATCATTCCGTATTCCATTTACTATCCTCCTACCCAGTGGTCACAGCGAACAGCACATTGCGGTGGCCGGCAGGGTTTTTACTACAAAATAAACTACCCCTAGCTCTCCGACCTCCTATCGCCAATGCGTCCCCAACACAACTAACGCGATACTTCCTTGATGATTACATGCCGGAAGATCTTCAACAGGATGTTCAGCAATAAATGTTCATATTCTGAAGGCAAACCTTGCCCCGTCGTCGGCACGGTGAACTGGATGTCAGGTGCCTGGAACCCCAGATGCCTTAGACGAAAAGAAAGTGAAATATTAGACGAGTTGGCGAAGCGATAAGTCGCAGTATCATTTGGTCAAAACCCCGCATTGTTTAATTATGAATACAATCGCGTGCCTAGGACCTTGCCACAACGGGCATCACGCTCTCCGGCGGTGTCTGGGCACTGGGCAGCGACTTGAAAGAAATTAACCTGTTACAAGTGGGAAATAATACAGCCTCGTTTCAATTAAAGGAACTCCAGGTCATAGACGACACGTTCATCGAGCCAATAGCATAGATGGACTCTTCATAGTAAAATTTTCAGGACATCGTCATACCTAGATAAATGTTTAGTACCCAAGCAATAGCACAGGTGAGCATAATAGTCACCTTCGCCCTTGAGTTTGCTCCGGAGATCGTTTGTGATGTTCGAACAGCCGGATAGATGAAGGAGTGAAGGGTACGTCCACTTGTGCGAATTGGAATTGTTTCGCATCTGTTGGGTGAATCCAAGAATTTCTTCCCCAGAAATGTTTGAATCCAAAAGGTGCATTTCTTTCAACGACGCCGGGAGGGGATCTTGAGCCGAAGGTGAGGGCTTGACGGCCAAAGATTTGAGACCGGCATGAACCGCCGTTGAGTGGAGTTTTAGGGTATGCAAGGTGGAGAGTGATCGGAGATCGATGAAATGGGGAGCCGAGCATTCCATGACCTCAAATGTTGTTATTTTCGCGGCGTATTCTCCGGATGAGAACGCGATCCAGACAAAAAGCGGCGTCTTTATCTGAAGTAATAGATCTACAAGTGTCAAGTGATTGAAGGACGGGAGGGAGAGGCGCCGTTGGATAAATTTATTCAGGTCATCGAAACCAGTGACGGAAACGGTGACGCGTTTGAGCTTCGAAAGTGTACACCCACGCACCCCTGGGTGATGTTCGAGTCCCTCCACGCACCCTGAAAGCTCGGGGTCCATTTCAAGGTGCGCGAGGTTAGGAAACGATGATAGTATGGCGTTAAGATTCCATGAGGCGTGTTTTGAGGTCCATGTAATAGAGAGGTGTTGCACATTCTGAGCTCCGGGGCTTGGAACGGATAGTCGGATTCCAGAGCAGGTGAGAGAAGTGCACGAAGCAAGCGACGCGAGTTCGGGAGTCAGAAGGAAGTCAGAAATGTGATGACCACTTGTCCTCCCCGATGGTGGTAATTTCAGGACGCGTGCTGATGGTAGCTGAGCCAGGAGATACCGCAACTTAAGCCTGCAAGATCGCCAGTAGTTTGGGTAGCCGCTCCATCTCCTGGAGACCTAAGGAGAATATCACGGTGTGTGGTATTGATAATCAACTGGGAAATTGATCCCTTTGAGAGAATTGCCGTGACTGGTTTTAACATTCTCGCTAAATCTGGTTTTCCTCGAACGCACACCACCACGTCGAGTTCAGAAGCTTTATTATGCCGGAGGTGGTATTTCAGGCACTGGAGTTGCTGGCCCGGTGCTCGCTGAAGCCCAGAAAAGTGGCTGGAATCCACAAGGTTCAAGGACACTTCCCTCCACAGTTTGACACACTCATAGGTGAGCTCTCGCCATCGAGAACTAACGGCACCGATACGTAAAGGAGCTACCACTGCTCTGGGTATCCCTGCTTGCCCCCATAACCCAAAGCCATCTGATTTCGTGTTGCTACTTCCTGATCTGCAACCTCTTGAAAAATCCTGAGCAGTAACTTGTTGGGAAGAGCGTCAATGTGGTGGATAAAGGACTGCTTAGCAGCAAGGGCTTTGCATATTGCATCGCGACTGAGGGTAAAGGCTTCAAGGTCGAGTGAAGCGAATTGTAGAAGTGACTTCGCTGCGTCAAGCTCATTCACAACTCCTTCTACTCGACTTTCGGCAGCGACTTGGATAGATTTTCCGATCTCCATCACTTCGTCTCTCATAAAATGCCCGCCCGCCTTCCCGTACGCCCGAACACGTGAAACAAGGGTGGCCTGGTGTTCCTCGACTTGTCGTTCCAGCTGGGTTTCGATGCTCAGGGAGGCGCTCAGTTCTTCTAGTGCTGTGCAAGTTCGCTCCGCTAAGTCCCTTGCAGCTTGTGCAGCTTCCCACCAGGCGGCCAACTGGTCGACTTCTGCTTCCAACCGCGCCTTTTCAACGGTCTTTTGGTGTACCAGCTTCGCAAGGTGTCTCAACTGTTTCTTGTCCACACAAATCTTTGATCTGAGAACTTCGGCCTCATGGTACAAAGGCGCCTATTGTCTTCAAGGCTACGGTATCAGGCAGTCAGAGTACGTGGGAGATGAGTGGGAGGCGGGTGCCTACTGTTCTTGGACGCGTCTGCCGGCGGAATTGTCGCCCAGTAACCACTTCTAAGATATCCAGGTGAGAACCGGGGACAGCGACAATCGAGCAACATACAGGGGTTTCTGGACCGGGATTGGGGCCGGGGTTGAACCATAAAATCCCGCGCTTTGGCCTTGGGCAGTGCGCTGCAAGGCGAGCCTGCAAGGGGGCCGAAGTGGCAAGTCGCGTTTTTTTTGCATATTCCACGGTAGAGGTGGGTATACTCGCGTTGGGCAGGCTCCAAGAGGTCCGCCAAATATTTGTGTTGTCGCGTCTGCACAACAACGCGTCTATGCGTACGCGGTTACACGTGACTGCCCACTCGCTCCGCTCCACTGGCGGACCGACGCGACGGTTGGTTGGACGTGAACTTTCTTACTTACCTTTAATATCCTCCGCGATGTGGTGAGTACATCCCAAAGTAGGCCGCTGAACGTCCGGGTTTCCTTGAGGCGAACTCGGAGATTGGACTCAGTTCGGCATGACACTCTCCAATGGATCTGGTGAACACATTTATATAATATTACAAGCCCGGATTCGAGGTGTTGTAGATTCACTAGGTGTTCTACAGTATGGAATCACGATTCCCCGTTCTATGAATCCCTAGACTTAATGAACCAAGTGAGTGAATGTACTTCTTTCGAGTTCCTGTATGGCGTTAGGATATTGGATGAATTTGTATCAGTCCTTTGCTACGTTTAACCAGTTGACTTGTGGCCTTGCGAACTACCTCCTCACCGACACCAGAGTCGTAGAAATAAATGTCCTTGAGGATGGGGGGTAACAATTTACCATCTGGTGACGCTAGAGTTTCCAAGCCGACTTGAACGGCGCTTCCATGGAGTTTGAGCGTGCGAAGAACAGCCAACTGGTGAATGTCCATGAAAGGGTCAGTGGCTTGAATGATTTCGAGGACAGTCAGCCTATGCGAGTGAGGTCCACAAATGAACGCCTCCCAGGTCGATGCGGCGAGGTGTGATGAAGAAGGTGAATTAAGAAGGGTCAAGTGACGAAAAGAGGGAAGCCTTAGGTCGTTGGCTATTTTGTTGAGGTCGTCTAGTCCCGTCACGGATGTACTGATATGAATCAGGGACTTGAGTGTCAACGCGGTTGGAGGCGAGGTCATTTCTAAACTAGATACATGCCCTTTAAGAGTCGGGTCTATCTCCAGGTGGGTGATATTAGGAAATCCCGAGAGTATCGCTGCGAGATTCCAAGCTGGCTTGGATGATGTTCTCGTAATGGAAAGGTGTTGCACCGAAGGAGCCCCATACGATGGAAGAAGAGGGTGCAGACCAAAGCATGTAAATGATTTGCATCCACCTAACCAATTAGGACTCGGAAGGAACGTGGGGTCGGTGGCTGCCTGCTCTCCTGTCTGGTTCCAAAAGGTGATATTGATTAACCTTGCAGTTGGTAACGGAGCCAGAAGTCGGCCCAAGGTGGGATGGTTACCCTCGTGGTCGAGGCTAGATTGAAGGCTGAGATGTTGCGCCCGAACGATGATTTCACGTACAACTCGGGGCTGAACGAGACTGGCAACAGAGGATAGGAAAGAGTGTTCATATGTACCAGCACTGACATAAATCAATATGTCAAGATCTACCCCGTGACTACGCGAGAGGTAGTACTCGATTTGCCTAAGTTGGCGCTGCTCTTTTATGCGAGCGTCAAGCACCTCAAGGCCTGTAGCAACTCCCCGGAAATTGACAACGATCCCCCTCCAAACGGGCGGATACGAACCCACAATACGACGCCATTCGTGGCTGACCGCTCCCAAACGAAGTGGAGCATCCACCATATCCAGACAACTAAAGCGCTTGTTGGTGTCCGTCATCATATTTTTGCGGTCGTGAAGTTCCTCATCCACCACCAGGCGAAAAATCTGGCACAATACTTTGTCTGGGAGGGAGTGTATGTGGTAGAGGAAGGTGGCCTTGGCAGCCAATGAGTTCCGTACTGCCTCCCGATTCATGGTGAGAGCATCACAATCAAGTTTAGCGAAGTGTGACAGGGACTCCATGGCATCGAGCTCTTGTTGGAGGCGACTTGTCCTTTGGATGAGGACCTCTGACAACTTGGTTTGGGCACTTTCGAGTTGGCGAAGTGTCGAGAGGAGTTCTCCCTCTTCTTCCCCCAACTGAACTCTTGCTACGAGATCTGGGTGTTCAACTTGGACTCGGTTTTCGACCTCTAGCCCTTGTGTGACCGAGATGTCAACCTCAGTATAGAGACTTGATACATCCATCGCTAGTTCTTGTGCCCTCTGAGCTCTCTGGAACCAGGAGTGCATCATGTCTACACCAGCTTGAAGCCTCGTAACTTCCATTTCTTTCTCCACAACAAGTTCTTCAGTGCAACGGAGTTGCTCTCTTTGTTTAGAGACCTGCTTTGAGAGCTCCTTGAACTCAAATCTAGTCGGTCGACGATTTTTGGTGCCAGCTACCCAGAGATTGAGATATTTTAATCATTTACAATGGTAAAACACCCACTTGGTTTATTATCGTTCGAGGTCGGTGTGCTTGCGACTTTTGTGGGACCAGCAGACAATGGCCGCTGCCTGTTTAGATAGTCTTGTAATCGCAGCTCTTCTAAAGACCATTTTTGGTCCCAAATCGATCTGAAGACGCATGAGATCGCCATGTAGTGCAATGTAATCCCAGCCGCCTGAGGGTCGCGTTCCTTCACCGGGTACCTGGCAAGAATGTCTGATTCGAAGGTGCCAGGGCAGCTCGTAGAGATCACAGAGTTATGGGATGGTGCAGAGAGTGGTGTGTCTGAATATCCAAACACATGTTGTGCCATGAGTTCAGCGGTTGTGAGGGAAGAATTCGCCCGTTCTTTGTCCTTTCATTGTCCACTTGAAAAATAAATTTGCACTGAACGGCAGTGCTTGAGGTGCAGTGAAAATCCCATTATGTAGTCGATTTACTAGCAGAGCTAGAGAGGTGATGGATGCACCAATAGAAATAGACGTGCTAGTATTCTCAGAGCATGAGATATCATACGGCCCTCTATCTACGGAGTATTCCAACGTCAAAGTCGCTAGCCAATTAGGCAACGTGTTCTTTCACTCTCTGGATTGCCCAACATTTGAGGTTAGGCGAGACCCTACCCACTTTCTCTAGATCCTATGTTCCGTTACCTCGAGTGCTTTGCTCGCCCTCGCTGTCAAGTATTATAGAGAGGTAACAGTACTGTGAATTAGGTTCAAGGTTGTCTACGTCTGTCTATCATATAAGGGCACCAAGCGATCCAACAAATATTGTAGATTCATCACTGTCACGATATGAGCCCATCAGCACAAGTCCAACGAAGACGACCCATCCTGCATCCGTCAAAGACGCAGGAGAAATGGAGGAGCTTACGACGACATTGAGGATTTTGTTTGGAAACCAGAGCATGTTGCACATCATTTTATTTTTTACGGTGTGAGAACTTGTTATTGTATCCTGCTGCGATGATTTCCATGTTGACACCTGTATCAGGTAATAGCCTCGTTTACGCGAATAGAATCTCCCCAATCCCAGCGGCGTTGGGACACTCCTGGCCTTCACTGGGCGAGGGCTTTCAGGGATGGATTGGCCCTACTCTGATTACGTTCTCTTCTCCTTCGACATTGCTACTTAACCGAAGACGGAAAACCATATAACTTTATTTTCTTTGTGTGACCAGAGGTGACATGGCCATACAGGTACCTCCAGATGGCTTTCACTCCGTAATTCGGAAAAGTTCGGAAAGGGTGATCCCACGCATCCTCACTCTGCGCCATTGCGCGTGCGGGGATCCCCCACACGCGGATCGTTCTTGAAGGGGTGTCCGTTGCTCGGGTTTGTGCCACCATCGAGTGACTGATCATGTAGCGTAGCTATCTTGGACAAAGAGGAGAGTCAGGTATTCGCGGTGGATAAGGGTTCCTGTGCAACCTCTGCTGAGCAAGTGAGTGGAGCCGAATATTAGCTATGATGCGTGTGTGACTTGGAAATATCGGTACCGGATTTTACCGGATAACGTCGTCAAAAAAGTTGGCGTCCAGTGACTGGATTTATACTCAGTGCCAACAACAAACCTCCACGGATCGATGGGGAATGCAGCCAGAAACCCATGTTCCCTTCATCTACCAGGACGTCCATGTGACAGAGAAGCCTCAACGCAGGATCCTAGAGTCAATGTGTCGAGAGTGAATATAACCCTTTCTAACTATCTCTTCAGTGATACGCATAAGGATATCAGCGGCTGGTCGGCCAAGTCGGTCGTTGTTTGGGCTTATGCAGTAATTCGACAAGCTTCATCCATGTCACCATTGAAGAACGTACGAGTTGGGGGTTATTCATGACTGACGAGACATGAGTCAGTGATAGGGGCTGCAAAATAAACACCGACGGCTTGGGAAGCATACTGCCAATCACGTATCTGAAGGAATCTTACTAGGTAATGTTGTAAAATTAAAATTGGTTGAGCAGTCAACATCCATTCCCAGTTGTATGGGCAATTATCAGCCATTTACCCTGAAGGGGTGGACACCGAAGTCCTTAACCTAAGGCCGTTTGTTATGCCACAACATAGGGAGGAGAGTGTGCCGGAATACACGGGGCGAACCTTAGGGAGTCCGAATGGATCAAGTTCCAAATTCGAATAACGGTGAAATCGATCAGATTTGCTTCACACACAAGAGGGTGCTAAGGCTGGAGCAATACTACTACCTGGCCGAGTCTCGGAAACAAGTAATCTGCGAAGACTTGGTTAAATGTTTCGCGGACTGCTCTTATAAGTTTGGCAAATGGACGAAAACGTCGAACACTAATGGGGAGGAAGAACAACTCGTCCACTGGATTGCACAAAGGTGACTCTACAGGCGTTGGTGTGTAGGTCGGCAAGCAGCAAACGGACAAGACATTCCCCGCCGGGGAGAGGACGGGATGGAAGGGGACGGGTAGGAGGACATTGGAAAGATGCGATATACCATGCTATCGGTATGCGAGTTTGGGGAGCATGACAGAGGGCGAGACAAGGCGTGAAGGTGGTCGAAGGGTTTCGAATGAAATATTTCAGGAGGGGGTATTGCTGGTATAGCACGATCGAGGTCATTTATTGAGGTGGATATTGGGTGTTGCGGACGCAACGTGGATTGGGTGGCGGCTGAGGGTGGAAGGCGCACTACAATCTACTCGGCATAGTGGTGGTGGTGGTGAGTGAGTGATCTAGTAGCATAACTGGTAATCGTTCGAGGTCTGTGCCGGTGAACGTTCGGGTTGCAGTGGGATTTGGTGAGGACGGTGCTCATTTAGGTTATTCACGGTTCGTAGGCGATAGAAGGGTGATGATGCTGATATAAAGAAGCTCGGATTAGGTCGAGGGTTGTGATGGGTGATGGATACCAAGGCAAAGTGCGGGCAAGTGCTGGGTTCAAAACACGAGTCGACAAGTCGAGAGGCAACGCAGATGGTACAAACACAGGTGCAAACCAAGCAGAAAGCCAGTAGAAGACCGATGAAACGAAGAAAAGGGTGGAAAGGCGCGAGTCAAGCGGTGGTAAAGTGATAGTTGGGCGTGAGTGGGGTGGTTGATGACCATCGGATAGTTTGCTCTCATGGGCCTAGCGTGTTGCTATGAATATCGGTTTCCGGGGCCGTGCCAAAAATGAAATCGGGTCGTACTGGTTCGCTCATCGCGGAACACCAGCGACACCATTAACATGAGAGGGAATGGTTCTTGGCGCCGCCACTCCCCGTCCAACGCCTTGAGTAAACATGGCACCCCTCCCGCGTCCGGGTCCCCCACCGCGTGTCTGTGTCTGTGCGCCCACCAGCATCTGCGCCCTAGCGACCATAGAAGCATTGCTCCCATTAGGTAGGACCTTCTTCTCCTTGTTCTCCGCTGCCTGCTTCTCCCCATCGGTGGGCTGCGCAGCCCCAGTAGGCGCAACATACAACGCGCGATCAATTGTCGGTGGGATAGGCTGAATTTCGGTGCCGAGTTCCTGCTCGATGGTGTACATGTTGAAACGGTCTTCGTATGTGATCAAGTTAACCGCCAGACCTAGATGGCCGAATCGTCCTGAACGGCCTATGCGGTGCAAATATGTCTCCGAGTTCTTGGGGAAGTCAAAGTTGATCACCACGTTGACGGCTTGGATGTCTATGCCGCGAGTCAAGAGGTCTAGTAAAGCGCGGGTGAGTATCCGGTGGTGAAGTGGGCATGGTGCGAAGGGAGAGGCGGTTGAACTTGGATGGAGGAGCGACGCACCAGAGCACACAAGGTTCCGGCAAACCCCATTCCTAAAGTCATGGAAAACGCGATTGCGGTGCGACTGTAGCATCTTGGCGTGTGAGTAGAAACAAGAGTAGCCGAGCTCGGTAATCTTCTTCGCGAGGAGTTCGACGCGCTGTGTCGAATTGCAGAAGATGATCGATTGGTTAATTTGCAGCTGCGTGGGTGATCACATAGGTCAAAACTAGAATCCAAGAAGCGGCAGGAGATGGATACCTTTGAGAAGAGGGTGTTGAGACAGTGAACTTTCTGGCGTTCTTCGACAAATGCGTAGTATTGGGTGACACCGAGTAGGGTAAGCTCATCCATGAGGTTGATTTCATGCGGCTTATTCATGTGCTTCTCCTGCGTAACCTCATTAGCGTAGTGTAAAGACTCTACGGGTTGGGCGCACTTTGAAATCTTTGACGATCACTGGGAAAGTCGCACTGAAAAGCATAACTTGCCGTTCGACGGGGAGATAAGACAGTAGGTTCTCCATAATTGGTGTAAACTCGGGTGATAGTAGCTTGTCTGCTTCGTCCATGACGAACACAGGACACCTGCTGAGATCTGCGACTCCTTTGCTCGCCAGATCGAGTATCCGGCCAGGGGTCCCAGCGAGCACATGCACGGGCTCTGCGAGACGCAAAATGTCATCCTTGAGCGTGGTACCGCCAGTGGAGACCATAACCTGGATGTTCATATGTTTGCCCAGGTTCTTGCACACTTGGGACGTTTGGAGCGCAAGCTCACGCGTAGGGACGAGGAGGAGGGCCTGAATCTTGGGAAGGGAGATGTCGACCTGCTGGAGGGCGGGAATGACGAAGGCGGCGGTCTTGCCCGTACCGTTCTTTGCACGGGCGAGAATGTCGCGCTTGGAGAGAGCAAGAGGGATGGCTTGTTCCTGAATGGGAGAGGGACGCTCAAAGCCTTCTTCAAAGATCCCCATTAGCAGTTCGCGGCGCAGGTACATGT
>WNFL01052022.1_pt4 | contig 13393 bp, 15 predicted proteins | sample 5400361 | NCBI WGS metagenome assembly WNFL01 (sample SAMN13153351, study PRJNA577476) | soil metagenome | isolation source: 40 cm soil on Douglas fir-dominated hillslope | place: USA:California | collected 2013-09-17
AACGCCGCAGTAGCAGTAAACTTGGACCAGTTGCTTGCTTTCACCAACCAGTCCAAATTCTCCCTCAGGAATACATCCGATCCCGTCCCGGAATGCATATAGGCATTCTGCAGCGACAGAGCTGTGTGGTATAACGACGATCGCGGCTCGAGGGATTCACGAGTATGCTTGAGAATCAGCATGTCAACATTGTTGTTCCGCTTCAAGAACTCGCAATACAGCTTCGTGCTGCTCTCGCCAGATAGGATCATCTTCAAGCTGTCGTATTCTTCAGGCAGCTGTTGCATGACCGTTTGAAGAAACTCTTGTACGCCACTTTCAAAGAGGTCATATGCTACTTGGTAGGCGAGAATGAGCTTGTCGGGAACGAGCTCTTTGAGATAGGCAACGGTGATTTGCGGTGAGGAGAGGGTCACGAGGATGCGGGTCACGGAGTGAACGTGGGAAGAATGTAATTCGAGAGGTGGGAAGAGTGGTAGCAGGAAGCGGAGGACGGCGAGACGGTAGGAAAGTGTGAAGGAGGTTTCGGATACGGCGTCCATAACATAGACGAGGAGGTCGGTATCGTGAGTGAGGTCATGAATTCGGGCTATTACGTCGAGCCTTCGCGCTTCAAGTGCAATACCTAGCGCTTGGGAGAACTCGCCGTCCTCGATTGCACGATGGAAGATGCCCTCGATGATGCCCTGCAGCTTGGGATCAACGTCTTTGCCAGAATCTGTTAGTGGGTCCGTTTCAGGGACATATTGGTGCGCAGTTCGCGTCTTGATGTAGCGGTCGACCGCTTTGGCTGGGAGGCATACGCGTCAGCCAGGTGTTCGACTCGCACCAGAAGAAAAATGCATCGCAGAATACGTCTAGTGGGTACTCATCGCGTAGTGCTAACGGTATTATGATCGTACGGCCATGATTTAAGCAACGACGCGTAACGAAATATCTGGATGGATGCATGGTGGAGGTGCACTTACAGACGACGGTCTCAACATATTCCTCTGCATTTGGGGATCTTGTTTGGGCATTAAAAGCTTGACCTGCAGACAGAGCAAACGAGAGAGCCTCTTCGTATTCGCCGAGGTAGTAGTACACCTTGCTAACGACGAGGGCGGCCAGGTCTCGCGCGTCAGAAGGCAGATCGTCCGCTTCGTAGAGAGCTTCTCTGTAATTTACATTGGACACATCGTAGGCACCGTGCTGAGCGACGTACAAAGTGGTTAAACGCTCTGATATCTCAGCCCAAAACTGAGGAACGAGCGGGTTGAGAGATTTGAGAGCATGTCGCTTGAGATCACCATCCTCCTCGTCGAGGAGAGCAAGTACTCCTGCTGCAGAGGTTGGTGGCCGGGTCATCGAGATGGAGCGGGAGACGCGTAAGATCCAGCCTCATTGGAACCAGGACACAACCTAAATGCAGGCTCTGCTACGAAGACGACCTCATCGTCTTCCGCGATGTCTTGGACAGGTTGTACAAACACGAGAAGTTAAGCTCAATGTGATGCATAACCCAGATCTAAAGAGAATGAAACACTTGAAGGAGGACGGTTTCTCAGTTTCTACGAAGCCAATCATCCACGACGCAGAGCCAGTTTTCCGAGGCAGATTGCAGGAGCACGTCAGATTCTTTGACAAAGACTTTATGCACGTAACTCCGGAGGACGAACACGTCGGTCTCGCAATCGTTGGGCTGCATCCAGAGACGCGAAAAGGGGACCTCCGGAGAAAACTTACGAGTCTCGGAACAATACGCCACTGTTGGATCTGTGCGTATAGCTTCCACTCTCTTCATTCTCTTCTTACACCATTTCGTTCAACAGGGACCGAGTCTGTTGTCCTTGTTCGCTTCCAAGACCTCCGCTCGAGGAGTAGTGCCAAAATTTGGTTAGAAAGCTTACAACAGTACCCTTTCGCGATTCTCGACCGCGATGAAGGTCATTGGAATGCTCCCGGGCCCTCGGATTGGCCAAAGCTCAGATTCGAGCCTCTGACGACCAAGTACGACTTCATAGAACCGAAGAGAACAAAGATACTTCTCTTCAGGAGCTGGTTCACTCGAGAGGACATTGTCACGAAACTTGTTGAACCCTATCGAACCAATACAGAACGTCCGAAACTCAGTGAGTCTTTCGTCTCCCCTCTCCTTAATTACTAAATGGACTTCGGCTTATAATTGCAGCATCGACAACCTGGAACGCACACAACAAATCACGATTAGAATGGTGGGCCGAGTTCCCTACCGTGGAACTGGCGACTAAAGCACGCGACGAACTGCATGGACAATGTATACGTGTTCCACCGTCCTCCCTAAGTGCCCAGCTGCGCGTGCGATATCCCACAGGGACGGAGTACCACCTCTGGGTGCAGCATACAGGCCTGCACAAGGTTCCTCCCAAGGGTACTCCTCCACCATTCCCTATCCCCCTTGAGCTATAGTATCACCGTCTGGCTAAACTGTGCCCGCTCCAGTATCTTTATATGCCCTCCGTCTTGCATTAGAAACACCCCCTCCCTCAAAGTCACTCAGCCAGCCCACACAGACTTTGGGAAAATGAGCGGGATATGATCTGAAAATTCTTGCGAGCCACCATAGAGGTTGAGAGGTGTTTAGCTTACACTCGATAGATTCATTGAAATCCATTAAATTGTGCATAAATGGACGAGATACACCAGTAATCGCCAAGTCTGCGATCTAAAGACTCTATTCTTCAACTAATTCGGCGTCGGCTTAAACCCAGAGGCAGTTCAGTTGTATCGTTCGAACTTGTGGTATAACACTCCTCACGCCGTCTGCTCGGTTTCTACCACGGAAAAGCTAGACTGTCTACTCTTATCCTTTGCAGCCCCGAAGCCGACCACCCCTCGGATTGTATCCCAGATGGATCTCGTTGGCTTTTCCTCCCATAACTGATCCTCGGCTCGTGCTCGGGCCAAGTATAGTGCGACCCAAGGGGGGTCTGTTTGCACTGGTCCTGGCGAAGGGAGAGGATAGGATTCCTCGATCAGCAGTGAGGCCTCGCTGCTAGTATTGGGGCAAGCACCTTGCACCAGCTCCGTGGATGTAGCCTCCACACCGGTTATTGGATTATATCCAGCGTTCACCTTGCCGGCATGATTGCCACTTTGTCCGCGCAACACGCCGGCACTCAACGGGGCAGTAGGACCGCTCACGATAACGCTACCACGAGGATGCCGTTCCATAGAAGTCGCTCGTGCGAGTCCTTTGAAAAACGGTATTGGATTGAGGTCATTGTAAATGTCTTGACTGGGACCGCCAGAAGAATAGCGTCTTTGAAGGGAGTCAGGGGATCTCGTCTCTTTCTGTCCGGACGTGCTCGGTTCAGAATCACGTCTGTGGTGCAGTTCAGTGACCTCCGGCGGGAGTGCCGCCTTCGCGACGTCTTTCGCTATGCTTTTCAGTCGTCTTTGTAGTTTCTCCATGTCCCGGCCCGCATAGTAGTTGTGGCCCCCCTTTGGATGAAGGGGGCGAGGTGTGGATTTAACCTCAGCCGATGGTATGGTGGCCATGTCAATATGAAAGAGCCCGTGTTCCTTTTCTGACGTCGGTACTTTATATAATGTTCCTTGGTAGAGGTAGAAGGGGTTTGAGGCCATACGAGCAAAGCCGAATGACACCGGGGGCATGGCAGTGACGCCTAGACTGAGGGTTCAATTTGGATGAAAGCGGCGTGCAATTAGGACTCACCATCGTTATGGCCGATGACCATCCATTCTGTAAAGGTTGTTTCTCTTCCTCGTCTCTCTCGAAACTCTCGCACCAGCTCATTGAAATGGTCAACCAGTGCCGGATTTGCCAGACGTGGCGGGCCGAAAGAGGCGATTGTAATACCGACGGAAGGAGGAATGGGAGGTAGTGAGTCACACTCCTGATGAAGTTCGCTGTCAGGACTGATTCCTTCATGAAGGATATCAAGAAGGAACAAATAGGATATTGCGGTGCCGAGAGAGTGCGCGGTCAGGACCAAGTCCCACTCGCCACTGCGAGTTCCAATCTCCCTATGTAAGCTTTCTATCGCCTCCCTTAGAGCCCTCCTTGCCAGCGTTCGCACACCTTGAAATACCATCTGAAATCCATCGTGGACTCGCCACAACTCCCTCTTGGGGTGCAAGAAGGATGTTTGGTATCTCGCCTGGTGAGCCATGATGTCGTATATTACAAGCCATGCGTTGGATGTGCCGGAGAATGAGAGGATCACTTGTGGCCGGAATGGGGCTAAGAATATGGGAAGGAAATGGTCAATAGACATTTAAGGAGAAATGGCGCATACCAAAGTACCAGCATACTGTTCATCAACTGCATGAGCGGCGGTCCTTGGGTCCATTCGGAGAGCCGTGAAGCCCTGCAAGTCTCCCCGTTGGCCCACGAATTTGGACACGAATCGAATATCCTCCAAAAGCTCTCCAGTATCACTTGTACCAGCAATCGCCCCATAGTCTTCTAGGGGAAAGCCTTTTCTCCCCAGTATTTTTCGGTTCAAAGGTTCAAGTACCCATGAAGGGTCAAGGAGACCATGTGCAATCTCCGCAAATTCTGCCAATGCAGATATAGATTCTGTGATTTGCCGGGAAGCCCGGTCTTCAAGCGTGAGCGGGCGAGGAGACGTGGTTGCAAGAAGTGTAGAGAGCCGGCGAAAGTTGATCTCTTTCTCCGATGCGTACATACGCTTCTCGGTGCGCAAAGCCGTTGTGTCCGCGTCTACCATGGTACGTCACACACGACGAGAAGTCGTGGAGAAAGCCAAGATCAGAAGCATTCCACGCAAGACCACCCGCTCAAGAGGTAAGTTCCCACCCTAATAGCCGTGAAAGTAGCACCCATAACTCACTTTGGAAATAAGGCGAAACTCTCCAAGGACAAATATTGTGTGGAGATTCTGCGGCTGCGGCATAATCTCATACCAGTTTTTGTAAAATACAAACAGACATACAAGTCTCTGGTTTGTAGCAGCACAAAGCCCTCGTATGCATCCCGGCATTAAACCTGATCCTTGCCGTTCGGGCTGCCGAGAAAGGATTGGTGAGGATGTCCCAGATATGAAAAAGAAGACGATCGAGGTTTGAGAGCTCGACTTTGGTTGTTTCTCCAGCATTTTATTGCGAGGTCGCGGCGCGCAGTTACATGCCGGATGTGGTATACGCACTGAGAACGTTCATCAATTCTTGCCGTGTCGACCCATGGGTTACGTTGTTCTAAGGGTTGGCTTTGCAGCCTCTCTTGTTAGGTGTTGGATGTTGGATGTTGATGTTCTCGTCACATGATCGCTTCCTCCCTTTTTTCACATGCGGCTTATGTTGTCTGGTCTGGATATAGGTCATCTCATTTTGGAAGGACACAGACTCAGTTTGCTGTCGCGCACTGGGTCTCTTGATCTTTTAGTTCTGCCATCTCTGACTTCGGTGGGCCGAATATTGATTTGTGAGTGTTTGATATTTAGAGGGGAGTCGCGCTTTAATATTCACCGCGCGACAAGTCCCTTGTCCCTGGGCTGTCGATCTTGCAATTCAATACTACTCTGCTGAGCTAGAGTGAGTCACTCTAAAATAATCAGATTGAGTCAGAGGCAGGACACCAAATAAGTCATCTACGAGTACAAGCTTCGTTCTTGCAACAGGTTTAACCAACCAGAACTCCGCGGGGTGAAGAAATGCGTACCTGCCACAGTGACAGACCGTGGCAGGAGTACAGGAATGAGCCCAACGGAAATGAGTAGAAGAAACACTGGGAAAATAAACAAAGTGGGACAGGTACTTATGCTGCATAGATGGAGGAAAGGAGACTGTGAATGATGTGTGGATATTCTAATCCATACAAAAGGGAAGCTACATTCCCAAAGTTCGTTTTCGCCCATTGATCGTGTTTTGAATAGGTGGTCGGAAGATGGAAGGACCCCGGGATGGCTCCGTGCCGCCCAGAGTGCCGCGACTCGCGCTGTTGCTAACGCCAATGGGCAACGTTCTGGATGAGGGAAGGCTAATCGTAGTGGTCGGTAGTGGCAAAGTTCCTGCTGTTCGTTGCCTTTCCTTCCGATTTTCTTCACTCCATCGAGATGGAGGTACCATCCTGCTCGTGGAGTGTGTCTGATCCAGCGAGGAGGAGGATTGGTGTTGAGCTAGGTGATATCCAGCTTCAGGCTCAGTTGAGGTGGAAGCATAAGGCGATATACTCCTCACAGTAGATGTGTCGCTGCTTGGTGGTAACTGTAACGGGGTGATCGTGGGTATGGGCAAGAAATCCGGACGTCCTTGTCCCAGTGATCCACCCTTGGCTCTAAACCTTGCATTCTGGACATCATTTAAATGCGCCTCAATCCTCGCAGCGGTTTCACTGGATGGCGAGCGAGTGTGTACAACCCGTCCAACCACTAAGGGCTTTGACGGCGACATGGGGGTAACGGGGATATGCTGGACCAGATCTCTTGCGGTCGTTCTAGTGGGTGAATGTGGTGGTTCCCATCTAGGCGTCGTCAAAATTTCAGGAGATTTAGAAGTCGGGTACGACCTTCCCAAATCAAATGCGGAAGCCATAGGTACCATTCCTCTTGTCCCATCCTCGAGTGAAGGCCGACGATAATCCGAAAAATTGCGTTTGTGGCTGCCTGTTGAGGCACCGAAAGGAAAGACTCGCGGCGCATCAAAGTTCCAATCGTCGAGATCTAGCTTCTCTGCCTTGGTAGCAGAAGAGGCAGACCCGGACGTAAGGCTTTCCTGGGACATAGTAGGCTCGTGGTTATTCCCCCCAACATCCCTCGACTTGGAGGATTTGATGGATGGCGTTCCCTCCATTTCACATTCCGCTTTCTCCTCGACCATGTCATCGTCCTTCCCTCGCTGTGGCGGCCAGAACTTGCCCGAATTATGCAGCAAATTCTTTCGCATCCGACTGGGGTGTTGTCCGCTCTCCGTGCGCCTGAGCTTGATAAACTTCACAGGAGCATCCAAGTCTAGATTTTCAACAACAACAGATGACTGATACAAAGAAGTAGAGGACTTCAGCGGTGTTCCACTGGCGCCATCGCTACTTTGCCACGTCGTGGACTTGGCGGACTGATTGGAAGTCGAAGGTACAGGAGAGGTTGAAATGGTCGATAGTGAAGATGCAGAGGGGATAGGCGGCATGGGGGTTTTGATGTTCAGTGAGGCGATAACGAACGGGTCGACATGCTCCTCTGATATCCGCGATGGCTCGAGGGGGTCTTCCTCAGGTTCTATAGCCGCAGGCTCGGCAATAATAACCGCATGACTGGCTTGCGACTTCGGCTCTGGTCCTGCTTGTCTCTCTAATGCCTCGTCAGGAGGTACCATCGACGACACACTCGCCCTTAAGCTTGGTACACTCAAGGTCCCGTGTAGCGCGGGAGGAGTAGGTGCTGCACTTGATACGCGCGAAGACTGCCTCTGCGGCGAGCGGGGTGTCTGCGGAGTTGGATTTTCGTGTATTGGTATTCTCACGCTGGCCATGCTTTTTCTTTTCTCATAATGTGGAGGGGAGTGGATGGCATGCTCCGCTGCTGGATCGAGGGAAGATGTGCTGTCTAATGACGCGACGCGCATACGAGGGACCATAAGCGGACTCTCACTTGCACTCGCATTGCTACTGGCGACGGCCGCAGCCAGCGACCCGACTGAAACCCGCACTCCTTCAGAGTCCAGGGGATCCAACGGTGTGTTGGGGGCTGAGCTAGTCACCATGACCTGCGAATGTTGGTTCTGTGTAAAAGGGTCCAGCGAGGTTCGAGCAGAAGAATCTAACCAGGAGATGAGTGTCAATACCAGAGAGATGAACATGGTTTAGGCGTACTGGGCAGGTCGAAAACCTTGGTAGTCATTACGACTGGACCTTCCATCGATTCTACTTCTTGAACTGTGATTTGCGATGGTGGAGATGGCGGCACTGGTAGTGGTCTGGGTGGCAGCCTCCTTATTCGCGGCGCGTAAGGTGCGTGATCAGCCTCAGCGAGAGGTAGACGGGCCATTTCTTCTCGTATAGGCGGTGGCACTGGCGATAGAATCGGACTGTCAGGAAGCACGGGGGGGCGCACTGCTCCCGGTGGGTTCGGCAGGGGCGGTGGAGACATCGACCCGCCGGGCGGTGGAGAGATAGGCAAAGGAGGGGTAACGATCTCTTGGTCAAGATAGTCCATAAGCATAGATTCGTCGATTATTATCGATTTGGCCTTCGGTCGAACTTCCTTCAAGGAACTTGGGCGTGGATCCACCAGCCCTGCGAGAGCCCTCACACCTCCGGATAGCTTCACATGCGTCTTGTAAGGTGTTGAAGGTTCGGGCTCCTCGTCCAGCAGTTCCGTTCCGACAACTCGCCACACTCGTACCCGTTCCACGAATGCCCCTCTTTTCGTCCAGTTGTCCAAACCAACACTCCAACCAGGCTCAGTTTCAATTTTCCGTATTTCTCCCTCCGGTGGCGGTTCCACGTCTCCCTCCGACCGGTTGTTTGGATTTGGGGGCGCCATGTTTGCAAACGGCACGATAGATTCGTTATCAATAACAGTGAGATCCTGAGCTTCTAGTCGATCGAGAATACGGGTCTTAGCGAGATGAGCACGAAAGGTTGGTAAACGCGGAAGTTTGCTGGGGTGATTTGAAGACCGTGGAAAGCAAGGCTGTGAAGGGTGATAAAGAAGAGGATGTGGCGAGGGTGGGAAAGCAAGGGATGCTAACGTGAGTGCATGTAGGTTTGTGTGTGACCTGGGCAAGTAAGGGACTCCGAGGTGGTTGTATGCTTGCATCACTTGAGGCAGGGGCGGCTCGGGCGTGAACATGCCTCGATCTTCCTCATCAGGAGCAGTTTGCACGAAAGAAGGCGCCGAGGATATCGATGAGTCGTCTTCCTCATCCTCAAGAAACTCCATGGGGCTAATGCTCACACGCTGCATCGACTTATTCGAGCTGGTGGCACTCAAACTCGCACCCCTAAGCGCGTCCTGCGCCTTTTTTACCATCCCACCAGGGAGGTTGCTCACGCGCCTAACCCATCCCTTTGAGCCTCCTCCGTTCCGGTTTTCGTCGAAGAAGTTGGCGCTTCCAAACAAGCCCGTCCGTCTCGGCTGATCGATGGGGCCTGGTTTAGTTGGTTCACTGGAGTCTGAGTCCCTGTTGGACAGCAGCTTGGTGAGTGAGCGTTTGAGACGCAGGCCCGGACCGCCGTTGCCGCTGTACGTCTCGGGAAGGGAAGAGGAGGACGAGGACGCAGAAAGGTTTCCAGCGTAGACAAATGGAGCTACGTCTTGCAGAGACGGCTGCTTGCCACTGCTTATCGCGGCTGGGGGTGCACTGCGAGTCGCATCTGGGCCGGCAGCTGGTGGGTGCGGCGAGGTCAGGTAGTTTGGGGGGATCGCAGATGAGCCCGAGGTGGCTCCCGGGTGAATGCTCTCTGGCAGGGACACGGACGAGGACATGGGAGTGTTCAAAGGTGAGTGGGTCGGCGACGATGATGCGGTCGAGGCGCTGCTGTTTTGGTTCCTTTTCCTAAACACATTAACTACTTTTCTCATCGACATGGCTGCAACAGGTTACGATCTGGACCTAAGCCGAGCGCGCGCTGTCCGCTTCCAGGCTGATGCGCGAATCCAGCGCCGAGGTGCTATGGTAGTACTTGCAAGACTGGTGAAAGCTGGAACTACGAAGAATAGGCTGAGACAGGCGACCGCGGTCAGACGGCAACTTGAAAGCCCAGCCCAGCAGGCATTTATGGCCGCAATCGGCCAGTCCGGTTTCTGTGTGTTCGAGCTTGTACGCCTGGGCAGTAGGACAGTTCCAAAAATCGTCGACGCCAGGGAGGTGGGCTGCTGGCAGAAGAGCGGACGGGCGGACGGGTCCACGTTATGCGGTGGTTCCACAAATGGTTTCCAAAATGCCCAAATGAAATGACATGACAACAAACGGTTCGAAACGACCTTATCAATACAACATACTTACATATATATACGAACTCCACGGCCTCTGTAAGAATTCTCGATTTAATAGCACCGCTCCCGTCGTCACCTGCTCCAACCGCCGTCAGTCTGGATTGAGTGCTCCAAACTCAGAAGTTCAGGAAGATCTTCATGAGAAATAGCCGTCCATTCCAGCGTGCCATGACCAATGCTTCTGGCTTCTGGGGAAAGGCTGACCTTGTTCTGAAAGCAGCCGGTCATGAGAAGGCTCCATGCTCAGTATTCACCCCGCCGCCGAATCGGTTCGGAAGGGGAAATTAGAAATACACTGCATTACTGAAATACACCTACGAGGGTGAATTAGCTCCCTGGACCCACCAAGACAATATTACACTTGAGCTCACCAAGGTGGTTAGGCCTCGTCAATTTCCATATCTACCTCTTCCTCATTCTCTTCTTCTGCACCACCGTCTGAAGAATCTGCTCTAGCCGTACCCACTCCATCGGTATCAACACTGAGTCTCTCATTCATAATGAGGGCCGCCATGAGCATTTGCCCGACATCGGAGTAGATGTCAATTCCCAGGCGGGTGAATATGGTCTGTATTCCACCAGAATCGTCATCTTCATCTTCATCCCCATCCCCGTCGTAATGCGCGGCCTATATCGGGGTGATTAATCCCATAAAACCGAACGGACAGAGCGGACTCACTCTATACCGCCTCTCGTCATCATTAAGTACCCTGAAAGCTCATCATCAATGCCTATACTAATTTGTCTCTGGAATCGTGCGCCACTCACCCATCAAAGGTCAAAATCGTATGCAGTTCCTCGCCCTCACTAAGCGGCTCAGGGAACTCCGCCTGTCCACGCTTAACTCTCCGTACTTCCTCGGGTTCCAGTCTCTTTCTCACGTTATTTGAGTCTGCCTTGACACAGCCATCGATGTCCGCGAATGGCGAATGGAGCACGACTTTGCTTTCGATCCCGCATGTCACAATTCGAGGTAGAGTAGGATGCCATAGTGCACTGTTGACTATGCTTTGGTGTCCTCCCAGCCGAAAGATCGGCTGCGGGAGCTCGACGGGCGAATACAGCTTCTTGTCTTCATCACTCAGCACAAACCCCGCAAATCCCTCAGGGGGATCAAATGGTTCTTCGTCGTCCTCGGTTATGGTTCGGCGCTCGAGCAGGTCTGCTGTGGGTGGCAGCTTCCACACATACCCACGAAAATCGTCTGAACCGGTTGAAAGGTAGATATCTGAGTCCAATCCTGGGCCACCGAAGGAGATATGCTTGATCGTTGCCCGTGAGCCGTAGGTTCGTTCTCCTGGAGGTACAGGGGTACCGTCTGGACGGCAGCGACCACTACACACCGCGATGGGGTAGGGATCAGAGGTTGCATAGACTAAAGGGAAAAAGGTCTAAGAAATAATTAGATTGTATTAGACGAATTGCTTTTGTGAGTTGGAGGCCGTACGCTATTCACGACGGCAAAACGGTCGCCTGGAGTATGTGTAAATTACGAATAGGCGCGCTGTAGTGACTGAACACACCAGTTCGATCGAAGGTAATATCAGTGTGGTTGTACTTCAATTTTCCCTTTTTGCCGATGGTCTTTGTGGCGTACTGGCGCGATCGTCAAATGTGGTCGTCGCATAGGAAAAATATTAGTACGGACCCGCTGCACGATATTCTCATCACCAGCTTCGCAACTCCTTCTTAGCTTGCGAATGTCGTACATTGCGATACTGTCGCGCCCTCCGTCTTTGGCCGCGATGAAGGAATATTCCATGCTGGGATGGAACTGTGCACCGGCCCATTCCGAACGGGTTTTCAGGCAATGTACTGGCACGCGGTCTCGTGCATCATGGTGGTAGAGCGACCCATCTTCGCTGTAGAACGTCAGCATCCCAGCTTCAAGGATTCGGATAGCTTGCCTGGCCGTGAGATAAAGGTTCTCGTTAATTGGGTGAGGTGCAATTGCTCTTATGCTGTTCTGTGAATAATGTGAGCTGATGCGAAGCAAGGGCGATCGCGAACTCACATTATGATCCATGAACATGGAGGACGGCTGCGATCCTTCCCACGACGACTGCCCTAGGCGCTCCATATCGTATTTTCGTACGCGGGCATCAACTCCGCCACTGTATAGGTTCGGTCACACTGCGCGTGTAGAGAACGTCAGCAACATACCAAAAGACGTAAGAGTCTTTGGCACTAAAAGCAATCTCAAAAATGTTTGCCTATGCTAGAGGTGTCAATTGGTGGTTGTAGCTTGCAACCAGAAACCTCGTACATTTGCTCCGAGGAAGGTGTGCACGGGTTTCTCGATATCTTCCTGCCACAAGTCCCATATTAATAGTCTCTTGTCTAAGCGGAGTATAATGCAGTTCATAAGTATATATGAATTCGAGAGCGAGAGCACAGGTATACAGACCATCTCCTCCAGTCCCCAGCCACCGTCCGTCGTTGCTGGAGAATGCGACAGCGTTGACACAAGATTCATGGCTCCTTAACTTCCTGATATTGAGATCAGCTGTCAGGGACATGTACCATATCACAAAATACGGGCATACTTCACATAGTCAAACCCCTTGTCATAGGTCCGTACCAGCTCTGCTTCTTTCTGCCTTTGCAGTCTGAGAGGGTCGATAAATGCCGTCCGTCCAATTCCTAGTCGTCGATTCGGCCTGCTCTGCATCCTGATCCAATTTCTGTGAAGTGGCGGAAACAAAGCTGCTACTTTTTGGTTCCTCGCATTGCATTGTCAAGAAAGATGTCTGCGTGGGCGTTGGCAAGACCATCGCTACTCCGTCACCTACAGTTGTCTTTCCCGGTACGAGCATTTGTACCTAGCCCGCTGGTCACCATCGCGTCTTGGTCAACGCTCCTCCCAAAACTTGAATCCTTGCTTGAGCTCTTTCCGCCTTGGTTGTTAGCAGCGCCAAAGAAAAAGACATCGCATTCAAGAAAGCGAATGAGGAGCGCGAACAAGGGATTGCAGGATAAGGAGAGTGAGTTTAGGAAATGTGAAAGGCTTGTGTACGAAGGGGTTAACGCGCCTTGCATCTGCAGATATTACTGCGTGCCCGGCATGTGGGCGACCGCGGCTTATGCATAACTTGTGCGCGTACTGTTTTGGAGATATCCGCCGTGGATGGAAAGGCAAATTACCGCCTATCAATGTGCCAGAGAATAATGCCGTGACATCGTAACCTCCTCGTATCTATTACCTTTCTTTGGTATGTTTAGTTTGTCTTTCCAGGGCATATTCACGGCCCCTGATCCTGGACAGTTCCTCGACCGTCAATAGAGAGCTGTTAAATAATCCCTTCGCCTCCGTTAAAGACCAAAGGAATACTCTTAATTTACATAGGCATCGGGCTTCTTGAGAGAGTCTGGAACGTCGTTCAAAAAATCCAACATTTGGAATTATTCAAGAGGACCATCACTCGAGGCAACCTTCTCTCGTATTGTATCTCGAT
>WNFL01284772.1_pt1 | contig 13392 bp, 11 predicted proteins | sample 5400361 | NCBI WGS metagenome assembly WNFL01 (sample SAMN13153351, study PRJNA577476) | soil metagenome | isolation source: 40 cm soil on Douglas fir-dominated hillslope | place: USA:California | collected 2013-09-17
CGGCGGGCGAGCAGACGTGGTCGGCCGCAAGGTCCTGCTGAACAACTATCCGATGACCGTGGTCGGCGTGGCGGCGGCCGGGTTCCGGGGCGTGGATTGGGGAGAGGTCCCCTCGCTGTGGGTCCCCACCATGATGAAGAAGCAGGCCACTCCGGATTTCGACTGGCTCGACGATCGGCGTGGCAGCTGGCTTCACGTCTTCGGTCGCTTGAAGCCGGGCCTCTCGGTGGCCCAGGCCGCAGCGGGCCTTCAGCCGTGGTTCAAAGCCATGCTCGTGGAGGACATGCGGCTCCCCAGCTGGCCGGTCGTCACCGAAGAGCAGCGGCAGAAGTTCCTCGCGTCGTCGCTGGAGGTGCTACCGGCGGCGGCGGGACGGTCGGACCTGCGGCGGCGATTGGAGCAGCCCCTGCTCGTGTTGCTGGCGGCGACGGGGTTGGTGCTGCTGCTCGCCTGCCTGAACGTCGCGAACCTCTGTCTGGCGCGCGCGTTCGCGCGGCGCCGCGAGACGGCCTTGCGGCTGGCGATCGGTGCGTCGCGCGGTTGCATCGTGCGGGAGCTGCTCGTGCAGAGCGGCCTCCTGGCCCTGGCGGGTGCGTTGCTCGGGATGCTGGTCGCACCCCTGGTGACTTCGGGACTCGTCTCCTTTCTTCCCGACGCCGTGGACCTTAGCACTGCCGTCAACGCGAGGGTGTTCTCGTTCGCCCTGTTCGCCGCATTGTCTACCGGGCTGCTCTTCGGCTTGATGCCGGCGCTGCAAGCGAGCCGCACCCAACCCGGCTTCACCCTGAAGGAAGAGTCGCTGAGCGTGGCCGGCGGCCTCGGTCTTCGCAAGGCGCTGGTCGTGGGACAGATCACGCTCGCCCTGGTGCTGTTGATCGGCGCCGGCCTGTTCGTACGGACGCTCAGCAACCTGCGCTCGCGCGGTCCCGGGTTTTCCATGAGCAACCTGCTCACGTTCGGCGTGAACCCGGGCCGCAGCGCCTACAGCCAGGCGCAGGGCCGGCAGGTCATGCTCGACCTGTTGGCTTCCTTGCGGGCCCTGCCCGAGGTCCAGAGCGCCAGCATCTCGACCGCGACCCTGCTGGGAGGCGGAAGCTGGAACCAGCAGGCGACGATCGAGTCCGACCACCGCTTCACGACCGACCGCTCCGTGCACATCGGCGCGGTCAGCCCGGGGTTCTTCGCGAGCTTGCAGGCGCCCATCCTCGATGGCCGCGACTTCGACGACCACGACGCGCAGGACGGGCCGCCCTTCAAGTTCCGTTCCGTCATCGTCAACGAGAGCCTGGCCCGGCGCTACTTCGGCGACAAGAGTCCGATCGGTGCCCGTCTCGGGCTCGGCAACCGGCCCGACACCAAGGCCGAGATGCAGATCGTCGGAGTGGTCAAGACCTTCAGCTACCGCGGCATTCGCGAGGACGAGGACCAGGCGTTCGTCCCGTTCCTCGAGAGCCAGATCGGTGGGACGAACTACTACGTTCGGACGCGTACGCCGTCGACGGCGGCGTTCGCCTCGATTCGCGCCGCGGCCCAGCGCGTGGATCCCGGGGTGCCGGTCACCGGGCTGAGGACCCTCGACGACCAGCTCGACCGATCTCTGTCCAGCGAGAGGCTCCTGGCGATGCTGGCCACGGCTTTCGCCGGTGTCGCCGTCCTGCTTGCGGTCGTGGGCCTCTACGGGGTGACGTCTTTCGTGGTCTCGCGCCGCACGCGCGAGATCGGGATCCGCATGGCGCTCGGCGCTACCCGGGGCGCGGCGCGGTGGCTGATCGTCCGCGACACGGCGCTCATGGTGACCGCGGGGATCCTGATGGCGCTTCCCGCAGTGTGGGGCCTCGGCCGCCTCGTCCAGAGCCAGCTCTTCGGCGTCGCCGCCATGGACGGGAGTACCATCGCCGGCGCCGCGGCCCTGGTCACGCTAACCGCGCTGGCGGCCGCGGCCCTCCCGGCGCACCGCGCGGCCTCGCTAAACCCGGTCGAAGCCTTGCGCTGCGAGTAGCGCGCTTCAGTTCTTCGCCGCGCCACTCTTCTGCAGATGGGTACTTCCACTAGCGGCCCGTCGGAGTCGCGCCGGGATCGCCCGTCGGCGGCGGAGCGTGGTCGACGGCACCCGGTGGGCCCAATAGCTCCGCGAGGATGGGCTTGAGGCCGGCGGCCCAGACCTCATAGCCCTTCAGGCTCGGGTGCAGCCCGTCGACCGTCATCCCCTCGAACAAAATGCCCTTGGCATCGGCGAGCTTGGGGTTGACGTCGAGGAAACGGATCGACTTGGCGTCGGCCATCCTCGCGAGATTGGCGTTGATGCGGTCGATGGCGGGCATCGCGGCGGGGTTGTCGTTGCGCGGGAAGATGGCGGTGAGGACGATCGTGGCCGCGGGCGCCTTCTTCCGGCAGGCGGCGACGATGGCGGAGAGGCCGCGGGTGACGTCGGCCACCTTGCTCTCGTCGCCGGGCTCCCGGCCGACGTTGTTGGTGCCGGCGAGGATCACGATCACCTTCGGATCGACGCCGTCGAGCTCGCCGTTCTCCAGGCGCCAGAGGATGTTCTCCGTCCGGTCGGCTCCCCAGCCGAAGTTGCCGGCGTTCCAGCCGTGGAAGCTACGGTTCCAATGCGCCAGGAATTCCGGGTAGTCGAGAGCGCCCCAGCGGCGCGTGATGGAGTCGCCCACGAAGTAGACGTCGATGCCCCCTCTCTTCGCCTTGGCCAGGAGCTGCTGGTGGGCGAGATGGGAGTTTCGGTCGGCGCGCATCCGCGACTGGCTCGCCGGCACGTTTGGCGGCGTGTAGTGGAGCAAACGGCTCGCCCAGGCGATGAAGAAGCTCATGTTCGAGCGGTCCTCGTGCCCGCCGTCGTGCTGGCGCCAGGCCAGCTCGCCGTCCAGGAGGCTCCTGTCGTGGGGCGGCATCTTCGCCACCCGGTAGTCCTCGGTCACGCCGATGTCGCGGGCTCCGAGCAGCCGGAAGACCGGGCCGGCCGCGACCGTGGCCATGTAGCTCCCCTGCTGGTCGAGCCAGTTCGCGTCGCCTTTCTCCGGCACGCCGTAGCTGATGAACGTGGGGCGCGGCGCGCAGAGGGCGATGAGCTCGTGCGCATCGACCGGGATGTCTCTTGCGTTCTTGCTCCCGAACGACGCCTCGGCGGCGCCGTACTTCAAGAAGCTGCCGGCCATCCAGTGGTACGCGCCGGACCCGGTGAGGTTCTCCACCTGCTCCCCGAAGTTGCGGCGGTGCGGCTTGGCGCCGCCCTCGCCGGACGACCCCACCAGGACCAACGCGAAACGGGGCTCGAAGGCCATGGCGACGAGGGCAGCCTTGCCGTAGCGCGAGACCCCTTCGATCCCCACGCGCTTGGCGTCGACCGCGGGCAGCGTCTCCAGGTAGTCGAGCGCGCGGGCCGCGCCCCATGCCCACGCGCGCAGCGATCCCCACTGCTCGGGCGTCCGGCGCTTGCCCTCGTTGGTGAGCCCGATGATGCCCGCGGTGAGACCGGCGCCGTTGTCGGCCTGGATGCTGGCGGTGCTGAGCGACACGTAACCCCAGCCGGCGGCGATGAGCTGCTCGGTGGAGGGCGGAGCGGCGGGCTCCTGGGCGCCGCAGGGCATTGATGGGCAGCACGACCGCCATCCTGACGTCCACCGTGATCGCGGAATGGGCGGAGTTGTCGACGTGCCCGATCACCCGCCGAGCCACGACGGGTTGGCCGCCGACCGTGGTCTCCACGGTTCCGGCCACCGTCCACGCGACCTTCGGCACGTCGGCTGGCACACGGCCGTAGACCTCGCGCTCGAAGTCCTCGAGGATCTCCGGACGCCGCTTGTGCCACCACGTCTCGGCGCTCGCGGCCTTGCGGCCGTCCTTCAGGGTCAGGGCGTCCGGCCAGTCCGGATAGGGGTTGGCCTGGGCGGGATCGTAGTTCGCCGCGCCCGGCTCACCGGCGGCCGCGCGGCCATTGGCGCCCGGCCGAAGCTTCGTGATGCCCAGCTGCCTCATCATGTCGGCGTGGTCTTCGCCCGAGAGCTGATCCAGGCGCGCGCGCTCCTCGGGGCTGAGCAGGAAGGGGTTCGTAGGCGCGGCCGAGGCCGTCGCGGGCGCCGGTGGCGCCGGCGCCTGTGCCCAAAGCCACGTCGCGGGCAGCAGGCTCAGGCCGGAGAGAGCGCAGATCCGTCGCAGGTCGTGCATAGGGTTGCCCTCGGGCCATCGGGGCCACAGGCTCGTGGCGCGCTTGATGATAGTCGAGGTTTCCTAAAGTTCACGGGGTCAGACGATGGCTCTCAACAAAAGGGCCGGCTCAAGGTTCGAATCGCTTATCATCCATCATCCCCTGGCTGCGATAGGCTAGCGATAAGCCAAGGATGGAGGATGATGAACAATTCCTTGATGACGCGATTGCGCAATCCGGCCTTCTGGGCCCATTTCGCTGTGGCGTCCCTGGCGTCCGCGGCGTCCGCTCAAACCGTTGATCAGCTGATTCCGCACAACGTAAGGCTGGAGTCCGTCGATTACCTCGGGAAGCGCGCAGTAAAGATGACGGAAGCTGGCGTGGTGAGCAATGGTGAGGCCTACGCGATAGTGAAGGAGGCCGTCTTTCACAATGGCGCCGTAGAGTTGGAGCTGGCGGGGCGTCCCGCCGCGGGCGCCTCCAGCGGCGCGCGCGGTTTCGTCGGAGTCGCCTTCCGTCTCCAGAGCGGTGTGTTCGAGTACATCTACCTGCGTCCGACCAACGGCCGGGCAGATGATCAGATCCGCCGCAATCATTCCACGCAGTACGGCTCGTATCCCAAATTCGACTTCGCCGAGCTTCGCAAGGAGTCGCCGGAGAAGTACGAGAGTTACGTGGACCTCGAGCCGGGCGTCTGGACCCGCTACCGCCTCACGGTCGAAGGCACGAAGGCCCGCCTGTACGTCCACGGCGCCAGCGAGCCCTGCCTGATTGTGAATGATCTCAAACTCGGTGATTCCTCGGGCGGCGTGGCTCTCTGGATCGGTCCAGGCACCGAAGCCTACTTCACCGGCCTGAGGATTGAGACCGCTAAGTAGGGGTGACCTCGCGGTGGCCTTCACGCTTGGTTGCGCCCTGCTGCTCCTCCTGGATCCTGTTCGGCCAGCCTCCGGGCCGCAGGCGGCGCCGAGCGCCCGGCGAAGCGCCAGCCGAGCCTCGGCGCTCGCGATGTTCGCGCGGGCCTACTACCCGGGCCGCAGCGGCCAAATCGCGGTGGTCCCGAAGGAGGGCGAGTTCATCACGCGCCGCGGGACCGACTTCATGCACGGCAGCCCCTGGGACTACGACGTGCGCATCCCGTTCCTGCTCTGGGGTCCGGGCCGCGTCCGGAAGGGGGCCATCGGCGCGCCCGTGGCGCAGCAGGACCTCGCCCCGACGCTGGCCCGCATTCTCGGTGTCGTGCTGCCCGGCGCCACCGGACGGCCCCTCGACGAGGCGCTCGTCCCCGGCACGCGTCCTCCGCGGGCCATGCTGCTGCTGGTCCTCGACGGCATGCGGGCGGACTACCTCGATCGGTTCCCCGCCGAGCTGCCCACGCTGACGCGTCTCAGGCGCGAGGGGGCGGCGTTCGATCACGCGCGGGTGACGTACGCGCCCTCCATCACGTCCGCCGGGCATGCGACGATCGCCACCGGGACGGACCCGCGCCGGCACGGCATCGTGACCAATACGATCTTCGACCGCAGCTCCGGCAAGGACGCCGATATCTTCCCGGCGCTCTCGCCCCGCAACCTGATGTCCCTCGCGCTCGCCGACGTCTGGAACCTGGAGACGGACGGCCAGGCGGTGATCGCGACGCAGGTGAGCATTGGCCGGGCGGGGGCCCTCGCGGGCCACGGCGCGTGCCTGCTCGGCGCCCGACCGACCCTCTACGCGGCCTACGACCTCGCGTCCGGCCACTGGCAGACGGACCCCGCCTGCTTCCGGCTCCACGAGAGCTACGCCATCCTCGACAGCCGGTCGGTGTGGGAGCGTGAAGGCGGGACCTGGATGGGCCACCCGATCGCGGATCCCGATTCGGTCCGGCGCACGGCTCCGTTCGCGGCCTTCGAGGGCGACGCGCTGGCTGGGCTGCTGGAGGGCGAGCCGATCGGCCAGGACGAGGTCACCGACCTGGTGCTCGCGAACTTCAAGGTCGCCGACTTTATCGGGCACGCCTACGGCCCGGACTCTGCGGAGCTCCGCTCGGGCCTCGCCGAGACGGACCGCCAGATCGGGCGGATCCTCGCCCTGCTCGATCGGAAGGCCGGCCGCGACGTCGTTGTGGCGGTCACGTCCGATCACGGCATGCCCTCCGAGCCGCCCCCCGGCGGACGCCACTACGCGGAGGACATCGTCAAGCTCCTCCACGAGCGCCTCGACCCGGAAGGCAAGCTGGTGACGCATTACGGCGCCGAGAACAGCCAGTTCTTCGTGGATCGCCGCCGGCTGGCGGAGCGCGGGCTGACGCTGGAGCAGGTGCGGGACGCCGTCCAGGCGCTTCCTTTCGTTTTCGCAGCGTTCACCGAGGACGAAGTGCGCCGCTCCGCCGCTGACGCGCCAGGGCTACGAGCGCCGACGCGTCAGTAGGGGATGACGCGACCATCAGAAAAGCCGCGTACTCCCGCTACGCTACCTGGCGCGGCCCGTCGAGAGGTCCCGAGGCAGTCGCCCACGATCGTCCGCTCCGGCGGAGATCTGATCGGGTTCGGAGGCTTTCATGCGACGGTTGTTTAGTTGCAACGAGGCGGGCGCGCCGTTCGCCGGGCTCTTGATGCTCATGGCCACCTGCGGCACGGCAGCGGCCCAGGAGTTTGCCGGACGGGAGAAGTTGCGCGCCCATTCAGCCGAGTTCCGCCGGGAGGTGATAAAGGTCACGAGCGGCGTGTGGGTCGCCGTCGGCTTCTCGAACGCCAACTCGGTGTTGATCGAAGGCGAGGGCGGGTCGATCGTGGTCGACACGACCAGCGACCTGGAAGATGCCAAAGAGGTGAAGGCCGAGTTCGCGAAGCTCTCCACCGCACCGGTCGGCGCCATCATCTACACGCATTCGCATCCTGACCACACCGGCGGCGGAGGCGTGTTCGCCGGAAACGACCACCCCGAGATCCTCGCTCACCGGCTCTTTGTGGACCGCGCCCCGGAGGTGGGCCGGAACGGGCGCGACGGGGGCGATCAGTTCGGCTCCACCGTGCCGGACGCCCTGTTCATCAATGCGGGCACGGGAATGCAGTTCGGGCGACACCCTGCTCCGAGCGCCTACGTCGCTCCGACGCGAACCTTCACCGAAGACCGGCTGGAGCTGACCGTCGCGGGTGTTCGGCTGCAGCTGCTCCACACGCCGGGAGAGACGCGCGAAAACGTTGCTGTCTGGCTACCCGACAGGCGCGTCCTGCTGCCGGGCGACGACTTCTACAAGTCCTTCCCGACCCTCTATACGATTCGCGGTGCACGCCTGCGCCCGATCGACCAGTGGATCGCGAGCCTCGGCCTGATGGTCGACCTTGGTGCTGATTACTTGGTGCCAGGGCACACGCGGCCTGTGCTCGGGAGCGCCAACGTGCGCGCGGCGCTGGCCACGTACCGCGACGGCATCAAGTCGGTACTCGACCAGACCTTGGAGGGGATGAAGAGAGGAGAGCGACCGGACGAATTGGTACAGCACGTCAGACTCCCGCCCGCGCTGGCCGCCAGCCCCTACCTGCAGGAATTCTACGGAACCGTGGCCTGGTCGGTGCGCGCCATCTACGCCGATCATGCAGGGTGGTTCGATGGCAACCCGACGAAGCTCTCCCCGCTGCCCGAAAAGGACCGGGCGGCCCGAGTCATCGAGCTGGCCGGCGGTCGCGAACAGGTGCTCTCGCGGGCGCGTCGCGCCCTGGCCAGCAAGGACTTCCAGTGGGCCGCTGAGCTGACCGACTACGTGCTGGCGATCGACGACGGAAACATCGAGGCGAAGCGGCTGAAGGCGGCGGCTCTGAGCGAACTCGCCGAGCGGCAGATCAGCGCGATCGCGCGGAACTACTACCTTTCCGCCGCCCAGTATCTGCGGCGCGACCTACCCGCCCCCTGAGGTGACGAGGACGTCCCACCGTGTCTGGGTGCAGCAACGGCGTCCGTCTGGCCAGCAACAACTTTCAGGATGCCGCCGTCATCGATGGCAACTATCTCTCTTCTATTCGGGCGACGACGCCGATGCCAAAGCCGCCGTGCGCAGGTTGATGGAGAAGGCTGGCTTCTTTCCGATTGATCTGGGGCCCGCTGGCGTGGTGAGCCTCGTCAAGATCTAGGCGGAATCATTTCGTTGCGGATGCCGCGGAGACCTGGCCGACGAGCTTCGCCCAGTCCATGTCCATGGCCCCATAGACCGCGGCGGCTTCCGGCCGCGCGTTGTCCTTGAGGATCTCCACCATCAGAGCCGTGTAGTCCGAAACCACTACGCCGGCCTGGACCATGCGCAGCAACCCGACGTGATGCTTGGTCTCGCTGAAGGTGCCGCATGCGTCCACGGCCACGTATGCGTCGAGGCCCCGGCCGACCGCAGTGATGGCCGGGAAAGCCGCGCAGACCTCGAGAGACAGGCCGGCGAAAATGAGCTTTTCCCGGCCGGTCGCCTCGATGGCGCGCGCCACGCGCGCGTCGTCGTAGGCGTTGACCGACGAGCGGTCGATGATCTCGATGCCGGGCAGCGCCTCGACCAGTTCGGGAATCGTCGGCCCCCACATGCTGTCTCGCGCCGTCGTGGTGACGACGATCGGCAGCCTCAGGGCATTGGCCGCTTTGGCCAAGGCCACTACGTTGTGCTTGAGCAGAGCGATCGGATAGTCGCGGACGCCGGTCATGAGTCCGATCTGATGATCGATGAGGACCAGCGCCGCGTTTTCGGAGGTGAGAGGCTCGTACGGCCGGGTTTGAGGGGTCATTGGCATGTCCTCCTAAGACTGCGTTAACGATAGGAGAGCACCAGCAAGGCCGGTAGAGGGGCAATTCGCGATAGACTGGTGCACAATAGCAACAATAGACATGGAAGACCTCAACGACATCTACTTCTTTGCCTCGGTGGTCCAGTACGGCGGGTTTTCTGCGGCGGCACGCACCATCGGCGTCGAGAAAACGCGCCTCAGCCGGAGAATCGCAGCACTGGAGAAACGACTCGGTGTCCGTTTACTTCAGCGCACCACGCGAGCGCAGGCTCTCACAGAAGCCGGACAGCGCTTCTTCGAGCGCTGCGTAGCGACGGTCGAGGGAGCACAGGCGGCCTACGACAGCGTGGCGGAATTGCGCAGGGAACCCGCGGGGCTCGTTCGTCTCAGCAGCCCGGTTCTGCTGGCGCAACGATGCCTGGCTCATGTGCTCCCCGGCTACATGGCCGCATATCCAAAAGTATCTGTCTTCCTCGAAGCGACGGACCGGACCGTCAACGTGATCGAGGAACGATTCGACATCGCCATCCGCGCGAAGCCCGCAATCGAGGACGCAGCCGGACTGGTAGCGAAGACGCTCGGCCATTCCCAGCGTGTGCTGGTCGTCAGCCCTGCCTTTCTAGGCCACCATGGGCGCCCGCAAACTCCGGCCGAGTTGCCCACATTCAACACGGTCGCCAGCACCGATGACGTTTTCGACGGTGGGGCGCGATGGACTCTGACAAGTCTCGATGGCCGATCGCAACACGTCGAATTGAAGCCGCGGCTCGTGACGAGTGATCTGCGCGCGAGGCTTCAAGCCGCGATGCGCGATATCGGCATCGCATTACTGCCGGAACAAGTGGTTGCCGCGCCGTTGAAAGAGGGGTTTGTCGACCGAGTCCTGCCGGAATGGTCCGGCGCGAAGAATACTCTCCACCTGGTCTACCCGACGCCGCGTGGAATGCTCCCGTCGGTCAGGAGTCTCATTGATCACCTGTTGATCCATGTTCCTGCCTGGCTCCAGGAGAGGAGCATCTAGAGATCGATCATCATCGTCCTCTTCTCCGACGCCAGCGGACGCGGTGCGTTTTCGCCCAAGATGGACAAGAAATGGACAAATCGGCGGCCCCGCCGATTCGCTGTCCCGCCAACTTGTTGCTGGAGTTGGTGGAGCTGATGGGGATCGAACCCATGACCTCGTGAATGCCATTCTTTTGGGTTCCGGGCTGCGCCGTGAACCAGGGAGCCCCGCTGCATCGCGCTGGGCCGGCCGGGGCCGTCTGGCCTGGGGTTGGACCAAAGTCGGGTGGACAGCCCAAAGGCACCCGAGTGGTCACACTCGGAGCGCGTCGACCAGCGCGTGAAGGGCGCGTGGCTGGTGCCGGCGGCTCGGGTAGTACAGGAAGTAGCCATCGAAGGGCGGGCACCAGTCCTCGAGCACCCGTACGAGCCTGCCGCGCGCGATGTGTTCGGCCACGTACTGCTCGAGCGAGAACACCAAGCCCACACCGTCCAGAGCGGCGCGGATCATGAACTCGGCGTCGCTGACGATGAGAGGCCCGGAGACGGACACCGTCACCGGTTTGCCGCGCCTCTCGAACTCCCAGCGATAGACGGGCCCATCGGTCCCCATGCGGTACCGGAGGCAGCGGTGAGATGTCAGGTCGCGGGGTGTCTTCGGCTTCGGATGTGACTCGAAGTACGTCGGTGCGGCAACGACCGCGGCACGCTGTTCACCCGTCACTCTGACGGCGACCATGTCGCGTTGGAGGAACTCGCCTAGGTGAATGCCGGCGTCGAAGCGGCCGACCACCAGGTCCCGCCGGACGTCGTCTTCGCTCGTGAGGTCCAGCACTACATCGGGATTTTCGCGAGTGAACTTCGCGAGCTTTGGACCGAGGAGGGTCGCTAACACGATGGGAGGTGCTATCAGGCGGACGACCCCAGCCGGCCTCTCACGGAGCCGGCCCACATCGGTGAGTGCAGCCTCGATGTCGTGGAGGGCGGGACCCAACTGCGCGAGCAGACGTTCTCCCGCGTCCGTGGGTGCGACGGCGCGCGTGGTCCGCGCGAGGAGCCGCAATCCGAGGCGCTCCTCGAGGGTCCGTATGGAGTGACTGATCGCTGACCTGCTGACGCCCAGCTTGACGGCAGCCTTCGTAAAGCTCCGCTCGTCCGCCACCACCGCGAACGCCGCGAGCACCGTTAGCTCGTCCCGCAGTATTGGTGAATTCATTTCACTACCTTATCCCGATATTGCCGTCTAGTCGCCGCGTGCGGACGTTGCTACCTTGCTGTTGGCCGCTCAGAACGGCCGGGAGACAAGGAGACCAGATGGACATCAAACGCAACGGTACGCAGCCATCGGGGAAAGGACCCGCCGAGTACTTCACTGGGGTCGTCCGGGTGGATCCCCTGTTCCAGGCTCCCGACCCGGCGCGGGTGATCGGAGCGAGCGTCACGTTCGAGCCCTGCGCCCGAACGAACTGGCACACCCATCCGCTCGGCCAGACGCTGATCGTCACGGCGGGGTGCGGCCTTGTCCGGAGCTGGGGCGCTCCCATCCGGAAGATCCGGCCAGGTGACGTGGTCTGGTGCCCGCCGGGAGAGAAGCACTGGCATGGCGCTACCGCCACGACGGCGATGACCCACATCGCGGTTCTCGAGCACGTCGGGGGCAAGAACGTCGACTGGATGGAGAGGGTGACCGACGAAGAGTACGCGTCCGGCCAAAGCGCCGAGTAAGAGAGAGGGAGTCATGAGCAACGAAAAGCCTCGCAATCCGTTCGCCGATATCGCGCCCGCGCTCGGCGAGTACACCGACAAGGTGCTCTTTGGCGACGTCTGGAACCGTCCGGGACTGTCTCCGCGCGACCGCAGCCTCGTGACCGTAGCCAGCCTCGTGTCGCTCTACCGCACGAACGAGCTGCCCTTCCACCTGAAGAAGGCACTCGAGAACGCCGTCACCAGGGACGAGCTGATCGAGGTCATCACGCACCTCGCGTTCTACGCGGGGTGGCCTACCGCAAGCAGCGCCATCGCCATCGCGAGAAAGGCGTTCGAAGAGGTTCAAGGAACGTGAGCGACATCCGAGGAGCCGTTCTATACGCCCCGGGCGACGTGCGTTTCGAGGAGCGCGAGGCGCCAACGATCGTCGAGCCGACGGACGCGATCATCAGGATGTCGGCGACGTGCGTTTGCGGGTCCGACCTGTGGTCCTACCGTGGCATCAACCCTGTCGCACAGCCGACGCCGATGGGCCACGAGTACTGCGGCATCCTGGAGGAGGTCGGCCGGGCGGTGGCTTCGGTCAAGCCCGGCCAGTTCGTCATCGGCTCCTTCTTCGCCTCCGACAACACGTGTCCCAACTGCCAGGCCGGCTACCAGTCGTCCTGCCAGCGCAAGGAGTTCGTCGGCGGGGCGCAAGCGGGTCGCCTCCGCGTTCCGCTCGCCGACGGCACCTTGGTGGCCACGTCGGAGGTTCCCTCGAAGGATCTGATCCCGAGCCTGTTGGCGCTATCCGACGTCATGGGCACCGGTTGGTTCGCCGCGGTCGCGGCCAACGTGAAACCAGGCGTGACCGTCGCGGTCGTCGGTGACGGGGCCGTGGGCCTCCTCGGTGTTCTCTCCGCCCAGCAGATGGGTGCCGAGCGGATCATCGCGATGAGCCGTCACGAGTCACGGCAGAAGCTAGCCCGCGAATTCGGCGCGACCGACATCGTGACCGAACGCGGCAACGAGGGCGTGGCTCGCATCATGGAGCTCACGAAGGGCATCGGCGCTGACGCCGTGCTGGAGTGCGTCGGCACCCAGGAGTCGATGATGCAGGCGATCCGCTCGGCGCGAAAGGGAGGCTCGGTGAGTTACGTCGGCGTCCCGCACGGGGTGGAGCTCGACGGCGCGGAGCTGTTCTACGCCCACGTCCACCTCCACGGCGGGCCCGCTCCGGTCCGCCGCTTCTTGCCCGACCTCATCGGCTTGGTGTTGGACGGAAAGATCAACCCCGGCAAGGTCTTCGATCTGACACTGCCTCTCGACCAGGTTGCGGAAGGCTACCGCGCGATGGACGAGCGCCGCGCGATCAAGGTGCTGCTGCGCCCGTGAAACGAAGACACTGGTACAAGGAGCCGACCATGAAGAAACTGCTTTCGTCCGGAATGGCCACCCTTCTCGTCGCCATGGCGACTTTCTCGGGGGCAACGCTGTTGGCGAGCGAGGAGCGCGCTGTCGACGGAGACATGAGGGCCCAATTTGTCGGAGCGTGGCGGCTCGTCTGGCTCGAAGAGCAAGGTCTAGACGGTGCAGTTCACCGCGCGGACTGCACGGGGCTGCTCGTCTTCACGGGCGAAGGCCGCATGTCGGTCCAGGTCATGTACCGAAACCCGCAAGCAGGGACGTCCTCGGGGCCGGTGCAATACGCGCAGGGCGGATACGAGGCCACGTTCGGCCGATACGAGATCGACGAACGCTCGCGCCAATTCACGTTCCACGTCGAGGGTGCGCTGATCC
>WNFL01202762.1_pt3 | contig 13391 bp, 12 predicted proteins | sample 5400361 | NCBI WGS metagenome assembly WNFL01 (sample SAMN13153351, study PRJNA577476) | soil metagenome | isolation source: 40 cm soil on Douglas fir-dominated hillslope | place: USA:California | collected 2013-09-17
GATGTCGCCCCATCCGAAGTTGCCAATCCACACCCGCTCCTCACTGTCGATAGTGACACCGAACCCGGCGCCGATGAGTCCCCCGCCGGTGATCGGGGAGATGCGGTTGCCTTGGTCGTCGACGGCGGGCCGTCCCTCCGGTCCCAGGACCATCGACCATTGCGTAGAGTCCGGCGTCCCCTGCACGACATTGTTTGTGATCCACGCCCTTCCGTACCGATCGAATACGAGATTCGCGGGACCGCCGAAGAGATGGGCATCGTCCCCGGAGTCGTTCACCTTGACGGCCAGCGTCCAGGCGTCGGGCTGCCGCTCGAGCGGCGGCTGGTAGAGCAGGGCCGCCTGCGACAGCGAATAAAGCGCCGCAACCTCATTGGCTGGATAGCGCGCGATGTTGTGCATCGCACTGATGGTGTTGCCCGGCCGCGGGCCGCCTGGCGGAGTGGGCAGAGTGAAGAGTTGATTCGTCCACGTCGTTCCGGGATCGCGCACGGATGTCGCGAGCAGATTCGCGAGCGATCGCGTGGAGCGCAGTGCATTCGTCTCGTCGGCGTTCGGCGACCCGGTGAGGGCAGGCGAGGACGCGCCTGTGTCAATCGTCACGATGTTCGTGTTCATCGCCGCCGCCACCCGCAGACCGGCCGCATCACCCGCGATCTGCACGCCGTTCACGAACTGCGCTGCGCAATAGACCGCGGACACCGTCGTCAACTCGTTGACTGTCGCGGCGTCCGGGATCTCCGGGCCAAGGATCGCCATCAGGAGGATGCCACCGCCCGCGTCGACTCTCAGGTAGAAGATCGTATCCGAGCTGGTCCTGACGGTCTCGATTGCGAACGCGCCGCTCGCGTCCGTGATCGTGGATCCGATGAGATTCGACTCGCCGCCCGTGGCCTCGAGAAGACTCACTTGCGCGCCGCTGATGGGACGAATGTCGCTGCCGGTTCCTCCGGATTGGATGGTGCCATTGATGGTCATCAGGCGAGCCTAGCATTAAGTAAGCCTTAATCGTTGCTGTCCCCGGCCAATCCTCCAGCGTCGGCTTCACCTGCAGCACTTCGCTCGCCTTGGGACACTCCTTCACTTCCTCGTCCTTCCTGATCCTGCCATCGCGGAAGTCGAGCTTCGCCCTCGGCCGGTGGCGCGTCGGCGCCCCGCTGACGTAGAATATTCGAGCCGCCGAATCGTTCGAAATACATGTCCGCCGCCGAGAACAAGCTGCTCGTCCAGCACATCTTTGCCGAGCTGGCTAATGGGAACCCCCGCCCGTTCGTGGAGGGCACGAGCGACGACTTCCGCTGGATCGTCACCGGCACCACGCCGTGGTCGAAGACGTACGAGGGGAAGCAGGCCGTGTTCACGGAGCTGTTCCCCTCCTTGCGGTCGAAGATGGCCGATCGGATGCGCACGATCCCCGACCGCTTAATTGCCGAAGGCGATCACGTCGTCGTCGAGGCCCACGGAGAGAACACGACCAGGAGCGGCAAGCCGTACAACCAGCGCTACTGCTTCGTCATCCGCGTCGTCGACGGAAAGCTGCGCGAGCTCACCGAGTACATGGACAGCGCGCTGGCCATGGCCGTGCTCGTCGACGGCGCATAGTACGCAACGGCGGCTGCCGGTCAGACGCAAATGCCGGCCGAGCCTTGGGCAACCAACGCCGCCGGCCCGCCGGCCTAATCCTCCAGCGTCGGCATCGCCAGCAACACCTCGCTCGCTCTCGGCCGGTCCTTCACTTCTTCGTCCTTCCTGATCTTGCCGTCACGGAAGACGATGATGCGTTTGGCGAACTGGGCGATGTCGGGCTCGTGGGTGACCAGGACGATCGTCAGGCCTTGTTCGTTCAGGTGCTGGAAGACCTCCATGATCTCCACCGCCGTCCGGCTGTCGAGGTTTCCGGTTGGCTCGTCCGCGAGGAGGATAGCGGGACGGTTCACCAGCGCGCGGGCGATGGCGACGCGCTGTTGCTGTCCGCCGGAGAGCTGTGAAGGAAAGTGCCGGGAACGCTCGGCGAGACCGACCAGGGCCAGCGCCTCGGTGGCGCGCTTCGTCCTCTCCCCCTTGTCGATCTTCGTATAGAGAGTCGGCAACTGCACATTCTCCAGCGCGCTCGTACGCGGGAGGAGATTGAAGCCCTGGAAGACGAAGCCGAGCTTGCTGTTGCGGATGCCGGCCAGTTGCCGCTTATCGAGGCTGGAGACGTCGATTCCCTCGAGCAGATAACGCCCCGAGGTCGGTCGGTCGAGACAGCCAAGGATGTTCATGAACGTCGACTTTCCGCTGCCGCTCGCTCCCATGATAGCGATGAAGGCGCGCGGCTCCACCGAGACGTTGATCCCGCGGAGCGCGTGCAGGCGCGTCTCGCCGAGCTGGTAATACTTGTGAACCTCCTCGACCTGGATGACGGCCACGCTCACCGCCGGACGCCCTGGACGCCGGGAGGGCCCGCCTTGGAAGTGATGGCGCTGGTGACCACCTCATCTCCCGGTTTCACTGCGCCCCGCAGCACCTTCCGCACCTCGGTGTACGCGTGATCGGTGATGCCGAGGGCCACCTCGACCGGCTCGATCGTTTCGTCCGCGCGGAGTTGCCAGACCACGGCCCGTTCGGCACGCGCTTCCCGCCGCCCGCCGGCGGGGGCACCAGCGCCCTTCTCGGCTGGTTCTGATTCGATCCCGTACTTTGAATACAGAGCGCGCACTTCCTCAGGAGAAAGAGGGGGCTTGAAACGCAGCGCGGCGTTCGGCAGCTTCACCACGTTCTCCGCCGTGTCGACCGGGATCGTCACGTACGCCGTCATCCCCGGAAAAAGCTTCAGTTCCGGATTGGCGAAGTCGATGATGGCGTCGTAGGTGACGACGTTCTGCACGGTGGTGGGGTTCATCCGAAGCTGGCTCACGGTTCCCTTGAACAACTCTTTTGGGAAGGCATCGACCTTGAACGTGACCTCCTGCCCCTTCCGAATCCGTCCCACGTCGGACTCGTCAACCTTCGCGTAGACCAGCATCTTGGCCAGGTCCTGGGCGATGGCGAAGATCGTCGGTGCCTGCAGCGAGGCGGCCACGGTCTGTCCGACGTCGACGTTGCGCGCCACAACCGTTCCGTCGATCGGCGAACGGATGATGGTGTAGTTCAGATTCGTGCGCGCCACGGCCACCGCCGCTTCCTTCTGGCTCACCTGTGCTTCGGCCTGGACGACGCTCGCCGCCGACGCATCGACCGCCGCTTTCGCCGACTCGAAGTTCGCCTTGGCCAGATCGAGAGCCGACTGGCTGCCGATGTCCTTTCGCGTGAGCACGAGAGCCCGGTCGAATTCCGCCTTCGTCTGCGCCAGGCCGGCCCTTGCTTTGGAGAGGTTGGCCTTCGCTGCCACGACGTTGGCCTTTGCGTTCTGGAGATCGGCGCTGGCCTGCAGCAATGCTCCCTGGAGCAGCCGCGGGTCGATCTCGGCAATGATCTCGTCCTTGTGGACGCGCGAGTTGAAATCGGCATTGAGCTTCGCGATCGTGCCGGACACCTGCGAGCCCACCTGGACGTTGATGACGGCGTTGACCGTGCCGCTGGCCTCGACCGCGTCGCGGATCTCCCCTTCCTGCACTTTGGCGGTGAGGTATTGGGTCGTGCCACCGCGACGAATCAGTGCCGAAGCGGCCAGCGCCGCCAGAATGAGGACGCTCACGATGATTATGAGCCAATGCCGCCGGGTCAGTGTCTTACTCATAGCGCAGCGCCTCGATCGGATCCAGCAGCGAGGCTTTGCGCGCCGGGTAGTAGCCGAAGAAAACGCCGACGGCGATCGAGAAAAGGGCCGCCAACAACACGGCCTTCACCGAGATCTCCATCGGCCAGTCCAGCGCCCGGCCGACGAAGAAGGATCCGACCACGCCGGCCACCATCCCTGCCGCGCCGCCGACGAGGCTGAGGATCACCGATTCGGCCAGAAACTGGATCTGGATGGCCTCCTCGGTTGCGCCGACAGAGACGCGTACGCCGATCTCACGCGTTCGCTCCGTTACTGAGACCAGCATGACGTTCATGATTCCGATCCCGCCCACGATGAGTGAGATCGAGGCGATGGCAACGAGCAGCAGGGTCAGCGTGCGGCTGGCTTCGAGCTGGGCTTTGATGATGTCCTCCGGGTTGCGGATATTGAAGTCGTCATTCTCTTCGGCACGAAGATGGTGGCGATCGCGGAGCAGCGCCGCCGTTTGCTGCCCGGCCAGCTTGACCACATCGGGGGAGACGGCCGAACAGAGGATGTCGTCGAGCCAGGTGACGCCCTTCAATTTCTTCTGCACGGTCGTGTAGGGAAGAAGAATCGTATCGTCCTGATCCTGCCCTGAAATTGCCAGCCCCTTCGGGCTGAGCACTGCCACTACTTTGACGGGAAGGCTGCGTAATCGGATCACCTTTCCGATGGGGTCCTCGGGGCCGAAGAGCTGATCGCGCACGGTGCGGCCGATCGCGCAAACGGCAGCCGAGCGGTCGACGTCGTCCTTCGTGAACGCGGCACCCTGATCGATGCCCCAGCGCTTGATGTCGAAGTACTCCGGCGAAACGCCGCGATAGGACGTGAACCAGTTCTGATTGGCGTAGATGACCTGGATGGACCCGTCGACGTTCGGCGAGACGCTTTTGATCATCGGGATCTGATTCTTGATGGCCAGTGCGTCGCCAAGGGTGAGCGTGGGAGTTCCGTGCGTGCCGGTGCGGACGCCGTTGACGGCGCGGCCGCCAGCCTCGATCCAGACGAAGTTGTCGCCGAGGTTGTTGAGCTGCTGCTCCACGCGCGCCTGTCCGGCTTTGCCGATGGCCACGACGCAGATGACCGCGGCGATGCCGATGGTGATTCCGAGGACGGTGAGCAAGCTTCGTAGTTTGTTCCGCAGCAGAGCCCAGACCGACGCTGCGAGGAGGGCGAGGTAGTTCATTCGTCGGCGCGCACTCTAACGTAATTGGCCGGTCCGAAAAGCGCACTCTTTTGTTACGACGGGACTTGTTTATCCGCGGTTAACTTTTTCCGACTCGATCCGCTCCATCATTGGGCCGTGACGCAATGCCGCGGCATCGTAGGGGGCGGCGCATCAGGGCAGGCTCGTCAAGGCGATGGCGTCCTCGGCGTGCTTATCGTCGAAGACCGATATGCTATGATAGCATGAAATAGCGACTTTCGCCGCACTTTTACTTCATGAAGGTTACGATCGCCTCCGCCTCGTTTCTCGTCCTCCTGGCCCTCTCGGTTTCCGCCGAGGGTCGGGACGAGGAAAGGCGCGCCGCTGCTGCCGCCGAGGTGTCTACGCTATCGCGATCGGCCGCCATCGCGCTAAACGGCCGATACGTGTGCATCTATATGACGGGCGCGCGCGCCGAAGGTCCGGGGACCGGTGACGGGACGGTGGTGCGGGTGGTCATCGACGGCTTCGCGGAGTTGCCGGGAAGCCACGCGATGGCCTCGCTTCCCGCCAACTGGGACGTTCGGCTCCGGCGCGCCGGTCAGCAATGGCGCATCGCGCAGGTCAGCATCAGCGAATCGTCGCTGGCCGACGCATTGATCGCCGCCCGCACCCGCGCGGCGCGCGACGCGCTTCTCGACGCTCATCCGGATGCGGACCGCACCGAGCTGGCGCGGCAGTTGTGCGATAAAGGATTCGCCATCAACACCACCGGAGAATACGCGCGCGCGGAATCGATCGCGGAGGTGGCACTGAAAGTGGCCCGCGACGGCGGGGGCGACGATGCGCTGGCGCGTGCGATCTGGCTGCGCGGACGATCACGCGATGGCCAGAACCGCGTGGACGAGGCCATCGCCGACTACGAAGAAGCGCGGCGCCTGGCGGAGCGCTGCGGCGATCGGGAGACGGTCGCGGCATCACTCGTCGGGATCGGAACATTGACGATGGATAAGGGCGACGATGCCGCCGGGGCGGCCACCCTCCATTCCGCACTCAGCGAAGCGTTGGCCATCGGCAACGACCGCATCGCCGCAACCGCTCTTCTCATCCTCGGAAACCGAGAACAGAGCGCCGCTGATTTCGTTGCCGCTCTGCGGCTTTACGACGACTCATCCGCACGCGCGGAGCGGTCGGGCGATCTCGTCATCGATGCCGCCGCGCTGGCGAACAGCGGTCTGGTCTACGACAAGTTGAACAATTTCGATCTCAGCTCGCGCTATCTGCGGCGTGCCATCGCGCTGTATCGAAAGGCCGGCAACGTGCGCGGCGTCATTCGCAATCTCCGCAACCTCGCGGCGGTCCAGTCCGAAGCCAGTGACATCGAAGACGCCGAGGTGACCCTTCATCAGATCGATCAACTCCTCGTCACGCATCCCGATGCGCGCGTTGCCGCGTATTGCGATTTGACGCGCGCGCGGATCGCGCTGTGGAGGAACGAGCCGGCACGTGCGCAGCGTCTGGCCGCGCGGGCATTGCTCGCCTCACGCAACCTCGACGACGAGCGGCTGACGGGAAACGCGGCGCAGATGCTTGCGAACTCGTACAAGGCGGGGCGTCGTTACACCGAGGCACTTCCCCTGTTCGATGAGGCGCTGCGGCTCGCGAAATCACGGAACGACCTCGACACGTACTGGCGCGAGCGAGGCGACCAGGCCGATACGTTCCGACGCCTCGGCCGAACGGCGGAAGCGAAGGCGGCGAACCTCGACGCCATCGCCGTCGTCGACGGCATCAGCGCGAACGTGCCCCGCGACTCTCTCGATCAGCGGTCGTTCTTCCAGGATGCGCGCGCTCTCTATCACGAGATGTTCCGCCTGGTCGCGCCGAGCGACCCCTCCGCGGCCCTTGAGTGGGAAGAGAAAGGGCGTGCCCGCATGCTTCTGGCGCTCCTCTCGCGCGGACGCTCCGTGCCCGATGCGGAGCTGACCGAGCGGGAACGCGGCCAGCAGGCGCTGGTCGAGCGGCGGCTGCGCGAGGCGAACGGGAAACTGCTTCGCGCCCGTACGCGGCCGGCTGCCGACCGCGTGCAACTCGTGGAGCTCACCGGCTCGGTGAAGCGCGCGCGGGTGGAGCGCGACGTCGTCATCTCGCGCATGAATCGCGACCGCCCCGAGCTGTCGTTGGCGCGCGGCATTCTCTCGAGGCCCTCGGTGGCCGAGTTGCAGCGGAGAATCCCGGCCGACGGCGTGCTCCTCGAATACGCCCTCTTCGAAGAGCGCATCTTTGTCATCGTCGTTACCCGCGAGCACCTGCACATCGTTGGCATCCCCGCCGGCGAAGCAACGCTCAATCGGAAGGTGGCGCGCTTCGTGGCACTCCTCGGCGGCGCCCAGCCCGGGCTGTCGCCACTCTCGCACGAGTTGTACGACCTCCTCGTGAAGCCGGTGACGCCCTATCTGCGTGAAAAAAGGACGATCTGCATCGTTCCCGACGGCCAGCTCTGGAGGCTCCCCTTTCAGGCATTGCTGGCTGACGATGGCCGCTATCTCATCGAGCGTCATCCGCTGTTCTACGCACCGTCCGCCGCGGTGCTCACCTGGTACGAGTCGCATGGGCTCGACCCGGCACCGCGAACGCTGCTCGCGATCGGCAATCCGGATCTCGGCGGCAACCGCGCGAAGTCCTCGAAATCCTCACCTCAGGACCGCACGCTCGCCCGTCTGCCCGATGCGGAACGGGAAGCGCGAGCCGTCGCGGCGCTGTATGGCGGCACATCGCAACTGCTCACCGGCGCGGCCGCGACCGAGGCGCGCTTCAAGTCGCTGGCATCGCAATTCCGGATCCTCCACCTGGCCACGCACGGCAGTTTCGACGACCTGCAGGCGATGTACTCCAATGTCGTTCTCGCGCCTGGCGCAACCGAGGACGGCCTCCTCGAAGCCCGCGAATGGATCGGCCTCGGTATCCGCGCCGATCTGGTCGTCCTCTCCGGCTGCGAAACCGGCCGCGGACAGGCGGTCGGCGGCGAAGGGGTGGTTGGGATGTCCTGGGCGCTGCTCGCCGCGGGATGCCCGAGGGCCGTCGTTGCACAGACTGACGTACCGGAAAGCACATCGGAGCTGATGATCGCGTTCCATCGCGAGTTGGCCGCCCGATTGACGCGCGGCACCGCGCTCGACCCGCGCGCCGCCACCGAGGCGCTGCGCGATGCGCAACTGTCCATGCTTCGGAGCAAACGCTACGCGGAGCCGTTCCACTGGGCCGGTTTCATGCTCATCGGCCGGGGGTGGTAAGAAGCATTGCAAACGAAAAAGCCCGAGGCGTGATTGCCTCGGGCTTCTTGTTGCTGTTGAGACTCGTTCAGACCCGGTTGATGCGGACCACGTCGAACACTCCGCCGCCGATCCACTGGCCGGTCATCTGGACGAAATCGCCGGGGCGCAGGTTGCGGACGTTGGAACGGCCGCCGGCGGTCATCTCCACCGGGATCAAGCGGCCGCTTGCCTGGTCGCGGACGACGAGCGTGTTGTCGCGGTAGTCGATGCGGGCGATCACGCCGGTTACGTAGCCGTTGCCGTATGCGTAACCGTTACCGTATCCATAGCCTGCCACGGCACCGGGGTAGCTCACCGCGTCGAAGGAAATCGAACCGCCGCGGAAGATGCCGCCGAGGCTGATCGAGACGCCGGCGCGGAGGTCGCGGTCGCGGTTCCCGAAGGTCGAACGGGGCACCCAATACGACTGGCCGCGATCGAGTTGCACGCGATATCCGTCGCGCTCGCGGTTGAACGAGCTGACCTTACCGGACATCGTAACGCGCTGATTGTCTCGATAGCCGTTGTTGGCCTGCCGACTGTCGCCGTATCCGTTGGTGTTCGAACGATTGTCGCCGTTGCGCGCATCGGTCGTCTGTCTGCCGCGGTCTGTGTTGTTGCGGTTTCCGTCCCAGCGCGACTGCGCGAAAGACGGCGTCGCCAGAAGAAGGGCGATCGCGCCCGCTCCTGCTGCTTTCGTTGCCCACTTCGTCACTGTCGTTTTCATGTTGTTCTCCTTGTGTTGCACACGGAAAGACAATGCCGGAGAGAGCGTTCTTTCGCTCGAAACACGAGCGGCATGCGGGTGTCACGAGGTGCATTTTTCGGCGCCGAACGGCGGGATGGCGAATCCCGAGGCGCACCAAAAAGTATCGTGATGCCAACCTGACGGTCGCACTCTCATCAATCGTGAACCGGAACGGATGCTTCGTTAGCGACGACGAGCCCTTCGCAATGGGAATGTGTTTCCTCGCGAAGCCATCGGCTTGCCTCGTGAATGGAAGCGGATGCCTCGGTATTGCAAGCGGACGCCTTGATATCAGAAACCGGCGCCTCGATATTGAAACCGGCTGCCTCGACATCCAGAACGCCTGCCTGGACATTGAAAACCTCTGCTTCCACATTGAAAACTTCTGCTTCGACATTGACAACGGCTCATTCGACATTGAGAAGCTGTCAATGTGGAAGCTTAGGTTTTCAATGTCGAAGAGCCGGTGTCAAATGTCGAAGCACCCGTCGTCAATGTTGAAGCAGCCGGTGTCAATGTCGAAGCAAGATTTTCAATGTCGAGGCGAGATTCTCTCGATCGCGAGGCGCTCGCTGTCACCGAAAGAGGACAGCCGCTCGATCGCGAGGAGTGCTCCGGAATTAACGATCAGCCATCGCCTGTCTCATCACCTGCATTCCTCCACTGTCAATCACTAAAGAAACGGAGCTGAACCTGTGCCGTCACGAAAGTGTCCTTCGATTCTCGTACTCGCTCTGACCGCGATCGTTTCGTTCGCATCCGCTGCTCACGCCGGAGCGCCCCTCAAAGGCGTCGACGTCAAGCTCGGAAAGAACCCCGGTGGATCGCCTGCCGCGCGGACGACGAACGCGGACGGCAGGATCGACCTCGGCGTTCTTCCCGCCGGCTCGTACTACCTGATCGTCGACACTCCGAAAGGCGCCGACGTGACGAAGGAGCCCGACGCCCAGATCGAGATCCACGGCACGAAGGGCGGCACGATCAAAAAACGCTGGAGCTACGCGCAGAAGAAGGCCTTCGACGTCACGGCGGACGCAACGGCAAGAACCGGAGGCGAGGAGAAGATCCTCTTCACCTCCGACGGCAGCCATCCCGTCGAGATCGCGGCCACGGCAGTGGTCCGGGCGAAATCGAACATCAGCAACAACTGACGGTGATCGTCGAAGCCATCCGCCGCTTTTTCGCGATCCATGGCATCGGAACCGGCCCCATCGCCGTCGCGGTGTCGGGCGGTGTCGACTCGACGGCTCTGCTCCTGGCGCTGCTGGAGATGGGCGGCGTCGAACTGATCGCCGCGCACGTCAACCACCATCTTCGCGGCGCCGAGTCGGATGACGATGAGGCCTACGTCCGCGAGCTCTGCGCGCGGTATGACATCCCGCTCCGCGTTGCCGACGGGCAGTTGGAGAACGAGGCCATCCGGCACAGCGGCATCGAGGCGGCCGCGCGCGAAGTTCGTCACAGGAAACTGCGCGAGATCGCGGGCACAAACCTCATCGCCACGGCACACCAGAAGAACGATCAGGCCGAGACCGTGCTGATGCGCCTCATGACCGGCGGCGGGATCGCGGCGCTGCGCGGCATTCATCCGGTACGCGGCGACGGCGTGATCCGGCCGTTGCTCGAGGTGACGCGGCCGGAGATCGAGCGGTTCCTCGCCGAGCGCAAGGTCACTCCCCGATTCGACCGATCGAATGCCGATCCGCGCTTTCTGCGCAACCGCGTCCGGGCCCTCCTGCGCGAATTCGACGCCGGCGTGATCGACAACCTGGCCGCCGTGGCCGGTCAGGCCCGGCAGCAGTGGCCGGTGCTGGAGCGGGCCATCGATGACGCCGAGGATGTGGAGGTGACCGAGACGGAGACGCGATTCCGCTCGATGCCGGAGGACGACTGGCTTCGTCAGGCCCTTCTGCTGCGCCACATCCGCCGGCTCGATCCCGGCGCGCGCGATGTCTCCGCCGCCGATCTGGCCCGGCTCGCCTCCGCGACCAGACGAACCTCGGTGACGAAGTCGCTCGAACTGCTGCGGGAGGGCGATCAGATCGTTCTCCTCCGCCGAGGCAGCGACGAGCCGCCGCCGCCGAGGCAGCGACGAGCCGTCGCCACAATTCGAAGTCGAGATCGACGCCGGCACCGAGGTCTACATCCCTGAAATCGCAACCACTGTCAGCATCCACCGAGCAAACCGGCAACCCGGCAACCAACTCATCCAGCTCCCCCCCGGCGCCCTCCCCCACTTCACCATCCGCAACCGCCGCGAGGGCGACCGGTTCCGGCCGCTCGGGATGGCGCACGACAAAAAGCTGAAGGATCTGCTGATTGATCGTAAAATTGCGGCATCGTCCCGGGATCGCATCCCACTCGTCGTCTGGCAGGGAACGATTGCCTGGGTCGCCGGTGTCGAAGTTTCCGAGCTGTTCAAAGTGACGGACCAGGCCGCCGATCGTTACGAGGTCGCCATTGAGCAAGATCACGAAAGCGTTCAGCGCCAGGGAAATTGACCATCGCGTCGCCGCGCTGGCCGCTGAGATTCGTGACGATGCCGGCGAGGCCCCTCTCTTTCTCCTCGGCATTCTCAAAGGGGCGTCGTGCTTCACGGCCGACCTGTTGCGCCGCATCCACGGCGAGGCAACCTACGGATTCATCGACGTCGTGCGCGACATGACCCACACCCACGGAGAGTCGACGATGGAGATCGATTTCCTCAGTTGGATCGACATCGCCGGACGCAACGTCTACGTGATCAAGGACGTCGTCACTACCGGCGTCATCGAGACCTACCTGCTGGCGCAGCTTCGCCAGAAGAACCCGGCCAGCCTCAAGCTGGTGGCGCTCATCGACCGCCCCGACGCGCGCACGGTCGACCTCACCGTCGACTTCCCCGCCTTCCAGGCCCCCGACGATGGCGCCTATGCCGGCTACGGCCTCGAGATCGGCGGACGACATGGAAACCTGCCGTACCTGGTTACCGTTAAATAGAAGGATGAAGGCAGAAAGCAGAAGGCAGAAGGATGAAAGCGGAAGGATGAAAGCGGACTTCTGCCTTCATCCTTCTGCCCTCTGCCTTCATCCTTCTGCGTTCTGAGCCCAGAATTTCACCACCGCCCAGTCCGTTCTCGGACGCGGTTATGCATGGCACGCACGAAGCATCCGCGTGTTCCCTTGGAGGCATTCATTGAATTCGACGGTTAAAACGGCGCTCCTGTGGGTCGTCATCATCGTTCTGGTCTTCCTGCTGTGGAGCCTTTTCCAGAACACCAAAGGGGCCAGCGAAACGATAGCGTTCAGCCAGTTCATGGACCGCGTCAACGCCGGCGTGGTGGAGAGCGTGACGATCCGCGGCGACGACGTCCGCGGCGAAACGAAAGCGACCATCCCCGGCGGCAAGAAAGAGTTCCACACCACCGCGCCGACGAACTATCCGGCCATGATCGACCTCCTCCGCGCCAAGAGCGTGAAGGTCGAGGTCGAGCACGCTGCCGACACCCCCTTCATCACCGCCCTCATCACTTGGCTACCGATCATCTTTCTGGTCGGCCTCTGGATCTTCTTCATGCGTCAGATGCAGGCCGGCGGTAACAAGGCCCTCTCCTTCGGCAAGTCGAAGGCGAAGCTCCTCTCCGGCAACGCCAAGAAGGTGACGTTCAAGGACGTGGCCGGCGTCGATGAGGCCAAGATCGAGCTGCACGAGATCATCGAGTTCCTCAAAGAGCCGCAGAAGTTCACCAAGCTCGGCGGCAAGATCCCGAAGGGCGTCCTGCTGATGGGCACGCCCGGCACCGGCAAGACGCTTCTGGCGCGCGCCATCGCCGGCGAGGCCAATGCGCCGTTCTTCTCCATCTCCGGCTCCGACTTCGTGGAGATGTTCGTCGGCGTGGGCGCCTCGCGCGTCCGCGATCTGTTCGAACAGGGGAAGAAGAACGCCCCCTGCATCATCTTCATCGACGAGATCAACGCTGTCGGCCGCCACCGCGGCGCCGGCCTCGGCGGCGGACACGATGAGCGTGAGCAGACCCTGAATCAACTCCTGGTCGAGATGGACGGCTTCGAATCGAACGAGGGGGTGATCCTCGTCGCCGCCACCAACCGTCCCGACGTCCTCGACCCTGCCCTTCTCCGCCCTGGCCGTTTCGACCGCCGCGTCGTCGTCGACCTGCCGGACCTGAAAGGACGTGAAGGCATCCTCCGCGTCCATACGCGCACGATCCCGCTCTCCGAGGACGTCGATCCGGTCGTCATCGCCCGAGGCACGCCGGGATTCAGCGGCGCCGACCTGGCCAACCTCGTCAACGAGGCCGCGCTCAACGCCGCCCGCTACGACAAGAAGAAAGTGCAGATGGTCGACTTCGAGTTCGCCAAGGACAAAGTCCTCATGGGCGTCGAGCGGAAGTCGATGGTGATGAGCGACCGCGAGAAGAGGAACACCGCCTATCACGA